>Ga0265338_10008011_pt1 | contig 12932 bp, 9 predicted proteins | sample 42126metaG_FD_193579 | JGI IMG/M metagenome (GOLD analysis project Ga0265338, IMG submission 193579) | Rhizosphere microbial communities from Carex aquatilis grown in University of Washington, Seatle, WA, United States - 4-21-26 metaG | ecosystem: Host-associated > Plants > Roots > Rhizosphere >... | reverse complement strand
GCCGTGCTCAGCCGGGCCGGAGTGTTCGGCCGCGGCGGCTTCCCCTGGCCGGGGGACGCGGCCGGGGCCGGCCTGGCCGGGCGGCGCGGGGCCGGGCCGCTGCGGGCCTGGCTGCGGTTCTGCCGCCACCGGCGGGCCGCGGTGGCGGCGGTCGCGGCCACCGCCACCGTCAGCGCGTTGGCCGGCGGGACGGCGCCGCTGGTGCCCGCGGGCCGCCCGCAGCCGTCGGTCTTGGCCGCCGCCCCGGCCGCCGGGCGAACCCCGGGCCGGGCCGGTTCCGGGGCCCCGGCCACTCGAACCGCACCATCCCTGAAGGCGACAACCCCCGCAACCGGGACGGCGGGCAGCGCGGTGCCCGGGCTTCAGGCCCGGCACGCGGCCCGTGACAACCCGTTGATCATTCATTACCGACACTCACGGAGCTGGATTGAATCGAACCGGCTACGTCGAGCACATGCGCGACAGTGACGTTGTCGCATCGATCGTGGCGGGTGACCCCGACGGCCTCGCGGTGGCGTACGACCGCTACGCGGGCGACCTCTACGGTTACTGCCGGTCGCTGCTGGCCGAACCGGCCGACGCCGCCGACGCGGTGCAGGACACCTTCGTTATCGCCGCCTCCAAGCTGGGCGGGCTGCGCAAGCCCGACCGGCTGCGGGCCTGGCTGTTCGCGGTCGCCCGCAACGAATGCCTGCACCGGCTGAAGTCGCGCCGCGTGGCGGCGCCGCTGCAGGACGTGCCCGAGCCCATCGACGAGAACGCCGATGTCGGCGGCGCGGCCGAGCGCGGCGAGGCCATCGCCCTGGTCCGCGCGGCCGCCGACGGCCTCAACGACGGCGAGCGCGACGTCATCAACCAGCTCTGGCACGGCCTTGAGGTCCCCGAGGTGGCGGCCGTGCTCGGGGTGTCCCGCAACCACGCGCACGCGCTGTTCTCCCGGGCCCGTGATCAGCTCGAGGCGTCGATCGGGGTGCTGCTGGTGGGCCGGGCCGGCCGCCGGGACTGCGCCGCGCTCGACAACCTGCTCGGCGACTGGGACGGGCGGCTGACGGCGCGGCTGCGCAGGCGGGTGGGGCGGCACATCGACCAGTGCCGGGTCTGCTCCGACCGGCGGCGACGGGAACTGAGCCCGGCCATGCTCTACAGCCTGGCACCAGGGGCGCTGCTGTCCATGGCAGCGCTGCGCCTGGCGCCACCCGGCGCGGCGCTCGGCGGGCCGCTGGCCGGGGTCCGCGACGCGGTGCTCCGGCTGGCCGGCGGCCACGCCCCGCATGCGGCCACCCTGCAGCTGGGGCAGTGGCATGCGGTTGCCGGGCGGAGCGCTCACTCGTTCGGCGCTACCGGCTTTCCCAAGCCGGCGCCAACCGGCCACCTGGCCTTCCTGCACTGGCCGCACCTGCCGATCGCGCCGATCTCGGTGGTGGGCGGCACCGCGGTGGCGGCCACCGCGACGATGGTGGTGACGGTGGTCGCGCCGCCGCACCACCGGCCGACGCCTGCCACCCACGGCGGCAGCCCGTCGGTCAGCGCGCGGCTCTCGCTCGGCGCGCCCGCGGCGCCCAGGCCGTCCACCGGACCCAGCGGCACGCCGTGGGCCGGCGCCACCACCGGCACGCGGTCGCTGACCCGTGCCCCCGCCAGTTCGGGGGTGCCTGGCAGCCAGGGCGCGCGGGTGACCGCCAGCACGACCGCGGTCACCGGGACCGGCGGCTCGCTGGCCACTCCGGCCTACAGCTCGGTCGACGAGGGGCAGCAGCCGGCCTCCGGCTCGGCGACCAGCCCGGCGACCGGCTCTGCGACCGGCTCTGCGACCAGCCCGGCTACGGCGTCGGCGACCGTGACGGCGACCGACCCGGCTGCCGCCGGAACGCTCACCGTGTCGCCCGCCACGGTGGTGCTCTCGGCGCTTGGCACCGGGTCGCTGAGGCTGACCGCGACCGGCGGGCCGGTCTCCTGGTCGATCTCCGCGCCCGCCAGCCTGCTCGGCAAGGTGACCGTAACGCCGTCGGCGGGCACGCTGGCCGCGGGCGCAAGCGCTACGGTGGCCATCTCGGACAGCTCGCTGCTGTCCCTGGACGCCCACCTGACGGTGGATCCAGGCGGTCAGCAGGTAACGGCAGTGCTCGCGGTGCGCTGAGCCCGCTGGCCGGCGCTGTCGGTCAGCGGTCAGCGGGCCGGCTGGCCCGCGGTCAGCGGTGCCCCTGCCAGCCAGCCGCGGCCGTCGCCCGCTGCGCCTGCGCGCGCAGCTCGCGGACGGCCCGGTCGGGGTCCTCGGCACCGTAGACGGCCGACCCGGCGACGAAGACGTCGGCGCCCGCCTCGGCGCACCGCTCGATCGTCTCGCCGGACACGCCCCCGTCCACCTGCAGCCAGACCTCCTGGCCAGCCGGCCCGCGGACGTTGCGGTCGGTGAGCATGGCGCGGGTGCGGCGGATCTTCGGCAGCACCATGTCGAGGAACCGCTGGCCGCCGAAGCCGGGCTCCACCGTCATCAGCAGCACCATGTCGACCTCGGTGAGCAGGTCCGCATAGGGCTCGATGGCGGTGCCCGGGTTGATGCCGAGGCCGCAGCGGGCGCCCGCCGCCCGGATCGCCCGCAGCGTGCGCACCGGGGCGCGCGCGGCCTCGGCGTGGATGGTCACGCTGCCCGCGCCCGCCTCCGCGTAGGCGGGCGCGTGCCGGTCGGGGTCGGTGATCATCAGGTGGCAGTCGAGGGGCAGCGCGGCGTGCTTCAGCAGCGCCTGGACAACCGGCAGGCCGAGGGTGAGGTTCGGCACGAAATGGTTGTCCATCACGTCGACGTGCAGCCAGTCGGCGGCGCCCTCGACCGCCTTGGCTTCCTCGGCGAGCCGGGCGAAGTCGGCGGACAGGATGCTGGGCGAGATCTGAACGGCCATAGTAGTTCCGGAGTGTATTGCGGCCGGGCCGCGGCGCCGCGGACGACCCCGGCACACGGGGGCTCGCCGGCTCGCCCGCGGCCGACGTCGAATGTCACCGCCCGCGGTTAGCATTCAGTGCTGAGTTCGAGAACCCTCCCGCGCGATCTCCGGAGGACCCCCATGCACGATGACCTGCTCGACCGGGTGCGCAAGCTGCTCGCCAAGGCCGAGGACGAGGGCTGCGCGCCCGCCGAGGCGGAGGCACTGACCGCCAAGGCGGCCGAGCTGATGGCCCGCTACGGCATCGACCGGGCGCTGCTGGGCGCACTCCGCCCGGAGACCGACCGCCCAGCCGACCGGGTGTTCACCCTCGGCAACCCGTGGGGCGACGTGAAGCGCCACCTGCTGGCCGGGCTGGCGACCGCCCTGCGCTGCCAGTGCGTGCTGGTCAGGGGCGAGGCCGGCCCGCGCGTGCACGTCTTCGGCTACAACTCCGACCTGGAGCGGGCCGACATCTTGTTCACCTCGCTGCTGGTGCAGATGGCGCGGGCGCTGGCCGGGCAGCGGGTACCGGGAACGGGTGGCGCGGCGCGGGCGTGGCGGCGGTCGTGGATGCTCGGCTACTGCTCGGCGGTGGTCAGCCGGGTGCGGGCGGCCGAGGCAGCCGCCGCGTCGGCATCCGTCCCGGGCGGCGCCGCCGGTGACGGCCCGGCGGGCGGCCCGTCGGCTGCGCTGGTGCTGGCGGACCGCTCGCTGGTGGTGCGGCAGCAGGTCACAGCGGCCTACCCGCGGCTGCGGGCAACGCGGGTGACCTACTCGGGCAGCGGCTACGGCGCGGGTTACCGCGAGGGGCAGCGAGCGGACATCGGCGGACGCAAGCTGGGCGCCCGCCCAGCCACGGCTATCGGCTGACCGGGGGAAACACCCCCTTCGCACGCTATTGTGGCAATAGTGCCACAATAGCGTGCGACAGGCAGGGGGTGACCGTGGCCAGCTTCGCGGACCGGTACGAGCTGATCAGGCGGATCGGCGCCGGGGGGATGGGCGAGGTCTGGCTGGGCCGCGACCAGCGACTGGCGGGCCGTCCGGTCGCCATCAAGATCATGCACGCGCACATGCTGCCGAATGAGCGCGACCTGGCCCGATTCGAGCGGGAGATGCGGCTGGCCGCCATGATGGACCACCCGGGCATCGTGACCGTCTACACCACCGGCACCCACGAGGGCGCACCGTTCATGGTGATGGAGTACCTCAGCGGGCATGACCTGGAGCAGGTGCCGCCGCCGCCCGACGCCGCCGTGATCGCGTCGATCGGCCGGGACGTCTGCGGCGCCCTGGCCTACGCCCACGGCAAGGGCGTCATCCACCGGGACATCAAGCCGGGCAACCTGTTCCGGTGCGACAGCGGGCGGGTGAAGGTCACCGACTTCGGCATCGCCACCGCCGTCAGCGGCACCACCCTCAGCACGGCCGGGATGCTGGTCGGCACGTTCGCCTACCTGCCGCCGGAGCGGTGGCGGGGCGACCCGCCTGACTTCAGCAACGACGTCTGGGCGGCGGGCTGTGTGCTGTACCGCAGCCTGTCGGGCACGCTGCCGCGGGTGTTCCCGGCCGCCGCCGACTACGCCGCGGCGGCGCTGCGGGGCGACCCAGTGCCGCCGCTGCGCGACCTCTGCCGCGCACCGGCGTGGCTCACGTCGGCGGTGATGGCGATGCTTGACCTCGACCCGGCACGGCGGCCCACCGCCGCCGAGTGCGTCCGGCTGCTGTCGGGCGGGGTCGCCGGGGCGCCAGGGGACTGGGGTGCGGGCGGCCTGCCCGCGGCAGCCGGAATGGCGGGCGGCGGTGCCGCCCCTCCCCCGCCGGGCCGGGGCCGGCCGAGCGCGGTCACCAGCGTGCTGACCAGCGCCGTCCCGGCGAGTCGGACCGCGCCCAGCCACCCGCGTCGTCCTGGCCGACGGCGCCTGGCCGCCATCCTCGGCGGAGCGGCCGCCCTCGCGCTGGCCGGGTCGCTCATCGCCTGGCAGTTCCACACTGCGCCGGGGGCACCGGGACCGGCCGCCAGCACCGCCGCTCCCCCGGCCAGCCGCTCGGCTACGACCGCCCCGTCCACGACGCCGCCGGCCTCGGCCGCGCCCGCCAGCAGACCCGCCGCGTCCAGCGCGCCCGCCACCACTGGCCCGGCCGTGACCAGTCCAGCCGCCAGCAGCCCGGCCGCCAGCACCGCCGCCAGCAGCCCGGCCCAGGTCACCATCCCCAACGTGGTCGGGCTGAGCTTCACCTCGGCCCGGCTGCTGCTCGAGCATGACGGCTTCGTCGTGGTGGGGCGGCATACCCGCCTCGGCCAGACGGTGACCGGCACCAGCCCTTCCGGGCACGCGGCGGCCGGCAGCGTGATCATGGTCTTCTACGGCACCGGGACGTGAAGCCCGCGGCCGGCGCGCAGTTCCTCGATTGGAGTACCAGGTCATGATCCGGCGCATCTACGTTCTGCCGCTCAATCCCGGCGCCACCGCCCAGGAGAAGGGTTCCCCGTCCTCTACACGTTTCCAATTCGATAAAAGTTTCCATCGCAATGGCAGCTGGCCGGGGATGGGTGAGGCAGAACCGCGGCGGGTGGGCCGTTACGCGCCGCGGCGCAGCAGGGCGATGAAGATCGCGTCGGTGCCGTGGCGGTGCGGCCACAGCTGGGCGAACCGCGGGTCGGCGGCGCTGGCGTCCGGGACGCCGGGCAGCATCGCGGGGGCGTCGATGACCTCGACCCCTGGGGTGGCGGCGACCACATCCGCGACCACGTCGCTGGTCTCGGCGCGCAGCGGTGAGCAGGTCACGTAAGCGACGACGCCGCCGGGGCGGACGGCCGCCAGGGCCGACCTGAGCAGGTCGCGCTGCAGCGCGACCAGCTCCGGCAGGTCGGCGGCCGACTTGCGCCAGCGTGCCTCCGGGCGGCGGCGCAGCGCGCCCAGGCCGGAGCAGGGAACGTCGGCCAGCACCCGGTCGAAGCTGCCGTCCGGCCACGGCGGCCGGGTGCTGTCGGCCACCACCACCTCGAACGGCGGGGCGCCGGGAATGCCCTCGGCCGCCCGGGTCAGCGCCTCCTCGACCAGGACGGTCCGGTGCGGGTGGAGCTCGGCCGCGGTCAGCCGGGCGCCCCGCCCAGCGGCCAGGCCGTAGAGCAGGCGGGCCTTACCGCCCGGCCCGGCGCACAGGTCAAGCCACCGCTCGGGCTCGGCCCCGGGCCCGCCGCCCGGCTCACTGCTCGCGCGGGCGGCCCGCGGGCCCGCCAACCGGACAGTCGCCAGTGCGATCGCCGCGAGCTGGCTGCCCTCGTCTTGGACGGCGGCGGCGCCCGACGCGACGAGCGGAGCCGGGTCGCCCCCGGCGAGCGTGAACGCGTACGGCGACCAGCGGCCGGGCTCGGCGTCCAGCGGCATGACTTCAGCGCGGGGTGGCCCGGCCGGGAGCGTGGCCAGGGTGACGCGGGGACGGGCGTTGCCTGCCGCCAGGGCGGCCGCCAGCTCCGCGTCAGGTGCCGTTTCATCCGGTCCCGGTGCGAGGGCGTCCCGGTAGGCGGCGACGATCCACCGCGGGTGGCTGTGCCGGACGGCGAGGTAGCCGTCGGGGTCGGCCGCCGGGTCGGGGGCGACGATGTCCAGCCAAGCGTCCAGGTCGCGGGTGGCGACCCGGCGCAGCACCGCGTTGACGTAGCCGGAGACCCGCGGGCCGGCCACCGCCTTGGCCAGGTCGACCGAGGTGGCGACGGCCGCGTGGGCGCCGACCCGGGTGCTGAGCAGCTGGTGGGTGCCGAGCCGGAGCACGTCGAGGACCGGCGGGTCGAGCTGTCCGAGCGGGCGGTCGCTGCAGGCGGCGAGCACCGCGTCGTAGCCGCCCTGGCCGCGCAGGGTGCCGTAGGCCAGCTCGGTCGCCAGCGCGGCGTCGCGGCCGTCGAGGTGGCGCTCGGCCAGCAGCCGGGGCAGCAGCAGGTTGGCGTAGGCCGCGCGGTCGCGCACCGCCGCCAGCACGTCGTAGGCGGTGCGCCGCGGGTCGGCCGGGCGCGGCGGCCGCCCGGCCCGGGCGGGATCGCGGCGGGCGGTGGCGGTACCGGACCCGGGCCCCTGCGGGCGGCGCCGCGGGCGGCGGTAGTTGTCGGCCATCTCAGTCCAGCCCGAGGCTGGCGTCGGCGGCGAGCCGCAGGCCGCGGGCCCAGTCGGCGGCAGGCATCCGGCGCTTGCCCTGCTGCTGAACGTCGCCCAGCCGGACGGGCACCGAGCCGGTCCCGGCGTACACCGCGCTCCTGTCCAGGCGCAGCTCGCCGGCCGCCAGGCCGGCCCCGGCCCGGTCAGGCCCGGCCCGGTCAGGCCCGGCGACCAGGCCGGCCCCGGCGGCCAGGGTGACCGGCCAGAGCTTGAGGCGGGTGCCGTCGAACTCGGTCCAGGCGCCCGGGTCAGGGGTGCAGCCGCGGATCTGCCGGTCGATCAGGTGGGCGGGCAGCTTCCAGTCCACCCGGGCGTCGGCCGGGGTGAGCTTCGGCGCCAGGCTGACGCCGTCGGCGGGCTGCGGGACCGCCGCCAGGGTGCCGTCTTCGATCCCGTCGATGGTGCGCACCAGCAGCTCAGCCCCGGCCACCGCCAGCCGACCCAGCAGGTCGCCGCTGGTGTCGGCGGGCCGGACCGGCTCGGTCAGGGTGCCGAAGACCGGGCCCGCGTCCAGCGCCTTGACGATGCGGAAGGTGGTCGCGCCGGTGACGTCGTCACCGCGCAGGATCGCGTGCTGCACCGGGGCGGCGCCGCGCCAGGCGGGCAGCACCGAGAAGTGCAGGTTCACCCAGCCGTGGGCCGGGATGTCCAGCGCCGCCTGCGGGAGCAGCGCACCGTAGGCGGTCACCGGGCAGCAGTCGGGGGCAATGGCGCGCAGCCGGTCGAGGAACCACCCCTCGTTCGGGCGGACCGGCTTGAGCGTCTCGATGCCGAGCTCGTCGGCGAGCTCAGCCACCGGGGACCGGTCGGTTTTCCGGCCGCGGCCGGCCGGGGCGTCGGGCCGGGTGACGACCGCGGCCACCGGGTGCCGGGAGGCGGCCAGCGCGCGCAGCGCGGGCAGCGCCGCCGCCGGGGTGCCTGCGAAAACGAGCCGCACGGGCGCTCCCCTAGGAAATCCGCTGAGTTGGGTGCGGTGAGACCCTGACCTCGGGCACGGGCAGGCCAGACCACTCTGCCTCGCGGATGGCCTTCATCGCGAGCTTGCGCTGCTTCTTGTCCAGCCGGTCGATGAACAAGACGCCGTCCAGGTGATCGGTCTCATGCTGCACGCAGCGGGCGAGCAACTCGGTGCCCTCAAGCGTGACCGGGTCGCCGAACATGTTGAAGCCGGACGCGACCACCCGCGGTGCGCGCGGGGTGGGGAACTGCAGTCCGGGCAGCGACAGGCAGCCCTCGTCATCCTCTTCCTCCTCGCCGTCCAGCTTCAGCACCGGGTTGACGAGGTGACCGGGCTCGTCGTCCACGTTGTAGGTGAACACGCGCAGGCTGACGCCGATCTGCGGGGCGGCGAGGCCGACCCCGGGCGCGTCGAGCATGGTCTCGGTGAGGTCCTTGACGAGGTTGCGCAGCTCAAGGTCGAAGTCCACCACCGGCTCGGCGGGCGTGCGCAGCACCGGGTCGCCGAACAGCCTGATATCCCTGAGCAACTGACGTTCCCTTCACGTCGGCGCGGGCCGTGTCCCTCGGCCACGGCCCTTACCGTCCCCGGAACTGGGGCTCATCTGGGAACCGGCAGGCGCGCGCGTTTATTTCACCGATTCTATCGGCGCCCTAGATCAGCTCCGTCGGGTCGAGCCGGACCCGGGCGCCGCCGCCCTCTTTACGGGCGCTGCGCCCGGCCTGGGCGGCCTGCAGCGCCTTGGCCAGCGCCGCGCCGCCCGCCCGGGGCGCCCGGACCAGCGCCTGCACGTGCGGCCCGGGACGCTGCCGGTCGGGATGCTGCCGGTCGGGCGGGGGGCCGGCGTCCTCGACCGGGACTGGTCCGAGCACCTCGAAGGCGGCATCGAGGCCGGCCAGCAGGCTCGCGACGGCGGCGGGCTCGCCGGTCACCGCGGCCATCCGGACCGCGGGCGGGAAGCAGAGCTCGGCTCGCTCGGCCAGGTCGCGCTCGGCGAACGTGACCGGGTCCCAGCGGACCAGCGCCTGGGTGACGGGCAGGGCCGCGTCGGCGTGCACCAGCACGGTGCCGCCCGGGCGGACCAGCGCGGCCGCCGCCAGCCAGCGGCGCAGCGCGTCGGCGGCCGCCCGCAGGCTGGGCCGGGACAGCAGCGCCCAGCCGTCGAGCAGCAGGGCGGCGGCGTAGTCGGCGAGCGGTTCGGCGCCGGGGGTGGCGATCACCAGGGCGGGCTGGGCGGGAACGGCCGGCAGCACCTGGTCACCGCCGGACGTGCGGACCTCGACCCCGGGGAAGGCGCGGCCCAGTTCTTCGGCCGTCCTGGTCGCCCCGGTAACGGTGGCCCGCAGCCGGTCGTGGCCGCAGCGGGCGCAGCTCCAGCCGCCCGCCGGGCCGGTGGCGAGCGCGCCGCACCAGCGGCAGTCGGGGGCGGCACGCGGCCCGGACAGCCGCAGCGGCCCGTTGCAGGGGGCGCCGCCGACCAGGCGGGTGCACCTGGCCGGGGTACGGCAGCGGGCACAGCCGACCGCGGCCAGGTAACCGCGGCGGGGCACCTGGATGAGGACCGGCCCGGCGGCGAGGGCCTCCCGGACAGTGCGCAGCGCCAGCGACGGCAGCCGGGCGCTGGTGGCGGCCTCGTCCCGGCCCAGCTCGCGGTCGTCGGCGGCCGGCCGCACCCGGGGTGCGGCCGCCCGCAGCGCCTGCCGGTCCGGGCCGAGCTGGTGCGCCCAGCCCGATGCCACCAGCTGGGTCAGCTCGGTGGTGCGGGCGAAACCGCCGATGAGGGCGGCCGCCCCGGCCCGGTGGGCGCGCAGCGCGAGCACTTCCCGCGCGTTCGGGTAGGGGGCGCTGGGCTCCGCGTGCAGGTCGTCGCCGTCGTCCCAGAGCACCACCAGGCCGAGGCGGCGGACGGGGGCGAACATCGCGCCGCGGGTGCCCGCGACGATCAGCGCCTCGCCCCGCAGCACCGCGAGCCACCGGCGGTAGCGCTCGGCCGGGCCGAGGTCGGCGGTGAGGGTCGTGTAGCAGGCGGTGGGGGCCTCGCCCGGGATCAGCGGCCCGTCCGGCGGCAGCAGCGCCGCCAGCGCCGCGTCGACCCGGGCCAGGTCACGACTGTCGGGGACGACGATGACGGCGCCGCGGCCGCTGCTGGCGGCGGTCACCGCGGCCCGCGCGATCTCCTCCGGCCAGGCCGGCCCGGGCAGCGCGGTCCAGGCCGCGCGGGCCGGGCGGCCGTCGGCGAGCGCGTCGAGGAACGACGGCCCGTCCGGGTACCTGGCCCAGGGGCCGGGCCCGGGGCGGTCGGGCGGGCGGGGGTCGCCGGCCTGCCCGGTGCCGCCCGCCTCGGTCGCGGCGTGCCGCTGCGGCACCGCGAGCCGCAGCACGTCCGCCAGCGTGCCCGCGTAGCGGTCGGCGACGGCGCGGGCCAGCCCGGCGACCTCCGGGGTGAGCACCTGCTCGGCGGAGACCACCCGGTCCAGGTAGCGCAGGGAGCCCTGGTGCTCGCTGGCCTCGGCCCGCTCGATGAGGAAGCCGTCGGTGAGCTGGCCGGCGAACCTGACCCGGACCCGGACGCCCGGCTGGGCCTGCTCGGCCAGCCGTTCCGGTACCAGGTAGTCGAATGGCCGGTCCAGGTGAGCCAGCGGCAGGTCGACCGCGATCCTGGCCACCGGCCGCACCGCGGCCGGCCGCAGGGTCCTGGTGTCCTTGGACTTCCTGGTCTTGGCGGGCTTCTTGGGCGGGTTGACAGCGGGCGGGTTGACAGCGGGCGGGTTGACAGCGGGCGGGTTGACAGCGGGCGGGCCGGGCGCGGGGACGACGGTTAGCAGCAAGCCCGCCGCGTCCTCGTCCCCGGTATCCGCCACCTCTCCGTACTACCAGATACGGCCGGGTGCGGGTCCCCGGAGGCGGCCGGCTGGCCGGGCGCGGACGGCGGGCTGGCCAGGGCACCGGAAAACACAAACGGCCGGGCACGGGAAGCCGCAATTACCCGTGCCCGGCCGCTCGCGGGCACGGCCGGCCGCGCCCGCACGGGGCCGTCCGGCAGTGCCAGCCGCGGGTCTTGCCGCCTGGCCGTTAGCCGACCAGGTAGTCGAATTCGCCAGAGCGAAGCGCGCTGACCATTGCCCGGACAGCGGTCGCCGAGTAGATGAGGGCAGTGCCCTGCGGGTCACGCGAGTTGCGCATCGCAACGGTGGCGGTGTCCAGCCGAGCAAGCTCCACGCACGCCCCCTGGGAGTTACTGCGCTGGCTCTTGCGCCAGCTCGCGCCGTCGAGCTTAGCGGCGCTGATCCCGTTGTGAATGTCCTGCATCGTTCTCGTCTCCTGACGGATTTACCCGATCCGCGCCACTGGCGTGTGCCATCAACAGGGCCAGCGCGCTGGACCAGCCGGCACCGCGGCCGGCTCCGGATGGTTCTCATGTGGATGTCCCCCGGGCTTACACGATGAGCTTAGCGCATGCACGTGCATTCGCAAGGGAAATAGCACTTTCATACGCATACGCATCTGCACGGATTCGACTACTCTCCGCCGACCTTTCGTCGTCGTCCAGAGTGACGGATAGTAATCATGGCAGTTCGAGATGAGGAATCCAGTCACCGTCGGAACTGTGCGTCACCAGTTGCCCGCGACCCGACATCAACGGCGGCCCCTGGAGCCAGCGAAGTGTTACCACCAGGTAACGAAACTATACCGCCGAGTAATCGAACGGACGCGAACGAGCAACCGCGGTGCGCGGCTTGCAGTGTCAGCGACACTCACGGTGATGAACCGTACTTCCCGCGCTGGCCGGGGCGTTGCTCCCCGGTGCTGGCCGGGCGCTGCGGGGTGCGGTTAGACCGCGGCCCGCAGCGCCTCCGCGCGGTCGGTGCGCTCCCAGCTGAAGTCAGGCTCGGTGCGGCCGAAGTGACCGTAGGCGGCGGTCTGCGAGTAGATCGGGCGGAGCAGGTCGAGCGCGGCGATGATGGCCCGCGGCCGCAAGTCGAACACCTCGGTCACCGCGTCCTGGATTCGCTCGACCGGGACCCGCTCGGTGCCGAAGCACTCGATGAACAGCCCTACCGGCTTGGCCTTCCCGATCGCGTAGGCGACCTGGGCCTCGCAGCGGTCGGCCAGCTCCGCCGCCACCACGTTCTTGGCCACCCAGCGCATCGCGTAGGCGGCGCTGCGGTCCACCTTGGACGGGTCCTTGCCGGAGAACGCGCCGCCCCCGTGCCTGGCCATCCCGCCGTAGGTGTCGATGATGATCTTGCGCCCGGTCAGCCCGGCGTCCCCCATCGGGCCGCCGATCTCGAACCGGCCGGTCGGGTTGACCAGCAGCCGGTAGCCGGAGGCGTCGATGTCGAGCCCGGCCAGCACCGGGTCGACCACGTAGTCCTTAACGTCAGGGGTGAGCAGTTCCTTGAGGTTGATGTCGGGCGCGTGCTGGCTGGACACCACCACCGTGTCCAGCCGGACCGGCTTGTCGCCCGCGTACTCGATGGTCACCTGGGTCTTGCCGTCCGGCCGCAGGTACGGCACCTGGCCGGAGCGGCGCACGGCCGACAGCTGCCGCGCCAGCTTGTGCGCGAGCATGATCGGCAGCGGCATCAGCTCCGGCGTGTCCCGGCAGGCGTAGCCGAACATCAGGCCCTGGTCGCCGGCCCCCTGCCGGTCGTAGTCTTCCGTCCCCTCGCCCTCGCGGTACTCGAACGCGTCGGACACGCCCTGGGCGATGTCGGGCGACTGCGCCCCGATGGAGACCGAGACGCCGCAGGACGCGCCGTCGTAGCCCTTGGCCGAGGAGTCGTAGCCGATCTGCAGGATCTTCTCCCGGATGATGCCGGGGATGTCCACGTAGGTCTTGGTGGTCACCTCGCCCGCCACGTGCACCTGGCCGGTGGTGATCATCGTCTCCACCGC
>Ga0265338_10008010_pt1 | contig 12932 bp, 13 predicted proteins | sample 42126metaG_FD_193579 | JGI IMG/M metagenome (GOLD analysis project Ga0265338, IMG submission 193579) | Rhizosphere microbial communities from Carex aquatilis grown in University of Washington, Seatle, WA, United States - 4-21-26 metaG | ecosystem: Host-associated > Plants > Roots > Rhizosphere... | reverse complement strand
CGCTTAAAGCGAGCAGCCAGAGCCAGTGACCGGCACGGCGTTTCATGTCAGGAAGCTGGATGCGCCGGCGTGACCTGATCGCCCTCAAAAACCTCGCCCAGCTTCCAACCGGGCATGATGTTTGCAACGCAGCGGTCCTTCTCCACGGTGCGAACGATGACTTTGGCAACCAGCTTGCCGTCGCGGCTGACCAGAAGCTCGCCGTCCTGCAAAACACCCTGCTCATCACCGATGTCCAGCACGACAAAATCCCATTTCGGATCCACCACAACAACACTGCCCTTGAGGTCGGCGCGGAGCTTCACGACGTAATTCTCATTCCCAAGGAGTTCGTTCAACTGATTCTGCTGGCGGGCGATTGTTCGCGTAAGAACCTTCTTTTCGTCGTTGATGGCATTGATGGTGTCCTGATCCTGTTTGATCAGAAGGACAAGCTTGCCGATTTCCTCCGGGGTCTTGCCGGTGGCCTTGTAAGCGGCGAGGTCGGCTTGCGCGGCGTCGCGATCCTGCGTGGCCTTGGTAAGCTTGTCGGACAAATCATCGGCGCGTTTGGTCTGCGCAACGGCGGTGTCCTCGGCCTTTTTGCGCGCGGCCTGCGCGTCAGTCAGTTGTTGCTGGGTATCAGCCAGGTTTTTTTGCGTCGTGGCCAGATTCCGCTTCGTCGTGTCCAGCGTGGCCTGGGTTTGGGTCAGCTGGGTGTGATAGTCGTCGCGCTGCGAAATCAACGTGTTGATTTTGTCGCGCACCTGAAGAACGTTCAGCGTGCCGGCACCCAGCGCCGCAAGTATGGCCACAATCAGACTAATGCGCATCAACATGGTGTGCCTAAATTATACGTTCAAGCCCCGCGTGTCAACGCCAGTTTGAAATTTGCCAAACATTGATTCCGGCGGGTGGCTCGCTCCGGTTTGGCGGACAAGAGCGGCAAAGCGCAGACTCGCCAGCCACTGGCTTTTCTGGTTTCCTTCCGGCGCAATGAACCAGAATCTAGTCCGCCAGTTCCGCGCGCTGCTCGTTTTGGGCCGCGTGTCGAACCTGCCGACGGTCTGGTCGAACTGTCTCGCCGGCTGGTGGCTTGGCGGTGGTGGAAATTTTGGGAAACTACCCCTGCTCTTTTTCGGCGCCAGCGCGCTTTTCACCGGCGGCATGTTTTTGAACGATGCCTTCGACGCGGAATTCGACCGGCAGCGCCGTCCCTCGCGGCCGATTCCGTCAGGAGCGATTTCCCTGGCGGCGGTCTGGCGCTGGAGTTTTGTGCTGCTCGGCCTCGGCGCGGTTTCGCTGGCGGTCATCGGCAAAACCACCGGCGTGCTGACGCTGGCCTTGCTGGCCTGCATCATCATCTACAATGCAACACACAAGGCCATCACGGCGTCGCCGTGGCTGATGGGCTTGTGCCGGTTCTGGGTTTATGTCATTGCAGGTTCATCGGGCGTGTTGGGTGTGAACGGCGGGCCGATCTGGTGCGGCGTGGCGCTGGCTATTTACATCGCCGGCATGGATTCCGTGGCGCGGCGGAAAAGTTTTCGCGGACCGGTTCCGTATTGGCCATTGTTGCTGCTGGCCATGCCGGTTTTTCTGGCCATGCTCATGAACACGGGTGACGCTCGAAAAGATGCGATGCTGGTGTCGCTCGTGCTGGTGCTGTGGGTCGCCCGGTGTATTCGAACCATCTTCCAACCGTGTGAAGTGAATGTTGAACGGATCGTGTCTGGTTTGCTGACGGGAATAATTCTCGTAGACTGGCTGGCGGTCGCACCGCTAATCCCACACCCCGTGAGCGCCGTTGTGTTCCTGCCTTTGTTCAGCGCAACGTTCCTGCTACAGCGCTACGTGCCGGAAGCCTGATTTAAGTTCAATTCATCCACTGCAGCGACTCCAACAGTTCAACCTCCTGCAAGCCGCGCTTGAACAGCGAACCAGCTTAAGTTAAAGTAGAGGTTCGCTTATGAGCGCTGAAGCACCAGTCAAATTGACGCACAACGAGGAGATCAAGGACGCGATCCCGACGCTCGCGGGCACCATTGCCGCGACGTTGGCCGACGCGGGCACTGACCATTTTTCGGAGGACGACAACCAGTTCCTGAAATTTCACGGCTCCTACCAGCAGGACGACCGCGACCTGCGCAAGACCGGCAAGAAATACATCATGATGGTGCGTGGCCGCATTCCCGGCGGCGTGATGACCGCAAAGCAATACGGCGTCTTCGACCTGCTCGCCTCGGTTTATGGCAACAACACGCTGCGCATCACCACGCGCCAGAGCATACAGTTTCACGGCGTCCTAAAATCCGGTTTGCGCGCGGTGATCCAGGGCATCAACAAGTCACTACTCTCCACGCTCGCGGCCTGTGGCGACGTGAACCGCAACGTCCTCGCGCCTCCCACGCCCGCCTATACCAAGGCGCGCGAACAGGTCTTTGCCGACTGCAAAAAAGTCGCACTCGCCCTCGCGCCACAGACGAAGGCGTATCACTCCATCTGGATTGACGGCGTGCAGATCAAGCTCGACGACGCGGAGAACAAAAGCTTCGTGGATCCTCTTTACGGCAAAACCTATCTGCCGCGAAAGTTCAAGATCGCCTTCGTGATTCCGCCGGTGAACGACCTCGACGTTTTCACAAACTGCCTCGGCTTCATCGCCGTCGTCGAAAATGACAAGCTCGTCGGCTACAACATCGCCGTCGGCGGTGGGATGGGCCGCAGTCACGGCAACGAACAAACTTTTCCGCGCCTCGCGGACGTGCTCGGATTTTTCACACCCGACAAACTCGTGGATGTGGCGAAGGCTGTCCTGACGATTCACCGCGATTTCGGTGACCGCACCGACCGCAAGCACGCTCGCCTGAAATACGTTGTGGCCGAACGCGGCGTGAAATTCATGCAGGACGAGGTCAACAAACGAGCCGGCATCACACTCGCGTCCGCGAAACCTTACAAATTCACAACGACCAGCGACCTTTACGGCTGGCGCATGGCCGTGGACGGAAGCTGGTTTCTCGGCTTGTTCGTCGAAACCGGACGCATCAAGGATACCGACGGCCTCAAACTCAAGACGGCGTTGCGGCAAATCGCGGACAAATTCCAGGACGTTGAATTCCGCCTGACTGCCAATCAAAACATCATCCTCGCGAACGTCACGGAAGCGGACAAAGCGGGCATCAATTCCATTTTTGGCGCCAATGGCGTGAAAACGGAAAAACAGGCAAGCGTGCTGCACGCGGCGGCGATGGCCTGCCCCGCCCTGCCCACCTGCGGACTTGCGCTTGCGGAATCCGAACGGATGCTGCCCGGCCTGATTGACCGCATCGAAAAACTTTGCGCCGAAGTCGGGCTGGCAGGCGAGGAAATCATCATCCGCTCCACCGGCTGCCCGAACGGCTGCGCGCGGCCTTACATGGCGGAGATCGCGTTCGTCGGCAAGGCGCCGGGACGTTATCAGGTCTGGCTCGGCGCGGACGCGACCGGCACGCGGCTGAACCGCATCTGGAAAGATGTGATGAAAGAAGCGGATATCGAAACGGAATTCCGCCCGGTCCTCACGCGCTTCGCGAAGGAACGCAAGACCGGCGAACGCTTTGGCGACTGGTGCGACCGGGTTTTCCTGAACGAGAAAATGAATTAACAACGAAGGCGCAAAGACGCGAAGCTTTTTGAGTCTTTGCGACTTTGTTGTTCAAATCCAAACATGACACCCGACCAAATCTCCAAGGCCAACGCCGAGTTGCGGAACAAATCGCCGCTCGAAATTGTAAAGTGGGCCATCGCGCAAGCGAAAGGTCGCGCCATTGTCTCCACAAATTTCCGCCCCTTTGAAGCCGTCGTCCTTCACCTTTGCGTTCAGGCGCAGCCGGACATCCCCGTGCTTTGGGTGGATCACGGCTACAATCGTCCGGCGACTTACAAACACGCCGAGGAATTGAAAATATCTCTCAATCTAAATCTGAAACCCTTCCTGCCAAAAATCAGCGCCGCGCATCGCGACGCGATTTACGGGGAAATTCCAACGACCGACGACGAGAAAGGTTTGAAAGAATTCAGCGCATTGATGAAGCTGGAGCCATTCCAGCGCGGCATGAAAAAACTCGCGCCGACGGTCTGGATCACCGCCTTGCGGAAGGTGCAGAATCCGAACCGCGCGGAGCTGGACATTGTTTCCGAGGACAAAAATTTCGGCGCGCTCAAGGTCAGCCCGGTGTTTTACTGGAGCGATGCGGACATGGAGAATTACCTGAAGCAGCACAGCCTGCCGAATGAATGGGATTATTTTGATCCCGCGAAAGCCGATGACAAGCGCGAATGCGGCCTCCACGCGAATTGGGGTGGCAAAGCCGTGGCAAAACATGAATCAACCACGGATAGACACAGATAAACACGGATAAAATCCATTTGGAATCCGTGTCCATCCGTGTCCATCTGTGGTTAAATTTTTGAAATGAGCAGTTATCATTTGGACCATTTGCAGTATTTGGAAACGGAAGCGATTCACATCATGCGTGAAGTCGCCGCCGAATTCGAGCGCCCGGCCATCCTGTTTTCCGGCGGCAAGGATTCCATCTGTTTGCTGCGCCTCGCGGAAAAGGCGTTCCGCCCGTCGGACATCCCGATGCCATTTCTGAACGTGGACACCGGTCATCATTTTCCGGAACTCAACATATTTCGCGACAAGCGTGCGGAGGAGCTTGGCGCCAAGCTCATCGTCCGCAAGGTCGAAGACGCCATCGCCAAAGGCATTGCCATGCCGAGGCCGGGCGAAATCAGCCGCAACCAATTGCAGATTCCCACTCTGTTGGCCGCCGTTGAGGAATTCCAGTTTGATTGTTTGATTGGCGGCGCGCGGCGCGACGAGGAAAAGGCCCGCGCCAAGGAGCGTTTCTTCAGCTTCCGCGATTCATTCGGCCAATGGGACCCGAAAAACCAGCGCCCGGAAATCTGGAATCTTTACAACGCCCGCGTGAATCCCGGCGAACACATGCGCGTCTTTCCGCTCTCGAACTGGACGGAGACGGACGTTTGGGAATACATCAAACAGGAAAAACTCGAAGTGCCGACGATTTACTTCAGCCACACGCGCAAATGCGTCCGCCGTCACGGCCAATGGCTGCCCGTAACCGATTTGCTGCCACCCAAGCCGAAGGAAAAGGTTCAAGAACTCGTAGTTCGCGTCCGCACCATCGGCGACATCATCAGCACCGGCATGGTCGAATCGCCGGCGGATTCCGTGGACGACATCATCGCCGAAATCGCCGCCGCGCGCGTGACCGAACGCGGCTCCCGCGCCGACGACAAGGCCAGCGAAGCCGCGATGGAAGACCGCAAAAAAGCCGGATACTTTTGATTATTATGAACTGGAAGAGTTATCTCATCACTTTGCTAATCCTGATTAACGCAGGTTACATGGCCTTCGACGGCATCCACGCTTTTTCGACCGGCGACTATGTGACGCCAAAATCAGGCCCGCGCGCAGGAAAACTTGGGCCGTGGTCAAAAGTAATCCAGGCAATTGGACTCGACCCACGCTCAAACCTAGTAAAGAGCCTCCTTATTTTCCAGGGATTGGTGACGCTTGCCTTGCTTGCCTGCTACCTGTTCCGTTTGCCTTGGGCCGCCAATGCGCTCAAAGTCGCAGCCGTTGCAGGTTTGTGGTATTTGCCCGTCGGCACGGTCATCAATGTTCTCGTGCTGGTATTGTTGTTCGTCGCATGAAAGCCAAAGGCAAACTGTTTCTGTTCCACTGGGAAAAAGCAGGCGCGACCGCGCGGGCCGCCGAACTTGCCGGTGAAGGCTGGCAGGTGGAGATGGAATTTGAAGAAGGTTCGCGCGGCTGCAAAAATCTCAAAGCGTTCGGTCCGGACGTCGTCGTTTTTGACATCGCCAAAAAAGCGGTGCATAGCCGTGAATGCGGGCGGGCATTGCGTAACGCCAAAAGCTTTCGCGAAACGCCGTTTATCTTTGTGGATGGAACCGACGAGGACATTTCCAAGGCGAAAGAGAAAGTTTCCGCAGGCATTTTCACAACGAGCGGCAAATTGAAAAAGGTTCTGGAGAAGCACGCCCCATAATTGTCATGCCACACACTCAACATCCCATCGAAATCCTCCGCTTCAACACCTGCGGCAGTGTTGACGATGGCAAGTCCACGCTCATCGGACGATTGCTTTACGATTCCAAGTCGCTGATGGAGGATCAGATCGAGGCTCTCGAACGCAGCGCCGACATCACCGGCGGCGGCCAGATCAATCTCGCCAACCTCACCGACGGCCTCCGCGCCGAACGCGAACAGGGCATCACCATTGACGTCGCCTACCGCTACTTCGCCACGCCCAAGCGCAAATTCATCGTCGCCGACACGCCCGGACACGTCCAATACACCCGCAACATGGTTTCCGGCGCCTCCACCGCGAACCTGTCCGTCGTGCTCGTGGACGCGCGGCAGGGAGTCATCGAACAGACGCGGCGGCACACATTCATCGCGGCGCTGCTGGGCATCCCCCATCTTGTCATCGCGGTCAACAAAATGGATCTGGTGGACTGGAAGGAAGAACGCTTTCTGGAAATTCGCGACGAGATCGAGGATTTCCTGCCGAAGCTCGGCGCGTTCCGCGACGTGAAATTCATCCCGATAAGCGCGCTGAACGGCGACAACGTGGTGGAACCTTCCAAGGCCTGCAAATGGTATCACGGCGCGACGTTGCTCGAGCATCTGGAAACCGTCTACATCGCCAGCGACCGCAACCTGACCACGCTCCGTTTTCCGGTGCAATGGGTCAACCGCCCGAATAATCCTACCGACCCGCAGTTGCACGACTTCCGCGGCTTGAGCGGCCAGATCGCCAGCGGCGTTGTTCGTAAGGGACAGGAAGTGGTGGTGCTGCCCGCCGGCATCAAGTCCCACGTGAAGGAGATCTGGAGTTATGACCGCGCGCTCGACGAGGCCTTCTGCCCACAATCCGTGACCCTCTGCCTGGAGCATGACATTGACATCAGCCGCGGCGACATGCTCGTCGGGCGGGAAAACCTTCCCGGCCGCAGCTCGGAATTGCAGGCGCAAGTCTGCTGGATGCATTCCCGGCGGTTGGAGCCGGGCAAAAAGTATTTCCTCAAGCACGCCACGCAGACCGTCCAGGCCGTCGTCACCAAACTGGAAAGCCGCATCAACATGACCACGCTCGAACCGGAACCCGACCCGGCGGCGCTGGCCATCAACGACATCGGCGGCATCCGCATCAAGACCGCCAAACCGCTCGTGTTCGACGGTTACGCCACGAACCATCTGACCGGTTCGTTCATTTTGATTGAACAAGGCACCAACGCCACGGTCGCCGCCGGAATGTTCTCTCCGCCCACCGAAGCCGTCACGCCCGAATACACCGACTTCGCGATATGAATCTGCGGGCGACCGCGTTCGAATCTGCAACTTTAACAAAGGCTACTGTCCATTTTCGAGATCGTTGAATAAATCATCATATGCTTCATAAACCGGCTGCGCTTCATTGTTTTGGCCCAATCCGGGGAACGTGCCGCCGGATATGACGTCAAACGCCGGAACACTCTGAATGAATGACACCGATCCATCTGTAAAGACACAGTCAAAGCCCTGGCTTGGATAATGGGCAAACGTGGTCGCGCTGAAGGATGCAGTGGCAGCAGTCGATCCTCCCACTTGGTCCGTCCCAAACAAATGCCTCCCGCCGGAACCGGGTTCAGACCATACGCTGCTTGTTTTCGGCAATGCGCGGGCAATATTGACGGTATTTGAGGCGCTCATTATGCGCGGATTGAACAACATTGTGCCATATACAGTCCCATCCCCTTTCGCGCTCATAAATGACGGGTTTGAATAAGCGGCAGGGGTGTCTCCAGTGGAATCCGGAAAACTCGGGCAGAAGAAAACCTTGCCGTTGCCTATCCCATGGGTCTCATACAAAAAACCGAGGCAGTCAAATACACCGTTCTGAATGCCTTGGGCAACGGAGGTGTTGGCGGTCCCACCCATTACAATATACAACGTATAATGGATGCTGTTGAGTTGATTAAAATTGGCGCCACCATTGGCGCCGCCGACCTTGCAAATCGGATAATAATCACTGTAGTCGTTCGCGTAGATGTTACACGCAATCATTATCTGGTGAAAGTTGTTCTGGCATTGGGCCAGTTTTGCCTTCCGCTTGGCCGACGCCAGTGCCGGCAGCAGCAGCGCCGCCAGAATCGCGATGATGGCTATAACCACGAGCAGTTCAATGAGCGTAAAACCGCGCGCTCTGGCCAGTTTATTATTTAAAGTAATTTGGTTCATGAGTTCTACTTTAATGGTATTCCCTCCATTTGGCAAGGGTGTGCCTCCAAACGCACAGGGGATAATTAAATCGGTGGATGCCGCATTGAAGAGGACGTGACTGCCTTCAAATCTGCAAATTCAACAAAGGTTAATTGCCATTTTCGAGCCAGTTGAAAATCTGGCAGTATTGGTTACGTGACGGCTGGGTCTCATCAGTGATAAGAGCGCCGCTGCTGATAAATTGAAACGCAGGAACGCTTTGAATAAATTGGACTGAACCATCCGTAAAAAGACAGTCAAATCCCTGACTGGGGTAATGTGGGAATGTGTTCGGGCTGAATGCCGTTGCGCCACCTGTCCCCAGATAGTCAGTCCCAAAAAGATGAAGCCCCCCCGAACCAACCCCGAACCATGTGCTGCTTGTTTTTGGGAATGCCCTGCCAATGATACCATTGGTCGCATCCAGTTCGCGCGGATTGAACAACATCGAGCCTTGAACTCCTCCGCCAGCAGGTGGATAAAGATTATCGGTGCTCATAAATGACGGGTTTGAATAATATTCAGCACTCCGGGTCGAGGTGGCGGGAAAACTCGGGCAAAAAAGCGCCTTACCATTGCCTATTCCATGGGTCTGGTATACAAAACCAAGGCAATCAAAGCCAAAGCCGGTGGCGGGAAAACCCTGGGGCACTTGGGTGAATTGGGGACCTGAAACTATGTAATACGTGTAATGTTCACCGAGAAGTTGGTTGAATTTGCCCCCGCCATTGGCGCCGCCGACCACACAAATCGGATAGTAATCATTGTAATCGATTGCGTAGGCACTACAGGCAATGAAAATCTGGTGGAAGTTGCTCTGGCACTGCGCCAGCTTTGCCTTCCGCTTGGCCGACGCCAGTGCAGGCAAAAGCAACGCCGCCAGGATGGCGATGATGGCTATCACCACCAGCAGTTCAATGAGGGTAAAACCGCGAGAGGGCGACCGCTTATTAGTTAGAACAATGGAGTTCATAAGTGTCAGATTAACGTAGTCTTCCCCATTTGGCAACGGTGTGCCTCCAAACGCACAGGGGTGATAAAATCGGGCGGATGTCCGTCCGGAATGGTGGGTGTCTGAAGGGACGCGGCGGGGTGATGGCGACGGAAATCCGGCAGCGGCAATCCTTTCAGGAACCCAGCCCACCAATCAACAGCTGGAGAAATTCCAGAAAAACTTTCCTGCCACCCGCGACGTTGAAGACCCAAATCGCCGCAGCCATCGCAATGTAAGGGCCGTAGGGCATCCGTGACGACCACTCACGGCGGCCCGACAGAATCAGCGGCACATAAACGGCCAGCCCGATGATGGCGCTGACGAACAGCGAAAACACCACGCCCGGCCAGCCGATGAACGCCCCTATCGCCGCCATGAATTTCACGTCGCCCAGCCCCATCGCCTCGCGCGGCAGGATGATTTCCCCGCTCTCAGCCTCCAAATGCGGCACGTCGTCGGGATTGAGCCTTTCATCGCCGATGGTCAACGTGGCGGGCGAGACCTTGATCGTCACGTTCTCGTAGCCGCGATCAATCAACTCGGCGGTGCGCGCCTGCAAAACAATGGTGTCGGATTTGCGGTAAAAGATTTCCTCATAGGGAATTTCCTTGTCCGGCAGGTGCAGGCAGGTTTCCGTGAAAATGATTTTCGAGAGAACGGGCCATTTCAGCCGTTGCCGGCCAAACATCAATTTTCCCAGCCGCGAAAACCCATAAACGATCCCCGCGCCAACCACCGCGCCGACCGCACCCCACAAAATGCCCGCAACATGCGAACGGGCATTCTGCAATTGCGGCAGGAAAAACGATGCGACCAACCCGACGGCCACGCCGCCAAAAGTGATTTCATCGGGAATGATGAAATGCTCGAAGTCAATGAACGTCGCGCAAATCAGCCCGGCAAGAAAGACCGCATACACCAGCGCCAGGGGCATGGAGGGATATTCATGAAGCGGTTCGCCAAATTCCAGCCAGCAGGCGAGAAACATCAGGCCGGTCAGCAACTCCACAATGAAGTAACGCGGCGAGATGGGCGCGCCGCAGTTCTTGCAGCGACCCCGCAACGCCAGCCACGTCACCAGCGGGATGTTTAGGAACCAAGGAATGGAATATTTGCAGTGCGGACAATGCGACGGCGGCGTGACGATGCTCATGCCAAGCGGCAGCCGGTGGATGCAGACGTTCAGGAAGCTGCCCACCATGCAGCCGAACACGAAGAAGCACACCGACCAGAATTGGAACGGCACAGCCGCCCAATATTCCGCATCAAATATCGCGTTGTGCATGAATCCAGTCTAAAGCCCAAAACCCGAAATCTAAAGCGCCAATTCCATCCCCGCCCCACAACGGGCTTTGGATATTGGACTGTTATTTCCCATAGACATTCAACTCCAGTGCGCGGCGCATGACGTCAACCGGCGCGGTCTTGCCCGTCCAGATTTCAAACGCCGCAGCGCCCTGATGCAGCAACATGCCGAGACCGTTCGACGTCTTGCAGCCCGCCACCTTCGCTGTGGCGAGCAGCTTCGTCTCCGCCGGCTTGTAAATCATGTCGTAAACCGCGCGGGCGCGCTTCAGCGGAAATTGTTTCTCATCCAGCGGCGACGGATCGCCCGCCTTCAAGCCGATGGGTGTCGCGTTCAGGAGCAAATCCACTTCGCCCCTGGGAAAGCCGATCGCTACTTTTACCTGCGGATAACGTTTGCGGATTTCGTCCGCCACCGCCTCGGCCTTGGACACCACGTATTCGACCAGAGACAATTCGGCCACGCCTTCCATCGCCAGTCGCAATGCCGCCACCTGCCCTGCCCCGCCCGTCCCAATCAGCAACACTTTCAAGCCAGCCAGTTTCAGACCGAGGTCCTCGCGCAACGAACGGGCGATGCCGTCGGAATCCGTGTTGAAGCCCTGCGTCCGGATTTCGCCGGAAATGGATTCGGTAAAATGGTGCAGCGGCTGCCACTTCCCATCGGCACCCTTCGCCTCGAACCGGACGGTGTTCACCGCGCCCCACGTCTTGGACGATTCATCCAGTTCATCCACGATTTGCATCGCGAGCAGCTTGTGCGGCACGGTCAGGTTCAGGCCGGAGAATTGCATCGCCTTGGCCCCGGCGATGGCGGCGCGCAGATTGTCGGGATGCACTTCAAACGCGAGATACCGCCAGTTCAGGCCGAGCTTGGCGAACGCGGCATTGTGCATCGCGGGCGACGCGGAGTGCCGGATGGGAAAGCCATAGACCGCGCACAGGCGCGTCGCGGCGTTGATGACGGGTTGAACCGGATCGGACATGCGGGATTTATACGCAGGCGGCGCGCCGGATTAAAGCGCAAATCCTCGCTTATTGCCCCGATTTATCTTTTTTTGCCCGTGTCCCCACAATTGGTGACATGTGCGATTCCGGGCTTGGTGTATTATATCGGCAGTGGTGTTGAGCAGTTCTCAAGTGTTTAGTGTGTAAGAAAAGGCCGGACCCGGTGTCCGGCCTTTATCTTTTTTACGGCGAAGAGTCCGATTCCAATTGTTGCAGCGTCGGCCCCGCGACTTCCGCGAGGTGACTTCCCGCCAGATACAAGACCACGGCAAACCCCGCCAGCACCACCAGCAGGATGGCGAACGCCCGGAAATGCCGCTTTTCAAACTTCTCCAGCGAACGCGCGAAGGCGAACAGGCCGAACAGCGCCGACACCACAATCACCGCGTCCACGCTCGCGCGTTGCCAGTAGCTGCCGCCCAGGTGCAGCCACATCCCGAATTCATCGAACGTCAGGCCCATCGCCACGCCATAAAGCAGCGCCGTGATTTCCGCCGCCCGCCCCGTGGGCCTCCGGAACACGCTGTATCCGCACACCGCCGCCATCAGGAAAATGCCATAATTCAGATGATGGACATGCGTGCCGTGCATGAAGAAATAAAGATTCGGCATCTCTCCGGCCATGATGAGAAACACGAACACCCGCGCCAGCACAAAGGTCAGGATGAAAGCGAACAACGCCCGGCGCGCCAGCCGGTGGACTGTTTCCCGGTGCATGTGATGTTCCGTGTTCATTTTCTGTTCGTGTGGTTTGAATTTTCATACACCCGCCGCCTGTGACAAGCCAGCTTTTATCTTGTCTGATGCGGCTTAACGTTCACCAGAGTCGTGGGCACAGGGGCTGCTTACGTTGTATGTTGACCGGGGCTGGAACCGTTGACGAACAACAATTCGGTGCTAGTTTCCATTAAGAAAGCCGGAAGCCAAAATCCATGAATCAATCCATTGGAAATGGAAAATTGTTTATCCGAGGCGTCTTCACGATGGCCATTCTCGTTGCCCTGAAATTGCCGGCCACGGCCCTGACCTTCAACTTGACCTTCGACACGAGCGTGACGAGCCTGGCCAACGCCGCGCAGGTGGAGGCGGCTTTCACCAACGCCACGCAGGTGTTCCAGAACCTTTATACCAACGCCATGACGGTCAATATCACCGTCCTTTTCAGCAGCGGCATCTCCCTCGGCGAGAGCAGCACTTCCTTGCGTGGAAATCCCACCTACGCCCAGTTGACCAACGCCTTGCGAACCGCACGAACCACCGCCGCGGACAGCAATTCCGTCGCCAGCCTGCCGCCCAGCGATCCGACGG
>Ga0265338_10008009_pt1 | contig 12934 bp, 9 predicted proteins | sample 42126metaG_FD_193579 | JGI IMG/M metagenome (GOLD analysis project Ga0265338, IMG submission 193579) | Rhizosphere microbial communities from Carex aquatilis grown in University of Washington, Seatle, WA, United States - 4-21-26 metaG | ecosystem: Host-associated > Plants > Roots > Rhizosphere >... | reverse complement strand
CTATTATTGCCCAGAAACCACTACTGTGTTATAAAGCATTAAGTTTACGAAACTTCTAGTAGTGAAGGCTCGATGACAACTGTCAACGCCGTCGGACCTCGTCGCGCGACGATCGCGGCCATCGCCGAAGAGGTCGGCGTGTCGGTCGCCACGGTCTCCAAGGTGCTCAACGGGCGCGGCGACGTCGCGGCGGAGACGCGGACACGCGTCGAGGCCAGCCTGGAACGGCACCGCTACCGGCGCCGGGTCAAGCGCCAGCCCCCCTCGACCGGGCACATCGAGCTGGTCTTCCATACGCTCGGCGCCGACTGGGCGATGGAGATCATCCACGGGGTGCAGGCCGTCTCAGGACCGGCCAACGTCGCCGTTGTGCTGTCGCACCTGGACGGCCGGAGCCGGCCTTCCGACGACTGGGTGGACGGCATGCTCGCTCGCCGGCCGCTCGGCGTCGTGGCCGTCATGTGCGGCCTGACCGAGTCACAGCGCGCTGCGTTGCACAGGGAGCGGATCCCCATCGTCGCCGTGGACACCGACAGCGCGACCGCCGCGTCGATGCCCACGGTCGGCTCGAACAACTGGAATGGCGGGCTGATGGCCGCCCGGCACCTGATCGAGCTTGGTCACCGCAGGATGGGTGTCATCTGCGGCCCGCAGGACGCGCTCTGCAGCCAGGCCAGGCTGGCCGGCTTCCGGCTCGGACACGACGAGGCCGGCCTTCGGCTCGAGCCGGAACTGGTGCGGAGCGGAAACTTCTACCTTGAAGCCGGCTATACGCACGGCCTGGCGCTGCTCGACCGGGCCGACCGCCCGACGGCGATCTTCGCCGGATCTGACATGCAGGCGATGGGGGTGCTGCGGGCCGCCCGCAGGCTCGGCATCGACGTCCCCGGCCAGCTCTCGCTGATCGGCTATGACAACCTGCCCTTGTCCGCCTGGACCGACCCCGCGCTCACCACGGTCAACCAGCAGCTGCGCGGCATGGCAGGCACCGCGACCCGGATGCTGCTCGACCTGGCCAGCGGGATCGAGCCCGCATTGACCAGGATCGACCTGGTCACCGAGCTGGTCGTCAGGGAGAGCACGGCACCGCCGCACGGTCAGTAGATCCTGCGGCCACGCTCGTCGGCGATGCCTGACTTACGGGCGAAGTACGTGTTGACGATGTCCCGCCACTGCACCGCGTTGGCGACCTGCTCCTCAAGCCGGCGGCGCACGTTCTCGAAGCGGGGCGGGTCGACCTGCCCCGCCAGCGACTGCCATGCCGCGAGTAGCCCTTCGGCGGCCGCGGCGCCGTCGAAGTGGGAGTCGTAGATGTGCTGGATGACGGTCTTCCCCGACTTGAGGCGGTGCGTGTACGGGACGTGGTGGAAGAACAGCAGCAGTTCGTCCGGGCAGCTCGCGAGGTCCTCGTACAGCTTGTACCGCGAGGGCTCGTACTGGGCGGTGTACCTGGTGCCGGTCGCCACCGTGCGGTCCACGCCGACGCCGTCGCGGTCGGCGAAGTGGTAGGTGCCCCAGCGGGAGTACTCGTAGCCGTCGATGTCCGGACCGTAATGGTAGTGCGGCGTCACCATCCAGCCCACGCCGAGCGGCGCCGTGTAGCTCTCGTAGATGGACCAGGACTCAAGCAGCATCCGCAGCACCGTGGAGAACACCGGTTCGGCCTGGCCGAACGTCTGGGTGACCCATTCCGCCGCCACGGCCCGCGACTCGACCGCGGGATCCCACGACAGCCGGCCAAAGGCGTAGAGGTTTGCCTGCGCGAGCACGTGCCCGGTCCAGGACGGATCGTCCCCGACGTTGGCGACGCCGGCGACCCCGCCGTAGGGGCGGCCGGTCTTGTGCCCGCTGACGACGTCGGCCAGGGTGGCGGTCTCACCGGCCGGCAGCGTCATGATCTCGTGCCATTGCGGGTGCAGAAAGCACAGGTCCCGCTGCTGGCCGGTGTACTCCTGGGTGATCTGCACCTCGAGCGCCTCGTTGGTCTCCCGCAGCGCGGTGAGAAGCGGCGACGCTGGCTCCCTGACCTGGAAGTCCATCGGGCCGAACTTGATCTGCACGATGACGTTGTCGGCGAAGTCGCCGTCCAGCGGCATGAACGTGTCGTAGGCGGCGCGCGCCCGGTCGGTGGAGCGGTCCCGCCAGTCCTGGTAGCAGTTGTAGACGAAAGCCCGCCACACCACGATCCCGCCGTACGGGCGCAGCGCGGCCGCGAGCATGTTCGCGCCGTCCGCCTGGCTGCGCCCGTAGACGTGCGGGCCCGGCCGGGACTCGCTGTCCGCCTTCACCACGAACCCGCCGAGGTCCGGGATGTGCTCGTACACCACCGCGGCCTGGCTGCGCCACCAGGCGGCGGCGTCGGAGTCGAGCGGGTCGGCGGTGCGCATCGTGCCCAGTGCGATCGGCGAGTCGAAGCTGATGCTGAGGAACAGCTTGATGCCGTAGCGGCGGAGCACCTCGGCGACCCTGGCGAGGCGGGGCAGGTGCTCCGGGGTGAGCAGCCGCGCGGCCGCGCGGGAGACGTTGACGTTGTTGGGGCTCAGCGCGTTGACGCCGACGGAGGCGAGCAGCCGGGCGTAGTCGGTGACCCGGCGCAGGTCCCGCGTCACCTGGCCGTCGGCGAAGAAGATCGACCGCCCCGCGTAGCCGCGCTCGATGCTGCCGTCGATGTTGTCCCAGTGGTTGACCATGCGCAGCTTGTTGGCAGTCGCCTCGGCCACCCGCAGTCCGCCCGTGGTCAGCCAGCCCGCGGGCTGGCCTGCCTGTAGGCGGCGCAGGAACGCGAAGACCGCGTACAGGCAGGCGGCATCGCTGCTGCCGGTGATGACGATGCGCCGCGGCCCTGTTACCCCAGCCGGCCCGGGCAGCCCGGCGAGCACGAGGACCTCGTCTTCGCCCGGCCGCCTGTCCCCCGGGTCGCGACCGGCTGCCGCCCAGGCCGCCGCCGCCTCGGTGGACCCCGGGGCGGCGATGACCACGTGCGACTGCTCCGCCTGCCCGGCCACGGGCAGCGGCTCGCTCCCGGTCAGCGCCGACAGGCCGCGGACGAGTTCCTCCCGGGCGGTGCGCAGCACCGGCGACGCGCCGGTAGCGGCGAATCGGGACAACAGGTCCCGCTCGTCAGCCGTCAGGGCATCCGCGCCGAGCGGCGGGTAGCCGAGCCAGCAGTCGTACATGCTCGCGGTCATCGGAAGCCTTTCCGTCATGACTCAATGCCTACTCGAACAGGCCGAGCGGCACGGCGTTCGCCAGCGCCCGGTAGCCCGCCGGGTTCAAGTGCAGGCCGTCGCCGGTGTCGAACTCCGCCCGGAGTCGTCGGGGCGCCAGCGGGTCGCGATCAGCCGCGCCGAAGTCGACGACGGCCGCTTCGAAGTCGAGGACGGCGCCGTGGCGGCGCCGCCTGGACCGGATCCGGGCGTTGACGAGCCGGCGCGCGTACTCGCGGTGTCCACCGGGGTCATCGTAGGAGACGCTGCCGCCGAAGGGAGTCAGCGTCGCGGCATAGAACGCGATGCCCGCCGCGTGCGCCTTGGCGGCGATCTGCTCATACGCCGCGCCCAGCTCGACCACGACCTGCGTCTGCGCGGCCAGGGTGGCGTCCGCGGTGCCGATGTCGTTCACGCCGGCGAATACCACCAGCCAGCGGACGCCGCTGACCGCGAGCACGTCGCGGTGAAACCGGGCAAGGACGGCCGGGCCAAGGCCGTCGCGGAGCACCCGGTTACCGCCGATGCCCTGGTTCAGCAGGGCGACACTCCTGGCGGAAGCGGCCCCGCCAGCACCGCGCGAGCGCATCAGGTCGAGCAGCTGGTCTGGCCAGCGGTCGTTGCCGTTGGTCGTGGAGCCCCGGCCGTCGGTCAGCGAATCGCCGAGGAAGACCACCGCCCCGGTCGGCCCGGCCGCCTCCCGGCCGGCGTCGATGCCGCTGAGGAAGTACCAGTGCTCAACCTCGGCCGGCTCGGTGCCGCCCGCCCCGGTGAGCTCGGTCGCGGTCGCGTGGTCGCCGGCCGCCAGGTACGACGTGGTCCGCGACCCCGGGTGCGAGGTGATCCCGCCGGCCGCCGGCTGCCCTGCGGGCAGGTAAAGCGTCACCGCGACGTTCGCGCCGGCGGTCACCGGGAAGTCGACGGGGTCGGAGATTGCGGCCGCGCCGGGCGGCATGGTCACGCCGGGCCGCCCGGCAAACGTCACCGCCCGCGACGTGCCCGGCTCGATCGCGCTGACTCCGGCCCGGCCGCCGCCTGGTAGCGCCAGGTAAACCCGGGCAATGCCAAGCTCGGTCTCACCGAAGGCGTTGCTGAGCCGCAGCCGGATCCGGGTCGCGTCCGCCGTCACCCGGATCGTCTGCCGCAGCGTGCTGTCGCGCAGCACGATCCCGTCACGCGTGAACGGCGGCGGCGGCAGGTTGCCCGGCTCGGCCTGCTGTGGCGCCGCCGCCCAGATGCCGACCCAGTCGCTCTCCGGGCCTGGGTCAGCCATCGAGCCCGTGATCGCGGAAGGCCTGGTTCACCTCGGCGACCAGGGCACCGCTGTCGTCGTGGACCTCGAGTAGCCCGAGCATCGCGATCCGCACGGGTCTATTGTGCCTGCGGGCAGCCTGGCTGAGGTCATCAGCTCGCTTCTTGCTGTTATCCATTGGCTCGGGTCGGGCTGGGCTCGGGAGGGCGGTACCGGAACGGGTGGCACACGCACTCGTTCGGGAGAATGATGGCGTGGAATCTGACTTTGACTTTTCTGTGGAGTCTCGGCTGGTGCACGGGGGGACGGAGCGGGCGGCGGGCGCGCCGCTCGGGCCGCCGCTGGTACCGACGAGCGTGTACGTGTCGCAGGGCGAGCCCGGCGGCGGGCCCGGGTACGGGCGGAACGGTAACCCGGGCTGGGCGGCGGTCGAGTCGGCGCTCGCGGCCCTCGAGGGGCCCGGTGCCCGCGCGGTGACGTTCGCCTCGGGGCAGGCGGCGTCGATGGCGCTGATGCTGGCGCTGGCCGAGGGGCGGGACACCATCGTGTTCCCCTCCGACGGGTACTACAACACGCGGGCGCTCGCGGGCAGGCTGCGGCCGCACGGGGCCCGCGCCGTGGCGGTCGACCTGCTCGACCTGGACGCGGTCGCCGCGGCGCTGCGCCGCGGGCCCGCCGTGCTGTGGGCGGAGACGCCGACCAACCCGCTGCTTCGGGTGGCCGACCTCGCGGCGCTCGCGGCGGTGGCGGCGTCCGCGGGCGCGCCGCTCGTGGTGGACAACACGGTGGCGACGGGACTGCTGCAGCGGCCGCTCGACTTCGGCGCCGCGGCGTCGGTTTACTCGCTGACCAAGTCCGTCTCCGGGCACTCCGACGTGCTCGGCGGCGCGGTCGTCACCAGGGACGCCGCGCTGGCCGACGCGGTGCTTGCCTGGCGGACCGACGGCGGCGCCATTCCCGGCCCGTTCGAGAGCTGGCTCGTGCTGCGGGGCCTGAAGACCCTGCCGCTGCGCATTGAGCGCGCGTCGTCGAACGCGCTCGCCGTCGCGTCCTTCCTGGCCGGGCACCCGCGCGTCAGCGCCGTGCACTACCCGGGAACGGCGCCGTCGGCCGCGGCCGTCAAGCAGATGCCGCGCGGATTCGGCCCGCTGCTGTCCTTCGAGCTTTACGGCGCGGCCGCCGACGCCGACGCCGTGGTGGCGGCCGCGCGGCTGATCGTCCCGGCGACCAGCTTCGGCGGCGTCGAGTCCTCCTGGGAACGGCGGGCCCGCTGGCCCGCGGAAACCGCCCCTGACACGCTGATCCGCATGTCCTGCGGCGTGGAGCCGGCGGAAGACCTGCTGGCCGACCTCGCCGCCGCGCTTGCGGCCGGCGGCTAGCGGCGAGGCGGCGGTGAGCCTGGCCGCGGTGAGGCCGGATTGGGTGCGTTCAGGGATTGTGTGTACTTAGTGACCGTATGTGGTCACTAAGTACACACAATAATTTCCTGCTGTGACCGGTGAGCAGAACGAGACGCGTGGTGGGCCGGGGACGGTGCGACGGAACCCGGGTTACTTGGGGAACCAGGCGACGTAGAAGATGCCGAGGCCCAGGGCCACGAACATGCCGGCGATCAGCCAGAAGCGGACCACGATCGTCGTCTCGGCCCAGCCGACCTGCTCGAAGTGATGCTGCAAGGGCGCGATCTTGAACACGCGGTACGGCTTTCCTGTGCGCCACTTGGTCACCTTGAAGACGCCCACTTGGATGACCACCGACATGGTGATGATCGCGAACAGCCCGCCCAGCAGGAGCAGCAGCAGCTCGGTGCGGGTGATGATGGCCAGGCCCGCGAGGACGCCGCCGAGGGCGAGCGAGCCGGTGTCGCCCATGAAGATCTTGGCGGGCGGCGCGTTCCACCACAGGAAGCCGAAGCACGCGCCCATCACGACCGAGGCGACCACCGCGGCGTCGAGCGGGTCGCGGACGGGGTAGCAGTTCGAGGCGAGCGCGACGGTGCAGTCGTTGCGGTACTGCCAGTTCCCGATGATCACGTACGCGGCGAGGACCAGGATCGACGCGCCGGTCGCCAGGCCGTCGAGGCCATCGGTGAGGTTCACCCCGTTGGAGGTGGCGGTGACCATGAGCAGCACCCAGACCACGAAGAGCACCGCGCCGATCGAGACGCCGAAGTCGGCGAGGAACGAGATGTGCGTCGACGCCGGGGTCAGGTCGTAGCCGTCGGGAAAGTGGATCACCAGGACCGCGAAGATGGCGCCCACGAGCGCCTGGCCGAGGAGCTTGGCGCTGCTGCGCAGGCCGAGGCTGCGGCGCATGAAGATCTTGATGTAGTCGTCAAGGAAGCCGACGAAGCCGAGGCCGGTCATCAGGAAGAGCACGAGCACGCCCGAGGCGGTCATCGGGTCGTCGGTGAACAGGTGCCCGAGCGTGTAGCCGACCAGCGAGGCGATGATGATGACGATGCCGCCCATGGACGGCGTGCCGGTCTTGCTCAGGGCCGGCGTGGACTGCGAGCCCTCGAGCCGCACCTGCTGGCCGAGCTTCCGCTTTACCAGCACGCTGATCGTCGGGCGGGTGCCGAACAGCGCGACGATCATCGAGATGGCCGCCGAGAGCAGGATCGTCTTCACTGGTCATCCTCCGCGAGCAGGCCGTCTGCTACTTCCCACAGGCCGGCGGACTTCGATGCCTTCACTAGTACGACGTCTCCCGGCCGCAATCGGTTCTGCAGCGCGGCGACCGCGCTCTTGGGATCGGGCACGGCGATCGCCTCGCCCGGCCAGCCGCTGGCCGCGCGCGCCCCGTCGAGCACCGGGGCGGCGCCGGCGCCGACGGCGACGACGATCGCCGCCCCGGCCTGCGCGGCCAGCCGGCCGGCCTCCTTATGGCTCTGTTCCTCGATGTCGCCGAGCTCGGCCATGTAGCCGAGCACGGCGATGCCGCGCCTGCCGTTGCCCGCCAGGTGCGCCAGGGCCTCGATGGCGGCCCTGGTCGAGTCCGGGTTGGCGTTGTAGGCGTCGTTCACTACGAGCACGCCGTCGGTCCGTCGCGTGAGCTCCATGCGTTTCTTGCTGCGCGCGGTGGCCGCGCTGAGCGCGTCCGCGATCGCGGTGACGTCCATACCGAGCTCCGCGGCCACCGCTGCCGCGGCGAGCGCGTTGGCCACGTGGTGGCGGCCGTGCAGCCGCAGCTTCACGTTCGCGGTGGTGCCGCCCAGGCAGAGGAGGAACGAGGCGCGGCCCAGGTCGTCAAGGCTGATGTCCGCCGCCCGCACGTCGGCCTCACGGGCGGGGTCGACGCTTGTCGTCAGCACGCGGGCGCTGGTGCGCGCCGCCATCGCGGCCACGCTGGGGTCGTCGGCGTTGAGCACCGCCACGCCGCCGTCGGCCGCGGCGGGCAGGGCCTCCACCAGCTCGCCCTTGGCCTTGGCCACCGCGTCGACCGAGCCGAACTCGCCGGCGTGCGCGCGGCCCACGTTGAGCACCGCGCCGATCCGCGGCGGGGCGATACCGGTGAGGTAGGCGATGTGCCCGATGCCCCTGGCCGACATCTCAAGAATGAGATATTTTGTCGTCTCGTCGGCGCGCAGCACGGTCAGCGGCAGGCCGATCTCGTTGTTGAGCGAGCCTTCCGGTGCGATGGCCGGGCCGAGGCGCTCGACCACCTGGCCGGTGAGGTCCTTGGTTGAGGTCTTGCCCGACGACCCGGTGATGCCGACGACGGTGACGCCTGGCAGCCGGCGCAGCACGGCGCGGGCCAGCGCGCCGAGCGCCAGGGTGACGTCAGGAACGACGATCACCGGCGCGGCCGCCCCGGGCAGCGGGCGCGCGGCGAGGATGGCCGCCGCGCCGCCCAGCGCGGCGGCGTTGGCGTAGTCGTGGCCGTCAACGTGCTCGCCGGGCAGCGCGGCGAACAGCGCGCCCGGTGCCGCCAGCCGGGAATCGATCACCACCGGGCCGGTCACGATGGCGTCCGGGGACGTGCCCGCGGTGACGTCGCCGGAGGTGATCTCGGCGATCTGCGCGACGGACAGCGGTATCACGCGGGCTTCCCCCTCCTGGCACGGCGTGGATGTGCCGTTGGTGTCGCCATAGCAGCACCGATGGCACATCCACGCGGGGAGGGAGGCACGGAGGCGAGAGCGGCGGTCATGACCGGCCGCCCGGGGCGGCGTGGCGGGCCAGGGCGGCGGCCGTGACCACCGCGTCATCGAACGGCAGCACGGTTCCCCCGACGTACTGGCCGGTCTCGTGTCCCTTTCCTGCCACGAGCACCACGTCCCCCTTCCCCGCCATGGCGGCGGCAAGCTCGATCGCCGCGGCCCGGTCCGGCTCAATGATCACCCGGGCCCGCTCTACCTGCGGGACCCCGAGCACTCCCTGCAGCATCTCGGCGAGGATGGCAAGCGGGTCCTCGGAGCGCGGGTTGTCGCTTGTGAGGATCGCCACGTCCGCGAGCCTGGCCGCGGCGGCGCCCATCAGCGGGCGCTTGCCGCGGTCGCGGTCGCCGCCGCAGCCGAGCACCGCGATCAGTTCACCGCTCGTCACCTGGCGAAGCGCGCCGAGCACCGCCTCGACGGCGCCCGGCTTGTGCGAGTAGTCGATGAACGCGTCCGGCTGGCCGGGCACGGCGGCTACCCGCTGCAGGCGGCCGGGCACGCCGGGGCAGGAGGCCACGCCCTCCACCGCGTCCGCCAGGTCGGTGCCTGCCTCGACAAGCGCCACGATGGCCGCCAGCGCGTTGGCCACGTTGAACTGGCCGGGCAGCGTGACGGAGGCGTCCGCCTCGACGCCGCCGGGGCCGATAACGCGGAAGGTTGACCCGTCCGCGCCGCAGCGGACGTCGGCCGCGCGCCACTCCGCTTGCGCGTACGCGCCGGAGGCCGGGTCCGCGCAGAACGTGACGATCGGCACCGACGCCTCGGCCACCAGGCGGCGGCCGTACCGGTCGGCCACGTTCACCACGCCCACGGCGGAGTACGCCGGGGTGAACAGCTTCGCCTTGGCCCGGAAGTAGTCCTCGAAGCCCGCGTGAAAGTCCAGGTGGTCCTGGGACAGGTTGGTAAATACGGCGACGCCGTAGCGGGTGCCCGCGACCCGGCCGAGCGCCAGCGAGTGGCTGGAGACCTCCATCGCGACGCCCGTCACCCGGCGCTCGGCCATCACGGCGAGCAGCGCCTGCAGGTCCGGCGCCTCCGGTGTGGTCAGCGACGCCCTGACCAGCTCGGCGCCGATCTTGATCTCCACCCCGCCGATGAGGCCGGTGCGGTGCCCGGCGGCGCGCAGCCCCGCCTCGCACAGGTAGCTGGTGGTGGTCTTGCCGCTCGTCCCCGTCACGCCGATCATCGTCATCCGGCGCGACGGGTCGCCGTAGATCCAGCAGGAAACGTCGCCGAGGCTCATCCGCGGGCTGGCCACGACGAAGACCGGCACGCCGGTGCGCGCGGCCCGGTCGCGGCCGTCCGGGTCGGTGAGGATCGCGACCGCGCCGGACGCCACCGCCTGGTCGCTGTGGGCCGCGCCGTGAGTGCGGCTGCCGGGCAGCGCGGCGTACAGGTCGCCGGGCCGCACCGCCCGGGAGTCGAGCGTGACGCCGGAGAGAACCCCGAGACCGCTGCGTATCGCCTCGGTTCGTCCCACGCCAAGCAGCTCTGCCAGCCCGGACAGCGGGCGCGGAGCGAGGTGGGCGGGACGGATCACGCCCAGAGGGTATCCAAAATCAGTGCGCGTTGAGTCGAACATAGGGAGCGACAAGTCCGGGTTGCGGCTGGATCTGCTGGGTTTGCAGCGCGGCGTTCATCACACTGTAGAAGACCGGGCCGGCCACCTCGTCGCCGAAGTAGTCGTTGTTGGTCTTCGGGTCCTGCACGTTCACGGCGACAACGACCTGCGGGCCGTTGCCCGGGGCCATGCCGATGTAGCTCGACCCGTGCACGCACAGCGGGTTGCTCTTCGGGCACGGGTGCGCGGGGTCGGCTGACGGCTCGCTCGCGGTGCCGGTCTTGGCCGCGATCGCGTAGCCGGGGAAGTCGCCCCACCGCTGGTTGGCCCCGTCGTCCACGGCGGGCACCTGCTGCAGGATCGGGATCAGCTCCTGTGCGGTCTTGGCCTGGATGACTCGCCGCGACGGCGACGGCCTGGCCGGGACGTACTGTCCGGCCGCGTTGTAGGTGCCGGCCACCAGCGTGGGCTGCACGCGGACGCCGCCGTTGGCGATCGTCGCGTACACGCTGGCCATCTGCACGGCGTTGACCGAGATGCCCTGCCCGTAGGACAGGGTGTACCGCTCGTCGGCCGCCCACTTGGACGGCGGCGGGAGGGCGTCCGGCGAGTAGGCGGTGTCCGGCTCCTCCCCCGGCAGGCCGAGTCCGGTCGGGTCGCCGAGGCCGAACGCCTTGAGGTAGTCGTACTGCACCTGCGGTGAGACGTGCTGCACCACCTGGGACATGCCGATGTTGGAGGAGTTCGCGATGATGCCCGCGATCGTGTAGCGCTCGCCGGGCGACCACTCAGCGTCGTGGATCCACTGTCCGCCCCGGTAGATCTGGTACGGGATGTTGTAGGTGCTCATCGGCGTCTGGCCGCCCGTCTCGAACGCGGCGGCGGCGGTGATCACCTTGGCGGTCGAGCCGGGCGCGAACAGGTACGAGTCGGGCAGGTCCGTGGTCTGGCTCACGCTGGTGAAGCTGTCCTGGCCGTAGGTGGGCCACTGGGCCATGGCCAGGATGGCGCCGGTCTTGGGCTGTATGACAACGACCGAGCAGTTCGCCGCCTTGGCCTTCTCGACCTCCTGCTGGCACGCCTGCTGTGCCTGGAACTGGAGCGCGGGGATGATTGTCAGCTTGATGGACTGGCCGTCCTTGGCCGGCGTGTTCTGCGTGCCGGCCAGCGGGATCGCGACGCCGTCCGCGCCGATCTCGCCCTGCTCGCTGCCGGTGGTGCCCGTGAGCAGGCGGTTGTACTCGGCTTCGATCCCCGACTGGCCGGAGATCACGTCCGCCTGGTTGACGTTGGTGAACCCGACGATGTTGGCGGTCGCGCTCCCGTCGGGGTAAGCACGGACGAAGACCGGGGAGGCGTAGATGCCGGTGAGGCCGAGGTCGGCGATCCTCGTCTCGTTCGCGTTGGACACGCCCTTGGCCAGCACCACGTACCTGGTCGACGTCGGGTGCTCGAGCAGGTAGAGCACCTGCGGCGCGGTCATGCCGAGCAGGCCGGCCAGCTGCTGCGCGACGGCCGGCTTCTTGGCGCCGGGGATCTGGGTCGGGTCCGCGGTGACCGTGTAGGTCTCGATGGTCATCGCCAGGACCTGGCCGTTCGCGCCGTAAATGGCGCCGCGCAGCGCCGGCAGGGTGATCGTGGTCAGCTTCTCCGCGTTGGCGGCCGCCTTGAGGGAGCCGGACTGCAGGACCTGGATCTGCACCAGGCGCCCGGCGAACAGGGTCAGCACGATCGCGATCGACAGGAAGGTAATGCCCACCCGCCGTCCCGGCTCACCGCGGCGGACGGTCACCCAGCGGGACGGGCGGCGCGGCGGGCGGGACGGGCGGGACGGGCGGGGAGAACCGGGAGAGCCGGGACGGCCGCCTGGCGGACGGGCGCCCGGGCCGGGGCGCCGTGCGGCGGGGCCGCCGGGCAGCCGCGCGTTCCGCGGCAGGCCTGGCCCCTGGCCGCCCGTGCTGTGGCCCGTGCTGTGGCCCGTGCGGTCTCCCGTGCTTCGCGGGTCAGTGATGCGGGGATTCTGGCCGGCGCGCCGGCCGCCGTCCCTTGGCACCGCGGGGCCTGAGCCCGGGGGGCGGCCCGGCGGGATGACCGGGCTGGGGCCGGTCTCGGCCCGCGGGTCACCGGGCCGACGGGCGGCCGGGCCCTGACGGCCCGGCCAGTCTGGCCTGCCCCATCGTCCGCCGCCGCCGCGCCCGCCCGGGCCGTTCGTTCCGCCCGGAGCGCCGCGACCGGGGCCGCCGGTTCCCGGTCCCCGCCTTGTCACGGGGCATATCCGGGGGCGTTGACGGCTCCGGCCCAGGTGGGCCCGTCGTCGGTGACCTTGCCCGTCGTGAGGTTGACGAACCGCAGCTCGCTGGTCCGCCGCATGCCGAGCTCGGCGGCGCGCTCCTCGATCACCTGGGCCGACTGCGCCTGCGCTACCTGGTCCTCGAGCGCCTGCCGCTGCCTGGCCAGCGCGCTTGTCGAGTCCTGCAGCTTGCTGATCTTGAAGGACCCCTCGGCGAGCGTGGTGCTTATCACCAGCGCCGAGATGAGCGCGCCGCCAAGCAGGCCGCACAGCAGCAGCATGAACGGCATCCGGTGCGGGCCGGCGCCCGCGGCGGGCGGCGCCTGGGCCTGCGCCCCGGTGGGCTGCGCGGGCTCCGCCCGCGGCGTGCGCAGCCCGGCGGGCCGCGGTTCCCCGGCCCGCCCCGGCGGGCGGGGGCGCCCCCCCGCCCCCGCCCCCCGGGCGGGCCCCCCCCCGCCGCCGGGCC
>Ga0265338_10008008_pt1 | contig 12935 bp, 15 predicted proteins | sample 42126metaG_FD_193579 | JGI IMG/M metagenome (GOLD analysis project Ga0265338, IMG submission 193579) | Rhizosphere microbial communities from Carex aquatilis grown in University of Washington, Seatle, WA, United States - 4-21-26 metaG | ecosystem: Host-associated > Plants > Roots > Rhizosphere... | reverse complement strand
GTCAGATATGCAACACCTGGTTAACCCCAAAAAACAAATCTCCTGGCTCAGACAAGCCTACGAGCTACTACAACAAGCGACAACCTTGGTGTTATGGGGTGGACTTTAAAAGTGTGGGTGGTTCAGTCACCCTAACTTGCATATAAATTACTTATGTGCTATAACTTACTTATTGGGAGTGTCTCATGGGATATATTAATAGTGGCCCAGAACGAGTTCGAGCCGCAACAATGACTGATGTTTTTCTAAATCCTGGAATTACTCAAAGTCAAATAACCAAGAAACTTGGCGTTGATCATTCTATGGTTAGTAGAGCTGTTTTGGCCTTAGACAAGAGGGGCTGGCTGGCTGACCCAGAGGTTGTCGGAAAGGCCAAGCATTTATATGTAACATCAAATTTTGGTCGGGCACTTAGTGTGGTCGAACGAAATCTAAGCAGTTTACCGACAAATGACAGAAGGCTATTTTCCGCGGGTGTAATGGAACGTCGAGAAATGCTTTCGTTGCCAGAAGGAACACTCGAAAGAGACCTGGCTCATTCCAGTTATTTGGGCCGAGTTGCTCTTTTGGGCGAAAGACATGACTTATCAGAATCTCACGATTGGTTTAGTGGGGCTAATGGTTGGTTAGCCTTAGTTGAAATTGAAGCTGAAATTATGGGCGAATAAGCCACGAGTATTTTGCGCAGCTAACTATTTATCATCCAAACTAAAACACCCCACCGGAGTGGGATGCTACAGCTGAGAGCCGTCGTGAGTAATCTGCTGTTTAGCAGATGGGTGTCCGCATGAGTCAACCACGGTTGACTCGGATCTTGGACTCCCTGAATGATAAGTATTCAGATTATCATTGAACGGCCATCAGCCTGCCTCCATTATAGCAGGTTGGTCAGGAAGTGCAGCACCGAGTTATCAACGTGAATAACGGCTGGGCCCAGCACCGGAAACAGCAAAAAGATAAAGATAATAATGGTTATAAAGCCGCCGGATTCAATGGTATACATAACTTTTTGGAGAGGTTCCGGCGCAAAGGCATAGAGCAGACGCGATCCATCCAACGGCGGGAATGGAATCATGTTAAAGACAAACAGGAGTACGTTAATTTGTATAAAGGTCTCGAAGGCGTTTATGACTCCGCTACCGGCTGTTGGACCAACCAGCCTCAACAAAAGTGTGGCAATCAATGCTAAGAAAAAGTTTGTTAGCGGTCCCGCCAGACCAATTAGGGCCACCCCAAACTCTTCGTACTTAACCCGGTTCGGGTTAAAGGGCACCGGCTTGGCAATAAAGAATGGCGGTAGGCCTAGTAGTACCAAAACTACTGGCAATAAAATAGAGGTGTAAATATCCAGATGCTTAAGTGGGTTAAGTGTTAGGCGGCCCAGATCTTTGGCAGTAGTATCACCCAGCCAGTGCGAAGTAAAAGCATGCATGGCCTCATGGAACCCCACCGAAAACAGCAAAGCCACAATAAACACCACCAGGTTAACCGACCCGAAATCCGTAGTCATTCCCCCATTATACCAACAACTCATCCCTTCTTTTACAGGGTCGTACCTTGCAACAAGGTACGACCCTGTAAAAGATCTGCGGTTGACTTTAAGAGGTGGAACAGATACAATAAACACCTATGCAAAAATGTGATATCACCGGTAAAGGCAAGCAGTTCGGCCACAATGTGAGCTTTTCGCAGCGTCATACCCAAAAAATCTGGAAGCCAAACCTGCAAACTAAGACTGTTATAGTTGACGGCCGTAAGGTCAAACTCAAGGTCAGCGCCCAGGCTATCCGCACCCTCAAGAAAAAGGGCTTGTTAGACGTTAAAACTGCTCAAAAAGTCAGCGCTACTCCCGTTCGAGAATAATCAGTTGCGTACCTTCGGTTGCCAAATCAGCCGGCTTTAATTTAAGTTTGGGCAGACGCTCGCGGGGCTCCATGGCCAGGCCCTTAATGGCCTCTTCTAACGATTGCTGAGGCACCTCATACTTAATTTTGCTATCAGCGTAATGAGTAGGAATGATAATTTTAGGCTCAATTTTCTTAATAAGCTTGAGGGCACCAACCGGGTCGAGTGTATAGCCATTGCCGCCCACAGGTATGAGCAAAACATCTACCATACCAATGGCCTCTAGCTGCTCATCACTCAGTTCCGGATAAACATGACCGACCGCAACCAAGCGTATATCGTTAACCAACACCTTAAACATGGTGGCTGTCATAGCTCCCGGCTCGTCCATGTGGGCCCGGGCTGCAATCCCCTGCACCGATACATCAGAGACTTCAAATTCACCAGGGGCATCGATGGCCAATTTGACCTCCACAGCCGGATTAGTGTGTGCGTGAGTAAACAGCGCAATTTCACCGGGTTTAGTTACAGACTTGAGTGCTAACTCTGCCAAATTATCATCAAACACCAAGGTGGCCTTTTTTGTCACCACCTTAAAACAATTCGCTCCATAATAGTCTAAATCCATCAGACGCTCCCCCTAGTCGCTTTAATGTTCAATGTACAATGTTCAATAGTCAATGAATGGTCAATGCCACAATGATTCAATGCATTAAAATATTGACCACTTGAGCATTCATTGAGCATTGAGACTTGAGCATTGATCATTCTGTCTCCTTTTGTGTCATCAACTGATTCTTATCAACTAAAATCTGCTTTTTGGCTGCCTGGATATCAGACAAGAAACGATCTTTAACCTGTTGGCGATAGCGATATTCATTGAGCGGCATAACTGTGTAGCGTATTTCTTTGCCCTCTTTTTGTTCGAGTTCGGCCACAAACTTGGTCAGCTGAGTTTGGTTGATGTCGCCAACAATTAAGAGGTCTATGCCGCTGCGCTCGTCGCGCGTAAACTGGCCCGTATAGAGCGCTAGCTCAACATTCCCAAGCGCCTTGAGCGGATGCTCCTCTTTATCCGGCTTAGCAGTTTTGACCTTGCCTTTTACATCTTTGGTGTCAACAGTCGTATCGCTTGCTCCTCCAAAGATAGCTACCAGCGGACTATAATACTCGTAGCTTTGATTGACCTCGTAATAGAGGCGATTATTATTGGTATCGGAGGCAATGATACCAATACTAAGCAGGTTGGCCAGCTCGCGCCGGACCGAGTTAATCTGCTCGTCTATCTTGCGGGTAATCTCGCGCACATAGAATGATCGATTGGGATTACTATAAAAAAGCTGTAGTAGCTTAACCCGCGTCTTTGACCCAAACAATTGCTCAATCATGTTTTTCTCCCTGCTTTCAAGGCCCCACGACACCTCTTTACCTTGTTATTGTAGCAGATATTCCTAGGAGTAGGATGCTATTTGGACAAGAATTTTTGAACAACCGCCGCGGCTTGCCTGCTATTTTGCAGCCAGTGAATACTTTTATTGCGCTCGGTCGTCGCGCTACGATCGTTCGTCTTGTTAGGGGTCGATAATTTTTGTGATGAAACTGGTTTTGGTGCGGGAGAGGTACCCATAGGTACATCGAGTGCGCCAGGGCCAGTTTTAGCCAAAAAGTGCGAGCCATTAACTGGCGGTTGATCGTAGCGCGACGACCTAAACCAGGTGCGTTGTTTTTTGGCCAGCTGCATAGAGCCACTTATAATGCGCCGTCTGGTCTGTTCCAGGCTTTGATCTCCAGCAAAGTAGGTCTGCCACTCACGGTAACCAATACCCTTCATGGGCTCTACCAGCCAACCGTACATATCTGCTAAACTTTTTACTTCTTGCTCCAAGCCCGCTGTGAGCATATTATCTGTCCGGACAGTAATGCGCTGCTCGAGCTCATCTTTGTTCATGAGAAGACCAATAATCAGCGTATCTGGTCTCAAACTACTCTTGTAGGGCCTAATACCGTTTGACTCAATCAGGCGAACTAGCCGCCTTTTATTACCTATATCAATCCCGGTAGTATCAATAGCCCTAGATGTGGCCAGACTAAGCAACTCGTCATTCGATAACCCATCCAACCGCCGCCTTTCTTCGACCGGACCAGCCGGCAAAAAGCCATAATCGTAGATGACACTGTCGATATAAAGCCCCGTACCACCGACTAAAATTGACAACTTCCCGCGCTTCAAAATGTCATCAATTACTGCTGTCGCCTGACGTTTAAACTCAGCTGCACTGAAGCCTTTGGCTGGATCAGCAATATCGAGCAGATGATGAGGAATTTCTCTGCGTTCTGCCTCATTTGGTTTGGCCGTGCCAATGTCAAAACCTTTATAAACCGTCCAGGAATCGGCCGAGATAATCTCGCCATTAAACCGTTTGGCTAGCTCCATAGCCAAGGCCGACTTCCCCGACGCCGTTTCACCAACAATAACAATTAACGGAGATAGTGTGTTCTCTTCATCGTCAACATAAATCTGACGATCGTCTAAATTATGTTTGAAGTTTGAAATGTCTGTAAAGTTCATACGACCGATCGATCTTTAATATCTCAGCATAAATGATGCATGAGGTAGGTATCCCAAACACCCGTTTGATGAGTTCTATCTCCTGCTCACAGGGATAAGCGTGAGCCCATGCACTTTTCTGTAATTGATAGAAGCCAAGCAGCTTTAATTTTACACTAAGCGCAGAGCGAGCTTTGCGTATGTCCTCAGGAATATCAAACATTACGAGCCGCCATCGTCCATCCCAGCTCCTGGGCTTACTAATACTCATCGTATCAAAGTCAACCTTGCGCGCCCTATTTTTGCCCCGTTTTGTTAAATTTATACTAATTTGGCCATCTGGTAATTCATTCCAGGTTATTAGCTCACGACGCTTCATGTAATCAAGAACTCTGCGAGCCTCTTGATTACGTTGACGCTTATCAACATACTTAAGCATCAAGCCAAAAACCTGCACAGCATTTGGAGCCAGTACGACGCTACTAACCATGCCACTCACCGCCAAAGTCTTAAGCAAAGTGTTAATAATGTCTGTCGTCTGCACGTCCCGGCTCATAAACATATATTTAGACGATCGTCAAAATTATCACAAGCATTAGCAATAACAGAGTATTTGCATAGATTTATTTGATTTTGGGTTACTTTTTGAGTTGACAAGTTTTACCGAGACAGATTTTGCTGAGATGGTTCGGAACCAGCCGGCCACCAGAGTAACTTATTAATATCAACCTTGTGATCTTGATTCACCTCTACGCCCTCGCCAGCCAGCACCTGCCGGTGGCCTTCCACCCCACCCGGATAGCCGGCTGCCAGGCTGCCATCTTTATGGACCACCCGCTGCCACGGTAAATTAGAGTCGCCAAAGTGGGCCACGCCACCCACGATCCGGGCCGCCCGCGGGCTGCCACATAGCGCCGCGATCTGTCCATAACTCATCACCCTGCCCCTGGGAATCTGAGCCACAACAGCATAAACCCGGTTCCTAAAATCTGTATCAAGCTCGGTCATCAAAGTACCTTTTAACAGCTAGCCAATCTTTGCAACGAACCACATCGGCGGGTAGCCTATCTGCCTGGTTCCACGGATAATCACTAAATAAAACGGTATGAATTCCAGCCTCGGCGCATTCAAATGCGTGCTGTAGGTTATCCTCAATAATGTAGTTGGCTCCCAACTGTTTACAGATAGCAGACTTTGGAATATCGACGCCCTTTTTACCCCTGTATTGAGTAAACATCACCTCTTTAAAAACCTTAGGAAAATGTTCTTTTAGCCATGCGCGAGTAACATCATAATAGAAATCCTGCCGAGAGGTGATGATCACTAAATCATAGTCTTCGCGCATACCACTAATTACTGCTACCGCATTCTTTAATGGTTTTACGGCCTTAAATTCTTCTGTCTTCACAAAACGCTTAAGCTTTTGCAGGACTCCACTATCATTTTCTTGCGAGTACTCCTGCAAATAATACTTTCCGGAAGGATCATGAATTGGATAATCGGTGCCGTATACAGCGTTATGGTGCGCAAACACTAGATCATGCAACGGCGACAGAACCTCGTCTAGATCAACCGCGATTACCTCTTTGGTCATAGCGAGGATTTGGTGACGCGGCTTTTGGCCTCGTTGGCCACGGTCTTAATGAACTCCTCGGCCGACAGTTCCGGATGCACCGTTAAGACAACTATATCCTTACGCAGACGCGGCATGACGGGCGCACCGCCTACCTCCTTCTCGCCAATAACAAGGGTATAAGGTACTTTCCATACCTCTGCCTCGCGGATCTTTTTGCCAATAGATTCGTTGCTGTCATCTACATGCAGTCTAACACCGTTCTCGGCTGCTATTTGCTTGAGCTGATCGGCAAAGGCCAGCGTAGTTTCATCCTGATTAACAGTAGCTACCCGTATCTGTTCCGGTGCCAGCCAGATGGGGAACTTCCCCGCCGTGTGCTCGATGTAAACACTTAGGAACCGCTCGATAGAGCCTAACAAAGCGCTATGAATCATGATGGGCTGCTGCTTGCTGCCGTCCTCGGCGATATACTCCAACTTAAAGCGTTCCGGCTGCACAAAATCAAGCTGGACGGTGACAACCTGATGCTCGCGGCCAATGGCATCGGTAGCCATAAAGTCAATCTTGGGGCCGTAAAAAGCGGCTTCGCCTGTTTCTTCATAGTATTCCATACCGTTTGTTTCAACGGCTTGCTTCAGCTGGGTCTGAGCCTGTTCCCATAGCTTTTTATCGCCGAGATAGGCGTCACTATCGTCCCTACAAGACAGCCGCACCCGCAACTTCATATCGATAGTACTATAGAGGTCTTTGGCTGCCTGCAATAAGTTGCCGATTTCTATCTCAATCTGGTCAGGGCGACAGAACACATGGCTATCGTCCTGGGTAATGGAACGTACCCGATTAAGGCCGGCCAGCTCTCCACTCTTTTCGTCGCGGTAAACAGTCGTAGTCTCTAGATAGCGGATAGGCAGATCGCGATAACTGCGGCTCCGTGATACGTACAGACGGGTGTGGTGCGGGCAGTTCATGGGCTTCATGACCAGCTCGTCCTTGGTTTCCTGGCTTTTGACTAGAAATAACTCATCGCCAAACTTATCCCAGTGGCCGGAGGTCTCATAGAGTTCTTTCTTGGTTATGTGGGGACTCCAAACCTTTTCGAACCCATATTGTTCCCGAAGTTCGTTGGAGAACCTTGCCAACTCCTCCCTCAACACGGTGCCTCGAGGTGTAAATATAGGCAACCCCGCACCCACCAGCTCAGAGAACACAAACAGATCGAGCTCCTGCCCTAGCTTGCGGTGGTCGCGCTTTTTGGCTTCTTCTAGCATGGTTAGATGTTTTTTGAGTTCTTCCTCGGTAGCGAAGGCTACGCCGTAGATACGCTGCATCTGAGGGTTCTTTTCGTTACCTCGCCAATAGGCGCCAGAGACGCGCATGAGCTTGAACTTGCCCACCTTCCCTGTTGACTCCACGTGCGGGCCGTGGCACAGATCTGTAAAATCGCCGTTTTTATAGAAAGAAACTTGCTCCACCTTGCTATCACCACCAGCCGCCACGCCTAAATCCTCGGCGTCCAGGTCTTTGGCAACGGTCGTACCGGCCCGTTTGAGGTCGTTCAGCAGCTCTTCTTTGTAGGGCTGATGATTTTCCTTAGCCCAAGCAATAGCAGCGTCTATAGGCACCTCTGTGCGCTCAAACGGCTGATTAGCGGCAATTACCCTGCCCATTTCGGTTTCTATCTTGCCAAAGTCTTCCTCGCTGAGCTTGGTCTTGCCCAAATCAACATCGTAATAAAAGCCGTTCTCTACCACTGGCCCGACACCGAATTTGGCATCCGGCCACAGATGTTGAGTGGCAGCGGCCATAATGTGCGCAATTGAGTGCCTCATGGCATGCAAATTATCAGTTGGTTTTGGTTTAGTCTCTCCCATGCCCTACATAATATCATCTCTATTAAGAAGCGTATAACGGATAAGGGGTTAGCGTGTAGCGGTCAGGGTGTAGCAAATTTTCAATTATCAATTTTCATTCAATGGGTTAATGGCTCAATTTTCAAACGTTTAGTTTATTGGTTTATTGTAATTTGAATGAAAATTGATAATTAGAGGTTTAAAAATTTCTTTTCTAGCCCCTATACGCTGACCGCTAATCCCTTTTCTGGAAATTGTGCGACTAAATGAAAAAACGGCTTAAGTATTCTCGCAAGATACTTAAGCCGGCTTCTCGGAGAGGGCAAATACCCTTCTCAAAACTTCACTTTTTGAGTCCCGAGTCTCTAACTGCAGGACTGCAGAGACTATCTTAGCAAGGTTAGTATTATATGGCTAGTACTATAGTATTGTAATAATTACAAAGTTCATGGGGACAACTTTAATCTCATATATGGTGTCAGGCTAAATGGTCAGCTTTTTATGATCTGAGGTATAGCTGATTTTGGTATTTTACGAACCGCTACCATAGCTTTTCCTTCAATGGCAGAACGCATAAGTCTGTGTAGGCCATCGAGAATAAGCCATCGATTACGCCAATACATAATGTCTATGGGATACTGCGTATCGGCCGCTAAGGTTCGCCTATACTCTTCTGGAAACTGGTCTGGGTGGTCAATAACCTGCTGAGGGGTGACATCGTAATAACCGTCTGGTTTTGACCATATAAAAGGTATACCGAAATGCCAAATTAGGTCCGTCATAGGTATGTCCTCAGTTGGTACATTCAGGTCCCAGACCTTGCGTTCATCCCAACTAAAATCAAAGCCTACCTCTTTGATAATAGCTGGTAATTCTCTATTCATGACTCAAGTTTCGAGCTGGTGGGCGATAGAGGATTCGAACCTCTCACCTCCTCAACGTCAATGAGGCGCTCTAGCCAAATGAGCTAATCGCCCGTTGCCTAAATTACAATCTAAAACTATACGCTTTTTCATCATTGGTGGCAATCAATAAAACAGTACTTTATAAAAGTGCTTAAGGTGTTGGGAGTATTGACACTAATACCCTATTATGTTAGCATTACCGGGTTAAACGGGAGGCGCTCATACTTGAGTACCGTTAAAAGTTCGCTTAAGGACTTTGTGCTTTTCTATGAAGAGCTGGGATCCACAAAGCAAACTATAAGTCGAATTAGACGTACCCGTCCTGCCCCTGTATCCGCCTAAAGCGGACTGCATGCAAGACAGGTAAAAGCCCCGGGATTACTCCCGGGGCTTTTAATATATCTAGGGCGTATATCGAATATCGTATGGCGTATGGGGAGTTACTAGTTAACCCAGCCACTCTCAACCTGGTCACTAATCTATTCACCAATGCCCATCAGTCATTGATTGGAGGTTGCTTCGTCTTTGGACTATACGATATTCGAAATACGTTATATGGTATTCGTTTCCCTTTATCCCCATTTTGAGTCCACTTATGCACTAGCTTTATTACTAGCGCTATGCCAATATATAGACATGGTTGAAGAAAAATGATCAATGCTCAAGTACCAATATTCAATGAATGCACCAATGATTCAATCATTCAATGCATTAATAATATTGACCATTCATTGAGCAATGAGCATTGTCTATTGAGCATTAAAGCGACCAGGGGTCGCGCCTGATGGTATGCATATATTGTGGTGGCGAGACGCAGGTCACCAACTCTCGGCTACAGAAGAAGGCCAATCGGGTGTGGCGCCGACGTCATTGTTCCAGTTGTGACGGTATCTTTACCACCTTAGAACAGATAGACTGGCCCACTTCCTTGCTCTATAAAGACAATTCCAGCCGCGTAGGGCCCTTTGAGCGCGATATTTTGTATATTAGCGTCTATGACAGCCTAAAACACCGCAAAAAGGCTGTCAGCGAAGCTACGGCCCTCACGGCCACCATCACGGCCAAGCTATTACCAGTAATTAAAGATGCAACTATTCAGCGTGAAGATACAATTCGAGTAGCAACAGAAGTGCTCCGACGTTTCGACAAAGCCGCCGCCATAGCATATCAGGCCTTCCACCCCTTATAACGCCTTTTGCAAGGTCTGACCTTGCAAAAGCGCGGAAATAGTCGTTCACCCTACTAGTGCTACTTGCTACTTACTTCTGGCTACTTTCTTTGACCTGTTTTTCGGTGACGTCAAAGGTGCCTATGTAGCGCCTAAAGGCCAAATGGGCTTGAGAGTTTATGGCTGCTACTGAGTTAAAAACCACACCAACTACTGGGGTTAAAACCCACTGCCACAAAAAGCCAAAGGCCCGGCGACGGCGTTGATAGAGCGGCCGCTGCGGCAAAGTAGCAATGCCTATATAGACCACAAACAGAAGCGCCACCAGCGCAATCGTGTTAATACTACTGACAATATTGGGCAGGCGCTGAGCAATGATATTATGGTTGGCTTGCTTGTTTAGGAACAATGGCAACCATCCAGATAAAAGAATTAACGGCGCCGATGTAGCCCAGCCAATGTGCGATTCCAGTAAGCGCCAAAACTTAGCGACAGCGTCGAATTTGGGAACTTTGCTCTTCATAAAAAAGGCGCGCGTAGCTACATAGGCCACATCAGACGCCCCGTAGGTCCAGCGGCGGATTTGTTTGAACTGTGCTCTGGTAGTCCGGATCCGCTTGCCGGCATAGACCGCATCCTGATAAATAGGCGTATAGAGGGGTAAAACCTCGTAATCTCCATCGTAACGGAAGTAGGTCCGCCAGAACTGATGGCCGTCCTCTACAATTGTTCTGACACTCCAAAAGTCGGTATCTATCAGGGCATCGAGACTCTGGCTATGGGCACTAAAGTTGCGCAGGGCGTGCGGCCGCATGGAGTTAGCCATGTGGAAATAGGTATTAGAAATGGCGCACAGCCGCATAATGGCCGGCACATCCCAGATATTGTTATTATACAGAGCCACCGGCTGATAGGACTTCTGCTTGCGGTTGTCAGCCGAAATATAGACATAGGTCAGTAGCGAGAAAAAGTTTTTGCTGGTCCGGTTATCGGCATCCAGCGTAGTAATAAGCACTCTGGACGGGTCAATCCCCTGCTCCTCTGCCCACTGGGCTACCCGCCGCCCGGTATGGGTGGCATTGGCGCCCTTGCCTGGGATTTCGCCCTCTATAAGGGTGTGTTCAACCGCCTCGGCGTAGTAGAATTTATCCTTATATAACTTTAGAGTCTCAAGGGTTTCTTGTTTTTTCTGCTCGGTGGCCCGCTCTTCGTAGGCTATAAACAGCGCAGTTTTACGCTTAGCAAAACCAGTGGTATTAATAACGTACTCAATGGTAGGGTGAATAATAGCTTGCGACTCGTTGTAGGTACAAATGATGACTACCTGCACTACCTCATCTGGCAGCATATCTATTAGGTTGCCCTTCTGTAGACGTTCTAGGTTGCTGATATGGTCTTTTACCAGGCTGTTCTTGGTACCGGCGTGGCGGCTGGCTGTCTGCTGCGGCTGATAGAAATCTTTAAGTAAATCCTCCCAATCAGTCTCGCCGGCCTTTTTAACATTTCTATAACCCTCTATGACCCGCATAGACATAGCCGCTGCCCGGATTAGCAGCAATAAAATGTAGGTGATGATAAAAAACGCCGCCGCCGGGACAAAGATAAAGCTCAGGACTATGGGTGTCAGAAAAATGAGCAATGAGAGTAGTCCGGGCAAAATTTCAAAAAACCGGTACCAGCCGTGTCTATCCTCTGGGTATGGGATTTCTATATCAGCGAGTTTCATGGCAAGATTAACAAGGCATTACTGACTATAATGGCCAGTACCAGCAGCAAAACACCCAGGCCCAAAATGGTGATAGAAAACTGACGGTGCACACCGTAGACCCGTATGCTCAGCACAATATTAATGACTGTGACCAGCCCTAAAAAAACAATAAAAGCCAATAGGTCGGATGCATGCCCAACCTTGTAGGCGCTAATACCCAGATTGGACCGATACTGTACTATGTAGCCTTCGTTACGGCCGGGGTTAAAGCGTAACAACACTAGCACACTACCCAAGATAGTCAGAAAAGCGTTGATGGTGACCAGCAGCAAAACCAAGCGGTCATGAAAATAACTTTTGGATGGAGTCATAAGTACTTGCCTATAGCTTATCGCTTTTACCCGCCCACCGCCAGAGGATTTGTATGGTTCTAATTAAACTATTAATCAAAAATTAAACCGCAGCATCAGTTATAACTTACAGGATCACGCTTACTTATTGCGAGTCATCAGTGTGGAGGACTTCTACGGACTGTATCTGTTTTAGGAAATCTTTGGCCTCTGTTTCGCTCAAACGGTGGAGATTGCCGCTTTGCTGCGCCAGTTCAAACTCTTGCCTGTCCAAACCGCTATCGCCTGGATACTTTTTGTTAGTATCCGTAATAGTGGTCGGCATTTTATAGATTACCGGCTCAAAGTCAGTAGTGGAGGCGACGCCTACCGGGCGGTCATATACCCAATAAGTATCTACCAAGTCGTTTTTTTTATTCGGGGCTTTAGGTAACGACAGTTCGTAACTTGGATCGACACGCTCTTCTGTTACGGCGCGGAATCGAGGAATTTGCTCAAGAAGAATCCTGTCTTTTAAATTCGGGCTATAGTGACCTTTTATAGTAACTAAAGAGTTACTGTAATCCGGACCGAACCTTTCTGTGCTTGTAACGGATAGACACTGACCATCTTCCATATTCCCAGAGCCAATCCTTACGTCCGGCTGTTTGTCGACCTGTTGATCGGCGAGAATCGCTAGTTCATCGCCAATCAAACCAATTGTATCGGCTGTGGCATACATTAAATCCTCTTTAGCATATCTATCTCGAACACTTTCTGGAAAGTTTGGCTGTGAATTTGAATCGTTTAGTGGTCCCGGTATTTGTTTTTCTGACATATCTGTATGTTACCATAAACACCGTGAAAAGTCAACGGAACCGTATTAACTCACCACCTTTGCAACATCCATTGAACTAAAAAAGGTAGGCATCCTAAACTGTAAGAGTACTAAATCTAACAGAAAGGAGCCTACCATGGCTTATTCTAACAACCCTAACTTACCTAA
>Ga0265338_10008007_pt1 | contig 12937 bp, 12 predicted proteins | sample 42126metaG_FD_193579 | JGI IMG/M metagenome (GOLD analysis project Ga0265338, IMG submission 193579) | Rhizosphere microbial communities from Carex aquatilis grown in University of Washington, Seatle, WA, United States - 4-21-26 metaG | ecosystem: Host-associated > Plants > Roots > Rhizosphere... | reverse complement strand
GATGCTCGAGAGCATGCCGGGAATCCTCTTCCTCTACAACGAGCATGGAAATTCCCTGCGCCCGAATAGAAAGTTCTCCAGCTTATCCGGCTATTCGGACGATGAAATTGACCACTTGCACCCGTTACAGTTTTTTCGCAGTGAAGACGGAGGGCGATTGACGCAGTTCATCAGTGAGGTGTTCGGCAAGGGCGAATCATCTATCGAAACTGATTTCGTGTCCAAGGACGCGAAGGCGACCCCTTATTTTCTGACAGGCCGGCGCTTGCTGCTGGACGGATCGACCTGCATGGTGGGCGTCGGCATCGACATAACGGCACGCAGACAGGTCGAGGCGACCCGCGCACGGCTGGCGGCCATTGTAGAGGCTTCTGATGATGCCATCATCGGCAAGGACATCAACGGCATCATCACCAGCTGGAATCGAGGCGCTGCGATGCTTTTCGGGTATTCGGCGGATGAGATGCTGGGTCTGCCGATGACGCGCCTCCTGCCACCCCACTTGGCGCATGAGGAGGAGCATATCCTTAACCGCATCAGGCAGGGCGACAACGTGGAGCATCTTGAAACGGTGCGGAGGAAAAAGGACGGGCAACTCATTGATGTCTCGGTAACTGCTTCCCCAATCCGGGACACTAACGGCAAGATTGTCGGCGTCTCCAAAATAGCGCGCGACGTAACCGAAACCAAACGTATCGAACAGCAGTTGCGCCAGAGTCAGAAAATGGAGGCGATTGGCCAATTGACCGGGGGCGTGGCTCACGATTTCAACAACCTGATCGGTGTCATACTCGGTAATCTCGATCTTCTCGAGCGCATGGTCGCCGACAATGATACGGCTACCAAGCGGGTGAGGACCGCGCAAAAGGCCGCCATACGTGGAGCGGAACTCACAAAGCGGCTGCTGGCATTCTCGCGCCGACAGCCTTTGCACCCATTGCCAACGTCGCTGGCTGAAACTGTTCAGAACCTGCTCGATATGGCCGGGCGGGCACTTGGCCCTGAAATCGATGTCGTCACTAACCTCGATCATTCGATTCCAGCCGTGTTCGTGGACGCCGTCGGATTGGAGAACGCGCTGCTCAATCTTGCCGTCAATGGCCGCGACGCGATGCCACGAGGCGGCTCGCTTACGATTTCCACGCAGCTGATCGAACTGGATCAGATCGACCTGCTGGTGCATTCAGGAGAACTCCAACCGGGACGCTACGCGTGTATCAGGGTTGCGGATACGGGGCAGGGCATGTCCCGGGAAACGCAGGAGCGGGCGTTCGAGCCGTTTTTTACGACAAAACCGCGCGGCAAGGGAACTGGCCTTGGCCTGGCCACGGTGTATGGGTTCGTAAAGCAATCTGGCGGCAATGTAAGAATCTACAGTGAGCCGGGCGTTGGTACCACCGTGTGCCTCTACTTGCCGCTCGCGGGTGGAAGCCCGGTAGCTGTCCCGAGTGTCAAATCTCTAAGAGGCTCCCAAGCCAAGGCCAGCGGGACTGTGCTGGTGGTGGACGACGAAGTAGACCTGCTGGAAATCGCGGTCGTCTACCTGGAAGAAATGGGATTCAAGGTATTTCATGCTACGGACGGCCCCAGAGCGTTGCGAATTGCAGCGCGCCAGCCGGACATCACCCTGCTGATAACGGACATATTTATGCCTGGTGGCATGAACGGCGTAGAGGTTGCCGACAAGGTCGGACAATTGATACCGGATATCAAGGTTCTGTACTCGTCGGGATTTGCTTCGGACGCGCTGGCGGAGAGAAGCGGGACACGGCTCGACGGCCCTTTGATCTACAAACCCTATCAGAGGGATGAATTCACCGACATTGTTCGCCGCGCGATGAACAGCGATAGCGCCGATTACACGGCTCATCCTGAAGTTGCGACGTAACAGAGGAATAGAAGGTCATCATGAACGACATTATCGGCACGACGCTTCCAAGGATATTGGTAATAGACGATGAACACGACGTCGGCGAGTTCATAGCCGACGTCGCGCTAACCTTAGACTTGAGTTGCACTGTGACCACGAACGCCCACGATTTCATGGCCGCGATCAGTCCGCATGTGGAACTGATCATGATCGATCTGATGATGCCGGACACGGATGGCATCGAACTACTGCGGATGTTGGGACGGCAATCCTGCACGGCACGGATCGTGCTGATGAGCGGCTTCGACCAAAGGGTACTGGAGAGTGCGGAAGGACTGACGAGGGAACTCGGGCTCTCCGTGGGCGGACGTCTGCAAAAGCCCTTCCGGCTGGTGGCCCTGGAGCAAGTGTTGCGAGGGCTAATAAAGCCTGCGACGCGATCCAAAATCGCGGCCACCTCATCGACTGTGGCCATGGTGGAACCGAGCATCGTCACGGAAGCGGAGTTGCAACGCGCAATTACGCTGGATGAGTTCGTGCTTCACTATCAACCTCAGATTGAGATCAAGTCTGGCCGCGTCATCGGACTGGAGGCATTGGTCCGATGGCAGCACCGCAAGAGAGGGCTGATCTTTCCAGACCTGTTTATTCAGCTCGCAGAGTCGTTTGGCTTGATCGACGAAATCGGCTGGCTCGTAGCAAAGATGGGATTACTCGATATTGGATGCTTTTCCCTGAAGGACGGTCCCCCACTTACGCTATCATTAAATGTTTCCGCGCTTTCGCTGCACGATCTCTCATTTCCAGAAAACTTTGTAGCGCTTGCCGCAAAGTACGGCGTGTCGCCTGCGAATGTCATTCTCGAGATCACCGAGAGTGGACTGATCCGTGAACTTGCGAGTGCACTGGACATACTGACAAGATTGCGGATGAAGTGCGTTCAGCTTTCGATCGATGATTTCGGCACCGGTTACTCGATGATGCAGCAACTTCGGCGCGTACCGGCTACCGAGCTTAAAATCGACAAGTCATTTGTCCAGGCCATGCATACTGATCACAGTGCCCGCGTCGTAGTGCAGAAGACCATCGAAATGGGGCATGCTCTGGGTATGCAGGTAGTAGCGGAAGGCGTGGAGACCGCGGAGCAACTGGACTTCCTACGTGTCAATGGATGTAACATTGCCCAGGGGTACTTCTTCAGCCGGCCGCTTCCGCGCCTCGAATTGCAGCGCTGGTTGCAGGCCCGCGTATCGGCCGAAGGTTGCAGCGAGCCACTATCGGCGTTGCTTTGAGCCAGGACAGACGCTTCTCCCACTCATCGTTACCTTCGCCGCCCCGTACGGATGCATCTGGCGCGATATAGCAATGCTTGCCAGCGTATCTGCCGGGTGCGCTAAGCTGTCGCGGCCGGTCCGGAAGTCGTGGGTACATGCGATGCGCGAATTCGACGAGAAAACGATCACTCAGGCTGTAATAGGCCGGCTCTCGAAAAGCGATGACCCGCGATTCAAGCGCGTGATGACATCCCTGATCACCCATCTTCACAACTTCATCAGGGATGTGAAGCTGACCGAGGCCGAATGGCTCACGGCGATCCAATTTCTCACCGATGTCGGCCAGACATGCACCGAGAAGCGCCAGGAGTTCATCCTGCTGTCCGACACGCTCGGCGTGTCGGTACTTGTGATCACCCTCAACCATCCCGCGGACGAAGGCAGCGCCGAATCGACGGTTCTGGGCCCCTTCTATTGGGAAGGCGCGCCCGATTTTCCTCGCGGTAGTAATCTTGCCGAGGGAGCAAAAGGGGAGCCGACTTTCTATTCCGGGCGCGTGCTCAGCCAGGAAGGCCGGCCGCTCGCGGACGCGCTGCTCGACATCTGGTCGGGCGACGGTGAAGGCAACTACGACATGCAGATTCCGGGCGAGACGGGCATGAAGGCGCGCGGAAGAATCCGTACCGACGCCGAAGGGCGATACTGGTTTCGGTCGATCAGGCCATCGTTTTATCCGGTCCCTACCGACGGGCCGGTTGGACGCATGCTGCGCCAGATGGGACGCCATCCGTATCGTCCCGGGCACATCCACATGATCGTCTCTGCTCCCGGGTACTTATCGGTGACGACTCATCTGTTCGTGGCCGGCAGCGAATACCTGGATTCCGATGCCGTCTTCGGGATGAAAGAGTCTCTCGTTGCGCAGTTCGACCGCCACCCTCCTGGTGTCGGCCCAAACGGTGAGCGCATGGAGACCGCCTTTTATACGGTCAACTACGACTTCCGGTTGAGGCGCGCGTAAGGCCGTTGCCCGGTCAAAGCTGCGCGCTCAAGGCAAGCCAGGGTGAGGTGGCAAGATCGCTCGAGATTTGCCCGCTGACCTCCTGCAACATCTTCAGCCGCTCGCGTACCAGCTTCGTCTTGCCGATTCGGCGTGAGTGGCTGGAAGTGTTTAACGACGCCACCACCCTGCCCTGCTGGTCGAACACGGGAACGGCGAGTGCGATCACCCCGTAAGCAAGTTCGTCCGCGATCACGGCGTAGCCGCTCCGCCTTGCGCCATCGATGAGCTGCCGCAGGCGCGCGGGGTCGGTCACCGTGCGCTCTGTCAGTGCCTGGAAGGTGGCGGTCTCGAAATATAGCCGCAGCCTGTCTGGGCTCACACCCGCCAGCAGGACCCGCCCCATGGAGGTCGCATGTGCCGGGAATCGGCTGCCCACGTGCGCTTCGAGACGCACCAGCGTGCGCACCGATGCGCGCGCCACGTACACGATCTCGGTGCCATCCAGTACGCATAGCGCCGCCGAATCCGAGGTCTTGCGCGCCAGCTCTTCCAGGTGAGTCCGGGTGACATGCTCGATGTTCATCGATTCGAGGTAGGCGGCGCCGAGTTCGAGCACCTTTGGCCGCAGCAGAAAACTGCGTCCATTGCGGGTGACGTAGCCGTTTTCCTCGAGTGTCAGCAGGCATCGGCGTGCCGTGGCAGCGGGAATTCCGGCGCTGCGTGCGATGTCGCTCAGAGTCAATGCCGCATGATCGCTGGAAAACGCCCGGATCACCGACAGTCCCTTTGCGAGCCCGCCCATCGCCTCGCGACGCGGTAACGCATTCTTCTTCGCTCGCGCCATCGGATCAGTCTATTTCGGTAATCGAAAATCCGGAAGGGCCGCATCGGTACAGTTGACGAACTTGCGCACCCGGGTCCAATATGTTTCGGATATCGACGGTCATTTCGCTATACGAAAGGCCGCGGGACAGGGGGTTGAATGAAGATCGGTCGACAGGACCAGCGCAGTTCAGCGATCTCGACGTCGAACCAGGACACTATCCTGGTGCGTGGCCATGATCTGGCGGGCGAACTGATCGGCACGATCGGTTTCACCGACCACATCTGGCTGCTGATAACCGGCGCATTGCCTTCGGCCTCGCAACGCCGGGTCCTCGATGCCACTTTGGTCGCAATCGCGGAACACGGCCTGGTACCAAGCGTACAGGCGAGCCGCATGACGCTGGCGGCGGCACCGGAGGCGCTGCAGGGCGCGGTCGCCGCCGGCATTCTCGGCTGCGGCTCGGTCGTGCTTGGCGCCGCCGAGGCGGCCGGGCGATTTCTCGCGGAGATCGCCGCGGTCGTCGCTGGCGGATCCAGCATCGAGGCGGCGGCAACGCAATCATTGGCGAGTACCGCGCGGCAAAGCGGCCAATTCCAGGCTACGGTCACCCGCTGCACAAGGGCGCCGATCCACGCGCCAGGCGACTGCTGCAGATCGGAATCGAAACTGGGACGGGGGGCCCTCACGCGGCGATTGCACAGGCGGTGGAAGCACTGCTGCCTTCCCTGATCGGCCGCCCGCTCGCGCTCAATGTGTCCGGCGCCATTCCCGCCGTGCTGCTCGATGCGGGCTATCCGCTGCTGGCGCTCAAAGGGGTGCCGATTCTGGCGCGTACCGCAAGCCTGGTGGCGCATCTGCTCGAAGAGCAGCAGCGGCCGATCGGTTTCGTAATGTCACACGCTGCTTCGCAGGCAATCGCGTACGATGGCGAAGCGCCCGCAGATTTCGTGCCCAGTACAGACGCTTAGAATCAGCGGGGACACAACTGATGATGGGACCACTGGCCGGCATACGCGTACTCGAGCAGGGCACTTTCATCACCGGCCCCTGCGCCGGGATGATGCTCGCGGACCTCGGAGCCGATGTCATCAAGGTTGAAAGCCTGGAAGGCGATCCTTACCGCGCTTATCAGAACGGGCAATATTCGCCGCATTTCCAGGCATACAACCGCAACAAGCGCAGTCTCGCGCTCAACCTCAAGAACGCGCCGGATCACAAGCTGTTCGAGGACCTGGTGCGCGAAGCCGATGTCTTCATACAGAATTTCCGTCCTGGCACTGCCGAGCGGCTTGGGATCGGTGTCGCGCGCCTGCAGGAACTCAATCCTCGACTGGTGTACTGCTCGATCAGCGGCTTCGGCTCTTCAGGCCCTTACACCGAGCGGCCCAGCTACGACTCGGTTGCGCAGGCACTGAGCGGATTTCTGAGCGTCGTCGTCGACTACCGGCGCCCGCAGTTCCTCGGACCGGCACTGGCCGACGCGATCACGGGTATGTACGCCGCGCAGGCTATTCTCGGGGCGCTCATTGAACGGGGCCGGACCGGCCGTGGCCGCCTTGTCGAGATCTCCATGCTCGAGGCGATGACCCACTTTGCCGTCGAGCCTTTCGCCGCTTACTTCGCACTCGGCGAGACGCCCACATCCGCAGACCGGCCGCGGCTCGCGCAGGCCTATATCCTGCATACAGCCGATCAGCGATTGATCGCGATCCACCTGTCCTCGCTGGAAAAATTCTGGGTCGGACTGATCGCGGCGCTCGAAGCACCTGAACTTGCCAGCGACCCACGCTTCAATACCCGGTTGGGGCGCATCGCCGAATACGAGGCATTGCGCCTGGAACTCGACACGCGCTTCTCGCGCCAGCCCCTCGCCCACTGGGTCGACCGGCTGCATAAGAACGATGTACCCCATGCGCCGATCAACCGCATCGATGAGGTCGTAGAAGATCCCCAGGTCGAACACCTGGGGATCGTGGTACCAATCGAGACACCGCACGGGGCCACGCACGCCGTGCGGCCCGCGGCGCAGTTCGACGGTGTGCGCGCGCGCTCGGTCAGGGCGGCGCCGCTGCTCGATGAGCACGGCGCGGCTATTCGAGCCGAACTGGCGCACGGGGTTGCGTGGCCCGAACGCGAGCGCAGCCTCGCCAGCGTGGAGAGTTAAACCGATGGCCATGCTGTTTCCGACCACGCTCGTCGGCAGCTACCCGCAGCCTGAATGGCTTATCGACCGCGCGAAACTGGCGGGCCGTTTTCCGCCACGCGTGCGTGCGCGCGAACTCTGGCGTGTGTCCGAGGCATACCTCGTGGAAGCCCAGGAAGACGCCACCATCATGGCGATCGAGGCACAGGAACGCGCCGGACTGGACATCATCAGCGACGGAGAGATCCGGCGCGAGAGCTATTCGAACCGGTTCGCCACCGCGCTCGATGGCGTCGACCTGGACAATCCGGGCACGGCCTTGGATCGCAGCGGACATCCCAATCCGGTGCCGCGCGTCGTAGGACCCATTCGTCGCCGGCATGCGGTCGAGGTCGGCGATCTGGAATTCCTGCGCCGGCACACGCAGCGCCGAGTCAAGGTTACGGTGCCAGGACCGTTTACGATGGCGCAGCAGGCGCAGATCGACTTCTACGGCGGCAGCCGGCAACTGGCGGCCATGGATTACGCCGCCGCGGTCAATGCCGAGATCCGCGATCTTTTCGATGCCGGGGCCGATGTGGTGCAGATTGACGAGCCCTACATGCAGGCGCGGCCGGATGAGGCACGCGAATTTGGCCTGCAGGCGCTGAATCGGGCGCTCGAGGGAATCACCGGCACCACCGCCGTGCATATCTGCTTCGGTTACGCCGCCATCATTCACTCGCGGCCGTCAGGGTACTCTTTCCTGTCGGAACTGGCCGAATGCAGCTGCCGGCAGATTTCGATCGAGACGGCCCAGTCCAATCTGGATTGCTCGGTGCTCAAGACGCTGCCCGGCAAGAAGATCATCCTCGGCGTCATCGATCTGTCCAGCAACGAGATCGAATCGCCAGAACAGGTCGCCACTCGCATCCGCCGTGCCCTGCCGTATGTGAATGCGGCGGATGTGATTGTCGCGCCCGATTGCGGCATGAAATATCTGCCACGCGATGTCGCCTTCGGCAAGTTGCAGGCCATGGTGGCCGGCGCCCAGATCGTTCGATCGCAGTTCGAATGCGAGCAGACGCAGAACAGTCCGGCCGCGGGATCTTGATAGTTCGCAGACCAATAACTTGAGACTAGGGGGACCTATGACTACTCCAATGCTTCGACTGTCGCCGCTGGTGATGGCAGCCGTGGGTGCCGTCCTGGCAGCCGAGCCGATCCTGGCGGCAGAATCCGATACCCTCGAAGAGGTCGTGGTCACGGCGCGCAAGCGCGAGGAAACGCTGCTGAATGTCCCGGTGACCGAGGATGCCTTCACCGAGCAGACCATTCAGGCGGCGGGCATCGAGTCGCCGCGCGATTTCGTGGCCATGGTGCCCAACATGACCATGGTCGAAGTGCAGAACGTGGGCAACTCGTTCATCACCATCCGCGGCATCTCGCAGGCGCGCAACAGTGAACCCTCGGTCGCTGTGCTGGTCGATGGCGTGCTCGAGCCAAACCCCTACGAGTTCAATCAGGAACTCAACGACATCACCCAGATCGAGGTGCTCAAGGGGCCGCAGGGCGCCTTGTACGGCCGCAACGCGATCGGCGGTGCGATCATCATTCAGACCGCAGCGCCCTCCGATCACTTCGAGGGCAGCGTCAAGGCCGGCATTGGCAATGGCCTATCCGAAAACGGCCAGGTGGCCGTGAGCGGCCCAATCGATGATGCCGGCACGTTGCGCTATCGTGCCTCGCTCAATTTCTACAACACTTCGGGCTTTCTGGAGAACTCGTTTCTGGGCCGCAAGGCAGACCCATATCGGGACTACTCCGGGCGCCTTCGACTGCTGTGGAAGCCCAACGAACAATGGTCAGCGGACCTGCGTGTCTATCGCGATCGGGTCGACACCAGCGCGTACTACTACATTATTCCGCGCGCCCAGGAAGCCAACCCGTTCAGCAGTTTCACAACGCCGCCGAACGCCAACGATGTCACCAGCCCGATCCAGACCCAGAACGAGGGTACTGACAACCGCGATGTGACAGACGTGGCGCTCAAGCTCGACTTCAACCCGGGATTCGGCACCTTCACGTCGACATCCGATTACAATTTTACCAAGGAGATCGATACCGGCGACGCGTACGACTTCCGGCCGATCAAGGATTCCATCGCCTATAACTTCTTCTTTACCTTTATTCCAGCGGCCCTCGGCGGTTCTGCCGGGGAAAGCCAGTCCCAGTTCATCTACGAGAAGACCGAGAGCGAGGAGCTGCGCTTTACCTCGAACAAGATTGGCGGCTTTTCGTGGATCGCCGGAGCCTATTACATTCACACCCAGCGGTTCATCTCCACGGACAATCTGTTCGACCGCGGCCAGGGCATCCCGGCCGTCTACGAGACCCCGCTGGTAGACCCGGCCAATCCGTTCGCGACCAATACCAACGCCACGTTCCTGTCCGACTCTCAGAACAATAACGCCTGGGCTGTGTTCGCCGACGCGACCTACGAGTTCAACAAGCAGCTCGAGCTGGACGCGGCAATCCGCTACGACCGCGATGAGCGTCAGAACACCACCGATACGCCGACGGCTTTCCTGCCAGCGGCAACACTGGGCACGGCTCATACCGGCGAAGTGCGCGATGTCACCTTCGATGCCGCACAGCCCAAAGCGACCTTGCGCTACAAACCGACCGACGACCTGACCTTCTACGGTGGTTGGAGCCGCGGGTTTCGCAGTGGCGGTTTCAATCAGACCGGGGTCGGGGCAATCGCGGCGGCCAGTGGCCATCTAGGTGTGCACGATCTGTTCCAGGCCGAGATCGCCAACACCTGGGAGGTGGGGGCAAAGAGCCAGTGGTTCGACAGGCGCCTGAGCGCCAACGCTGCCCTCTATTATACCAACTCACGCAATGGCTACTTCTTCTACTTCGACTCGACCACCTCGACGCAGAATCTGGGCAATCTCGATGCACTCTACAAAGGCGCCGAGTTTGAGCTCAACGGCAAGGCCACCAACTGGCTCGATCTGTTCTTTAACTACGGCTACAACTTCGGCAGCATCACGGCCATGCAGGATCGATCGGTCATCGGCAACAAGCCGCCGCTGTTGACCCAGGACACCATCAATGCCGGCTTCCAGGCACATGCGCCGCTCGGCTATGACCTGAACGGCATCGTGCGCATGGACTATCAAATGATCGGCCGCACCTGGTGGGATCCGTACGATGTGACATCACGCGATCCGATCAATCTGATCGACCTGCGTGCCGGCGTCGAGAACGAGCACTGGTCCGTTACGGCGTGGTCGAAAAATCTGACGAATAAAATCTATAATGCAGAATTCTCCACCGGAGGTTTCCTTTGGAGAGCGCTGCCCCGGCGCTACGGGGTCGAATTCACCTTGAAGTTCTGATGCAAAGGGGAGATGCCATGGCCGAATCAAACAAACTTCCGATGCGGCTGCATCACAATGCCTATGTGACGCGCGATCAGGAGAAGACCCGCCAATTCTACGAAGACGTCGTGGGCATGCCGCTGGTCGCGACCTGGTCCGAGTCGGACGAGCTATTCGGCAAAGTGCGCACCTACTGTCATACCTTCTTTGCCATGGGCGACGGCGGCGCGCTTGCCTTCTTCCAGTTCGCGGACCCCAAGGACCAGGAGGAATTCGGGCCCAGGATGCCGGTATCCCCGTTTCATCACATCGCCCTGACGGTGGACGCAGAGACGCAGGCGGCAATAGAAAAGCGCATCGCCGCGGCCGGTATCAAGCCACCGGACACCTACGTACTGGAACATGGCTATTGCCGCTCGGTATACGTGGCCGATCCCAACGGACTGATCCTGGAATTCACTCTGGATAGCCCCAACGCCGATCAGATAAACGTCGAGCGTCGCGCCGACGCCCACCAGACGCTCAAGCGCTGGCTTGCGGGGGATCATAAGTCGAACAATGTCTACCGCTGATTGCGGACCACGGGTATAACCGGACGCGCCCCCTAATCCAGAAATCCCTAATCCAGAAAGGCGGGCGACTTAGGCACTCGGCTGTAATCGCCGGGGTCGTGTTGAACGATCAGGCGTGCGTGCCTGTTGCGAATGATCTCCTCGACGCGATCCATCGATGCCAGCGTATCGGCACGACTGGTATTGACGCGCATAACCTGTGCGCCGTGCCCGGCCCGGGAGGGCCGATCCGCTTGCAGGTGATACAGGTCCCCCGATAAGACCACGGTACCCGACTTGGGCAACTTCACCATCACTACCTGATGCCCCGGCGTGTGGCCTGGGGTCTTGAGGATGCGCACCAGACCGTCACCGAACACGTCGTAGTCGGAATTGATCATGATCGTATGCGCGGATCGAAACGCGCTGAAGCTGGAAGGGTCTACTATCGGCGGGGTCGGATCACTCAGCGCCCAATTGAGCTCCGCCTGATTCAGGATCCAGGTGGCGGATCCGAATGCATTGGCATTGCCCGTGTGGTCGAGGTGAAAATGTGAAAACGCCAGGAAAGTGATATCCGAGGGTGTAATCCCGATCTGGCGAAGCTGCTCCAGCAATCCTTGCCCCACATGGATTGCGACGCCATCCGCGTTTGCCGGCACATCGTGACCCACCAGCGTGTCGCTCAGACCGGTATCCCAGAGAAAGTTGCCTCTCGGATGTCGAATCAGAAAGCAGGTATCGACGATCGAACCGGACTGCCCATCGTATTTTCCAGAGTCGGAAAAAAGCGCCATGTCCTTGATCGACATTGTCCCGCAGTCGAGCACGTACATACGGACACCGGCCACCGCGTCGAGGGCGCGAAGCGAAAGCGGTATCCATGCCAGGCAGATCACCGCGAGGATGACGGTAACTCTTATTGGTATTCTCATGGCCTGGGCCGAGCGTAACTCAATTCATGTCAGGAGAACATCGATGATCAAAGTGAGCGTGATGTATCCGAACACCCCTGGTGCCCGATTTGACCATGCGTACTATCGCGACAAGCACATGCCGCTGGTAAAGGCCCGGATGGGTGACAACTGCAGGTACTACACCGTAGACAAGGGCATTGCCGGCGCAACGCCCGACGCACCCCCCACGTACGTTGGCATGTGCCATATCTACTGCGACTCGGTTGAGTCGTTCCAGGCCGGATTTGGTCCCCACGCACCCGAGATTCTCGCGGACATCCCGAATTACACGGATCTGAATCCCGTGCTGCAGATCAGCGAAGTGGTCGTCGGCTAGGCGCGTGGACTGAAAACAAACCATCACGGCACGGACGCGAATCTGTCACTCGCAGCGGGCACGCTCCATTGGAAGCTTCCAAGCGGAGATTGCTTCCATGTCATTTGAAATGGAGTTCGATGATGATCTGGCGCAGCGCCGACTGCAGCGCCTGGAAAATCGCTATCGCCGTGCGCAGAACGCCCTGGCCGCTGCGCGCGCGGAATACGGCGAGCTGTGCCAGCCCTCGGTCGCCGGCGAGATCCGGCTTTACCGGGCGCTGCAGAAAGTCGAGCGGGCCGAGCGCCTGGTGGCCGACATTCGCTTCGATATGGAATTTCTTGAGGCGCAGGGCGCAACGCCGCGGCCACCCGACAACGACCACTGGCGCGACATCGGGCGCTAGGGCCGCGGGCCATCCACGGGTGGCACCAGAGTACCGCCTGCTATATGAGGACTCTGCAGGTCAGGTACGAACCGATCCGACGCGAAGGAGTCCGCCGGGGAGGCTCCGGGCCATCGGATGCCCATCAGATCGGCCATCGAATAGAAGATGTTGTAACTGCGGATTACCTTGTCTGCGTTCTGGACGATGGCTCGCACTTTGTCGGGATAGGAGTCCCGGAATGG
>Ga0265338_10008006_pt1 | contig 12937 bp, 10 predicted proteins | sample 42126metaG_FD_193579 | JGI IMG/M metagenome (GOLD analysis project Ga0265338, IMG submission 193579) | Rhizosphere microbial communities from Carex aquatilis grown in University of Washington, Seatle, WA, United States - 4-21-26 metaG | ecosystem: Host-associated > Plants > Roots > Rhizosphere... | reverse complement strand
TTCCCACCGCAGTCGAGGACATGATTGTGCAGTTGCCGCCTAATGTAAACCCGGTCAAATTGCCAGTTGCGGAACACCCCGTCAGCGTGCAATGGTCGCCTGTTGTAAACCCACCGCCCCCATTCCCGTCCACGCTGACACTATTGATCACGCAGCCAGGGCCGCAAAGAAATCCGTTGCTCTGCGAAATAAACAGATGATCAAACTGACAATTGATACCGTTCGTACAGTTCATTCCATTGATGCCCCAATTGTGAGCAATGCCATTGTAGATGCGCAAATTCCGGTGCGTTGATGGGACGAAGATGCCGCGCAACGAGCCGCCCACGCCGATGAGGGCGAAGCCGTTCAGATCGAGCGTGACATCATCGGCATTAATGGCGATGCCATTCTTGCCGCTCACGCCTGTGATGTTGCCGGTAAGATAATACGAGCCGGGCGCGCTGATGACAAACTGGTCAGTCCCATCGCCCGGCGCATTGGTGGTATTCACAATCAGACGCGCTTCCACCTGATCGAGGGTCTTCATGGTCGGCGCCGGCGGGCCCGGGGGAGTGAGCGGGCCCTGGGCGAAAATGGGCGACACGGACAACCCGAGGATGAGGACGGCGACGATGTTGTGGTTAATGCATTTCATGGTGATGCTCCTTATAAATAGTTAGAGACCAATTGCATGGGTAGGTGTCGTTTGGAATTGCGGCAACGGGAACGGGGGAAGTGCCAGGCGATTGAGGTGCCGCGCCAGGCCCGGCCACACACGGGAAATGACGTGTCGACAGGGGTAAGGTTGTGTGTTGATCAACTGCATCATGTTGCGACCCGCGTAACGCATTGGACCTCAGCACAGCTCTGCTCATGAAGGGACAACGCGAACGTGGCGCCAGCCTTTTTCGCTTCTCCGAGACAGGCGCTACGAAAACACAACGCGACACGAACGTCAAGTGGATTCAGGGTTGGCGGTGAGATATTATCGGCACATCTTGACCCTGCCGCCGCGACCGGTTGCTCAACGTCTCCTGAGCCCGGCGTTGCTGTTTACTCGGATGTCTTGGGAGACGGGGGAGATATGGGTTTGGCGGAAGAAAACGGCTGAATCGTGACGGGGCCGGACTGCAACATCGCAGGGGCGGAGCCTGGTTGCATCCTTTTTGACATGCCACCACGCCCCTTGGCGCTGGAGCCCTTATGGGGGGTGCTGATCATTGCCTGATCCGGTTGGGCGACTCCGAGAGGCGCGACTTTGGCGAGACCCGATTCGTATCGAAGCTCTACCGGTCCGAAGCGAATGGATGCACCATCCTCGAGTTTCACCGCCATGATGTGCTCGCCATTCACGAAAGTGCCATTGGCGGAATTGAAGTCGTGCAATTGATAAGTGTCCCCGTCGCGCACCAGAATTCCGTGTCGCCGGGAGACATTGGTCTCCGGGATGCAAATGGAGTTTTCTGGAGTTCGGCCAATCGTGATGAGATTGTCCGTCAACTCAATCGTTGTGGCGATCTCGCTTGGCGAGAGTATGTGCAGCTTCGGCATAGGCGACCCGATTCACACTGTAGCGAAAACATGCGACGAAGTCAATTTTGAGCCGTGCTGGGCTTCGTTCTGGCTCGCGAATGCCGAAACCCCGGTATCCGTTCCCGGGCGGCGAGGAACGAGGCGACATGCTTTTTCCTCAAACTTATGACTTGTGAGACGTGACCCCATTTGCCTCCATAGAGACATTTGTTCAACTGCGGGATTTAGGATACTATGACCTCCGAGGATGTGAACGATTGACCTCGAAACATGCTCAAATAATTGCGTGGCGTGTGTTTGCTATAATTGATTGATCACCCATGAAAGGCGGTTTTGACAGGACAACTTGGCAGAGGCTCTGGCATCTTGCCCGGCCCTTCTTCGTTTCCGAGATCCGCTGGAGCGCCCGGGGCCTGCTCCTTCTTCTCGTCTTTTTTTCCCTTGCCGTCACTGGCATGAACTACCTCATCAGCGTCGCCATGGGCGGTTTTATGAACGCCTTCTGGTTGCGTCAAAAGGCCGAGTTCCTCAAGCAACTCTATTATTGTTTGCTTGTCCTCGGAATCGCGACACCCCTGGTTGTTTTCTATCGCTATACGGAAGAGCGGCTGGGCCTTACCTGGCGGCGCTGGCTCAGTCATCGCCTCCTTCATCAATACTTCCAACACCGCTCCTACTTCAAGATGAGCTACTTCGAAGGCATCGACAATCCGGATCAGCGAATCACGGAAGACGTACGAAGCTTTTGCGCAACGAGCCTGTCGATACTGCTCATCATGACCAATTCGGTTGTCACATTGTTTGTATTCACTGGGGTACTCTGGAACATTTCGGTACCGCTTGTGTTTGCGGTGCTGCTTTACGCGACAATCGGCTCGCTCATCACCTATTTTGTAGGAAGACCACTGATTGATCTGACTTTCGATCAGCTGAAGAAAGAAGCAGATTTCCGTTTCAAACTTGTCGACATCAGGGAGAATGTGGAATCCATCGCCTTTCACCAGGATGAAAGCATTGAAGAGGCGGGGGTGCGACAGCGCATCAAAGAGGCGCTTGACAACCTGTTGCGGATTATCAACTGGAATAGGAATCTGGGGTTTTTCACCACCGGTTACAACTATCTGATTGGCATCCTTTGCACCATTCTCATGGCCCCTCTTTTCCTGGATGGGAAGATCACCATCGCGCAGGTTGTCCAAGGCGGCATCGCTTTCGGACTGGTTCTCGGCGCGCTCACCATTATCGTCACGAACTTCGGGGTGCTATTTTCGTATGGGGCCGTCATTCGGCGCTTGGGAGCATTTCTGGAGGCGATTGAGGCGGGAGAAGAGTCGGATGTGATTTTTCCCGGTGCCACGATCCAGCGGCAAGAGTCGGCAGACGGGATTACATTCGAAAACGTGACCATCTTTACGCCACGTCGAGACCAGACGCTGATCAAAAATATTTCCTTTTCCCTGGCGGACGGGCAATCGCTGTTTATCACGGGCGCCAGCGGAACAGGCAAGAGCGCCTTGTTTCGCGTCATCGCGCGACTCTGGGGCGCTGGCGAAGGCCGGATTGTCTGCCCGGATGTGACACGGCTGATGTTTCTTCCGCAACGACCTTATTTGATGCTCGGTTCTTTTCGCAGCCAACTGTTGTATGGGGTGGGAATTAAGGACATTTCGGAACAAATACTCCAAGAGGTTCTTCGAAAGGTTCAGCTGGAACAATTGCTGGATCGCATGGGAGGCTTCGAAACTGTAGGCGACTGGCCGAATGTCCTTTCCCTCGGTGAGCAACAGAGGCTGGCCTTCGCCCGTCTCCTGTTGACCGAGAGGAAATACGGATTTTTGGATGAAGCCACAACCGCCTTGGATGCGACGAGCGAGCGGCGCCTTTACAATTATCTGCAGGAACAAGGGAAAAACTTTATCAGTATCGGCTCTCAAGCCTCACTGGAAGCACTGCATGCATTCAAACTGGAACTCCGAAATGGGGGCGAGTGGAAATTTTCCCAAATCACTGAAGGATCAGGAAGAAGCCTGCCAATTGGCCAATGAATGAAAAAAAGTGACCTTTCTTGATTGCTTGAGAATTGTTTCGAGAAGATGCGGCATAGCAACCTGAAGTACGAACTGCGATCCCTGGGATGCTCGGATTGCCACCAAGGCATCCTCCGTCGCTAGAGCTACGAAGGACGAGACGGAGGATGGGTCGCGGTGAGAGGTTCAACTGAAGAAGAAGCAACGAAGGCTGGGAAAGCCAGTGGAGGAAACTTTTGTCTTGATCGGAACCTTTAATGGGTGACCCCTTCAGGAAGGTGGGAAGAGTCGGGAGTTGACCCTATTTACGCGCCGTTTACACTGCGTTGATGCGCAGGATTCCCAAGGAGTTTGTGGCACTGCTCGCGCTGCTGGCGGTGATGGTCGCCTTGATGTGGCGATCGATGCGTGACGAAGTGGCAACCCAAGACGAGCCGGTGTTTCTGGCCGCGGGGTTCACCTATCTGAATGGGTTGGGCTTACAAATCGACCCCGAAGCGCCGCCGCTGGCCAAGGAATGGTCAGCACTGCCATTGCGCTTCATGGATTTGAAAGTATCCGCACGGGCCCGGAGCAATCTTGATCCGCAATGGGGATATCCATGGACGCGGACCTGGGGCGATAAAGACGTGCCGGTGCAGGCCGTATTTCCACTCAGTCGGGACAACTGGTACTCTCGACGGGTCTCGGAAGGCAATGCGTTCGGTAACCTATTTTTGTATGACGGGACGAACGACGCCGAGAAACTGCTGTTGGCCGGCCGGCTGATGCAGGTCGCACTGACTTTGTTGACAGGTGTGGTGATCTTTCTCTGGATACGACAATTGGCCGGGGGTAAAGCGGCGGTTTTCGGGACGGCCCTGTGGGTGTTCAACCCGATTGCGTTAGGCTATGGTGATTTGATTCTCACCGACATGGGCGTGACGCTCGCAATTCTGCTGGGGGTTTGGAGTTTTAGCAAACTCCTCGAAGAGCCAATAACGGCACGCGCGATTCTCGTCGGCTTGGCGACTGGGGGGGCCTTGCTAATGAAGTTTACGAGTGTGCTGCTGATCCCGATGTACGGGGCCATGACTGTGGTTTGGTGGTTGCGGCGGCCAAGCAGTCAGCGACGGCTGGACACCGTCTGCAAGGTTGTTTCTCTGGCGGGGCTGGTCACTTGGGTCACCATTCTTCTCGGATACGGGCCATACTGGTCGCCGGCGCCGCCATTGCCAGCGGAACAGGCCGCGCGGATGGGTGTGCCGTGGTGGTTTCAGCAATTCCGGTTTTGCCTGATCCCGGCCGACTTCTTCAAGGGGTTGGCCCTTCAAATCGGCCATTCACAGGCGGGACACTTGGGCTATTTATGGGGAGAATGGCGGCAAACCGGCTGGTGGTACTATTACCCCAGCGCGCTGGCGTTAAAGGCGCCCATTCCCTGGCTCATCTTGCTGCTGATCGGTGTGTTCCTCGCCCTTAAGACGGCGCGGGGAAACTTTGAGTTGAGCCACATGCCATGGATCGCCGCCATCGTGTATCTGGGTTTTGCCATGACCAGTTCGATCAACATTGGGGTTCGGCATTTACTGCCGATGATCGCGCTGGTGACCGTTGGGATGGCGACGCTGATCGGATCGCAATCACGGACGGTGGGAATAGGTGCGTGGTTGCTCTGCGGTTGGCTGGCCGTAACGACGTTCCTCGCGTACCCTCACTATCTTGAGTACTTCAACGAATTCGCCGGCGGCAAACAGAATGGATATCGGTACCTGCTCGATTCGAATCTTGACTGGGGCCAGGATGTAAAGCCGTTAAAACAATTCCTGGAAGATCACCACATTGGCCACATCTATCAGTACTATTGCGGTGCCGACGTGATCCTCGACTATTATAAGATCTCGAACACCCGAGTGTCGGCGGACCAGGCTCGCCAGCTCCATCAAGGCATCCTTGTCGTTTCGGTCCACGACGTCATGCGACCTGAATGGGACTGGTTGCGTGAAAGACGACACGCGCTGGCGCATGTAGCCGACACCTTCTTTGTGTACGATCTCACGCCCGCCGCGACGAGACCATAGGGTTGCCGCTTGGACGTAACAGCCATTCATACCGCGCGCGAAAGTGTGAAACACTGGACTTGGTGGCGGAGCGGTTGTTACGATTCGGGCATGGCGGAAGATAGATCAGGGCGTCGATGGAGCGGCATTCTTGGCGGTGGGATTATTGCCGTAGCGGCGCTGGTGGTATATCACAACTCCTTCGGCGTGCCATTTCTCATGGACGATTTAGCGTCGATCACCGGGAACCCGACGATTCGGCATTTGTGGCCGATTGGGGAGACGCTGGCGCCCTCGGTCACTTCGATGGTCGGGGGGCGGCCGGTGGTCAATCTCTCCCTGGCGCTTAACTACGCGCTGGGAGGCTTCGGCGTTTGGGGTTATCACGCGTTCAATCTGGCGATCCATATTCTCGCGGGCTTGACGTTGTTTGGTGTCGTGCGGCGGACATTGTTGCGGCCAAGGCTACGGGAGCGATTCGGCGCGGTCGCGCAGGGATTGGCGCTGGCGGTGGCGGTGTTGTGGACGGTTCACCCGCTGCAAACGGAAGCCGTGACATACATCTCGCAGCGGTGCGAGCTGTTGATGGGGTTGTTCTATCTCCTGACGATGTATTGCTTCATTCGCGGGGTGGATTCCCAACGGTCGGGCGGGTGGTTCACGGGTTGCGTGGCGGCGTGCGTGCTGGGCATGGCGAGTAAGGAAGTGATGATGACGGCGCCGGTGATGGTGCTGTTGTATGACCGGACGTTTGTGAGTGGCGGTTTTCGGGAAGCATGGAGGCGTCACGGGAGGTTGTATGTGGCGCTGGCCAGTACGTGGGTGTTGCTGAGCTATCTGCTGGTGGGGTTGCATTATCGTGGCGTCGGGTATGGCTACGGGATTCCGTGGTGGGCCAATGCATTGACGGAGAGCCGGGCGGTGGTTCATTATCTGGGGCTGGCGCTGTGGCCGCAGCCACTGGTTTTCGATTACGGGGATGACGTGGCGATCTGGCATGCCTGGCACATGGCGGAGACGGTGCCATACGCGTTGATGGCGGCGATTTTGGCGGTGGGCGTCTTGGTGGAGCTCAGACGGCAGCCGGCGGTGGGGTTTGTCGGCGCGTGGTGTTTGCTGATACTGGTGCCGGTGTCGAGCATCGTGCCCGTGGCGGGGCAGCCGATGGCGGAACATCGGATGTACCTGCCGTTGGCGGCGGTGGTGACGCTGGTCGTGATGGTGATACACGATCGGCTGGGTCGACGCGGCGGCATGGTGTTTTTGGCGATGGCTGCGGGGCTGGGATTTCTTACGATAGAGCGCAATGAGGTTTATCGCAGCGAAATGTCCATCTGGAGTGACACGGTCGCCAAATGGCCGGACAATCCGCGCGCGCATTACAATCTCGGGACGCTTTGGTTGCGGGATGGCAGCGTCTCACGTCCGATGTATGGCAGGGTCTTACGTGCGATTGAGCAGTTTCAACTGGCGCTACAGCTCAGCCCTGATTACACCGACGCGCATTACAATTTGGGGCTGGCGTTGGCGCGATTGGACCGGTTGGAGGAAGCGGTGGGACAATGGGAGGAGGCGCTGCGGACCAAGCCCGATTACGCCGAGGCGCATGTTAATCTGGGGTTGGCGTTGGACAAGATGGGGAAGACGGACGAGGCCATCGGACATTACGAGGCGGCGTTGAGGCTCAGACCCGATGACGTTCGGGCGCACTATAATCTGGCGGTCATCCTGGAGAAGGCGGGTAGAGTGGCGGAGGCAAAAAGCCATTATGAGGCAGCGCTGAGGCTTCGGCCAGAACTTACTCCAGCTCGAGACGCGTTGGCGCGACTGCAAGGCGGTCAATAGGCGTAGTCGGGGGGGACGGGATTGGCAGTAAGATGCGGTAAAACAGGGTGAACTGCTGTTAGCCCGGTTATCGGTCAGCCGCAGGGGGCGCTGTAGTATTTGCCGAGGCGGTATTCGTAGTAGGCTTTGCGTTTATCGGGCGAGGCGCGAAATACTGGGTTGGTAGCAATCAACCAGTAGAACTCGATCCATTGCTTGAGGCCGCGCGGATGAAGTTTCTTGTGCATCGGCGACTCAGGAGCAGGGGACACTGTAGATTTTTCCGAGGCGGTACTCGAAATAGGCTTTGCGTTTGTCGGGCGCGGCCCGGAATACCGGATCGCTGGCGAACAACCAGCAGAATTCAATCCATTCACCGACTTTGGTCGGCGGACGTCTTCGAGGTTTGGTTTGGTCTTCCATAGTTTTCAGTCACCTGGATGGGATAGGTAGCAGGCTTCATGCGCGGTCGGGGACGGATTTGAAAAACGCATGAAACACACGGGGTTTTAGCCGGGCCGAGTGGCTTGGGGTCGTGTGGTTCCAGCAGACCTGCGAATTGGAATCTCAGGAATGCAACAGCCCCGGGGCGGGAGTCGATAACGCGAAGGCTTTCGCCTTGCTGGCGCGTTGCGGGGTATGCTACCTTTCGCCCGCTTTTATGAGGAGAGTGGGGCGATTCTTGTTATCGGTCATGGCACTGCTGTCGTTGGCGGTGGGTGCGCGCGCCGACGAGGCGGCGACGAATGTGGTGACCAGCGAAGGCCCCGTCCCGACCATCCAAGCCGAGAACATGAGCTTCGACCAGTCGTCGAAATTGGGAAATGCGGAGGGTCATGTCGTCATCCATGACAAGGAGGTCACGCTCGTGGCCGACCATGTCCGATACAACAAGGAGAGCGGCGAATTTTGGGCCGACGGCCATGTGCGAATCAACCAAGAGGCGCAGGAATGGGCGGCCCCCTCGGCTTACTACAATTTCGCCACGCACACGCTGAAGACCGATGAGGCCCGTGGGTTTGTTGATCCAATGTATTTGCATGTTTGGAACCTGGAGCAGGTGGCGAGCAACCACTTCGTGTTCGGTCGCAGTTCTGTCACGACCTGCGATGAAGAGCATTCCGACTATCATCTGGAGTCGATGCACGGGGAGATATGGACCAAGGACCGCATGGTGCTCCACAACGCCACATTGCATTTCGGCAACACGCCCGTGTGCTGGTTCCCGATTGTGGTGTGGTCGTTAAAAGGGGACATGACCCCCATCGCGTTGACGATGGGAGATAATTCACGCTGGGGATTCTTCCTCCTGTCCAGTTTCACCTGGAAAGTGAATCGGGACGTGGAGGTGACGGTGCATGCCGACGAACGCCTGGATCGCGGCTTCGGCTCGGGCGCGGACGTGAAGTATCGACTCGGATTGACGGGACAAGGGACGTTGACCGGCTATTATCTCAACGACGCGGAACCGAACCTGGCGGACCGGGCGCTGGACATCGACCATAATCGCTACCGGGGCGAATGGCAGCACAAGCAGTACTTGACCAACGACGTCACGGTCACGGTTGATTTGAACAAGCTCAGCGACCCTGAGGTGATGAACGACTATATGCGCCGCGAATTCGGTCACAACCGCGAACCCGACTCGGTCGCCGACATCACCAAGCGCGGGCCGGACTATACGCTGTCATTTCTCGCCCGGCCCCAGTTCAACGATTTCTTCGCAGAAGTGGAACGCCTGCCCGAGGCGAAGCTGGCCGTGGACCGAACGCGACTGGGCAGTACGCCATTTTTTTACGAGGGGGAGAGCAGCGTGGGGCAGTACCACAATAATCCCGGCGACACGAACGTCCTGGGGAGTGTGGCGGACACGAATTTTGTGGGCACGGCAGTCCGCGCGGACACATTTCACCAAATCGTGATGCCGGAACTGCTGGGGGGGTGGCTTTCGGTGATTCCGCGGGCGGGGGTGCGCGGCTCCTACTATTCGCGCGCGCCCGACACGTCGTCGGAGACGGCGGACGTGTCGCGAGTGGTGTTCGATCTTGGCACGGAAGCTTCTTTCAAGATCTCCCGTGAATGGGATGACGTACACAGCTACTGGCTGCACATTGACGGTCTGCGGCATATTATTCAGCCGTTTGCCGATTATCAGTGGGTCCCCCGCACCGGCCGGACGACGAACGAACTGTTTCAATTCGATTCGGTGCGCGACGTGATGTTGCTGGGGGGCGACTCGCTGTCGCTGACGCGGTATTCGCCGCTGGAGTTTCCAGCGTACAACACGATTGATTCGATTGGAAAGGAAGACACCGTGCGCTTCGGGTTGCGCCAGGCATTACAGACGCGGCGCGATGGACAGGCGTGGAACCTCGTCGATGTGACGGGCTGGACGGACTATGAAATCAACAAATCGGGAGGACAGACGAATTTTTCCGATTGTTTTGGCACCGTGGAATTGCGACCTTACTCGTGGTTGTCGCTGGATACATTTGCCCGGTATGATGCCCGCGCCAGCGTGCTGCGCGAATTCAACCAGGAAATACGGGTGGTCGATGACGACCGCTGGAGTCTGGGTATCGGGACGCGGTATCTGAGGAATGACAGCAATCTGGTCAGCCTCGATCTGGCGTACCGGCTGTCACGACACTGGACGGCGCATCTATATGAACGGGTTGACCTTGAGGACGGTACTTGGGAAGAACAAGAGTACACATTGCGGCAGGAAACGCATGATTGGTATATTACGTACGGGTTCCGCTATCTCACCCAGCGCACCGAGAAGGATGAGATGACGGCGTTCTTCAGCGTGACACTGAAGGCATTCCCCGGGGCGGCACTGCAGGTGAATTGAATCCGATTGGGAAGAGACAATTGTATGGTAAAAATCAGCATCGTAGGAACGGGATATGTGGGGTTGGTCTCCGGCGCTTGTTTCGCCGAAGTCGGCCACCAGGTCATTTGCGTCGATAACGACCTGAAGAAGGTCGAGATGCTGCAAGCGGGCGGCATTCCAATCTACGAGCCAGGGTTGGAGGAGATCGTCAAGCGCAACGTTACCGCCGGGCGGTTGCGGTTCACGGGACAAATCGCCGACGGGGTGAAGAACTCGGAGGTCATTTTCATCGCGGTGCCCACGCCGCCGAAACCCGATGGCTCGGTGGACATGAGTTTCGTGGAGCGGGTGGCGCGGGAGATTGCGGCCACGATGACGGACTACAAGATTGTCGTGGATAAATCCACCGTGCCCGTCAAGACCGGCGAGAAAGTTGCCGAAGCCATCCGTCGCTATAACAAGCACAAGGTTGACTTCGATGTCATCAGCAATCCCGAATTTCTGCGTGAAGGTTGCGCCGTGCAGGACCTGATGCAGCCCGATCGCATCGTCATCGGCGTGGGCGGCCCACGACCCGTGGCGAAGATGAAGGAAGTATATACGCCGTTCAACGCGCCGATCATCGTGACGGACATTAACAGCGCGGAACTGATCAAGCATGCGTGTAATTCGTTCCTCGCGCTGAAGATCTCGTATACCAACGCGCTGGCCGTCATCTGCGAGGCCAGCGGCGGCAATATCGCGGACGTGGTCCACGGCATGGGCCTGGACAAGCGAATCGGGCGGGCGTTCCTGAATGCGGGCCTCGGGTATGGCGGTTCGTGTTTCCCAAAGGACCTGAGCGCATTCATCCACATCGCGGACACGTTGGGCTACGACTTCCGGCTACTCAAAGAAGTGCAACAAATCAATGCCGACCAGGTGCAGTATTTCCTGAAAAAGATCCACGACACGTTGTGGATCGTCAAAGACAAGACCATCGGCGTGCTCGGGCTGGCGTTCAAGCCGAACACCGACGACATGCGCCTGGCGCCCTCGCTGGACGTCATCCGTCCGCTGCAGAAGGAAGGCGCCAAGATCCGTGCGTACGACCCGAAAGCGATGGACAAGGCGCGCGAGTTATTGCCGGGCGTGGAGTTTTGCGATGGTCCGTATGCCGTGGCCGCGGGGGCGGACGCGCTGATCATCTGCACCGAATGGGATGAATTCCGCCAGCTTGACCTGGAAAAGCTGCGCGTGGCAATGAACCAACCCATCTTGCTCGACGGTCGCAATCTGTATGAACCACGGAAGATGGCCGAACTTGGCTTTGTGTATAAGAGCATCGGCCGCTGACGCGGGCGCCATGGGCCGGGCTGCGATCACGCTGGTTCTGCTGGTTCTGGTCGGCATCCCCACGTTCGCGCAAACGACGTTTCCACCGATTACGGCGAACGATCGCATCATCGTGGTCGCGCCACATCCCGACGACGAGGTGCTCGGCACGGGCGGGTTGATCCAGCAAGCGTGCGCTGTCGGCGCGGAAGTGCACGTGATCTACCTGACCAGTGGCGATCACAACCAGATCGCCTTTAAACTCTACAACCTGCGCTTACATCTCAGTCCGAAGCAGTACGTCATCTTTGGCATCCTGCGGCAGCACGAGGCCACCCGCGCCATGGCGGGCCTGGGACTGACACCGGAACAACTGACGTTCCTCGGTTATCCCGATTACGGGACGATGCAGATCTGGCGGGACTACTGGAACACGGACGCGCCCTTTCGCAGCGACGCCACGCACAGCAATGCCGTGCCGTACGAGGAGGCTTTCTCTTTTGGGAAACCGTACACTCCCGAGAATGTGGTGGCGGATTTCGTCGAATTGTTCCGGCGTTACCGGCCGACGCGGGTGTTTGTCACGCACCCGGCTGACACGAATCCCGACCATCGGGCAGCGGCGAATTTCGTCCGACTGGCGACGTTGCAAATCGCCGCGGAGCAGCCCCCGCCGCAGATCTATTATTACCTCGTGCACTTTGGGCGCTGGCCGCATCCGTATCATTACCATCCGGAACTGGAGTTGGAGCCACCCCCACAGTTACTCGATGACGGCGATTGGATGTCGTTCCCGCTCACGCCGGAGCAGACGCAAAAGAAGTACGAGTCGATCCTGCAAAACCACACACAATTGACGACGCGCCAGTACTACCTCGTATCGTTCGCGCGGGCGAATGAGATTTTTGCAACAATCAGTCTTCTGTCCGTGCCGGTGGTACCGGCAGAGGCGGTGATTGACTGGAAAGCGGCGGCACGCAGCAAAGCCATCGGTCTGGGCCCGGGCGATCCCTCTCGACGGACGGACACCGAGCGGGCGCTATTCGATCAATTCGCGGCTATGGAGCTGGAGGAGACCGCCTATGTGCGTCAAGGGGACGACCTCATCGCGCAAGTCACTCTTCGGAACCGTCTCGGAAAGCGCGCAAACGTACACTTACTGCTGTACGGATACAAACGCGGCGTGGATTTCGCCACGATGCCCAAACTCCACATCAACGTCACACCGTTGGGTGGCGTTCATGTGTTTGATGGTGGCAAACGGTTGAAAGAAACCGAGGTGACAGTCACGGGTATGGAGAACCATCTGATCGTGCGGCTGCCGTTGCAGCTGTTGGGGACGACGACGCCTGATCTGTTGTTCACGGCGACCCGGGCCAATT
>Ga0265338_10008005_pt1 | contig 12937 bp, 30 predicted proteins | sample 42126metaG_FD_193579 | JGI IMG/M metagenome (GOLD analysis project Ga0265338, IMG submission 193579) | Rhizosphere microbial communities from Carex aquatilis grown in University of Washington, Seatle, WA, United States - 4-21-26 metaG | ecosystem: Host-associated > Plants > Roots > Rhizosphere... | reverse complement strand
CTGCAGAATTGAGAACTCCATCGAAATCTAAAAAAATTACTTTCATTTAATTCACCCATCTGTATGGATTTTCGTGTGGTCGCTCAAAATCGACATTTTCTTTCCCACATACATCGCAAAATTCATGCTCAACAGTTTCTAAAACGACACCGCCTGATTCTAAATTATGATGCATGTCATGTCCAAACAACAAGCAGTGCAAATATTGCAAAAATCTATAAATTACTTTCATAATTAACTAATATCCTGTCTTGCTACGCTATTTCCGTCTATATAATAGACGGTTCTAATATTAGAAACCTTAAGAGCTTCGTGACACACCGGACAAGGCTTACTGGAGCCCAAGGAGCCATTCTTTTTAATTCTAACAACGTAAGCGGTGGCATTTTGAGAATCCTTTTTGGGCAAAGAAAGAAGCGCCCTTATCTCACAATGCAAGTAATTACCAAATGCGGGGCTTTTGGGGTGGGTTTTCCCCATATAGTTATAACCAACGCTAACTACTCTGTTCTTTTTCACAATTACACAGCCCAAACGAAACTTGGAAGTAGATTTTTCAGCAATTTTGGTAGCAAGATCTATGTATCTTTGAACTTTCACTATTATTAACGATTGCCTTTCTTCTCTAATATAATAGCATTTTACCAAAATATAGCAAGAAAATTAAGCAAATATCGTTTTCATAAATGGCCGACTATTTCTTTTACCTGTTTAACTAAAACATCTCTGTGTTCTTCTATGGTGCCCCGTAATCCGCCTACGGTGATTACCACTGTGGCTATGGACATGAAAAATATAAATACTTTATCGTGCACATACCAAGCATCAACTATGATGATTGCAAAATCTGCAAAAAATAAAAATCCAAAATATAAGAAAACGGCTAGGAATAACTTTAAAAGATATTTGTTATAGAGAGATTCTAGAGATTTCTTTTGCTCTGGAGTTAGTTCTTCAGGATTTATCGCCATTGCTTTTTACCTCGCTTACCGGGAGGTTTACGGAACGAATATGGAGAATCGTGTCCCTTCTTTTTAGCCATTTCCTTATCACTAATTTTTACCATTTCTGGAGCTGACACGCCAAGAACGCCACTTAAAAACATATAAATATCCTGAAATGCAGTTACTGGATCTTTTATACTTTGAAAACCCCAATCCTTGAGCTTAGGATTAATTATAAGCTGCTTTGATTTGCCAGACTCATACTTTCCATCTAAATAATCGCCGTAAATAAAAACAGGCGTATGTTTTTCTACAAAAATCTTCAGAAGCGCTGGATTCTTTAAATCTTCTGCGAAATTAGCCTGAACATCTCTTCTGTAATAACTTTCGCCAGCCTTCAAAATTTCTAATGCTACCTTTTTATCGTAAATAATCTTATTTTTTGTTTGTAGTAACGGATAAAGCTTTCCACAGAAACCTATGATTCTTGTGCCTATAAATGGTTGACTGTAAAAGCCAGAAGAATACATCCGGGGTCCAGCTTTATATATAATTTCTTCTTTTTTACGATTGTATACTACGGTCTTATCTATGCCGAAAGTTTTGATAGAATCATAGAAATCGTGAAAATTTGAAGTGACTAACATTGGTATCTCTTCATCATTTTTTCAATATGAAGTTTCATATCCATCGGATTAGAGCCTTCAAGAACCAAAATCTCTACGAACAAATCTACAGCTTCATCTGGATCTTCTGTATTAAATTTATATTTTAAAAATTCAATCTCACTTTCTGTTAATTTGATATAATCATCCGCCATGTTACTCCAGGTAGTGTACGGCGCAATCGTAATCCGCGAACACCTCATCTAAAATCTTTTTTATGATTTTCCAATCTCCGCCAGCTAGACCTGCCCCAATTTTAGGGATAGCAATAGTGTAACCGTATTCTTTGGCAAAATCTTTTACTTTTGTCATACAAATACGAATTGCATCGTAGTCCGCATGACGCTTTCCGCGAGGTAAATAATCCTTTTGAGTTGCACAATTAGCAATAATAACACCTGTTGACAAAACAAACTGCACATCTCCTAGCTGCCATTCTTCAGTACGATACTTGGATAGATAAGAGGTCCTTGCTGAAGGATGTTTTTTAGCCATTATGCCTGCTACGCCGGAGCCAAAACCACCTTTTGTATTGCAGCCGTGGGCTATAACATTCGCCCCAGAAGCGAAAACGTCACCCTCAACCATATGTACCATTATTCTATCTCCAAAGGCTCTACTTCTAGTTTGGAACCTTGAATTGCCGATGTACTTTCGTATTCTTCTCTAGATATGGTTTTTATAACATTACCAAGAGTATCTTTGAAGTATGTAACACCTGGAAAGTAATGGTAATAAACTATCAAGCCCCAGCTTAACAGTTGGACCGCGTAATTGACAGTTAAAATAAGGTCTAGCCCATAAGTAGCTGTCATATAGACGTACATAAAAATAGAACCTAAAACAATCATTAGAGCAACAAAGATAGGTGTTCCAATGGATCTTTTGGCCTTAAAAGTGGCCAAAGCTGCCGGAACACCGCAATATGCGAAGCAAATGCCGCCTAAAATTCCTAATAGACTAGTCAGCACTATTTTTCGCCTCTCCATTCTTTCCAAAGCAACTCGCTCTCTTCCGGAGTAGCCTCTCCGAGGCAGACATTGCAAAACTTACAAACATGAGAGGGCTGTAGTGCTCCCACTCGGTAGGAATACATTAGAACCTCATATTCTTTATGGGTGCATTTTTCTTGTAATTTTTTAATCTGCTCTTTAGCAAGCAAAATTTGCAGTTCATAATCGTGAACAGTTTTAGGGTGTGTGGTTAGTAGTTTTTCGTAATATTCTCTTTTCCAGATTTTCATTCTTTTATTGTACCGAATTTAAAAGGTTAAGTCAAATAGGTTTAAACGATACCGATATCTTATTTAACCATGTGCGTCAAGAAATTGGCATAGTGAACGTGAGCATGACTGCTAAAGAGGCTTAATACGGCAGACATTGCAAGGGCAGACTTTAAGAGAGGCCAGATATTCTTGGGAACGCCCTTCTTATGCACCGAACTGGCTACTACGAAGGTGACCCAGGCACCAAAGTGAGCGCTGTAAACGTGGGACCACTGAATAAAGTAGTTCATCGTTGAGGTCCTGCAGCAAATGCGTTGCCATATTCATTGGCCTTCTTTTCGCAATCATCGTAGGCAGCGCTTAGGCACGCATCTCTAAAGAGGATATCTCTATCTTTATCGCTAGGATACAGCGAATCACAGGTATCTCTTCCCTGAATCAAACAGCCAGTATGAAAAGAATTTTCTGCTATTACCAAGCCAGCTTTACGAAAATTACTACGATCCATATATGCTTGGGATAGCATACCTATGGAAACAAAAAGTGCTGCAAAAAATAACTTTTTCATAGATACTCCATAAATTTCTGTTTTGATTTCACATAAAGTGGATGCCTGGGCGCACCACCTTTTGTAGTTCCTAAACAAACAAAGGGGCCGTGTTTCTCTGTCAACTGGCGACCGCGTTCTTGGGCCATCGGGTGCGCTCCCCAGGCGGCTACGACAAATCCGTTTTCTGCACGTATCCTAAAAATCATTTTATCAATGATATCGTCGTTCTGTTCGCCAATTGGGTCGCGGTGCTTCTTAAGCTCACGTGGGTCCGTAGCTCTCAAGGCAAAAAGATTAACCACATACAAATCGGTGCAAGCGTGTTTTTCTGCAAAAGAGATACAACGACGAATGGTAGGGTCATTATTAACTTCATCTGCCGTACTGGGGTTTAACATAATGAATAGAATTGGTTTAACCCAACGCAGTATGCACGGAATGTCTCGTTTTAAAGAATAACGATACACTCCACACTTACTAAAGTGAGCGTATTTCATTTCACTCTCTTGTCTGCTAAAATTTTATTCACAGCAATGATGATACCCGTCAAATTATACATCAAAGATTGAAATGGAGAAATAAGATGTCCGAACGCGTACGCTTCTGCGCACTTATATAAGATGCCAATGCTAAGGGCGAAAAGGGCACTTAACAAAATAACCGAGAAATAAGATAATTTGCTACGTCTAAGAAGCGCATAAGTCTGGTCACATAAAAAGTAACTACTTCCCACATGTGCTGCAAAATGCAAAAAGAAAGCTCCCATTAAAACACCATTGCGAAGACTATTGCGATTGCTGCAATAATTGCAAAAGAATACTTTTTAAGTCCTTTTATTTTATTAGTCACTAAAATGCCTGAATCAATACAATCGGATAGTTTATGTCCCGTAAGAGTCAACAAAAAGCCCACATTAGTCAGCGTTTCTTCCAACACCAAACGCATTCCCTGTTTTCGTCTCAACTCTTCCATTTGTGTAGGTTCTATTCCTAACATCCCATTATTTCTCCGTTTTTACTTCTACATCTTCAAATCTTACATATGCGCATTTTGCATCGTACGTCTGAACTACTAACTTTCCATCTTTTTTCATATAAATAGCAAATTCTGCCATTTTTTCTGTAGTCTGACGACACCAAAGATGCGTGTAATACTCGTGAGAAGCGCAACCATTTAGAACCAATAAGAATGCGAGATATTTCATTAACTTCCATTCTTTTTCTTTGTTTTCCCTGAATCTAGTATATCATTTCCAAATCGTGCTGTAAAGTCTACAAGTTTTTCTGATGACGCAATGACCCATTCTTTGCCGTGTTTTCGGATAGCCAATTCTAAATTGACCAATCTCCCTTTAGGATTGAAGGTAAATAAAATAAATCCAGCTGGTGTCTTTTTCTTTTTTATTCTGGATTCTTCAAAACCCATAGTAATTAGGCGGTTACCGTGCCGATCGGCAGAATAGTCGTCCGATACGTATAAGTTGTCGGATATATTGTCATCGGCTATCAAAGCCTCGACTAGATCCTGGTGCGTCATATCTTCTAATGCTTTTTGTTTTTTCATAATCTCACTTCCCAATCAATGTAAAAAGAAGAAGTAATGATAAAAGTACTATAGATACCACTATTAAATTGAGCACCCACTTAGGAGTTTCGGATGGCAAATGAAATTCTGGATCTTTAGACGGATCATAGTCCTTGGGTTTCCAGGGCCCTTTTATGATTTTACTCATATGTTAAAGTCGTCCCTTACATTTTAGGATTTTTGGACGGCTTCCACATATGGCTCTTCCATCACCGAGTCATCATCTACCACGGGGCCTATAGCTTCGTCCAAACGCTGGCTAATCTCTTCCAAACGATCGGTGACCTCAGTTTGAAACTCTTGAAAAGCCATGTCGTCTGATTTGCTCTTGCGATACCAATGTATTTCGCACACAGCTACTGCAATAAAAAAGAATAAATCGAATGCACTAATTCCTAACATAAAGTACTCCTTTTAGTTAAGTATACCATATCTTGAGTATTATGGCTAGTTACCCATATTATATCATTGGGATAAGCTTATTGAGGTAGGTTCCAGGAAAAAGTCGGAACCCATTCTAACTAAAGTGAGAATTGGGACTAAATAAGCGGAATTGAGAAGAAATTGATACTACAGTGAGAACTAAGTAGTTTGAAAGATAGTCCAACCATACCCCGTCATAAAGATGAGAGAGGTTGAAACATTTTGAAGAGTTATGGTTAAGGGAGTGGCAGAACCGTTAATATTATTGCCATTTCCGTTAATTGCCAAGATATTGCTATCGTTAGAGATTTTGGTGATAGTCTCAACCCATCCATTTGCGGGGGTGACCGGAAGAGAAACTGTAAAACCTGCAGTAGTCGTATCCGAATACACTACCTCATTGTTCTGAGAGATAGTGTAATTGGAGGTCTGTGTCGAATTAAATGGCCCCACTTGAACGCCGCCGCTAGTGGGCAACGTCCAACCCAGGCGAATGCGTACCGGATTTACCAATTGTGAAAAAACATAACTACCTGTCAGCCATGCATAGTAGGATTGCCCGTAAAAACTGTAGGGCGTTTCATCATAGCCATTTTGATAATGAACATCGGGCAATACAACCTGATAACCTAAACCATGGTAATAATTGATAAGATTGGTCAAATTACAGTTTTGGAAGGTCGTGACAACCACAAAGAAAAGGCCTTGATTAATAGCGTTCTGGATGGCCTGTGCGGATTGAATGATAAACTGGGTGTTCGCGATCGCCTGTAGGGCTGCGATATTACTATTACTGTTAGAATTTGCGGACGATCCATTTGGAGGTAGTGACATACCATTAAGATTGCTTCAACCTAAGAGAGTGTAAATATTGGATAAATCAGTTAATTTTTAAGCTTAATACAATGTATCACAACTTGTGACCACAACAGTTGCATACTTTTGTTTTTGGTTGCACCGCCAGCGGTATAATGAATGAACGTCCCTCAACATCTTCTAGCCATTGCTCATAATTCCAATAACCTCGGTCTAGGCGGTAATATATACCATTGCTATCTTGAACCTGAACCCATTTGTTATACTTAAAGAATTCTAATTGTTCATCGGTTAATGGCAGTATAGTAGCTTCTGCTTCCCATTTTTCAGGCTTACCTGCCCAAAAACCTCTTTTTATGCGGTCAGTTAAAAGTCCCATTACTTTTTCTCCGTTAACTTAATCAAACGCATTTTCTTTAATAGATTCATTTTATTTCCAATCTACGTCTTGTGGCGCAATCCTGCAAGATGTATAGGGAATTTTAAAAATCTTTTCATCGGTTACTGTTTTAACTACTAACATATCGCTTTTTAGCCTATATTCTATTAACCGAACAGTTCTCACAGAACGGAAATTAGGGAGAAAACAGCTAAGGTATAGGCCGATAAAGAATGTGCTCATATTTACCTCTTTAATCTGTGATTGCCGCTATAATAAACGTTACAACAATAGCATACAATAGACCACCAAATAAAGCAAATCCTATGAAGGTGCCGGCCAACAACCACTCGCGCTGACTACGTTTCATTTTCCACCTCTAATCAACTTTAATTTTACAATCTTTGGCTGCACTTCTGTCTCATAATAAGCCAATTCTCTTTCTTGACCGCCACCAAAATCTCTCCACCAGTATAATTGAAAATAATATGTTTTATTGTCATCACCTAGATTTACCGATTCTGGAGCTTCATAGATTTGTCTGGTACAATTGCCAGCAAATACTTCCGATGGACCTTCAATAAGACAATGAGTCTCGCTGGATTCGATGACTTCGAACCCCAAAGCAGCCAATTCTTCTCCGGTGGAATAAGGTGGACACGGTTTCTTATCTTTATTCATATTATTTAATCAATCGTCTAAACGCTTTCAACAGAAACAATTTAGTGCACATCTTCAGATAAATCAGTTCGCTGATAGCGTCGCCCACTCCGGCTCCAAAACCTAGAGAGGCTAGTGAAGAAAGGACGGAACCTATGATCCAACCGATTGGGTCGTCTGCGTACCAGCGATGAGCGCAAAATAAGAAAACGGAGAAGGCCAGTAAAAATCCCACGCCAGTAAAAATGAGCTGCCCGACCATTTCAATCCTCCTCTCCAGCACAATTTGCTTACAAATATCCGGCATCTGGTCTAAGGCAAATTTCTCTGCTTTTTCCAAACGCTTCATTATGAATCTGAGACCCGAATTTAATTCTCGTTTGTTCATTATTTCTCCTATCTATTCTTCTTCGGCCATCTTGTCAAGATTTTCTAAAGCTATTGTTGCACCTAATCGGGCGGCTTTGAGGCGCATCTTATTAGAATAGGCAGCGGTCACACCGTCATCATTACGCTCATGACCAGTAACAATGGTTCGCAATTCTTCCATCACCATTAGCAACATGTTAGCCATCTTCTTGGCATTCTTGTCATCTACATAAATTTTAGCAGTTCTCATGGATTGATAGCGACAAACCATCATCGGTTCTTCAACATATTCATCGCAATCATCACAGTAGTTAGCCTTTCTGTCAGCACTCTTTGCCAATTCTGTTTCAATGAGTTCTTTAGCTTTCATTTTGTACCTTTTCTTTCTCTAATTCTTCAATGCGGCCTTGTAATTGTTCAATCTTACGAAAAGCATGAGCCAAAGAAAATGCCAAAAGCATTTCTGAATTGCCGCCATTTGGACCGCAATAGTTCTGCATTTCCCGTAATACTTCGGGCTCATTGAGATAAGGCCCGAGAATGGTGCTCCAATTGGGTACGTACATTATTTATCTTTCGATGCCAATTCAGCCCTGGCAAACACCCCATCCATGGCACAAAACATTACACACCAATAGGTCTTGCCGGGACCGGGATTGAAATGGTCAGCCAGATAGGCCAAACCGATGTTGATTCCAAAATAAAACGCTAAACAGAATAATTTTCTCATTTTGCTCCTTTGGGTAATAAAAATGGGGTTAACTTTCCAATATTAACTTGCTTTTTTAGTTTAGTAAGTGTTTTCTTGTCAAAACTTCCCTTGGTCTTCATTTTGCTAATTGATTTCTTTATCAGTTTATGGGCTACAGATTCGGTTGCCTCAGACATAACGAATATCTTCAATCTGGGACCATAATAAGAGGCCAAACCAACTTTGCCATTCGCATTGTGCCAAATACCGAAGTCGTCTGGATTTGCAACCATAAACATGTTATTGTCTAATTTGACTAAAAATTTGGGACTACCTAGAGTTTCCATAGCATGAATGGCCATTTCCTCTGCAAGCTCAACAAGCGGTTGAAACCAAACCTCAGCAAAGTTAGCCTGGAATAACAATTGCGTTTTTAATAGGTTAACTGCATTATCGGAAAGTGGAAGGTATTTTCTAACATAACTGGATACTTCTTCATTTCCATAACTAGACGTGAAATCAACAAGTTGATTGTATTGGACAAAATTAACCCTACTAGGCGTTCTTTTGATATTCACCTTCTTTAGGAAAGTCTTAAAGGTGACGACTTTCAAGGGTCCCGCTAGCGTATTGATTTCTGTGATTTTCATATTATTCCTTACCGATCTTTCCGTCCCTTAATCCTATCATGATTTTCATCAAAAAGATATAGGCTGGATTGCTATTGATACTTGGTTTTCTGGGTATGTAGGTGGCTTCATGACGGGTCTTTTGATAGGCGGCAACACAAGGTATGCACCAAGAGGTAAGTCCATCTTTGGCACTTCTCAGTGGCTTGAACTGGCCTCGTTCTTTCTCAGTCTTACAACGGGCACAGAACTTGTAACCCAGTTTGGCCTTTGGTTTGATTTTCTTAATGTATGCCATATTAAAGTGTCGTAGGCCGGGCTTGATTCCGGCTATGCTGTCCTTACGTTTGCAGCTGGTTCCTAAAGCCCGCACTTAAGCGGTTGCCCATTCCCCAACGCAGCAGAGGCCTACCCTTGTCGACCGGGTAATTAGTGTTTCCCGTCCTCTTGCGTGTCCTCGCTCCTTTACCGATTGCAATCGGCTAGGGATACTTCGTCAAAGTTACGGCTTATCGTTTCCGTCCACCGGTTGACTCCACGCCGCTACGACCGTACAAGTATAGCTTAATGCTATCTACAGGTCAATAAATTACCTATGGCATTCCGATACTTCGATTTCTATAGTATCCCAATCAATACTATCTAGGCATTCAGGATAATGCTTTGATATCTGAGACTTAGCTAATTCTATGACTTCCTCTTTGGTCAACCCATCAAAGGAATGCATGAAATCGAACTCGCCCACAGATTTCTCATCTAACTCAAGAATATGGCCACAACAGCCGGTGTCGCATCCATAAGTCGTATGATAAACGCGAACTTTCATTTTTCTTCCTTAAGGTGTTTTTCAAGAATACTAGAAATCCTATCCAAAGCAACTTGGGCTGTAAAAATTTCCGGGTCTTTTCCTTTTACTATATCTGCAATTTGAGTAACTACGTCATTTAGCTCTTTTACTTCTTGTTGGTTGAAATCTTTCATTCTATTAGTTTCCAACTACGACAGTCGTATTCATCTTGCTTTTCATGGGTTCCGGGAGTAAATCGTCCAGTAATTAGAATGATTTGTAGGGCCTGCGCGGTTTCACAATGAATAGCCATGGCTGTATCGCGATCTAATTCTGTATCCATTATACCAAGTATTTCGCATACATCGCCAGCAACGTCGCTATTCCCATATGGCCGTTTGGGGTCAATCTCGGGAGCGCCAATTTCACAATTTTGCCAACCAATATGGGCGCGACGAAGTAATTTGATGTGATCTTTTTTAAGAATAAAAGTTTGCGTTTTCATTTTGACCTAAACTCAATAGTGTGAAATTTGCCATGATACGTGAATACTACCGGTCTTTCTAGTTCCCACGCCCGAAGCCGTTCCGGTACTCTTCGTCCGTTTCATATGGCAGTCTTTCGTGTTCGTACCCATAACGTAGCTTCGTCTTGAATTTATCGTGTAGCCGGTCAAAGTTTTTTCTGGTGAGGTATCTTACACTCATCATCTAACTCTATCATGAAGTTAAACGAAGATCAATACTAGTATTCTTCTTTCATTTCAACTATTTGTCCAGCTAAAGAGTGGGTGCAATCAGAACAGTAGTGAATTTTACCTTTGGTTATGAATAGATGACATCTGGGAACAGTAGGATTGATAAAAGCGGGATTTCCATTAACCAAAATGGAAGGAACGAAAGAAGGATTAACCAAATCACCATTGAAAGTCCAGCCATCGGAATTTATCGGTTGGGTGGGAACGGCGTGCATTTGTTGACAACCGGGACAGAAAAATGAAAACCAGCCGTTTTCGATGCGTCGGAGCTTTTTCATAAATAGGTAAAAATCATTGGATTTTTTCGATTAGTATAAAGCATTGTAAAGTAGTGTAAAAGTTTTTAACTTACTCAATTCTGTTACTTTTCTGCGGGTTATCAATGATTAGATTTTTCGATTTTTTATATCGTTTCGTGTCTTCTATGGTTTTCTTTAAATGAGCTTCATGCCACAAAGGTTGTAAGTTGTCATAATGACAAGCTTCCTTAAAGGCCTCTTCTCCATGTAAATAAGCCTCGGCTAGCGCCAACTTATGGTCTATTTGCCATTTTCCTGGTCCTAAACCATAATTGTTCCAGGCCATGCCGGGCAGGAATTGAGACTCCAAATGTTGTTTAAGCTGTGTTCCGGAACAGCCCATAGTAATCGAGTATTGGTCGGTCCCCATTATCTCTTTAGCTCTTTTGCGAATATTCCTGCATGCTCGCCGAAATGGATCAAATTTTTCTTTAGTGTAATAATACTTTCTAGCATATGATCTTCTCTTATATTTTCGTTTTATTTGAGTTTTCTTGCTAGATTCTTGGCTTTTTTCTAAATTTTCTGAACGCCATTTATAACTCTTTTGATTAGTACAAAGTTTACAAACTGGATTTAGGCCATTTTTGCCTACTTTACTATTATGGAAAAAATCTGAAGTAGCTATTTTTTCTATTTCGCAAACGCTGCAGATTTTATATCCTTCTTTTAAACTATGCATTTTTTTAATATATTTCGTATCACTATAGGCGGTCTGACATACCTTACACCACGAAGCGGTTCTTTCTTGTCCCTTATATTTTCGTTTTCCAAAATCCTCTAAAAGCTTCTCCAGTCCACATTTGGCACAAAAACTATGCTCTGGTCTGGGAGTAGGTCTTTTGGGCTTATAGCGAGCTGCACTGTTTAAACTATGGCATGATTTACACCAAGACCCAAGTCCGTCTTTGGTGCTTTTACTCGCATAGAAATTTTCTAGCGTCGCTTCTTTGTCTGCCTCGCATTTTGAGCATCTTTTCATATTTATAATATTATATCATGTTTTGTAAAAATTTTTTAAGAAAAGTGTGTCTGTGTCACTGTTTAGGTTGATCACATAATTATGTATTGAAGTTTATGAGGATTTTCGGCCCTATTTGATTTGTGGATGAGGCGCATGATGAATTCGGTATAAACATTTGATATCGTTCCTATTATGACACTGTTGACACTTAAGATATTGAAACTATTATAGAAAATGAATAGTTGTAAAACGTTGTAAGATTTTTTAGGAAAAAAATTAGAAATTTGGTAAAAAAATTTTTTAGTAGATCTCTATAAGATTTTAGGAAAAATTCTACGGAAAAAATTCATAATTGCGCCTGTAACTGGAAGGGGGTTAACAAACCCAATAGGCCACAACCCCGATACGTCGAATTTATCACATCATTCTATATACTTACTTCATTCTGTGTATCTACTGTCTATCCTATGCGCACCGCGTCACGCAGCTATATGTATGTCCTCAGCCTGTCAAGCTTATTCGTACTTTATGACGTAACTATATGAATAGCTTCGTCAATCAGTTCGGCATGGGGTTTGCCGTATGGTGGGTTTTTGTGTGGTATGTGCTATAATATGCAATTTTGTCGAAAATGCCGAAACGTTGGCATGGTCTTTGCTATGCGGGGTTACGTGGATCGGTGAGACGCAGCATGGACACTTAGCTACGTCACGTGGCTAATGGGAAAGAGCCCACAGAGCTTTGAGACAGAGTGTGTATGGCTTGGTTGATATGGTTAATCGTTAACTTAGTGTAGGATAGCTACGTCTGCTAGCAGGTCCCTGCGGTCTCACGTTAGGCGAGGCATGGTCACGTTGCTACGTCTGCAACCATTAGGAATTCCCGGACAGTTGCCGTGTGGCCAAAGGGGAATAAGTAACTCATTGAATTCATTCAAATACTGTAGACATAACAATGCCCGTGCGACGTGCACAGGCGAAAACGTTGCGGAAGGTGAAAGTGGGGTGCGGAGAACATGAGATCCTCGGCGCGCAACGTTAGACGATGCCAACCACGTAGCAAAGCCAGTTAAATCAAATAATGATATAATTCCAATAACTTAATCAAGATTAACCCAAGACGCAGCTATTGTGACGTATCTAAGTGACCTAACTTTTTTGCCTCACTAAGAATAGCTCTGTGTAGAGCGGTTCTG
>Ga0265338_10008003_pt1 | contig 12942 bp, 12 predicted proteins | sample 42126metaG_FD_193579 | JGI IMG/M metagenome (GOLD analysis project Ga0265338, IMG submission 193579) | Rhizosphere microbial communities from Carex aquatilis grown in University of Washington, Seatle, WA, United States - 4-21-26 metaG | ecosystem: Host-associated > Plants > Roots > Rhizosphere... | reverse complement strand
TGCCGAGGACGCCTATGCGGTAGACGCCACGCATGTGGACGAACAGGTGCGCCGGCATGGCCAGGGTCATGAGGCCGGTCACGACGCCGGCGACGCCCAGCGCGCTCAGTATGTCGCTCACCGACAGCAGCAGGCCCATGAACGACAGCGAGTGCATCGAGAAGACCAGGTGATCGTAGAGGAAGACCTTGCGCTGGAACACGAACAGCAGGCCCAGCATCAGGGCCGTCACCGGCAGCAGCAGGATGGCGAAGCGGTGCGCCCAGGTTTCGAGCGCCAGCGAGAACTCGCGGTGGTGCGACTGGGCGTAGAGCACGCGCGGCGAGAACCAGTCCTCCAGGGCCTTGGGCGCCCCGTCGATGTGGACCGGCTTGACCACCAGGCGGGCGCCGCCGAGGTCCGCCGAGGGATTGCCGGCGCCGGCCGGCGACTTCAGCTCGGTGTTCGATGGCCGCTCGACCAGGCTGCCGGCGAAGAAGAACAGCAGCACCACGACCAGGAACAGCCGCAGCGGCGGAATCTGTCCGGCGCGCCGCCCCGCCAGGTAGTCGCCCGTGAGCTTGGCGGGCTTCAGCACCAGCGGCGGCAAGGTGCCCCAGAGCCGGCCGTCCACGTGCAGCAGGTTCTCCGCCGTCTCCTCGACCAGGTGGCCGACCGAACGGTGGAAGTCCTCGGCGAGCTGGCCGCACTGATGGCAGTAGGGCCCCTGCAGCGGCGTCGAGCAGTTGGCGCAGGGGGTCCCCACCGCCGCGAGGTGTCTTGGCTTGGGCTTTCGCTTCAGCCAGCCGCCCAGGGACGCGGCGGCCGCTACCTCGAGTTCCTGATCCACCCCGCCCCCTTGCTGGAACTCAGCCGGCCCAGTTGGGCTTGCGCTTGGCCAGGAAGGCGGCGATCCCCTCGCGGGCTTCCTCGCTGACCCTGCGGTGGGCCAGGCTCCGGGCGGTCTCTTCCATGAGGCCGTGGTCGATCGGCCGGCCCCACACCTCGCCGACCAGCCGCCTGGCCTCGACCACCGCGCCCGGCGCGGCCGCCATGACCTCTGCGGTCAGCCGCGTCGCGGCGGCCTCAAGCGCCTCGGCGTCGGCGACGACCTCGTTGACCAGCCCGATCCTCAGGGCCTCCTGGGCGTCGAACGCGCGTCCGGTGACGAACAGGCCCCGCGCCGCCCGGGGTCCGATGGCGTCGACGATGTAGGGCGCCACCACCGAGGGGGTCAGGCCCACCTTCACTTCCGAGAAGGCGAAGCGCGCGCTCCCGGCCGCCACGGCGTAGTCGCAGGCCGCGACCAGCCCCGCCCCGCCCCCGAAGGCCGGGCCATGCACCAGGGCCACGGTCACCGCCGGGATGTCGGCCAGGCGCTTGACCATATGGGCCAGGGTCATGGCGTCGGCGCGGTTGTCGTCCTCGGTCATGTCCAGCGCCTGGGCGGTCCAGTCGAAGTCGCCCCCGGCGCAGAAGGCCGGCCCGGCCCCCCTCAGGAACACCAGCCGCACGTGGTCCGCGCCGTGCAGGGTCTCGAACACCTCGGTCAGGGCCTCGATGGTCAGGGCGTCCAGGGCGTTGCGCTTGGCCGGGCGGTTGAGGGTGACGGTGGCGACGCCCTCGGGGGTCGAATGCAGCTTCACCACCGAGGTGAGATCGTCGACGATGACGTTCGGGGTCAGGGGATCGGAGATGGCGTTGGTCATGGCAGGGTTCTCGCGCCGCTCGGGACTGGCGGCAAGGCAAACTCGCGGCAAAGCCTCCTGGCTCCTTGCGGGGATCGCATTGAGCCCGATCATGAAGCCGCCCGCCGAGGGCCTGTTGGCGCCGTCCTAATCCGTGGGATGCAGCGTCTCGAGATGCTCCAGCGAGGCCCGGACCATCTCCTCCAAGACGCCCAGATCGATGTCGGCCAGCCGCTTGACGTAGATGCAGGACTTGCCGGTCGAGACCTTGCCCAGCCGCGCCATCAACTCCCCATGCCGCGGCGAGCCCGCGTGGATGTAGAGCACCGTCGCGGGTTTGCGGGGCGAGAAGCCGACGCGCATGATGTCCCCTTCGCGGCCGGCCTCCGTGCGGTATCGGTATTGGCCGAAGCCGATGATGCTCGGGCCCCACAGCACCGCCGGACAGCCGCTGGCCCGGGCCATCAGCTCGCAGAGCGCCCGCCCCTCCTGGCGCCGGGCGTCGGGCGTGACGCTCTCCAGGAAGGCCGCGACGCTGACGGCGGTGGGCCTGGTCTTGTTCTCCGCCAAGGCGCTACATCCGGAAGACGCCGAAGCGCGTTTCGGGGATGGGCGTGTTCAGCGCCGCCGACAGCGCCAGCCCCAGTACGTCGCGGGTCTGGGCGGGATCGATGATCCCGTCGTCCCACAGCCGGGCGGTGGCGTAATAGGGATCGCCCTCGGTCTCGTAGCGGGCGCGGATCGGAGCCTTGAAGGCCTCCTCGTCCTCGGCCGGCCAGGTCTCGCCCTTGGCCTCCAGGCCGTCGCGCCGGATGGTGGCCAGGACGCTCGCGGCCTGCTCGCCGCCCATCACGCTGATGCGCGAGTTGGGCCAGGAGAACAGGAACCTTGGCCCGAACGCCCGGCCGCACATGCCGTAGTTGCCGGCGCCGAACGAGCCGCCGATCAGCACCGTCAGCTTGGGGACCTCCGCGCTGGCCACGGCGGTGACCATCTTGGCCCCGTCCTTGGCGATGCCCCCGGCCTCGTACTTGCCGCCCACCATGAAGCCCGAGATGTTCTGCAGGAACACCAGGGGGATGCCCCGGGCGCAGGCCAGCTCGATGAAGTGCGCCGCCTTCAGCGCGCTCTCGGAGAACAGGACGCCGTTGTTGGCCAGCACCGCCACCGGATGGCCCCAGATGTGGGCGAACCCGGTCACCAGGGTAGAGCCGTAGAGCGGCTTGAACTCGTCGAACGCCGAGCCGTCGACCACCCGCCCGATCACCTCGCGCACGTCGTAGGGCGCGCGCACGTCGGTGGGGACCACGCCATAGAGCCCCTCCGGATCCAGCACCGGCGCCCGGGGCTCGGCCATCACCAGCGGATTGGCCTTGCGGATGTTCAGCCGCCCGACGATCCGCCGCACGATCTCCAGGGCATGGGCGTCGTTGTCCGCCACGTGGTCGACCACGCCCGAACGGCGGCCGTGGGTGTCGGCCCCGCCCAGCTCCTCGGCCGAGATCACCTCGCCGGTGGCGGCCTTCACCAGGGGCGGGCCGCCCAGGAAGATGGTCCCCTGGCCGCGCACGATGACGGTCTCGTCCGACATGGCCGGGACATAGGCCCCGCCGGCGGTGCACGAGCCCATGACGCAGGCGATCTGGGGGATACCCTCGGCGCTCATGCGCGCCTGGTTGAAGAAGATGCGGCCGAAGTGGTCGCGGTCGGGGAACACCTCGGCCTGGTGCGGCAGGTTGGCCCCGCCGGAGTCCACCAGATAGACGCAGGGCAGCCGGTTCTGCTGGGCGATCTCCTGGGCCCTCAGGTGCTTCTTCACCGTCAGGGGGAAATAGGCCCCGCCCTTCACCGTGGCGTCGTTGGCCACGATCATCACCTCGCGCCCCGACACCCGCCCGACGCCGCAGATCAGCCCCGCGCCCGGCGCCTCGCCGTCGTAGAGCCCGAAGGCCGCCAGCGCCCCGACCTCCAGGAAGGGCGAGCCGGGATCCAGCAGCCGCTCCACCCGCTCGCGGGGCAACAGCTTGCCGCGGCCGGCGTGCCGCTGGCGGGCGCTTTCCGGGCCGCCGAGGGCGGCCGCGGCGGTGCGGGCGCGCAGGTCCTCCACCAGCGCCCGGTTGTGCGCCGCATTGGCGCGGAAGGCGGGCGAGGTCGGATCGGCGGCTGACTTCAGCTCAGGCATGGGAGGCGATGCTAGAGGCCGCCGGCGCCGAGCGAAAGAGCGCCGCCACGACCCTGGCGGCGAACACCGGTCAAGGTTAGGCTCCCCCCGTGGTCGATTTGCCCGATAACCTCGAGGACACGCCGCTGGCGCGTCTGTTCATGGGCCACCGGCGCGCGCCCGAGGCGGCCTGGTTCTCCCTGCCCGGGGGCCGGGTGCTGTTCCACTCCGGCGAGGACCCCGACCGGCTCTATTTCCTGGTGGCCGGGCGCCTGGGCGTGGTGCAGCGGCCCGAGGGCCAGGAGATGCGGTTCCTGGGGGTGATCCGGCCGGGCGAGCCGGCCGGCGAAATGGCCATGATCGCCGGCACGCCCCACACCGCCACCGTGCTCGCCCTGCGCGACTCCGAGCTGATGTCCCTGCCCCGCAAGGCCTTCCTGGGCGCGATCCAGAAGGACCCCCAGGTGATGGCCGAGCTGGCGCACCTGATGATCCTGCGCGCCCGGCACACCGGCCCGGGCAGCGGCAGCGAACCGGCGGTGTTCGGCTTCACCGCCCTCTCGCCCAAGGTCAAGGCGCGCGACCTGGTCGAGGCGCTGGAGATGGAGATCGCCAACCTCGGCTATTCCGTCGCCTGCGCCGGCGCCGAGGTGCAGAACGCCCCCACCGAATGGTTCTCCAACCTGGAGGAGACCCACGACATCGTCCTCTACGCCGCCGAGGATGGCGAGCTGGCCTGGAAGGCCATCGTCGGGCGCCAGGTCGACCGCCTGTTCGGGGTGGGCCGCGGCGTGGACGACCCGCCGGCCAAGGTCGAGCTCTGCGCCTCCCCGCCCCTGATCGAACAGCAGCTGATCGACCTGATCCTGATGCAGCGCCAGGACTGCGCCCTGCCCAAGGGATCGGAGGCCTGGCTGAAGGCGGCCCCGGCCAACCGGCTGCTGCACCTCAAGGAGGATTCGCGCCGCGACCTGGCGCGGCTGGCGCGGACCCTGGTCGGCCAGTCGCTGGGCCTGGTGCTCTCCGGCGGCGGCGCCCGGGCCTACGCCCACATCGGGGTGATCAAGGCCCTGCACGAGACCGATATCCCCATCGACTTCATCGGCGGCGCCTCCATGGGGGCGATCATCGCCGCCGGGGTGGCCATGGGCTGGAGCGACGAGGAGCTGGACTGGCGCATCCGCAAGGCCTTCGTGGAGTCCAGCCCCCTGGGCGACGCCACCTTCCCGATGGTGGCCATGACCCGGGGCGGCAAGGTGAAGGAGCGGCTGGAGGAGCATTTCGGCGAGGTGGAGATCCCCAACCTCTGGCTGCCGTACTTCTGCGTCTCCAGCGACCTCACCGCCGGAGAATACCACCTGCACCGCCGGGGCGGCCTGGCCCGCGCCCTGCAGGCCTCGGTCGCCCTGCCCGGCATCCTGCCGCCAGTGATCGACGGCGAGCACGTGCTGGTCGACGGCGCCATCACCAAGAACTTCCCCACCGACATCATGAGGTCGATGCACCTGGGGCCGATCCTGGGCGTCGACGTGGCCGAGGCGCGCGGCCTGACCGCCGAGGACGTCAAGCCGCCGGCCTCGATCTGGAAATGGCTGGCGTCCGGGGAATGGCGGCGCGGACCGCCGATCGTCTCGATCCTGATGCGCACGGCCACCGTCTCCACCGGCCACGAGCAGGCCGCCGCGCGCGACTATGTGGACGTGTTCATCGCCCCGGAGATCGGGCCCATCGAGATCCGCGACTGGAAGGCCTACGAGCCGGCGGTGGAGGCCGGCTACCGCTCGACCATCGAGGCCCTGGCCAAGCTGGACAAGCCGATCCTCGAGCTGCGCCGCCGCCCGACCCTGGCCGAGCGCAAGGAGGCCAGCCGGGCCATCGCCGCGACCCGGTGAAGGGCCGCGCCAAGAGCTTCGCGGCCTCCGGGACGACCATCCTGAATTAGCGCCAGCCCAATCGGGCGCCGCGCGCGCGACCACCGTAAATCGCCGTAAATACGGTGGGCGATTCCGCTTCGAACCTGTGGAAAACGGCATGAGCCCCTGCATCCGGCCCTGGTCCCTCGCTGGACCGACGGGCCGATCATGACGGGTGGGGAGAGGCGCTTAGGCGGGCGCCAAGGGGGTCAGGCGCGGGGCGGGGTCGATTGGCGCAAGGTCGCCGGAATTCCGGAGGCTTCCCAAGCGGGCGACCCCGCGCGGCCGAGGGCGCGGTCGGTGGCGACGTCGATAATGACTCTGACCCCTTTTCTCGTTTTCTCGTGACCGCACCAACCTGACAATTCCTTTGTCACCGAGGCGGGCTCGATGCCGATTGAATGAATGTCGTTATAACCAGTATGTCGATATATCCGGCAAAGAAGACACACACGGAAGCTGAGGCGCCAACGCAAATTAGAAGCAGCATATATAGTAATGGAGTATCTTCATTGCGTACTTCGACAAACCAGATTAGCTGCGGAATCACACCAGAATTTGCAATCTTCACAAAGATATGAATCATCATCCAGGCTATCGCGCTGACAAATGCGGCGAATATCATAATATTCTCAAAATGTTATGAGGGGACATTGCATGTCCCACTCCAAGCGTCTCGCCGTGGCGCCACTCGCGCTGACATGAGGCGGATGGATTCGAGGCTGCCTGTCACCGCAACGCCCGCCGCGCCACGATGAACATGCGTGGGAAGGGCAGCAGGGTCGCTCCGTCGGCGCGGGCCGGGAAGAGGCGCGCAATGCGGCGGCGATAGGCGTCCAGGAACGCCGCCTCTTGCTCGGGACCCTCCAGGGCCTGCAGGTAGGGCCTGAGCCCCGTGCCGCGCATCCAGTCCACCACCGGATCCTGGCCCTCCAGCACGTGCAGATAGACCGTGCTCCGGATGTCCAGCTCCGAGCACAGGGGCGCCAGCCAATCGTAGTAGGTCTGCGGCGTCCCGAGCCGGGTCACGCCCCGTACGTCCGCCAGCCGCGCCGCCCAGGGACCATCGGCGGCGGTCTCGCGCATCGCCTCGTGCCAGGCGGACTCCCAGGTCATCGGGACCTGGCAGGCGAAGACCCCGCCAGGCGCCAGGGCGCCCACCAGGCGGGGATAGAGCTCGGCGTGGCCCGGCAGCCAGTGCAGGGCGGCGTTGGTGAAGATCAGGTCCGGCGGCCGGCCGGGCGCGAAGGCGGCGATGTCGCCCAGCACCCAGTCGACCTCATCCGGCCGCGCGCGCGCCGCGGCCAGCATGTCGGGGCTGGAATCCAGGCCATGCACCCGGGCGTCCGGATGCCGGCGCTTCAGCACCGCGGCGTGCTCGCCCGCGCCGCAGCCCAGGTCCCAGATCTGGCGCGGCTCCAGGTCCTGGGGGATGCGCAGCATCAGGTCCAGCGCCGGCCGGTCGCGGTAGGCCTTGTAGCGCTCGTAGATCCCCGGATCCCAACGCGTCGGACCCGGCCCTCCCCCGGCGCCGCCCATCCCCTCAGCCGGTCCCGCCGGCCGGAAGGGTCTCGAAGCCGTTGGGTCCGGCGACCGCCTTGGCGCGGGGCGCCGCCGGCGGGGCGGGCGCCGCCGCCACGACCTTCGGGCCGGCGTCGTCCGGAGCGTCCGCAGGCTGCGGCCCCAGCGACGCGCGGGCGGCGGCCGCGCGCATGGCGATCATGGCGTGCATGGGCGGCACGTCCAGCTTGTCGCTGGCGCCGATCTGGCGAAGGTGGCTCAGGAACACCGTGCCCTCGGGCATGACGATGGTGCGCCCGCCCACCACGATCGACTTTGGCGCCAGGCTCGAGCCCGCGTCGGACACGCGCATCAGGGCGTTGGGCGCCGCCGTGGCGGCGGTCGCCTTGCCGATCAGGTCCACCTTGGACGCGGCCGCCTCGCCGCCGCCATAGCGGGCCCGGAAGTCGGAGGGATCGCCGTCGGACCCCAGGGGCCGGAAGAACAGGTGCGCCCCGATCTGGGCCACCTTGAGCAGGGTCGGGGTCCAGGCCGCCATCACCCAGCTGGTATGGTAGTGGGTCGCGGTCCCCACCTGCTTCATCACGAAGCCGTCCAGCGCCTGCTCGGCCACGTCCCGGGCGTTGCGCCAGGCCCAGCTCACAGGCTGGCGGGCCATGGAGCCGTCGCAGGCGAAGGAGAACTGGCAGCCCGGCCGGTCCGACCCCTGGAACACCACCCCGCAAACCGACTTCGGATAGCCGGGATGGCGCATGCGGTTCAGCACCACCTGGGCCACCGCCTCCTGGCCCTCGCGTGGCTCCAGCGCGGCCTCGTAATAGATCGCCGCGGTCATGCACTGCAGCGCCGCCGCCTTCTCGGCCGCCCCGGCCCTCAGCACGAAGGGATCGGCCGGCGGGTTGGCGACCTGGGCGTCGGGGATGACGCCGTTGACCCGCTCGGCCTCCTGCATGGACAGCCGGCCCAGCCACAATCGGGGCGGGCCGCCGATCTCCAGCCGCTTCCAGGCCGTCGGCCGGCCGAGGCCGCCCAGGGGCGAATCCGGATCATGGCTGGCGGCGATGTGCAGGGCGCCCGGCCCGGCGTCGGCCATCAGGGAGGTCAGCTCGGCGTCGGAAACATCGCCATTGCCGGCTTCCACCAGGGTGTGCACCCGGCTGCCGGTCGCCTCGCGCACCAGCACCGCGCGGACGGCGAAGCAGACGACGAAGGTCAGGGCGGCCAGGGCGGCGATCTTCAAGGCGCCGCGCGCGGGGGCGCCCAGGCGAGGCGCCGGCCCGGGGAGATCGCGGCTGTCCGGGGCGGCGACGCCGCCCTCAGAGATGACGCTCAAGCTAGGCTCCTGGAACGATCCCGCGTTCGACGGAGGGGCATGATGCCGCATTTCGGCTAGTGTGGTGAACCTGAAGTTCGCCAGATCATTGCGGCCGCGGTGGGGCGAACTTCAGGTTCGTAAACCACACTAGAATCATAGACTTGCTAGGTCGTAGGGACGATTTAGGATTCCCCTGGATCGCGAACGCTGATTCAAAGCTGCTTTTTGGAGGCGGCTTTGGAAGGCGAGGTTTTGCGCGATGACCAGTGGGAGCGGATCAAGCCGTTCGTGCCGGGTGGTCGCAAGGGCAAGCGAGGCCCGCGCAGTGACGGGCGGTTGTTCATCGACGCGCTTCTGTGGATGGCCCGTTCGGGCGGGCGCTGGAAGGATCTGCCGGAGCGCTTCGGACCGTTCGAGCGGGCGAAGAAGCGCTACTACCGCTGGCTTGACCAGGGCGTTCTGGACCGAGTGTTCGAGGCGGTAGCCGCCGAGCCGGACCTGGAGTGGATGATGTTGGACGCCACCGTCATCCGGGCCCACGCCCAGGCCGCCGGAGCGCGGCGAAAAAGGGGGGACCGGACGCCCAGGCGCTTGGCCGCTCTCGCGGCGGCTTTGGAACCAAGCTCCATGCCTGCGTAGACGCGCTCGGCCTGCCGATCCGCCTGATCGTCGGACCGGGTCAGCAGAACGACATGGCTCCCGCCTGCGACCTGATCGATGGCCTGGCCGCCGAGAACGTCATCGCCGACAAGGCCTACGACGCCGATCGGCTGTTCCAGAAGGTCATCGACCAAGGCGGCGACCCCGTCGTGCCGCCACGACGCCACCGAAAGCGCCAGCACGGCTACGACAAGGCTCTCTACAAGGAACGAAACCGGGTCGAGCGCTTCTTCAGCCGCATCAAGCACTGCCGGCGCATCGCCACCCGATACGACAAGCTCGCCTCCACCTTCATGGGCTTCGTCAAGCTCGCATGCATCATGCTCTGGCTCAGATGACTAAATCGTCCCTACGACCTAGTGTCCTCATCGGTTCCGACGTTCGTCCGGGGCCGCGGCTCGCGCTCGCGAACGTCGGAACCGGGACACTAGATCGTGACGCCCTTTCACGACCGCCAGACGCCGATTACATTCCCGAGTCCCTGTCAAACAGCTGAAAGGAGGTGATCCAGTGTCTCATTGTCATCCATCGCAATCGGTGACCGTGGCCTGGGCCTCCGCTAGCGGGGCTCGCGCCTAAGGCCGGATCTCCGGCCGAGGCAAGGTCGCGGGCCGCAACGCGGTACCGACAATGGAAGGGCCGTCCGGGCGACCGGGCGGCCCTTTTACATGTCCGGATGGATGTTCAGCTTCTCGGCCAGGCTCAGCGGCATGAGGATGATGTTGAGGTGCGCATCCCGCGAGCGGCGGTCGGGCGGCTGGGCGCTCCAGGCGGTGATCAGCACGATCGCCCACAGGCTCGCCAGCAGCATGTCGCCCAGCTCGCAGCGGGACTCGCCCGGCCGCTTCTCCATCAGGGTGGTCAGGCGGGTCATCAGCCGGCGCGCGCCGGGGCAGGACCAGTCGCATCCCAACGGAGTGGCCGCCAGGCCGTGCTGGCTGTGCAGCAGGGCCTCGGCGTAGCGCCGCCGCTCGGTGGGCAGGCGGGTCATCACCGTGGCGTCGCAGGCCAGCTCCTGGTCGAAGCGGATGGCCCGGGCGGCCAGGTGGAGCAGCGGGTTGAACCAGTTCAGGCACTGGAAGGCCAGGACCACGGCGTTGCAGCGGGCGTCCAGGCGGTCCATGTGCGCCCGCTCGTGGGCCCGCACCAGCCGGCATTCCTCGGGCGTGAAGCGATCCTCGAAGTCCGCCGGCGTCACCAGCCGGGGCGACACGACGCCCACGATGGCGGGGCCCGCGCGGCCCGCGACTTCCTGTTCGAGGAAGCGCCGATAGCGCCAGGCGGTCACGGCGACGCTGACCAGAACGCCGGCCGCCCAGAGGCCCACCAGCACCCAGCGGTGATCGCCGGCCTGCAGCCAGTCGTGGGCGCGGCCGACCTCGGCTTCCAGGGGCCGGACGGGGCCGGAGCCTTCCGGCGCCGGGATCAGCGCGCCGATCACGGCCACCGGCGCGATCAGCCAGGCCATGTAGGCCTGGTGCGCCCCGAACCAGCGGCGCAGCAGCGGGCGCAGCAACAGCACGAGCAGGATCGCCGCCCCGCCCACCAGGTTCAGGCGGAGCAGGAGCAGCAGGCCCTCAGTCGCGACCGTCGCCATTGTCGAGCTTCCTGATCAGGGCCTTCAGCTGGGCCACGTCCTCGGCCGACAGGCTTTCGTGCTCGGCGAAGTGGCTGACGAAGGGGGCGAGCTTGCCGCCGAACACCCGGTCGAGGAAGTTCCTGCCCTCGGCCAGCATGTAGTCGTCCCGGGCCACCAGGGGCCGGTACCAGGTGCGCCCGTCCCGCCGTTCGGACTGGATCGCCTTCTTGGTCAGCATCCGGCCGATCAGCGACTTGACCGTGCGGTCGCTCCACTGCTGGGGCCCGGCCACCTCGGCGACGATGTCCTCCACCACCATGGGGCCGCGCCGCCACAGCGCGTCCATGATCCGGCTCTCGGCTTCGCTGATCCTGGCCATATCCCCTTGACTCTGAAAACTACGCCCGTAGTCCTATCAAAACCACACGGGTAGTTTTGACTGGGGGAAGCGCGGTTGGCAAGCTCCAATTCCGGCGTCCGGGGACGGCGCGGGCGCAGGAAATCCGTCTCGGAGTCGATCACCCTGCTGTTCGTGGGCGCCCTGGTGCTGCTGGCCGCGCTGATGACGGGCGGCGGCGTCTACGACCAGATCCACCGCGAGGCGGTCCGCCCGCAGATGGTGCGCAGCTGGGCCCACGCCCGCCAGGTGCTGGTGCGGCGGCTGAACCAGCAGGATCCGCTGGAGCTCGGCGCGGTGTGGGCGACCCATAAGGGCATGATCTGCGGCCTGGTGAACGGCCGGCACAGCTTCAGCGGCCTGGCCGGCATGACCCCCTTCGCCGTCGACGGCGACCAGGCGGTGTTCGCCCTGGACCAGACCGGCCTGGCCTTCGCCCCCTATTGGCGCGAGTGCGCCACCGACCAGTGGATCGTGCTGGTGCAAGGCTCCATGCAGGCCGGCGGCTGCGCCACCAAGCTCGGCCAGGCGCGCTGCGTGACGGTGCAATAGGGTCAGGCGGAGACGCCGCGCCCCAGGGTGAGGACGAACAGGGCGAAGACCACCACCGCCAGGCCGATCACCGGCCAGCTGCGCCCGATCGCCACCGGCGCACCGGCGGGCTCGCCGCCCCGCAGGGGCAGGAACAGCAGCGGGAAGGACGCGCCGCCGATCTCCAGCACGGCGTCCCGCAGGTCGCCCCAGTCGTGGCCGGTATTGCCGAGGGCGGCGATCGCCGCGCCGGCCGTCGCGCAGAGCCAGGCCGTCCGGCCCACGCCCCGCGCGATCCTGGCGTCGGGCCAGAGCTTCAGGAGGCCGGCCGAGACCACCCGGGCGGTGGCGATGAACAGCAGGATGCCGACGGCGAACCCGGTCCAGCGTTCCACGGGGGACAGCTCGCCCAGCATGGCCCTGGCGAAGAAATAGAGGTCGCCGTCGCGCCTCAGCATGGCCCTGGCCAGGTATCCGGACTCCCAGAACCAGCTGAAGGCGCCCACCAGGAGCAGGAACAGCCTCAGCGCCGTCCGGCCGCGCGGAACCCTCCACGACAGGGCCAGGGCGATGGCGCCCATCACGAGGTTGCTCGCCGGTCCGGCGGGATCGATCCAGGCCGACCTGGCGCTGCAATGGAAGATGGAGGAGGTGAGCCGCAGGATGCGCCCGTGCAGGGCGAGGCAGGCGCCGCCGTGGCCCAGGGCCTCGTGGTCGAAGGTGACGAGGCAGGCGGCCAGCAGGGCCAGCGCCCCGATCGTCCGCCAGTCGTTCCGGTCCGTGTCGGCCATGATCGTCCCCCGCCGGGATCATCGCCACGGAGGAGGCCGAACGCAACGCCAAGCTGAGCCTTGGCCTCAGAAAGCGACGCAGGCCTTCTGGCTGATCAGCAGCACCGACTGCTGGTGGAAGCGGGTCTTATAGGCCTCGCGGATGTTGGCGATCTTGGCCGGATCGTCGGGGCCGCCGTCGAGCACCAGGTAGACGATCTTGGACGGCTCCTTGACCAGGGCGCCGCCGGGCGCGCGCCACTGGCCCTGGACGTCCATGACGCTGAGGCCGTCGGGGAAGCGCGGGGTGATCACCTCGTCGATGAAGCGGCTCCAGTCCGCCTCGCTCACCGCCAGCCGGTCGCCGTCGTTGCGGCCGAACACCAGCTCGACCATGTCGGCGCGGGTCTGGCCCTTGGGGCAATGGG
>Ga0265338_10008002_pt1 | contig 12942 bp, 11 predicted proteins | sample 42126metaG_FD_193579 | JGI IMG/M metagenome (GOLD analysis project Ga0265338, IMG submission 193579) | Rhizosphere microbial communities from Carex aquatilis grown in University of Washington, Seatle, WA, United States - 4-21-26 metaG | ecosystem: Host-associated > Plants > Roots > Rhizosphere... | reverse complement strand
ACATCCGCATACGTTCCAATAATTTTCCCGCTTCCTCCTCCACCAGCACCAGCGCCCGATGTTGCGGACGCAAAAAACCTTCGCCCTGCGCGTGGTCTAGGAATTCCTGCAACTTGTCATAGAACCCTGACACATCCAGCAAGCCAAACGGCTTTTGATGCCAGCCGAGTTGTCCCCACGTAAGCACCTCGAAGGACTCTTCGAACGTCCCAAATCCACCCGGCAGCGCGATGAATCCATCCGCCAGTTCCGCCATGAGCGCCTTGCGTTCATGCATGGTTTTCACCACGCGCAAGTCCGGCAATTTCTCATGCACTACTTCCTTGATCACCAGCTTTTCGGGGATGACTCCGATGACGTGCCCGCCATGCTTCAACACCGCGTCCGCCACCACGCCCATGAGTCCCACCATGCCGCCGCCGTAGACCAGTTCGATTTTCTCCCGCGCCAGCAGCGTGCCCAATTGCGCCGCCGCCGCCGCATACTCCGGCCGCGTGCCTTTGTTCGATCCGCAATAAACGGCAATTCGTTTCATCTTCAAATTCGCCAAGCTGGATAGGGTCAAGCTCGCTCTTGGTTTTAGCGGCGCGCCCTACCACCTCACCGTACCGCCACACTCTACAAAAGTTCACGGTGCCGAAAACACGTCACCAAATGATCATTCACCATCCCCACCGCCTGCATGTGCGCATAACAAATCGTGGAGCCCACAAATTTGAACCCGCGCTTGAGCAAATCCTTGCTCATCGCATCGGAAACCGGCGTCTGGGCCGGAACTTCTCTCATGCTCTTGCGGTGATTGACGATCGGCTTGCCGTCTACAAACCGCCATTGATAGGCGTCAAAACTCCCAAATTCGTCACGTACTTTCAAAAAGGCCCGGGCGTTCTGGACGGCGGCATTGACCTTCAATCGGTTGCGGATGATGCCCGCGTTGTCCAGCAGCGCGGCGATTTTCTTATCGCCATAACGCGCAATCTTTTCGGCGTCAAACTGGTCGAACGCCGCGCGATAATTCTCCCGTTTCTTCAAAACCGTGTGCCAGCTCAAGCCAGCCTGCGCGCCCTCGAGAATGAGAAACTCGAACAGCACCCGGTCATCATGTACCGGCACGCCCCATTCTTCGTCATGGTAACGACAATAGAGTTCGTCCGTCGGCCACGGACAGCGGATGGATTCTGGTTTCATGCGCGGATTTGGTGCGGCCTGAAAATAGGCTGGACAGCCGACAACGACAAGCGCAGTCTGCCGTTGCAGCCTGTCCGTTGGGACTTTCGAAAGGCGGCGCTGCTGGCCCGCACATGATTTCGGGTGGCTTACGCCCCCTTCACCGCTTGGATAAACGCTTTTACTTTTTCGGCGTCCTTCTTTCCCGGCGCCCATTCAACGCCGCTGGAGACATCCACCGCGAACGGTTGCACTTGTCGCACGGCATCCGCCACGTTTTCAGGCGTTAACCCACCCGCCAGGAAGATCGGCTTGCCAAATTGCTTCGCTTCCACCGCCAAATCCCAATTGAATTTCTCGCCCGTACCGCCCAAACCGCTCTTGGAATAGGCATCCAGTAAAAATGCCTCGGTTTGGTAGTTTTCGAGCTCCTTTAACGTTGCCGTATCCCTCATCCGGATGGCTTTCATGCTCATTATGCCAAATCGCGTGCAAAAATCGGAACTTTCATTCCCATGAAATTGCAGCAAGCCCAGACCACATTCGCCAATCGCTCGAGACACCAGTGCTGCTTCTGAATTTACAAACACGCCAACACGCATCACATACGGCGGCAAGGCTTTGCTTATTTCCACCGCCCTGTCCAGCGTGATGTGCCGCGGACTTTGCTGATAGAACATCAGTCCAATCATGTCCGCGCCGGCTTCGGCGGCCATCAGGCCATCGTCCACGCTGGTGATGCCACAGATTTTGACACGCGTTGTTTCCATTTGCGATTGTGCGTTTACAAACTACGATTGCGTACGCCGTTAAGCATGCGCGTAAATCGTAAATCGTAAATCGTAAATTTCAAATGCCCCGCTGCATTTACTTTGATTATAACGCCACCACGCCGCTCGATCCCGGCGTGCGCGCGACCATGATGCCATTTCTCGATGAAATATGGGGCAATCCTTCTTCCGTGCATCATGTCGGCCGCCGAGCGCGGGCTTTGCTGGACGATGCCCGGGATCGGGCGGCAAAATTTCTAGGCGCCAAACCCAGCGAGATAATCTTTACCTCCGGCGGTACCGAAGCCAATAACCTCGCCGTTTTTGGCACGGCCCGTTCGCTGCGATCCAAAGGTAAACATTTGATTACTTCGTCAATCGAACATCATGCCGTCCTGCAATGCTTCGATTATTTGGAAAAACACGAGGGCTTCTCGGTCACCCGTTTGCCGGTTGATGCTGAAGCAAGAGTGAATGTTGAAGACCTCAAAAAAGCCATTCGTCCCGACACCGTTCTCGTTTCCATTATGGCCGCAAATAACGAAATTGGCTCCCTGCAACCCGTTTCCGAACTGGGTTTGCTTTGCAAGGAACGCAATATCGTTTTCCATACCGACGCTGTCCAATGGTTTGGCAAGGAACCCTTTGCAAAAATTGACCAATTCAACGCCGATTTGGTTTCTGTTTGTGGGCACAAGTTTCATGGACCCAAGGGCGCTGGACTTTTATACCTCAAATCTCCCCTTCATCCGGATCCCATTTTGTTTGGCGGCGCGCACGAAAACGAGCGGCGTGCCGGCACGGAAAATTTGGCGGCGATCATTGGCTTGGTCGAGGCGTTAGAAAAATTCGTCATGCTGCCGGTTTTTGAGCGCTCCCTGCTTTCGTCACTTTCTGCGTCTCTCATCGCTTGTATCCACTCGATTCCGGGATGTGATTTGGTTACGCCCTTGGCCGGTTCGCTCGCCAACACGGTATCGTTTACCGTCGATGGCACAGATGGCATCGCGATGATGGCTGCTTTGGATATGGAAGGCATTTGTGCTTCGAGCGGGTCGGCCTGTTCGGCTGGTTCCTTGGAACCCAGCCACGTCATTTTGGCCACGGGCAGAACAAAATCTGCAAACTCGCTGGTTCGTTTTTCCCTGGGCCGCCTTTCCACCCAGGACGAGGTGGATTTTGTTGGTTCGGTTTTGCCGGACCTCATCCGCCGCGCACAACGTTGCTGATTGGCAGCGAATGGATTGTGAATGAGATGTTCATAGTGGGTACAACTTTGACTTTTCATTTTGTCTGGTGTCGATACCTTGAAGTTGTCGCCGGTCCCAAATACGATTTCGGGCACATCTCAATTGTGGATTTTGAGTTGTTAGGCTTGTTCACCGGCCTTAATACGGATAGTTTTTTTATAAAAGAAGAACATATTAAAAGAGCATGAACTTCACGATCACCAAAGACCAGATCATCGCCGGCCTGCAAGCGGTCCAAAATGTCGTCAGCAACCGCACGACGTTGCCGATCTTGTCCAATGTTCTGCTTCGGGCCGAAGGCAGCCATCTGGAAATTACCGCCACCGACCTGGACGTGACCGTGGCTTGCAAGGTGGAAGCCAAAGTTACCAAGCCCGGCGCCACGACCTTGCCCGTAAAAAAACTCTTCGGCATCGTGCGCGAACTCAATGGAGAAATCGAACTGGAGTCCGATGAAAAAAACGTTGCCAGCATCAAGAGCGGTTCTTCCTATTTTAAAATTCACGGTTTGGGGGCCGATGAATTTCCGCCGCTGACAAAATTCAAGGACGACAAAAAGGTGATCGTGTCCCAGGAAACGGTGCGCGCGATGCTTAAGAAGACGTCGTTTGCGGTTTCCACGGACGAATCGCGCTACGTGCTCAACGGCATCTACATCAGCCTTAAGGAAGGCAAAATGACCTTTGTCGCCACTGACGGTCGCCGGCTGGCGTTGGTGGATGAAGAAGTGGATTTGTCAGAAAAGAGCGCCGGCGAATTTATCGTTCCGGCCAAGGCGGTAAACGAATTGACCCGCTTGCTGCAGGAAAAGGGAAACGTGGAAATCAAGTTCGGCGAAAACCAGGCCTCGTTCTTCCTGCAAAATGAAGGAACCTTTTCGGTGCTGCTCATCACCAAACTGATCGAGGGAAATTATCCCAACTATCGACAAGTCATACCTGGCGAAGCCAAGGAACGAATCTCGTTGGGACGCGAAGAATTCCAACAGGCACTGCGCCGCGCCGAGATCATGACCAGCGAAAAGGCGAATTCCGTGAAGCTGGCTTTCGGGAAAAACAATCTCACCATCACCGCCAATTCGCCCGAAGTAGGCGAGGCCCGCGAGACCATGGCCATCAACTACAAGGGCAAGGAATTGGCCATCGCCTTCAACCCCCGTTATCTGATCGACCCCTTGGGCGCGCTCACCGAAGACGAGGTGTTTATCGAATTGATCGACGAATTGAGTCCCGGCGTCGTCAAGATCAACGGCCCATTCCTGTACGTGGTCATGCCCATGCGGCTGAGCTAGGCAGTTCGATTATTTGAACGAAACGCCGTGGCTCCGCTCAAAAGGAGTTGTGCTTGGATACGGCAGGTTTTGCCGCATTTGAGAAAATGTAACGGGTCCGTTACGCGTTGTAACGGCCAGTGTTACGGGTTTAGTCATTGATTCCCAACGATGTAACGGGTGTAACGGCTTTTCCAACGATTAGATACATTTCATGTTAAGACCATCCGCTGGTAAAAATCCGGACGTCAATGGCAGGTAATTTGTAACATTTTGACCCCGCTTCTGTAGGTATAGGTAACGGCGAAACATTTATTATTTAGGAACACAGAAACACTATGAAAAACAATTTTCGATCACTGGCCTGCCTCCTGGCTCTCACCCTGGCCTGGGTTGGCTGCAACAAAGCCGGCAAGCTCAGCCAGCATTCCGAGTGGAAGCCGCCGGCCGGGCCGGTGGCATTGACGTTGAAATGGCCGCTCGGCGAACGAGTCGAGCAGGACATGGACATGCAGATGAAAAACGTGGTCACCATGCCCGGGCAGAAAGCCCCGCTCCAGCAGGACATGAACATGGGCCAGCACTATGGGCTCACCGTTTTGCAAACCAACGCGGACGGATCCCACGAGGTGGAGATGGAGTTTTTGTCCACCAAGATGGAAATGAAGATGGGCGACAAAGTGCAGATGAGTTATGACTCCAGCAAAAAGGAGGAATCCGGCAAGCCCAATCCCCTGGCCGAGGCGTTCAAGCAGATTAACGGTTCAAAGATCCGGTATTTTCTCAATGCCAGCAACGGAGTGGACCGGATTGAAGGCATGAACGAACTGTATGACAAAATGTCCGCCGGCGGCAAAAACAACCAGGCGGCACCACTCAAGGGCATGTTGAGCGAAGACAACTACAAGCAGCTCATGCTTTCGTACATGTTCCTGCCCACCAATGCGGTTCAACCCACCGACACCTGGAATGCCCATCTGGAATTGCCCGCCGGAGTAATGGGCACCATCATCATGAATTACGACTGCACCTTTGTCGCTTGGGAAATGCACGGCCAGCGGAATTGCGCACGCATTGATTTTCAAGGCACCATATCCCAGAAGCCCTCCGACAAGCCCGACGATGGCGCCATGCAGATGTCCATGACAATCCAGGACAGCAGCAGCACCGGTTCCCTCTGGTTTGACCCTGAACTCGGACTGATTATCGACACGAGCATGACCCAGGACATAAACATGACCATGCACATGACCATGGGGGGAAAAGGCAAGGCCGCCAAACCACAAACCTTCACGAATCAAATGACCCAGGCCGTTTCCATCAAGCTGGTTTCGGTGAAATGAAAAGGCGCTATGCCTTGCCCGCCGCTTGATGTTTCAACACCGCCTCGGCGATGGAATTCACATTCTGCAGAATCAGCTTGGCCGTTTCGGGGTCGGCGATCTTGAGGCCAAACGTCTTGTCCAGCGCCACCACCAACTGCAAGGCATCCACGGAATCCAAGCCCACGCTCCCCGGCCCGAACAACGGCTGATCGTCGCCGATCTCCTCCGGGCTGATCTGGAGCATCAGGTTTTCCACCATCAACCGTCGGATGGCTTGCTTGATTTCAGATTTGTTATCCATTGCTAAGATAGAACCGCGCTGAACGTATAATCTTGCATTATCCACGGCGTCCGCGCAAGCCGGGAAGTGGGTTGTCGGCACTGCGCCCGCAAACACCGCTTGACGGAATCGCCCTGCCACATAGATTATGACGTTATTCTGATTGAACGTGAGGCACGGGCTCGAGGCGTTCCCGTGCGGAGAGAAAAATCCAAACCCAGTTGCTATATGAAAAAATCCTTCATTGTTTCAGTGTTTACCGTGGCATTTTTGGGCGTGGCGGGCCTTTGCTCGTCTGCACCCGCCCTCTTTCCCGTCGTCGTTGGCGGCCGCTGGGGCTTTGTGGACAAGGGCGGCCAGATGGTTATCAATCCGCAATATGATCACGCTGAGCCGTTCGTGGATGGTTTTGCGCCCGTGCGAATGGGCCGCTGGGGTTATGTCGATACCACCGGCAAGGTGGTCATCAACCCGCAATTTGACCGCGCCGAAGAATTCAGCCAGGGAATGGCTGCCGTGCGCCTTGGCGGCGGCGGTCCCGGCTGGGATCCGCGCCCTTACGATCCCTTCGCCGTCGGCGTTGGCGGCGGGCCCGGCCGCGCCGGCTTTGTGGGTCCAGACGGAAAATATCTCATCAATCCGCAATTCGACGATGCCCGGCCCTTCTCCGAAGGGCTTGCCCCCGTGAAAATGGGGCACTGGGGATTCGTGGACAAGACCGGCAAGGTCGTCATCAATCCGCAGTTTGACGATGCCGGCTCGTTCACCGGCGGCTTGGCGTGGGTCAAGATGGGCGGCCACTTTGGCTTTACCGACACGACCGGCAATCTCGTCATCAACCCGCAATTTGAACGTGCCCAGCCCTTCTCCGAAGGCTTCGCCGCAGTGCGGTCCGGCGGCAAATGGGGCTTCGTCGACAAGAAGGGCAATCTCGCCATCACTCCGCAATTCGAAGATGCCGGAAGCTTCTCCAAAGGCCTCGCGCCCGTCCGTGACGGCAAGCGCTGGGGTTTCATCGATACCACCGGCAAATTCACCATCAACGCGCAATATGACGGCGCCGCCATCTTCTCCGAGGGCCTGGCTGCGGTTCGCTCCAGTGGCAAATGGGGCTTCGTGGATGCCACCGGCAAGATGGTGATCAATCCCCAGTTCGACGAGAGCACCGCCTTCACCAACGGACTTGCCTGGGTGAAAACCAGCGGCCGGTTCGGCTACGTGGATCCCACCGGCAAGCTCGTTTACGAACCCACCAAATAATGCGGACCAGATTCGCTCACCGCGAACCCGCACGCATCGATTGGGGCGGCAACAAATCCGCCGTCCCTTTTGGTCATTCCTTGGACGTTGGGAGTTGAATGTTTATGGCAGGCCGAGCTTCGGCTGTTGAATGTTTCCCCCGGCTGGTGGAGAGGGGGAACCGAGTAACCCGTGACACATCGCCTCCAGCGTGACGGGGATTGCGTCGCCCGCGTTTCCACCACCACGCCAGCCACCGCACCGCGTCCTTTACGGGACGAATGTGACTCTTCCGCCCGCTTTGAATCACCTGAACCGGCACAAACTCCACGCGCTCGCCTGCCAACAGAAACGCCATCAGCATCTCCGACTCCACCTCAAATCGTTCCGCTTGGATGGAGAGCGCCGCCCAAGTGGGCAGGTGAATCAGCCGGAAACCCGACTGTGTATCCGGCAGCCTCCGGCCCGCACGAAGAGACAATTGCCTGCTCATCCACTCGTTCACCCGGCGGCGCAGCCAGCACATTTTTTGCGCCGCATGCATCCGATTGCCGATTATCAACGGGGCCTGCGTCGCTTGGGCACATTGAAATAACGCGGGCAAGTCTTCGGGCGCATGTTGCCCGTCGCCGTCGAGGGTCGCCGCCCATTCGAATCCATTTTGGAGCGCATAAGCGAATCCCGTATGAAGAGCGGCGCCCTTGCCAGAATTGCGCGGATGCTCGAGCACGACCGCGCCGGCGCCAGTAGCCAGCGCCGCGGTGTTGTCGGTGGACCCATCGTCTACCACCACCACGCGTGGCGCACCTGTCCGCACCTCCGCCACCAAACGCGCGATCGTCGCGGATTCATTGAAACAAGGGATGACAGCGGCACAGTTTGCAGGGTCAAACACAGGCACAGATTCAGATCTTTCCGAGGGTCAGGCGAGGCAAAAGTTTTTCCCAATCGTTGCATTTGCCCCTTTGACATTTCACCGGCTTGAGCGGAGGGTTACCTTCTATGAGGAGTGTATGGATGATTTTCTGGGTGGCGGCAGCGTTGCTCTGCGGAGCGGCCTGCCAAGCACAACAAACGTGGGGCTATGTGCCCACCAATGCCTTCCCCAGTTTGCTATTTTCCAATCCCACCTGTATCGCGTCGCCGCCGGGTGAAACCAACCGCCTCTTCATCCTGGAAAAGCATGGCCGCATCATCGTCATTACCAATCTCGCCGCCCCCACGCGCACGATCTTCATGGATATTTCCAGCCGGGTCAGTGTGGATACCGCCAATGAAGCTTCCGATTCCTCCGGCGAAGAAGGGCTTTTGGGCCTGGCCTTTCATCCCGGCTACGCCACGAACCGCATCTTTTACGCCTTCTACACCGGCCAGGCCACCAATGGCAGCGGCAGCCTGCAATTGCACGATATCCTCGCGCGTTTCCAAACCACGTCCACCAACGCCAACGTGGGCGATCCCAATTCAGAAATCCGTTTCATCGCGCAGTACGATCTGGCCAACAATCACAATGCCGGCGATCTCCATTTCGGCCCGGACGGTTACCTCTATGTTTCTCTGGGCGACGAAGGCGGCGCGGGCGACAACTTCGGCAATTCGCAGCACATCGACCAAGATTTTTTCTCCGCGATCATGCGCCTGGACGTGGACAAGCGCCCTGGCAACCTCACGCCTAATCCGCATGTGTCCATCACGTCGCTCACGAATTATTCCATTCCCGTGAACAACCCATGGGTGGGCGCGACCAATTTCAATGGCGTTACCGTCAATTCGAACAACGTGCGCACCGAGTTTTGGGCCGTGGGCATGCGGAACCCGTGGCGATACTCGTTCGACTCCGACTCGGGCGATTTGTACCTCGGCCACGTGGGTCAGGATCTTATCGAATGGGTGGACATTGTGACCAACGGGGCGAACTGCGGCTGGAATTATTTCGAGGGTGACCACACCTACGCCGGCACCCCGCCAGCCGGATTTACGTACACGCATCCCTTGGTTGAATACACCCATTCGGCCGGCCGGGTTTGCGTCATCGGAGGCATTGTTTGTCGTGGCACCCGCTGGCCGGCGCTCAACGGGTCGTATCTCTACGCGGATTACGGCAGCAGCGAAGTCTGGGCATTGCGACACAACGGAACCAACGTCACGCAAAACACCGTGCTGTTCACCGATAGCGGCGCGCATCCTGCCTGTTTCGGCACCGACCCCTCCAATGGCGACCCGCTATACGCCGCGATCGAATCCGGCAACAATTCCATTATCCGGCGCATCGTGGGCACCAACGCCGTGCCCGTTTTTGCCTCCCTGCGCATCACCGGAACCAATATTGTTTTCGGCGGCAGCAACGGCCCGCACAGTGGAAATTATTTCGTGCTGACCACCACCAATCTGGCCAGTCCAACCACCAACTGGGTCCGCGCCGCCACCAATCCGTTCGACGGCAGCGGCGGATTCAACTTTACCAACCCCATCAACCAGGCAGCCACCAACGGCCTGTTTTATTTGTTGCAACTACAGTAGCGAAGCTCCGACCGAATGACTAATGACTCAGCTCGAATTCCCAAAGTAGCCAGGGTTGAGCGAGCAACCTTGGCACGGCGTGTACTTCCAGCCCGCCGTCTGCGCGCTGCGAATTCCCATTGGCTACCGTTCAAAGAGGAATTATGCTGACGCCGATGAATCCCGGCCCGCTTCAGATCCGCCGCGCGACCCTGGACGACCTGCCCGCGCTCCGGGCGTTGTGGACGGCCGCCAACATGCCCGCCGCCGAACTCGAGGGCCGGCTCACCGAATTTCACGTGGTCGAATCAAATGGTGAATTTTCCGGCGCGCTCGGCGTGCAGGTCGTTCGCCAGCACGCGCGATTACATTCGGAGGATTATGCCAACTTCGCCGTCGCGGACGCCGCCCGCCACTTGTTCTGGGAACGCATCCAGAAGCTCACCGCCAACCTTGGGGTTTTTCGCCTGTGGACGCAGGAGACTTCGCCATTTTGGAAGGGCTGGGGCTTCCAGCCCGCCAATCCCGAGACGCTCGCCCGGCTGCCGGAAGAATGGAAACCGCTCGAAGGCCAGTGGCTCACGCTTGAGTTGAAAAATGAAGACGCCATTAATGCCGTGCTCACCAAGCAATTCTCCAATTTCATGGCCGAAGAGAAGCAGCAAACCGACCGCGTGATGGGCCAGGCGCGCGTGTTGCGGCTCATCATCACCGTCGCCGGTTTTGGCATCTTCTTCCTCTGCGTGGCCGTGGCGCTTTTTTTATTCATGCGCCAACACCCGCCCATGCATTAAAATATAGGAATCCCTCGCACATAAATCTCTAAGCCGTGGCAGCCGACGTGAGTCGGCTCCAACTTCTGCATCGAATTTCAGATGGCGTCGACTCACGCCGAGCGGTTCGCGCGCCAGATTGTAGCGCAGGTTGCCAACCTGCTGTGTCGCTGACTGATAGTCGGCAGAGCGTGGCCAGCCAACTCGCCAAAGCGCCGTCAGCAGAGCCTCAGTCTGCAACTAACCCTGCGCCGCCGGCGCATTGAATTCATCCGCGTGATACGAACTCCGGACCATCGGCCCGCTCGCCACGTGCACAAATCCCATCTTCCGCGCCACCCGTCCGAGCGCGTCAAACTGCTCGGGCGGCACAAATTCCACCACCGGCAGGTGCTTCAGCGTGGGCTGCAGATACTGGCCCAGCGTAAGAATATCGCACCCCGTGCCGCGCAAATCTTCCATGGCCACCACCACTTCATTGTCCGTTTCACCCAGCCCCAGCATGATGCCGGACTTGGTGTAAATGTTGTTGCCACGCCTGGCTTTGACCTTCTTCAAGACGCTCAGCGAACGGTCGTACGTGGCGCGATGGCGCACCTCAGGCGTGAGCCGGCGCACAGTTTCCAGGTTGTGATTGTAGATTTGCGGGTTCGCCGCGAGCACATTGTCGATGGCCGCATCGTTGTCGAGAAAATCCGGCACCAGCACCTCAATGACAATATTCGGGTTCAACTGGCGCACCGCCTCGATTGTCTGGCGAAAGTGTTCCGCGCCGCCATCGGCCACATCATCGCGCGCCACGGCCGTGATCACGACATGTTTGAGCCGCATGCGGCGGGTGGCTTCGGCCACGCGCATCGGTTCATCGGCCTCGAGCGGCAGGGGCTTGGCCGTGCTCACGGCACAAAAGCCGCACGCCCGCGTGCAGCGATCACCGGCAATCATAAATGTCGCCGTGCCCTTGTCCCAGCATTCCCAATGGTTCGGACACTTGGCGCTCTCGCAAACCGTATGCAGCTTCAGCTCGTCCAGCAGCGACCGCGTATGCGCAAACGTATCCGAGGTGGGCAGCTTGATCCGCAGCCACTCCGGCAGGCGCGGACGCGGTTTCGATTCAGTGGTCGTCATGACGTGGGCATTTTAACCCCAAATCCGTACAAATAAACAGGAAACGAACCCCGCCGGATTATTTTCGCCTGCCATTTGCGTCCCGCGACCACCTGCGCTAAGTTCCGGTACCAACGGAGGCAAAACAGTCGCAAAGAGGAGAAGAGGCATGAAAACCAACTCGGAACTGGTTGCAATAGGAAGGCATACGTGGGCTGATCCCATCAGCCGCAGATTATGGTTTCTGGACGCTGCCGATTTGTGCGCCGCGGCCCGGCGCAATACCGGCCTGGCTGATTTTGGCGGTCCATCCTTGGAACCCACGCTTTCCATTCTCACCCGCAGCCTCGAGCAGGAAGCGAATTTGCATCCGCTGGGCCGGTTCTTGATGCGCATGCACCTGCAAGGGCTGCTGGAAACCCGCCTCAAACTGGCCGAATTCTGGCGAGCCCAACCCCGGGAATCCGGTCCCGATACCGTTCGGCGCCCGATTTTCATCACCGGTACACCCCGCAGCGGGTCAACGTTCCTTCACGAACTCCTGGCCGAAGATCCGCAAAACCGCGCGCCGCGGGTCTGGGAAGTCATGTTCCCGATACCGCCAGCCAAAGCCGCCAGCCACGGCCCGGACCCGCGCATTCGCAAGGCAGCGGCCTGCCTCTGGTGGTTTCGCCGCTTGGCGCCTCAGGCCGATGCTGTGTTCCCCATGCGCGCCGGCACGCCCCACGAATGCGTGGCCATGCACAGCTACACCTTTCTCTCCGAGGAATTCATTTCCACCTGCCGAGTCCCGGCGTATGAGTCGTTCGTGCGCCATGCGGACCTGAGCCCGGCCTATGCATGGCAACGGCGCTTTCTGCAACATCTCCAGAATGGCCATGCGGATCGCCAATGGATCTTGAAATCGCCCGACCACGTTTACGGCTTGGAAGAACTGTTCGCCATCTTCCCGGATGCCTTGGTCATCCAAACCCATCGTAATCCGTTTGAGGTGCTCCGGTCTTCCTGCCACCTCACCGAAGTATTACACGGCCTCTATGCCCGGCCCGGAAATCGTGATCAACTGGCCGCGCGCGAATCCCAGGTGCTCGCCGGGGCGCTTGACCGCCTCGTCAATTTCCGGGATGCCCGTCCCGAACTCTCCGGCCGTTTCATCGATGTGCACTATGGCGATATCGTGGCCAACCCCGTCGCGGTCGTCCGGCGCATTTATGAACAGTTTGAAATGCCGTTAACCGCCACGGCGCTGGAACGCATGGAAC
>Ga0265338_10008001_pt1 | contig 12942 bp, 14 predicted proteins | sample 42126metaG_FD_193579 | JGI IMG/M metagenome (GOLD analysis project Ga0265338, IMG submission 193579) | Rhizosphere microbial communities from Carex aquatilis grown in University of Washington, Seatle, WA, United States - 4-21-26 metaG | ecosystem: Host-associated > Plants > Roots > Rhizosphere... | reverse complement strand
GGAAGTGCGTGAGGCTTGCTTGATAAGTGCCCAGAATAGTTGCCAGACGGATTTTTTTCAACAGAGATTTCTCATCGTCATCGGCTCTGGCGACAACTTCCGAGAGATTGCAGAATTGTTTCGACTGTAAAATTATTTCTCCGCAAGGATTCGTGCCTATTGGTCCGATAATGTTTTTTCCCGAAGGATCGAAATAGCCGTAATGTTTTTTCAAAGCCTTTATTCTTCTTTCCGGAAGCATTTTCGCGAGAGAACCGCGGTTAAATATGCCGCGTTCGCCGGAACCGGATTTCATCAGTGCCGTCCATTCCTCCAAGAATTCTACGTTTGAGGGTTTCTGAATGTATACCGCAGAGTTGTTGGCAAGCATTCTTTGCGGGTCGCTCGTGTAAAAAGCGCCTTTTTTCGAATCGCGGATATCGTTATCGTCGAGGTCGGAAAGGGAAATCATGGCGCTGCGCCTCACTCCGCCGGAAACCACGCAGTCGCCGATCATACAAATAATGTCGTGGACATCTATATTTCGCAGGCGTCTGCCCTGTCGCGAGAGCATTTTCTCCCGTGTAGACGTCAAAAGCCTTTTCAATGGCTCTGGTCCGGAAGCTTTGCCGCCCATAGTCTTGAGTCGCGCTCCTGAGGGCCGTAGGGCGGAGTAATCGAACTCAACATCGTTTCCATCGGCCCAAACACTCATACCAAAAGAAATCGAGTCGGCCCAACCTTCTTTGCTGTCCGGAATGACATAAGTCGGAAGTTTTTTTCCGGATTGAATCTTTATCTGAGGAAATTTTTGAACATTTTGACTTTCGACCGACCAGCCGACGCCGGTGCCGCACATTGAGATATACATAATTTCCGCTAGGTCTTGAAAAGATTCCGGAGCCATATAAGAACAATTGTAAGCGCAGACGTTTGTTTTCCTCGCCGCGCTTCCGGCGAATTGCATAAGTCTCATCGACGGCATGGCCTCGTGCCTGAGAATTCCCTCGCGAAGTTCCGAATATTCTTCCGCGGTGAGTTTTTCGCCGAGATTTTCTTTCATAAAAGAAATGTATCTCTCGACCGTCTCTATCCAAGTCTCGCGCCTGCTCTCGGAATCTATCCAGCGCGAGTAAGTGCGGTAGTAAACAAATTCTCCAAGAGAGCTTCTGAAATATTTTTTGCTTTCCTCCGCCAATTTTTTTATTTCCGGCGGCACTTGTTCCGTACGCATGCGAAGTTTCGCTCTTTCTTCGCGGTAAAGAATGTAAGCTTTCGCCGTAGTCACGTGCTCGCTCAAGATAAGCTGTTTTTCCACCATATCCTGAATGCCTTCGACGGTCGGAATAAACTCCCCGTATTTTTTCGTCATATCGAGAAGCTCGTTTTTTACTTTGTCAGCCACAATCGCGGCGTCGGACTCTTTTCCCTCGCCGGAAGCGGTCATTGCCTTCCAAATGGCGCCGACTATTTTCTGAATATCAAAAAGAACTATCGAGCCGTCTCTTTTTTGGATTTTTTTTATCGTCATTTCCGTGCCCGATGCGTTCTTTTTTGGTGCCATTGTATTAGTTAATTGATTAATTGATTTTGAAATTAGTATAGCACCGACACCACTGATTTAAAGTGGAAAAAAGCCGTTTTTTTCTTCCCGCATTAAGCTTTTGCCGCTGTCAATTTTGATTTGAAAAATTTTTCAGAACCTGTTACACTGAAAACAATTAAATATCGAAATTATGAAATTGAAATCACCGTTACCGCAGGAGGCATATCACAAAAACGCCAGTATTTACAAGATTCTAGCCAATTCCAAGCGTTTGGAGGTGCTTAATATACTCAAAAAGGGCGAAGCGGGCGTAGACGAGCTTCTAAAAATCACCAAGCTCTCAAAAGCTAACCTTTCACAGCACCTGGCGCTTCTTAGACACAACGGTTTGGTCCAAACACGCAGGAGCGGATTAAACGTCTTTTATAAAATCGTTGACCCTCGAATCGTCGAGCCTTGTAAAATTCTTCACCAACTTCGTCATCGTCAGCTTGTTTCGTAGTACCGGATTTTTCATCATAGTTAAGTAGTTTATATACATTGCAATTAAAAGTTGCCTGTTTTAGAATCTGAACAGCTACTTTTGGAAGTGAGGTTTATTCCTCCACTGTGCCGCAACGGTAATGTCCGTGAAAACGGAACGAGTCCGGTCGTGAAGTAGCGGTATTCCCGAGCAGGAAATTTATGAATAAAAAAAATCTTTTAGAGGCCGCCGTATTTTTTGTTTTCGTGGCGGTATTTATTTTTGTAAAAAATTATCAGGCTCCCGTTACGACGCCGAACACTTCATTTTCGCATTCATCGTCGACGATTTCCCAAACACTTGTAGTCTCCACCACGGGAGAAAAGGTTTCTGTTGATTTTTCCGTCGGACAAAAAAAATATTCATTAAATTTACCGCTTGGCTCCACGGTATACGGCGCCATGAATATTCTCGCTTCGACGACGGATTTTTCTTTCAAGGCAAATTTTTATCCCGGACTCGGATATTTTGTCGAAGAAATAAATGGAACAAAAAATCAGGACAGCGTTTATTGGACTCTCTATATAAACGGAGTTTATTCGAATGTCGGAGCGTCGGATTACGTCCTCAAACAGGGCGACAGCGTAGAATGGAAATATGAAAAGTAAAATGAAAACAAGAATATTTTTTATGGTCCTCGCGTCGTTTTTAATTTTCCATCATCCGGTTTTAGCCGACGACTCTACGAGCACACCCGATTTAAACATAGAAATATCGGTCGATGTGCCGGCAAGTTGTGTTGCGACCGATACCGACAATGTAATTCACTCGTATGCGGCAAGTTCCTCAACATCATATCTCGGTATTTGTGCTCTGGAAGCAGCCCTTTCAAGCAGTTCCGTTTCAAGCGTCGAACTCTCGAATCAATATCCCTCGATAGGCCTGTTTGTCACAGCTCTAGACGGCGTTTCGGCCGATCCGGCGAGCCAATACTGGGCGCTTTACCAAAACGGCGACTATGCAAATGTTGGCCTCACTCTACTTCCTATATCAGCCAGCGACACGATAACTTTTCAATTACACGACTTTTCTGATAATAATCTTGGAGACCAGGTTACCCTCGATATTAATTCTCTAATTGCTTCTTCGTCAGATGACATTTCAACTTCCACGTCCGACGCCGGAGACGATAACACACAATCTGACAACGGTGGTGGGGGAGGAACGAGTGTTGCTCATCACAATATGGACGTGAACAACGCTTTTAATTTTCTGGAGTCCAATCAAAATTCCGACGGCTCTTTCGGTTCGAGTATGTATACCGATTGGGCCGCGATTGCTTTCGGGGCAAGCTCGGAAAATTCTCATAAAGACGAAATCACGGCTTACGAAAAATCCGCGCCGGACACTTCCTCAAGCGCCACAGATTTCGAGCGCCACGCAATGGCGCTCGAAGCGCTTGGCATAAATCCTTATACCGGCACAGACACGAATTACATTCAGAAAATCATTGGTGAATTCGATGGCACTCAAATCGGCGATCCCTCGCTAATTAACGACGATATTTTTTCGATCTTTCCCCTGATTAAAGCAGGATATTCTTCAAACGACAGCGTTATTCAAAAGGTCGTCGCGGATATTATTTCAAAACAAAATAGCAACGGCTCATGGGTTGGCGGCGTCGATATGACTGCCGCCGCAATCCAGGCTTTGGAACTAGTTCCGTCATTACCGGGCGTGAGTCAGGCGATAAGTAATGCCAAGTCCTATCTTATAAATCAACAGCAGTCTGACGGAGGCTTTGGTTCAAGTGACGCGACAAGTTGGGCGCTCGGTGCCATTTCCGCGCTGGGAGATTCCGGAATAAACTGGACCGACGGCGGAAATAATCCTTATGATTATTTGTATAACTTACAACAAAATGACGGCGGTATCGGTGCAACATCCGAAGATTTAAATACCAGGGTTTGGGCCACGGCTTATGCCATTCCCGCGGCAGAAAATAGACCGTGGTCGTCCATTTTGAATTCATTTTCTAAGCCCACTAGTGTTTCTGATGCCACAAACACGACTGTCGGCACGGACGGAATTCAAAACACGCAAACGGTAGTTTCTACGAGTTCTCCGCAGACCATTGTAGCTGTAAGAATCGCGACTTCCACTGTGGAAGAGACCGGACTTGGCGAGCGCGTAGTCCGAGCGAAGCGCACAAGCGAGCCAAGTTCTGTCTCTGTAGCGACAACTACAAAATTTTCTTCTCAAGCGGCGGCTGTTGTGGAAAATGAAAATCCGGCAACTATAACAACCAGGTCTGTCGTTTTTGGCACGGCATCATTCTTTTCCGCCGCCAGTTTGGTTTATTTATTAATAATTATTATTTGAAAAAATGAAATACTCTTTAAAAAATACTTACATATTTCTAGCTTTGCTTATTATTCTCGGAGTAGCCTCTCGGCTTCTTCCTCACGTCTGGGACACCACGCCGATAACGGCCCTAGCGCTTTTTGTCTCCGTCTATTTCGGATTAGAGTACTCGATTTTTTTTGTTATGGCGGCGATGTTTATAAGCGACAGCATCATAGGTTTTTATTCTTTGCCCATAATGATTTCCGTTTACGGAAGTTTATTTATCGCTGGGGCGCTTGGACAATACGTGCGCAAAAACAAAAATACCATTTCTCTTTTTCTTGTAACCTTCAGTTCCTCCGCACTTTTTTTCATTGTTACAAACTGGGCTGTGTGGCAATTCGGAACGATGTACGCGCGTTCGTGGCAGGGGCTTGTGCAATGTTACACGATGGCGATTCCTTTTTTCAGGAATTCTCTCGTAGGCGACCTTTTTTACACCGGAGCATTTTTCGGGTCTTACGAATTGTCTTTGGCGACATTCAGAAAATTTATTCGTGCGCGTAAGTCTCGGCTTTACCAGTCTCAATAGCGGATAGTATTCTTTCGGCGACATACTCGGCAGAGTCCGGTTTAGGCATTCCTTCACGGCTTCGTGAAGACATTGTTTTTGCCGTTTCGTCGGATTTTATCGCATTTTTTCCGAAGTCAGTTTCCGTAAGTCCAGGATGGACTACTGACACGATTATATTTTCTTTTTCGAGTTCGGCTCTGGCGGTAAGAGACAGGGCATTGAGGGCGTATTTTGTCGATGCGTAAGAACCTAAGAACGGATAATAAGCTTTTGAAACCATAGAGCTGATATTCACGATCATTCCTCCGCCTTGTCCTCGCATTATGGGGATGACTTTTTGCATAGCCTCAAGAACGCCGATGACGTTGAGATCGATGACTTTTTTGTAATTTTCTATGTTTACGTTTTCAACGGCTCCGTAAATTCCTTGCCCTGCGTTATTTATGAGAATATCGATCGCGCCGTAATGTTCTTTGACTGTCTTTATCATGGAGTCTATTGAGGAAATTTTACTCATGTCGGCGACGACGGCTAAAGAATTCGGCAATTCTTTAGCCAAAGCATCGAGTCTGTCTTTCGAACGAGCGACGAGAGCGACTTTCGCGCCTTTGCTCGAAAGGAGCTTGGCCGTGGCGAGACCTATGCCGGCGGAAGCGCCAGTGACAATGATGATTTTATTTTTTATTTTCATACGAATCCATTATACATGAGGCATCATATTGACTCACTTTTTCGTATTATAATGTAGCTATGAAAAACACACTCGGCGTTATTTTTTGGAGCGGTTTATTTCTCCTTTTGACTCCTTTGACCGTATCGGCGTCCGTAGTATGTACAAATTTGACCAACGATCTTTCGTACGGCGCCACGGATTCTTATTCCGGCGGTTCGGTGACAATGCTCCAAAACTTCCTTTCGGCGGAAGGTTATTTTACCCCAACGCCAAACGGTCATTTTGGTCCCGCAACGCTCGCGGCCGTCGTTTCCTTTCAAGCCGGGCACGCTATTCCTTCTACCGGATATGTGGGGTCGCTCACTCGCTCGGCCATCACGACAGCCAGTTGTTCTACCAATTCCGTTTCAACAACAAACTCATCTGCTCCGGTTACGACACCTGCTACCGTTGTCTCATCATCGAATGGAATTGTTACCGCACCCTTAGCCGGCACATCACTTCCTATTGGACAGACGTACACCATAACTTGGAATGGAGTAAATAAGGCGGGTTACACTATCACTCTCGAAGACCAGACCGGACTCAGTTACGGTTTTATTACTCCAAACACACAGACTGCCGGCTCATTCATTTGGCAAGTCGGGACAGTACTCTCCGCCGTAACGGATGCCTATTCCACGGTAAATTCCGGAACATACAGGATTCACATGGAAAGTCTTTCAAGCGCCGCGCCGGACATTTACAGCGGCTATTTTAATATTACCGTGCCGGCACTATCGATAAGTTCCGTAATACCTCTGATTGTTTCGCTTTCAGGCAGTCAAACTATGGCATTATACGGCTCAGGCTTCAGCCAATCGTCAAGAATAAGCGTTGACGGTTATTACAATTCATCATCGAATCCGTTTTATGCTTCTCCCGACGGCACTATCATAGTTTTTCCTCTCCCTTCCGACGTTCCAATAGGCACCCACGTTGTTGATGTGTCGAATATTTACGGTTCATTAGCAACTTCTCCGGCGTTTACCATTACTCAATAATATGAGCGAGAAAAAAGAGAGAAAACTTCTGGGTGTGGCCATTATTTCGATGATTGTCGCCGCAATAATTCTTTCCGCTGTTTTGGTTGTCGGTGTTCGGCGCGTCGGCCGTGAAAATTCCATATCTTCGTTTAGAGAATTTATCTCGGCGCGGCGCGTGAGGGGACCTCTTCCCGCCACCGACGACGATCTCATCCGCTCGTGGATGACTTTTGACTACATAAACCATCTTTTTTCCTTGCCGGTGAATTATTTGAAAACAGAACTGAACGTAAACGACTCGCGATATCCGAATATTTCACTTTACGAATACGGAGAATCGTTGTCGACAAGTACCGTCTCGCTTCTTGATACAGTCAGGTCCGCTGTTTTGAAAGCCACGACCACACAGCAATGAATTTCATCCTTTCCGGACTACTTTCCTTTCTTCTAGTCTACAAATATCCGGCGCTTTTTTTCGCTGTTTTGCTTTCGGCGATTTTTTTACCACTGCCTATCGACACGACGCTTGTCGCGGTCGGAGCTTTTGCCAGTCAGGGATACTTTAGCGTCTCTATAGCCTACACTGCCGCCTTTCTTGGCAATGTCATAGGAGACGTGACGAGCTATGTTATCTGGAAGCGTTATGGCAAAGCCATTATTCGCGAGCGATACGCCAAAAAATACAGGTTTTTTTCCAAGCTCGAGGAATATGTAAGAAAATACGCGGGTCCGACGGTTTTTGCGTCACGTTTCGTCGGAGTTTTCGGTCCAATAGTCAATTTTCTATGCGGTTATGGTCAAGTCAGATTCAAGATTTTTATTTTAGGCAGTATTTCCGGCAACGCTGTCGATACCTTGTGGCCGATAGCCGTCGGTTATTTTGTCGGAAGTTCTTGGGAAAATTTTTCCGGTCTCGTCGGAATTTTCGGCGCGGTCATCGCGCTTATTGCGGTCGTGGGCGCCCTTATTCGCGTTTATTTAGAAAAGAAATAACTACGATTTCCGGATCCGTGCCGATTCTCATTGGCGGACCCCAAGTCCCCACTCCACTTGAGGTGTAGGTAATCATTTTTTCAAACCGCGAAAGCCCGTAATTTCTGTCTTTAAATATGAGGGGGGTAATGATGTTAAAAGGGAAGACTTGTCCGCCGTGAGTATGTCCCGAAAGCTCAAGGTCGATTCCGGCTTTTTCTGCGACATCGGTAAAAATCGGCGTGTGTTTGAGGAGGATTCTGGGCGCAATTTTTCTTTCGCCCACGATTTTTCCGATCATTTCTTTATACGCCGGTTTTTTTATCGTATCGCCGTCGGATAAGCCGATAATTTCGACTCCCTCGACTGGGATTTTTTCATTTTTCAGAACGCGGAATCCGGCGCGCTCCATCGCTTGAGCGTATTTTTCCGCGGAATCACCGTGAAACTCTTCGTGATTTCCGATAACGAAAAAATTTCCTAACGGCGCCTTGATTTCCGATAAAGGAGAAAGACATTCGTCGGTATCGGTTTTTACTCCGTCGAAAACATCGCCGACGAAAAAAACCACATCCGGATTTATATTTTTGATGATGGTAGCGACTTTCTTCGAGAATTTTTTTCCTCTGATTTGCCCCAAATGAATATCGCTTATCATTACGGCCTTTCTTTTTACCCATATCGCAGGCAAGTTCGCGATTTCCACGACAATTTCTTTTGTCCTGATTTTGTTGGCGTTAAATAAGCCGTATATTCCGACGGCAGCCGCGGCGGCGAAAAAGAGCGCTCCTGCAAAGCCCGATTCAGCGCCGGAAATCTCTTTACCGCCCAAAAGTACAACTGCCCAGTATGCTGCCGCGGCAAGGAGAAAATAGACTAGAAACCCAAACCATATTGCCGCAGCGGTATAGATAACTTTGATAAATTTATTGTAAAAAATATGGGCAAGAGCCGAGGCAACGATGAAAGATATGGATAAAATTCCAAAAATCATTTTCAAAACAAAAAGGGAGCCGCCGGCAAAATCAAATATGTCTTTTACGCTGGTGTAGATGAGAAAATGGGCTTCAAAAAGTATCGCCTGAATGATGATTAAAGAAAGGTAAAGCATAAATTATTTTTTCCTAATGAATTCTTTCGCTATCGGCAAAAAAGAAATCAGTATGATCGCAAGCGCGATGAGAGTGATGTAATTTCCGGCGCTCGGTAAAATTCTTCCCAAAATAAACCCGCCGTAGATGAGCACAAAAGACCATGCGATGCCGCCGACGATATTGTAAGAAATGAATTTTCCGTATTCCATTTGCCCCACGCCGGCAAGTATCGGCGCGAAAGTTCTGACTATTGGCACGAAGCGCGCGAGGACTATAGTTCGCGAGCCGTACTTTTCGTAGAATTTTTTCGTTTTTTCCACGTGGCTTTTGCGGAAAAATCTCGAGTCGTCGCGGGAGAAAATTTTCGGACCGACTTTTTTGCCGAACCAAAAACCTACACTGTCCCCCAAAATCGCGCACACGGAGACAAAGACAACGAGTTGCCATATGTCAAAAACGCCGGTAGCCGAGAGAAGTCCGGCGGAAAAAAGCAGACTGTCGCCGGGCAAGAAAAAGCCGAAGAAAAGGCCCGATTCGGCGAAAATCACAAGACAGAGTCCGCCGAGGCCAAGTGTTTCGACTATTGCCGTGAGATCTAAATGGGGAAGTGACATAAGCGGAAGATTGTATTATATTCGTAAGTACCTACTAATGAAAGCTCAAGTCCACAGAATAAAAAACGCGTACCTCTCTCATTTTAAGAACAAAGAATTTATCTCGTCTTTTCTCTTATCGTTTTTATTTCTGGTGATTTCTCTTTTTGTAAGTTTTTTCGCTTCCAATTACGCTCTCGACAAAGCAAGCAATCCGGTAACGGATATTATTTTAAGCAACACCCGAGTCTATGATGTCGATTGGGCTTTCATATACGGCATTCTGATCTTTTGGATATGCACCGGCCTCGTTCTTTTGAACGAACCGAAGCGTCTTCCGTTCACCCTAAAATCCTTGGCCCTTTTCATCATAATCCGTTCGGCGTTTATAACGCTTACGCACATTGCCGTTTTTCCGACACACGAGATAATCCCGACTACCGGTTTTATGAGTTATTTCATTACTGCCGACGATTTGTTTTTTTCCGGACATACCGGCTTGCCGTTTCTTATGGCGCTTATTTTTTGGGACGAGAAAGTTTTGCGTTATCTTTTTATCGCATCATCGGTATTTTTCGGCGTGGTCGTGCTCCTCGGTCATTATCACTATTCGATAGACGTAGCGGCGGCATTCTTCATCACCTACACGATCTACAAGATTTCGGAAAGATTTTTTCCAAAAGATTTGCATCTATTTAAAAACGGGACAGACTCAGTTTCTGGATGAGAACAACACTCGGAAGAAGTGGAATATATACGTCGCGCCGATTTTTATCGTCCCTTCATTTTTAAATCTTCTTGCGGATGTTTTAAGCACAAGCGATCCGTCGAAAATGATTTTCCCTTTTGAAGAAAGTCGCTTAGGCAAGTCCGTGTCGTCGCCGTAAAAGGTGATTGACGTATTGAAGCCGCCGATCGCCGATAGCGCCGCAGTTCGGATAAATGTGTTTCCTCCAAGAGTTATGCCCCCAACATGCATTGCTGATAAAATTGCGTTTACTGGGGCATATATATATTTTTCCAAACCCAAAGTGAAATACCTGAATCCCTTCGGGCCGTCGAAATAATCGTAAGGTCCGCTTACCAATACGACTTTTTTATTTGCAAAATGCTTTGCGCCACGAGACAGCCAGTCAGATTTTGGAAGACAGTCGGCGTCCAGCCTGACTATTATTTCTCCGTTAGCTATTTTTCGTCCCGCCTCGCACGCCCACATTGTCCCTTTCCTTTTTTCAACAACGACCTTGGCGCCCTTTGACGCAGCGATTTCCGATGTCTTATCGACACTTCCGTTGTCGGAAACTATTACCTCGAAATCTGGGTAGTTGGAGGAAAAAATATTATCGAGCGTTCGTGCGATATTTTTTTCTTCGTTCAAAGCAGGAATGATGACGGATATTTTCATAGTTTATCTAATTGGCTTCCACTCTTTCGAATACGATTTACCGAAAAATATAAGATACAAAGTATTGCGCGTCCAAATAAAAAGAAGACGAATCCAGCCTATCTGATGGGCTCGTCTGTTCGGATGAAATATTATCAGGCGATTATCAAAATGAGTTTTGCCTATTTTCGACAGACGGTAGAAAAAGTTTATGTCTTCTCCGGCCGCTATGTCTTCCCTGAAACCATGGATAGCTTCGAAAGATTCCTTTCTGACCATAATGAACTTGCCCCACGCAGAGCCGTAGTGAAAGACGTTGTTAAGCAGTCGATATCCGGTGTTGATTATCGCGGATATCACCCTGTCGAGAACCGTTCTGATTTCCGGTTGCACCTCAACGTTGCCCGAGAGGCCGATGATTTTTTTGTTGCTGAAATTTTCCAAGGCTTGTTTGAAGAAAGTTTCAGGCTCTATCACGAAACAGCCGCAGTCGATAAACACAAGAAATTCTCCAGAGGCAACTTTTGCTCCGCGGTTCCTGACTTCTCCGGCGTTTACCTTGCTCTGACCTGACATGACGACGACCTTATCTGCGTACTTTTTGGCAACCTCGACGCTTTTGTCGTCGCTTATGTCGTCGGAAACTATAAGTTCGTGAGAAATCGATAGGCCGGCCTGCAAACGCTCTATTGTCTGCCCGATGATTTTTTCTTCGTTTAAGGTCGGGATGATGATTGAAAGTTTCGGCGTCATTGAGAATATTTTTTCATTATTCTGTCGCGAGTATATTTAGCGAAACCGGCGATGCAAAGAAATATTATCACGAAGGCCACCACAAGCTCCGCTTGTTCGAAACCGTTGCCGACCGCTATGTAAATGTTGCCGAAGAAATATCCGACGCCGAGAAGCAGAAGGCTCCATATGCATTGCCAGACGGCATTGATCTCGATGAATTTTCTGAACGATACTCTAGACATTCCGGCGGTGAAAAGCACTATCGGAGCGAAACCCAGTCCCGTCGTAAGTTTGGATACGGTCAATATCCTCATATGATATTTTTCAAACATATTTTTTACTACCACTACTTGTTTTTCCGTGATGCTCACGTATTTACCAAATCTTTTGATGAATCGTTCGCCGTATTTGTGCCCTATCCAATACCAAGCGACATCACCGACGAGCTCACCGATCATCAGACAGACGTACGTCGGTATGAAATCAAGGCTGCTGAACCGCACTATAAATCCCAAAAGAATGGAAAACGGCGGTCCGCCGACGAGCGCTATCGGCACGATTATCACATAGCGATATTGAAGAAGGGCGCCTATTATCCAGTTGGGCATTACGGATAATCATAGCATTTCCTTTTGTGTATAATCATCATATGAAAAAGTTTGTCGCCGGTTCATTTTTCCTTATACTTTTGACGCTTTTTGTCCCGCACATTGTTTCCGCTCACGAGGTTTATGTTCTGACGCCAGCGCAGATTACCGATGCCATTCATATGCCGCCATTCAACATGCTCGCTGTTGCGGAGCAAAATCTCGGACAATTTACTTTTTGGGCGTTTATTTCCACTCTCGTGGTTTTCATAGTTTTTTTCTCATCGATTTCGCGCTGGCTTGAAAAAAAGTTCGACCCGTTTTTCACAAGGATAAAAAAATACGCTCCGGCGATAGCGCGCGTCACGGTGGGTGTCTCGTTTCTGGCGGCAGCGTATTATCAGGCAAGCTATGGACCGGAACTTCCACTTGCTCCGGCGTACGGAATATTTACTCCGGCGGTGACGGCCGTTCTCGTTGTTATCGGTCTTTTGATTATTTTCAATTTATGGACTAGATGGGCGGCACTCGTCGCACTTTGTCTTTTTGGTTACGCGGTTTATAGAAACGGCTGGTATATGCTCACATATACGAATTATTTGGGAGAAATAATCGTTCTTCTTTTGGGTATTGAAGTTATGAAAGCCGGAAAGAAACTTTCCAGGTATGGTTTTCTTATCATCCGCGTTTGTTTTGGCGTATCACTCATCTTTGCTTCGGCTTACGCGAAAGTCATTTACAACAATCTCGGACTTTTTACAGTAGAACAATATCATTTGGATAAAATTTTGGGTTTCGAGCCGCACTTTCTTGTCCTTGGCGCGGCGATTATAGAAATTTTAATCGGCACTTTTATTATTCTGGGAATAGAAATTCGTTTTACCGCTTTATTTTTTGAATTTTGGCTTATGCTATCTCTCTGGTTTTTCGGGGAAGTCGTTTGGCCACATTTGATTCTTATCGGCATTCCG
>Ga0265338_10008000_pt1 | contig 12943 bp, 9 predicted proteins | sample 42126metaG_FD_193579 | JGI IMG/M metagenome (GOLD analysis project Ga0265338, IMG submission 193579) | Rhizosphere microbial communities from Carex aquatilis grown in University of Washington, Seatle, WA, United States - 4-21-26 metaG | ecosystem: Host-associated > Plants > Roots > Rhizosphere >... | reverse complement strand
CGTTGCGCCCACGGCGGCCTCGACTTCCTCCTCCGCGAACACCCGGCCCGCGTAAGGAACCTGGGTCTGATCGGGATCGAACGCGTTTGCCGCCTCGCGCCGGGGATCGTCGCCGGGGCGATGGGCCGAGTGCGCCAGGATTGCGTATTCGCGGGTGAGGCGCAGGATTTCAGCCTTGAGTTGGGATGCCTTGTCCATGGCTTTGCCCTTTCATTCCGTGGTCCAAAGCACGGGCTTTTCCGCCGCCTCCAAAGGACAACAGCCGCCCGTTTGTGTTTCGGTCAAAGCGGGCGCGGCCATGGGTTCGTCCAACATCCAGATCGCGTTTTGGTTTCTGGCGTGGCGGCAGTAGGCGTCGATTTGCGAGCCGGTCAGGGCGCGCACGGCTCCGGGATCGCCCAGCTTTTCCGCCCGGCGATACCAGGTGATGGTTTGCGACACCGCCTCGGCGAACGGCCAGACCGGCGACCACTTGAGCTGGCCGCGGGCCTTGTCGGTGCAGAGCTGAAGCAGGCCGGCCTCGTGAACAGCCTGAGGATTCCGGGCATCCTCCCACCGGCCGGGCCAGTGTTTCAGCAATTCGATGACGAGTTCCGACACGGAGCGGTTGGCTTCCGGTCCGGGGCCGAAGTTGAAAGCGGAATCGGGCGGGTTGCCGTTCAAACGGGTTTTCCCGGGCCCGGCCAGAACCGCGGCCAGCCAGAGATAACCGCTAAGCGGTTCCAGAACATGCTGCCAGGGACGTGTGGCGTCGGGGTTCCGCACGGCAATGGCACGATTTTGTTTCAACCAGCGAATGCAATCGGGAATGATGCGATCCCTGGCCCAGTCGCCGCCGCCGATGACGTTTCCGGCGCGCGCGCTGGCGATGCAGACCGGATGTTTCCGGAAGAAAGACCGGTGATAAGCCTGGATCACAAGCTCCGCCGCTGCCTTGCTGGAACTGTAGGGATCATATCCGCCCAGCGGATCATTTTCGCGGTAGCCGTAAATCCATTCCCGGTTCTCGTAACATTTGTCGGTGGTGATGAAGACGGCGGCGCAGGGGTGATTTGTTTCGCGCAAGGATTCGAGGACATGCACCGTTCCCTGCACGTTGGTTGCGTATGTTTCGACCGGATGAGCGTAGGCTTCCCGCACCAGGGGTTGGGCGGCCAGATGGAATACGAAGTCAGGTTTTGTGGCCTGGATCGAACGGCGCACGGCGTCCAGGTCGCGAACGTCACCGAATTCGTTGTCCAAGCGGCGAACGAGGCCGAGTTGGTTGAACAGGGAAGGGCAGGTGGGGGGCGGCAGGGCGAAGCCATGCACTTTGGCGCCCAGAGTCAGCAGCCATTCCGCCAGCCAGGATCCTTTGAAGCCGGTGTGGCCGGACAGCCAGACGGTTTTATTGGTGAAGGCGTTGCAGTACATCACCAGACTTTCCAGGGTGCCTGGCCTGACAGATACATTTTCTCCAGCATCTGCTGCTCCCGATAGGTGTCCATGCATTGCCAGAAGCCGGTGTGTTGAAAGGCGTGCACGTGGCCTTCCGCCGCCATGCGCATGAGCGGTTGCTGTTCGAGAACGGTGGCGTCGTTTTCCAAATATTCTCCAATGCGCTGGTTGAAGACGAAAAAACCGCCGTTGATGAACTGGCCGAGGTCCTTGGGCTTTTCTTTGAAGGCCGTGACGCGCGTGTCCTCCACAACCAGATCGCCAAATCGGGCGGCGGGACGCACAGCGGTGATCGTGGCCAAACCGCCGTGCCGCCGATGATAGGCGATGGAAGCGTTAATGTCGCTGCTGGTGACGCCATCGCCGTAAGTGGCCAGGAAGGTGTCTGAATCGATGTAGGGCAACGCCCGGCGCAGGCGCCCGCCGGTTTGCGTTTCCTGGCCGGTATCGAGCAACGTCACGCTCCAATCCTCCTCGTTGTGATGCGTGTGATAGGTCACCTCGGGTTTCGCCCCGAGCCGCAAGGTGACGTCGCTGGTGTTCCAGTGGTAGTTGCGGAAATAATCCTTGATGACCTCTCCCTTGTAACCCAGGCAGAGAATGAAATCCTTGTGCCCGTGGTGGGCGTAGATTTTCATGATATGCCAGAGGATGGGGCGGTTGCCCACCGGCACCATGGGTTTGGGCCGGAATTCCGTCTCTTCGCGCAACCGCGTGCCCAAACCGCCGCAGAGAATGACGACTTTCATATGCCTAAACGTCCATGTTTGCTTCCATCGTTTGCCCTCATAATCGGGCGGGCCGAGCGTATCGACCCGCCCGAGGAAGGAGCCAGCGGTCCCGTCCTTTGGACGGACGAAATTCGCCGGACACTGTTATGGCAACAACCGCAGCGCACGCTGCGGCATTGCGTTGGCCTGAGCGAGCATGGCGGAGCCGGAGTGCTCCAGGATGCTCTGCTTGGCGAATTGAACGGACGCAGCGGCGACGTCCGCGTCCGGGACGCGTGAGGTGGCGGCAGCGAGGTTTTCCTTGCTCACCGCCAACCGGTCGGCCGCCGAGTTCAGTAGAGATAAAGAAGCTCCGATACCAGCGCGGTCTTGTGAGAGCTGTGTGATGGATAGCTGTACCTTGGAGAGCGCAGCGTGGGCATCGGAGGTGGAATTCAGGTTGGCTTGGAGCGCGCCGACATTCGCGGCGCCGCTCAAATCAACACCCGGCAGCGTCACCGCAGCGCCGTCGGCATCGATGGGCACCGCGAGGCTGTTTCCGGAAAAAAGACTCACACCGTTGAAATCCTTGCCGGCCGCGTCGGCGACCGTCGCGGCTAAATTCGAAAACTCGCCCTGATCCTGGGCGCGCCCGGCATCCGACCGTTGGGGATCTTGTGCGAGGGTGGCCAGATCGCTCATGCGGTTGAGCGCGCCGGCTATCTCCCCGAGGTAAGCATCCTGGGTTTGGGTGAACGAGAGGGCGGCGCTGACGCTGTCTTGGGCCGCGTCCAGGCCGCTCATTTTCGAGTCCGGGATTGAGGCGGCCGCCGCGCCGGCGGAGATGGCTGCCGGGCCGGGAACCGGGTCGCCTGAAATCGGGCGCGAAATGGATTTCGACAGAATCTCATTCGCGGGAAGAGAATCCCCTGATCCTTGCGCCGCAAGATTGGGATTGATTATCATGTTCGCGACGTTTTGGCGGGCGCGGCGCCGGCCGCCGGAGCCGCCGGTTCGGCCTTTTTATGCAACAACAGTTTGGGCAAGGAAATATTTTGACGGGTGATCGCCTGCTGGTTGCTGCGTTGAATTTCTTCGTAAACTTCCAGCCGGTGCACCGGCACATCCGCGGGGGCGAGAATCCCCACTTTCACCACATCGCCCTCCACACGGACGATTTTGACGTGAATGCGTCCGTCGATCACGATGCTTTCCCCCGCTTTTCGTGATAGAATTAGCATGACGGGCGCGGGGATGATGCGGCGGTTTCGGCTTCCGGCAAAGGGTATTGAACGGAATAGCTGGCGGCGTTGGCGAGAATCACTTGCTTGCCGACGCCGGTGTTCCGGTTGATCACGACGGGCCCTTTCAAATTGATCGTGGCGCGCGAACCCGCGTGTAAAGTCACGATGCTGTAAAGCAACGCGTCTCCGGGTCCCGTGAGACCCAGGAACTCAACATCCGGCGCGGGAATGTCCGGATGGTAATCCGGCGCGGCGAGAAAGGGCTCGACGACGACGAACGCCAAGGAAGGATTATCCTTCACCCGCAACCAACGGAAGGGCTCTTCGGCCGGATTGGATACGAGCAGATAATTCTTGATCTGCTCGAAACCCAGCATACCCATCGGCATCCGCACATCGCAGCAAACAGTTGCCGCGAGAGATTCCGGCTCGGTCGAATTGACGCATTTCATGCCAAAGCCCCTTGAGCAGTGGATATGCCATGACGGGGCGAACTTTGCCGGGTGCTTGAAACCTGCGGAAATTCAGGCGAAAATCCGCCTCCGGCGCCGGCTGACCCGGGGCAGGGCCGCTTCGGGCGAGGTTCACCCGGCAAATTTGGCTTCGACTCGGAGGAAATTGCCCTGCGTTGCAGCCTGGCTTTGCCGGGGATGGGAGAGCGCCGCAACGACGGCAACGCGTCCTCACAATCTCCTGTGCCGACGCGGTCACCCCGTTCAATCATGATCCAGTTCCTTCCGTTGTTTGCCTCAAGAAAAGCCTTGCGGAACACTTTAGTGATGCGATATCGGCACCGATATAGCTACAGTCCATCAAGGTCGTGCGGGCGCTGCTTGGACCGGGAAATGAAGACTCAATATTACGCCGCTCATCGAGTGGGCTTAACTTTGACGGGAATCTGGCTATGACGCATCAGGATACGTTGCGCCGCCGCATTCTCGTTGTGGATGACAATCCCGCGATCCACGCCGACTTTCGCAAAATTCTCACTCCGAGCCTCGGCCTCAAGCCGGCATTTGACCCAAGAGAAACCTCCCTGTTTGGAGATGAGCCAGCCGCGGAACCCCATCCTGCATTTGACTTGGACTTCGCCAGCCAGGGCCAGGAGGCGCTGGAGTTGGTTCGCCGGGCGCGGGATGAAGGGCGCCCCTATATGCTGGCGTTTGTCGACGTGCGCATGCCTCCGGGCTGGGACGGAATCGAAACGACAGCCAAAATCTGGGAAGTGGACGACCATTTGCAAGTGGTCATTTGCACCGCCTATTCGGATTACTCCTGGGACGAGGTGTCGACTCTGCTCCATCAGCCGGACCGGTTTGTCGTTCTGAAAAAGCCTTTTGACGTTGTCGAAGTCCTGCAACTGGCGAACGCCTTCACGGAAAAGTGGCGTTTGCTGCGGCAAGTCGAAGACCACACGCGCTGTTTGCAGGCGAGCGAAAAGCGTTACCATCTTCTGGCCGACGCCATGCCAGCCCTCGTCTGGACAGCCCGGCCGGACGGCACTGTGGATTATGCCAACCAACGGCTGGCAGAATTCAGCGGCAAAAGCGCCGAATCGCTGGCCGGCTCGGCATGGCACGAAATCATCCACCAGGACGATCTGCCGGAATGCCTGGAGCGCTGGGCCGCAGCTTGCAAAACCGGCACGGAATACCGGATAGAATACCGGCTGAAACGGGCCGTCGACGGCGCTTATCGGTGGCATCTGGCGCGCGGCATTCCAATTCGGGACGAGCAGGGACAAATCACCCAATGGATCGGCTCGTGCGCCGACATCGAAGACCAAAAGCGGGCCGAGGGAACATTGCGCCAGGCCCAGGCCGACCTGGAAAACCGCGTGATGGAACGCACGGGGGAATTGGCGGCCACCCAGCGGCGGCTGGAACATCTGCTGCGCTCCAGTCCCGCCGCCATTTACTGCGTAAAGATTGAAGCAAACCGGATGGATCGCGCCACGTTCATCAGCGAAAATGTCCGCAACATCCTGGGCTGTCATTCGGAGGAACTTTTGCGCGACCCGCAATTCTGGTTGCAGCACCTGCATCCGGAGGACGCCGCGCTGATGCCCGGACACATCGCCAAACTTTTGCAGGAGGGAAACAATCCAATCGAATACCGCTTCCGTCAGGAGGACGGCACTTATCGCTGGATTCGGGATGAAGCCCGCGTGATCCGGAACGGCCAGGGAACGCCGGTTGAAATCATCGGCTGCCAGATCGACGTCACCGAACGCAAGCAAATGGAAGAGGCCAAGCGCGCGAGCGAGGAACGGTATCGCGAGCTGGTCGAGACACAGGGCGAAGGGGTCCTGCTGGTGGACACCAGCCTCCGCTTCACGTTTGTCAATCCCGCCGCCGAAAAGATCTTCGGCGTCTGGTCCGGCCAACTGGTGGGCCGGAAGCTCGATGAGTTCCTGGCTGAACCCGACCGGCTGATCCTGCAAAAGCAAATCAAATTGCGCGCCGGCGGCGTCCGCTCGAGTTATGAGATCGAAATCACCACCGGCAGCGGCGAACGGCGACAAGTTCTCGTCACCGGCACGCCGCAGTATGACCGCGAGGGAAAGTATCGCGGCTCGTTCGCGGTGTTTCGCGACATCACCGAGCGCAAGAAGGCCGAAGAGGCCTTGCGGCAAAGCGAGGAGCGGATTCGCCTGTTGGTGGCGAGCGTCAAGGACTATGAGATCATCATGTTGGATCCGGAGGGGCGGATCGCCAGTTGGAACACGGGCGGCGAACGGATCCATGGCTACAAGGCCCACGAAATCATCGGCCAGCATTTTTCGGTGTTTTATCCCCGCGAAGAGGTGGAACGAGGCAAACCCGCGCTCGAGTTGAAGCAGGCGGCAACCGAAGGGCGCGTGGAAGAGGAAGGCTGGCGCCTGCGCAAGGACGGCTCGCGATTTTGGGCCAGCGTCATCATCGCGGCCGTGCGCGATGATGCCGGCAACCTGCGCGGCTTTTCGAAAGTGACCCGCGATATCACCGATCGCATGGCGGTCGAAGAAAAATTGCTCCTCCAAACTTCCGCGCTCGAAGCCGCCGCCAATGGCATTGTGATTACCGATCGCGCGGGATTGATTCTTTGGGTCAACTCCGCCTTCACCTCCCTCACGGGTTATACCTCAGCCGAAGCCGTGGGACGAACGCCCGCGCTGCTGAAATCCGGCCAGCAGGACAAGTTTTTTTACGAGGCGATGTGGAAGACCATCCTCGGCGGCAACGCATGGCACGGCGAGATTGTCAACCGCCGCAAGGACGGGAACTGTTACTGCGAAGAAATGACCATCACGCCCGTGCTGGACGCGAATGGCGAGGTTCGGAATTTCGTCGCCGTCAAACAAGACATCTCGCAGCGCAAACAGTTTGAACAGGTGCTGGCGCACGAACGCGATCTGCTGCAGACGTTGCTGGAACACAGTCCGGACTGCATTTACTTCAAGGACCGGCAGTCCCGCTTCGTGAGCTTCAGCAAAGCTTTCGAGAAACTCTTCAACGTGCCGAATGCCGAAAGCCTTCGCGGCAAGACGGATTTCGACTTTTTCACCGAGGAACACGCGCGGCCCGCGTTCGAGGACGAGCAGGAGATCATCCGCACGGGCCAGCCCATGATTGGGAAACAAGAGAAGGAAACCCACCCGGACGGCCGCGTCACCTGGGCGATGACCACCAAAACGCCCTGGTACGACAAGGACGGAAACCTGATCGGGACCTTTGGCATCTCCAAGGACATCACCGTGCTGAAAGACGCCGAGCGGGAGCGGCAGGCGATGGAAATCCAGTTGCGCCAGGCCCAGAAGCTCGAATCCATGGGCCAACTGGCGGCCGGCATCGCCCACGAAATCAACACCCCGACTCAATATGTGGGCGACAACACGCGTTTCCTGAAGGATTCTTTCGACAGCCTGACCCAAGTGCTGCACACCTATGGAGAATTGCTCCTCGCTGCCAAAAGCAATGCGGTATCTCCGGAACTGGTCGCCCGCATGGAAAAACAGATTGAGACAAGCGATCTGGATTATCTTTTTAAGCAAATCCCCGCCGCGATCAGCGAAACACTCGAAGGCGTCGAACGGGTCGCCAAAATCGTCCGGGCCATGAAGGAGTTCTCCCATCCCGGCACCAAGGAAAAGTCCGCCGCCAATGTAAACAAAGCGATTGAAACCACCGTGACAGTGGCGCGGAACGAGTGGAAGTACGTGGCGGACCTGGATCTGGACCTCGATCCGACGCTGCCTTTTGTCCCTTGCTTCCTGGGCGAGTTCAACCAAGTCATTCTTAACCTGGTCGTCAATGCGGCCCACGCCATCGGTGACGTGGTGAAACTCAATCCGGGAACCAAAGGCAAAATCACCGTCAGCACCCGCCGGGTCGGCGACGGGGTGGAAGTGCGCGTCAGCGACACCGGAACCGGGATTCCTGAATCGGTGCGTCCGAAGATTTTTACGCCCTTTTTCACCACCAAAGATGTCGGCAAAGGGACCGGACAGGGGCTCTCCATTGTCTACGGCAGCATTGTCAAAAAACATGGCGGCACCGTGACATTTGAAACCGAAGTCGGAAAGGGCACCACGTTTGTTCTGCGGCTGCCGTTCACGGCGCGAACGGCCGATTCCGAACAGCACAGAGCGGAAACCTCCCCGAGCCCGGAACTTGTCACCGCGGAAGCGCTCCCCCATCGGCCATGAAAACGCTGCTCTTTGTCGATGACGAACCCCGAGTCCTGCAGGGGCTGCAACGCCAGTTGCACGGCATGCGCACCGAATGGAGCATGAACTTCGTCGAGAACGGCAACAAAGCCCTGATGTTCATGGCGGGAACCCCGGTGGACGTCGTGGTCACGGATATGATGATGCCGGGAATGGACGGCGCGCAACTTCTCTCGGAGGTGATGCGGCGCCATCCCAACACCATCCGCATCGTGCTTTCCGGACAAGCGGACCGCGAATCGGTGTTGCGCCTGGTCGGGCCGGCCCATCAGTATTTGTCCAAACCGAGCGATGCGGAAGAGTTGCGGAATGCGATCAGCCGCGCTTTTGCCTTGCGGGATCTCCTCGGCAACGAACAACTCAAACAATTGGCCAACCGCACCCGATCCCTTCCCACGCTCCCCGCGCTTCACGCCCAACTTGCCGAAGAGCTCCGCAAAGAGGAACCCTCGATGGAAAATGTGAGCGACATCATTTCCAAAGACATCGCCATGACGACCAAGATTCTTCAATTGGTCAATTCCGCGTTCTTTGGGTTGTCCCAGCAGGTCACCAGCCCGTCCGAAGCGGTGATCTACCTCGGTCTGTCAACCATTCGCGCGCTGGTGCTGTCCTTGCAGGTATTCTCCCAATTCGAGCAGAAATCCATCCAGGGCTTCTCCATCGACGCCTTGGCGCAGCATTGCTGGATGACGGGCGTGGTGGCGCGCCGGATCGCCGAAATCGAACATAGCGACCCGAAACTTGACGACCAGTGCTTTCTGGCCGGACTGCTGCACGACGTGGGACAACTCATTCTGGCGACGGGACTGCCCGATCAGTATGCCCGAACGCTGGAAAGAGCGCGCACGGAGGGACAATCCCTCTGGGAAGTGGAAAAATTGGAGTTCGGCGCCACGCACGCCGAAGTCGGGGCTTACCTGCTGGCACTGTGGGGGCTGCCCAACCCCGTCATCGAAGCCGTCGCCCTGCACCATCGGCCTGCGGACGCCACCGTTGGAAAGTTCTCCCCGGTCATCGCGGTGCACGTGGCCAATGTGTTCGTCCACGACCAAACCGGCACCCACCCCGAATGGCCCGGCAACCAAATGGACTTGGCTTGCCTCACCAAACTGGGGTTGGACGGAAAGGTCGAGATGTGGCGAAGCCGTTGTTTTGAAGATCGCTTGTGAATCCAAACGACATTGCCTTGTCCGCTGCAACCCTAAAAGCCTATGAGTGAAAAAATCCTGTTCGTGGACGACGATCCCAATCTGCTCGCCTCGTGCGAACGGAATTTTAGGAAGCGATTTCAGCTCGATACCGCCACCGGCGGGGAAGCCGGCCTGGCAAAAATCGCCGAGAGGGGACCCTACGCGGTCGTGGTCTCCGACCGGCAGATGCCGAACATGGATGGCATTCAGTTCCTGGCCGCCGTCCGCCAGCGCGCGCCCGATACCGTCCGGATCATGTTGTCCGGCAATGTGGATTTGGAAGCCGCCGTCCGGGTCGTCAATGAAGGAAACATCTTCCGGTTTCTGATCAAGCCCTGTCCGCCGGATGTTTTGGGCAAGGCGCTGGAGGACGCGCGCGCGCTCTACAACCTGGCCACCGCGGAAAAGGAGCTGCTCAACAAAACCCTCAGCGGGAGCGTCAAGCTGCTCACCGAAATTCTGTCCACGATGGACGCCCGTTCCTTTGGACGCACCGAAAAGCTGCGGGGCCTCATCAACGAAGTGATCCAAAACCACAGCGTGCCGCTGGAAAACGCCTGGGAAATTCATTTGGCCGCCATGCTTGCACCCATTGGTTACTTGACGCTGCCGCCCGAGATCGTCCTCAAGGCGCGCGCGAGCCAGGCGCTCTCCAAGGTCGAGGAAAAGTTGCTCGCCAACATGCCCGAAACCGCCGCGCGCCTGCTGGCCAATATTCCGCGCTTGCAAGGTGTCGCCAAACTCGTCCGCTACCAGGAAAAACATTACGATGGCATGGGGTTTCCTCCCGATTCCGTCCAGGGTGAAGCCATTCCGGTCGGCGCCCGGCTCTTGAAAATCTTTTTCGACATGATGCAGCTCCAGTCGGTCGGAATCACTCCGTTGAAGGCGCTGAACGAGATGCAGCAACGCCAGGGTTGGTACGACCCCAAATTGCTCGCCGCGGTTCGCGCCTGCTTTGGCGGCGCCACCGACGCGGCCGACACCGCCAAGCCGAATATTTCCGTGACCGTGGCGGATTTGAATGTCGGCATGGTCTTGTATTCGGACCTGCTGACCAAAGAGGGCACTCTGGTCCTCTCGGCCGGCCACCAAATCAGCCAGATGAGCTTGGAAAAAATCCAGAACTTCGACCAGTTGTCCGGAATCAGAGAGCCAATCTTTGTGGAAATCGCAGCATAGGGCGCCCGTCAGGAAAGTTGGAACGACTGACGGCGAACGCTTTCGCGGCAATTCCGGTCGCACCGCTGAACGCGGTTCGGACCGTTCCGCGCGCCCGCTTGCCAGGGAAATAAGAGGTTGAATCGAGGTTGGCCCCCGACGAAGCTCGCCGAAGCATGGTGCCGTTTGCGATTGACCAGCCCCTTCATGATTTGCTCAATTGTCCCGCAATTATAAGTTATGACTTGTCTTGCTCGCTTTCCACATCGTCCGTTGAATGCCTTCAGCCTGGTTCTTCTGGGACTGGGAACTGTTTTCGGAACCCTGCACGCCGAGAACCGCCCGCTCTATCTTGACCCGGATCAGCCCGTTGAAAAGCGGGTCGAGGACTTGCTCGGCCGCCTGACGCTGGAAGAGAAGATTTCGCAGATTCACGGTGATTCGAAATTCAGCACCGCTCCGATCCCGCGGCTGGGCGTGCCGCGCCGCTGGCTTTCCGACGGGCCGCATGGCGTGCGGGAGGACGTTGGCCCGCATACGTGGAGTTCTGCCGGACGCACCGATGATTTTGCCACCAGCCTGCCCTCCTTGAGCGCGCTGGGTTCCACCTGGAACCCCGATCTCGCCTATGCTTATGGCGAAGTGCTGGGGGAAGAATCCCGGGCGCGCGGCAAAGACATAATCCTCGGCCCGATCGCGGACATCGCGCGCACCCCGTTGTCCGGGCGAATCTACGAATACCTGGGCGAAGACCCTTTCCTGGTGGCGAAGCTGTCGGCAAACTACGTCCGCGGAGTGCAATCTTCCGACGTGGCCGCGTGCATCAAACATTTTGCCGCCAATAACCAGGAGATGGGGCGCGCCACCATCAACATGGACATGGATGAACGCACGCTGCGGGAGATTTACCTGCCGCCGTTCGAAGCCGCCGTCAAGGAGGCCGGCGTGTGGGCGGTGATGGGCGCCTACACCAAATTCCGCGGCGAACATTGCGCCTACAGTGATTATCTGATCAACAGACTTCTGAAAGGCGAATGGGGGTTCAAGGGGTTGGTCATGTCCGATTGGGGCGGCACTTACAGCACCCGCGAAGCGGCGCTCGGGGGGCTGGATCTGGAGATGGGCACGCTCATACCGGGCACGGAAGACGGAAGAACTTACGACGATTACTACCTGGCCATGCCGTTTCTCGAAGGCATTCGCAAGGGGGATTATCCCGTGTCGGTCCTGGACGACAAGGTGCGGCGCAGCCTGCGGGTCATGTTTGCCACACATGTGTTTGATACCCGAAAACCCGGCGCTCTCAACACCCCTGCACACCAGGCCACGGCGCAACGCATCGCCGAGGAAAGCATGGTCCTGCTGAAGAACGACGGCGGCGCGCTGCCGCTGGATGCGTCCAGAATCACCTCCCTCGCGATCATTGGCGAAAACGCCGTGCGCCACAATGCCGCGGGCTTTTTTGGCGCCGGAGTCAAGACGATGCACGAGATCACGCCATTGGAAGGCATCGTGCAGCGCGCGGGAAGCAGGATGAACATCACCTACTCGACGGGTTACAGCCGGCAGCCGGGTGAGACCAACCTGGTGGAACGCGCCGTCGCCGCCGCCCGCCAGGCCGATGTCGCCGTCGTCATCGCCGGACTGAACCACTCCCGTTACCTGGACGACGAAGGTTGGGACCGCAAGAACCTGCGGCTCCCCTATGGACAGGACGAATTGATCCAACGCGTCCTGCAAGCCAATCCGCGCACGATTGTCGTTTTGATTTCCGGCCCTGCGATTGAACTGGGGCCGTGGCTCGGGCAGGTGCCGGCGCTTTTGCAGGCGCATTATTCCGGAATGGAAGGCGGCCACGCCCTCGCCCGCGTCCTGTTCGGCGACGTGAATCCCTCGGGCAAGTTGGCCTGCACGTATCCGAAACAGCTGATGGATTCACCCGCGCATGCCCTGGGCACCTACCCGGGCACCGACGGCACGCTCTTTTACAAGGAAGGCCTGCTGGTCGGTTATCGCTGGTTTGACACCAAAGGCATCGAGCCGCTTTTCCCCTTCGGCTATGGGCTTTCGTACACACATTTCGAGTATTCGGGACTGAAACTGGTTTCCGGAACCAATTCCCAGGATGCCGTTATCACCGCGGAGTTTGAAATCGCCAACACTGGAGAGCGCGCGGGCGCCGAGGTGGCCCAGCTTTATGTGCATCAGGCGCACCCCAGCCTGCCGAGGCCGGCCAAGGAATTGAAAGGTTTCAAAAAAATCATGCTCGAACCGGGCGAAAAGCAAAAGGTCTCGATCCCGCTCGACCGCCGTGCGTTCGCGTTCTACGACCCGGACCTGAAAGGTTGGGTGGCGCAAGCCGGCGAGTTCAGGATCCTGGTGGGCAGCTCCTCGCGCGATATCCGCCTGGAAAACGGTTTCCACCTGTCCGAAACGACCGTGGAGAAGCAGGCCGTGCCTTGACGAAGTCGTCAGTTGATGGAATCACAG
>Ga0265338_10007999_pt1 | contig 12944 bp, 10 predicted proteins | sample 42126metaG_FD_193579 | JGI IMG/M metagenome (GOLD analysis project Ga0265338, IMG submission 193579) | Rhizosphere microbial communities from Carex aquatilis grown in University of Washington, Seatle, WA, United States - 4-21-26 metaG | ecosystem: Host-associated > Plants > Roots > Rhizosphere... | reverse complement strand
CCTCCATTGCGAGGCAAGAACACTCCCCCTCCCCTTGATGGCTTGGGCCGCGAAGCGGACCAAGGTTGGGGGGAGGGGTACGTGCGGCACGAACCCCTCCCCCCAGCCTTGGTCCGCTTCGCGGCCCAAGCCCTCAAGGGGAGGGGGAGGATAGTGTCGTAATGGACCTCGCGCCCGACGCTGTCGCGGTCATCGGCTTTGTCGTGCTGTTCGCGCTGATGCTGCTGCGCGTGCCGGTCGGCATGGCGATGGGATTGGTCGGCGTCAGCGGGTTCGGCTACCTGGTGGGGGCCGGACCGGCGCTGAAGATGGTCGGCCAGACCTCGATGCGCATCGTCACCGACTATACTTTCGGCGTGATCCCGATGTTCCTGCTGATGGGCGCGTTCGTCTCGCGCTCCGGCATGAGCCGCGAGTTGTTCCGCGCCGCCAACACCTTTGTCGGCCATCTGCGCGGCGGGTTGGGAATTGCCACGATCGCCGCCTGTGCGGGGTTCGCCGCGATCAGCGGTTCGTCGGTGGCGACCGCGGCGACATTCTCGACCGTTGCCTATCCGGAAATGCGGCGCTTCGACTATCCGCAGTCGTTTGCGACCGGCGTCATCGCCGCGGGAGGCACGCTTGGGGCGATGTTTCCGCCGTCTATCGTGCTGGCGGTGTACGGACTGATCACGCAGCAGGACATCGGCAAGCTGTTCATCGCCGGCGTGCTGCCGGGATTGCTGGCGGTGTCGATGTATATGGCGACGATCTTCATCATCGGCCGCGTGCGCCCGCGTTTCCTGCCGGCGGCACCTCGAAGTTCCTGGGCCGAGCGTTGGGGCGCCGCACGCGAAGTCTGGGCTCCGTTGGCCTTGTTCGTATTCGTGATCGGCGGATTGTATGGCGGGCTGTTCACGCCTACCGAGGCCGGCGGCATGGGTGCCGGCGGCGCATTCCTGCTCAGCATCGCGCGACGGCGGCTGTCGCGCGCGGACATCCTGGAATCGCTGCTGCAAGCGACGCGTACCGCCGCGGCGGTGTTCACCGTGCTGATCGGCGCCATCCTGTTCGGCTACTTCCTGACGGTGACGCAGACGCCGCAGAACGTGACGGCCTTCGTCACCGGGCTCGGCCTGGGGCGCTATGGTGTGCTGGCCGTGATCATGGTGATGTACCTGGCGCTGGGCTGCCTGATGGATGCGATGGCGATGATCATCCTGACGGTGCCGATCATCTTTCCGGTGATCACGTCGCTGGGCTTCGATCCCGTGTGGTTCGGCGTGATCATCGTGATGACGGTGGAATTGGGGCTGATCCATCCGCCGGTCGGCATGAACGTGTTCGTCATCAAGACGGTAGTGAAAGACGTCAGCTTCTCGACGATCTTTCTCGGCGTGATCCCGTTCGTGCTGACCGACATCACGCGGCTGGTGGTGCTGATCGCGTTCCCGGCGATTGCGCTATGGTTGCCGGGGCGGATGTAGCACGATCGTACGTGCACTTCTGCTCTGGTACCAACCGCCCATGGCGTCTGGTGAAGGTCCCATTTCCGTTGCCGGCGAAGACCGCCTACCCACGTGTTCTCTTTCGTCCTGCACGGAGAAGTCGTGGATGGCCGGCCTTCGCCGAGCAGGACACATGGCAACGTATCGCCGCTTCGCTCTGGTTGCCGCACCGCTGCGCTGCGCGCAATGACAGGCAACGGCCGGTGTTTCCGATTCAGGCGAGCGCTCTAATCGGCGACCCGCGCCATGGCCCGCCGCTGCGCACGCACCGGCCGTGCGGACGTCAGCTTCCGCTCGTGGCGATGCATGATCCAACTGCCGACCCCGAACACCAGCACCGCCACGACGCCGACCACGATGCCTATTGGTCCGGATTGGTGCTTCATCTGCGTGCCCAGCATGCTGGCGCCCACGCTATAGAACGCTGCCCAGATCACGCTGCCAACCACATTGGCGACGATGAAGCGCCGCAGCGGCATGCGGTTCGCGCCCGCCAGCAACGCCGCGATCACGCGCAGCACGATCACGAAGCGGGCGACGATGATGACCTTGGTGCCGTGGCGACGGAACAGCAGGCGGCCCAGGGCCAGGCGCCGCCACGTCAGGCCGATGTGGGTGCCATAGCGGCGTAGCAAACGATATCCCACGCTGCGGCCAATGCCGTAGCCGAGCATCTGTCCCACGATCGCGCCGAGCGCTGCCGCCACACCAACCAGATAGGGATTCAGTTCGTGCGTGCTGCCGGCATAGACCGCGGCCATGATCAGCAAGCCCTCGCCAGGTACGGGCAGGCCGAGGCACTCGAGCCCGACCACGAGCGCGAGGCCAAAGTAGCCATACCCGTGCAACAGCCCGAGGAAGGTATGCGTATGGATAAAGTTCATGCCCAGCCCAAGAAAGCCATTTGTTGGCGCGCTGCCCACGCGCGGGCGGATACACTAACCCCTGTCGCCGCGGTGTGCGAGAGCAATCATGCACAAAGAATGTGCTGCGGCGCAGCAACTGTGGCCGTCATTCGTTAGGGAACCAGTAATATCTTGCCGATATGCTGGCTCGATTCCATCAGGCGATGGGCTTCGGACGCCTGCGCGAGCGGAAATTGCTTATAGGTAAAAGTGCGCAGCTTGCCCTCGGCCCACAGCGGCCAGACCTTTTGCCGCAATGCAGCGATGATCGCCGCCTTCTGATCGATGCTGCGGGAGCGCAACGTCGAGCCGGTAATCGTCAGGTGCTTGCGCTGCACCGCACCGAAATCCGCTTCTATCCGCGTGCCGCGCATCAGGGCGACGAAGCACAGGCGGCCCTCGCGCGCCAGCACCTCGATCTCGCGCGGGATGTAGTCGCCGCCGACCATATCGAAGATCGCGTCGATACCGCGGCCGTTGGTGAATTTCTTGCCCTCCGCGACGAAATCCTCGGTGTGGTAGTTGATTGCGAGATCGGCGCCGTAGTCGCGGCAGGCCTGGCATTTTTCTGCCGAGCCGGCGGTGGTCATCACCTTGGCGCCGAATGCCTTGGCAAGCTGGATGGCGGTCATGCCGATGCCGCTGCTGCCGCCTTGCATCAGGAAGGATTCTCCTGCGCTGAGGTGGATGCGGTCGAACACGTTGGTCCAGACGGTGCAGAACGTCTCGGGCAGGCCGCCGGCGTCGATCAGGCTGACGCCGTGCGGGATGGGCAGGCATTGCACGGCCGGAACGGCGGCGTATTCGCCGTAGCCGTCGCCGATCATCAAGGCGCAGACCTGATCGCCGTCCTGCCATTGCGTCACGTCGTCGCCGCGCTTGACGATAGTGCCGGAGCATTCCAGACCCGGAATGTCCGGTGCGCCGGGCGGCATCGGGTAGCGGCCCATGCGTTGCAGGCAATCGGCGCGGTTCACACCGGAGGCGGCGATGCGGATCAGTACTTCTCCCGCTTTCGGTTCGGGTACCGGTCGGATGGCGGGGACCAGCACTTCCGGCCCGCCGGGGGACTTGATTTCGATGACAGTCTGCGTGGCGGGGATGTTGGCGAGCAAAGTCGGTCCTCCGGAGCGGCCAAGGTGGGTAAGCTTTTAACACGGGGCATCTGTGAGAGCTACGCAGGGCGAGGGCGGTCGCGCCTGGACCGCAAGCTTGAGCAAGATCGGGCGGGCCGTTGCGGCTGGAAGGAAGGAAATGTCTCACCAAGCTGAAGGAAGGATCAGGTAAGCCTCACAAAGCGTTCGTGCGATCCCAGGTTCTTGCCACGTGCCGCGGCGACCGAAAGTCTGCTTTGTGAATGCTTCCCGTCGCTTCCTTCAGCTTGGTGAGACATTTCCTTCTTTCCGGCCGCACCCCAGGACGCTCGCGCCAGAGCATGCGAATGCTGCGCCGCCAGGACGGCCGGGGTTGGGTTGCGGGCCAGGATGTGGCACGCTGGCGCTTAAATACGAAACTGGAGGAAACCACCAATGCCTACGCCGATCGCTCGCCGTACCATGCTGCAAGCCGGGCTTGCCACCGCCACGGTGGCTGGCTTGCCGCGCCGCTCCCGCGCACAGCAGCAACCGATCCGCATCGGCGTGCTGACCGACATGAACGGCGTTTACGCGGCCAATACCGGTCCCGGTTCGGTGCTCGGCGCGAAGCTGGCGATCGAGGATTTTGCCAAGCTGCACCCCGAGCTGAAGGTCGAGCTGGTATCGGCTGATTTGCAGCTCAAGCCGGACGTTGCGTTGGGCATCGCGTCCGATTGGTATGCCAACCAGGGCGTCGATCTGGTGACCGACGTGCCGCTGTCCTCGGCCGCGTTTGCCATCGGCGACCTGGCGAAGCAGAAGGACAAGGTGGCGATCTTCACCGGGGGCGCGTCGGCCGATATCACCGGCGGGCATTGCGGACCGAACCACCTGCACTGGGTGTATGACACCTGGTCGATGCCGCACGGTGTGGTTGAGGCGGCGGTCAAGGAAGGCGCGAACACCTGGTTCTTCATCACCGCCGATTATGCGTTCGGTCATTCGCTGGAGCATGACGCGGCCAGTTTCGTCACTGGCAGCGGCGGCAAGGTGTTGGGCGAGGCGCTGGCACCGTTCCCCGGCACCACGGATTTTTCCGCGTTCATCGTGCAGGCGAAGGCGTCCGGCGCGAAGGTGATCGGCCTGGCGAATGGCGGCGGCGACACGGTGAACTGCATTAAGCAGGCAGCCGAGTTCGGCATCATGAAGAGCGGCATGAAGGTCGCCGGCCTGATCTTCCTGTTGCACGATGTGCATGGCGTTGGGCTGCAATCCGCGCAGGGCGTGCTGCTGACCGAGCCGTTCTATTGGAATCTGAATGCCGGCACGCGCGAGTTCGGCAAGCGATTCGCTGCGCAATTCAACGGGGTGATGCCTGGGTCGGTGCATGCCGGTCAGTATTCGGCCGTGACGGACTACCTGAAATCGGTTGTTGCGGTCGGGCCGGCCAAGGCGAAGGCGAGCGGCCGCGCGGTGATAGAGCATATGAAGGCGACGCCGACCGACGATCCGTTGTTCGGCAAGGGCAGCATCCGCGCCGATGGGCGGGTGATCCACGCGATGTATTTGTTCGAAGTGAAGTCGCCGGCTGAATCGAAAGAGCCGTGGGACTACTACACGTTGAAGCGCACCATCCCGGCGGACCAGGCATTCCGTCCGATCAACGAGGGCGGCTGCAAGATGAGCTCGACCTGAAGGCCACCGTCCATCCGATGTAGTTGCGATGAGCAGTTTTGTCGCCGGGGCGGGGAGCGTTGCGGCTGCGGGGGAGAAATTCCCACATCGCGGCATGATCACCTGGTGCATCATCGGCGCGACGCTGTTGCAGTCGCTCGACCAGACGATTGCGAATGTGGCGCTGCCGTATATGCAGGGCAGCTTCTCGGCGAGCTACGACGAGATCACCTGGGTGCTGACGTCTTATATCACGGCGGCGGCGATCATGACCGCACCGGTGGGCTGGCTTGCGTCGCGCTTCGGCCGCAAGCAGATGTTCATCTCTTGCGTGGTCGGTTTCACAATCGCCTCGATGGCTTGCGGTGCGGCGCAGACGCTGGAGCAAATCGTACTGTTCCGGATGTTGCAGGGCATTTTCTCGGCGGGTTTGGTGCCGATCTCGCAGGCGGTGATGCTGGACATCTACCCGCCGGAGCTGCGCGGCTGGTCGATGGCGCTGTGGGGCATGGGGGTGATGATCGGGCCGATCATGGGGCCGACACTCGGAGGTTATCTGACGGCCTGGTACGACTGGCGCTACGTGTTCTATATCAATCTGCCGTTCGGCATTCTTGCCACGATTGGGCTGCTGGCTTTCCTGCCCAATGTGCCCGGCAGCCGCGCGCTGCGGTTCGACTGGATGGGCTTTGCGATGCTGTCGCTCAGCATCGGCGCGTTGCAAATCATGCTGGATCGTGGGCAAGAGCAAGATTGGTTTGCTGCGAAGGAGATCGTGATCGAGGGGGTGGTGGCGGGGCTGGCCGGCTACCTGTTCGTGGTGCATCTCGGTGGGTCGCGGCGGCCGCTGATCCGTCCGGCGCTGTTCCGCGACGTGAATTTCTCCGCCGGGATCATTCTGATGTTCGCGACCGGAACGTTGCTGGTGTCGAGCATTGCGCTGATGGCGCCGTGGCTGCAGAACCTGGCGAACTATCCGGTGGCGACCGCCGGGTTGCTGATGGCGCCGCGCGGGCTCGGCAATATGATCACGATCGTGCTGAGCGGGCGGCTGTCGCACCGTATCGACGCTCGGTTGATGGTGGGGACGGGGTTGCTGATCGAGTGCGTGTCGTTCTGGATCATGACCGGCTGGACCCCGGACGTGTCGAGCCAGACGCTGATCCTGACGATCATCCTGCAGGGCGCGGGGATTGGGCTGATCTTCACTCCGTTGCAGATGCTGGCGTTCGCGACGATCGATCCGGCGTTGCGCACCGAGGGTGCGGGGCTGTTCAGCCTGTTCCGCAATATCGGCGCGGCGGTCGGGGTGTCGGTGGTCACTACCATGCTGGCGCGCAATACGCAGGTGCTGCACGAGTCGATCGGCGCCGGCGTCAATCCGTTCAACCGGGCGCTGGGCGCGTTGGACATGCTGAACCCGGCGCACGCGCATGGCGCGGCGCTGCTGGACCGGCTGGTCAACCAGCAGGCGCAGATTATTGCGTATGTGGACGACTATAGGCTGCTGATTCTCACGACGCTGCCGGCGTTGCTGCTGCTGTTCTTCATGCGGCGTCCGCGGTACGTCGTGGGTGCGGCACCGGCGCGGACGGAGGCGGTGGAGTAGGTGGGGAAACCTCTCCCGCCTGCGGCAGGAGAGGTCGAGGGCGCGGCAGCGCACGAGGGTGAGGGTGATCGGGTCGGCACGCTCTACCTGCTGGGGTACGACCCGATCACCCTCACCCTCGCCGCTTCGCGTCTCGACCTCTCCCGCGCTCGCGGGAGAGGTTAGGTGAGCGGGAGAGGTTATTTACCGGAGGGCCTCGCGGAGATAGGGCAGGAAATGCGCTACCGGCGGGGTGGGAAGGTCCTGCACCTTCGCAGCTTCGTCGAAGCGGCGCAGTTGCACCGCGGCTTGCGACTGCGGCAGGGCATGGAACGCCGCTACCTCGCCGGCGGACATCGGACCGCCCTGCAATGCCAGGCTACGCACGCTGTCCGGTGACAGTTTCGCGAAATAGTCCGGCTCCGTCGCACACAGGTAGCGCTTGGCGGCAACGTGCAGGCGGACCGGCTCGGTGACCGGCGGCCCGAACAGCGCTGCGAGGTAGGCTCGGCCGAGTTCTTCGTGGCGGTCGTCCACGCCATCGGCCGCCGGATCCTCGCCCAGCCCATGCACCATGTGGCCGATGTCATGCAGCAACGCCGCAGTCACCAGTGCGGCGTCGCACTTCATTTGCTCTGCCAGCAGCGCGGCTTGCAAGGCATGCTGCAACTGGCTGACCGACGCCAGGCCGTAGCGGCGGCTGCCTTTCTCCTCCAGCAGCGCGGCGATCGAGGCGATGGGATCCTGGGGCATGACGTACAGGCAACCTCTTCCGGTCCGCGACGCAGGCAACCTCTTCCGGTCCGCGACGCAGGCAACCTCTCCCGCCCTGCGGGAGAGGTCAAGGCGCGGCAGCGCCGAGGGTGAGGGCGATCGGGTCGGCACACTGATTCGGGCGGCACCCTGCTACAGCAGGCTGCGTGCCGGCCCGATCACCCTCACCCTCGGTGCTGCGCACCTTCGACCTCTCCCGCGCGTAGCGCGGGAGAGGTTTCTGGCCCGCCCCTTTCGTGCCGCGCGGATATCTGCAACCGTGGCCGCCATGAATGACGCTGCCCCCACCGACACTCTGTCGCTCCACCTGTCCTTGCTCACGCTGGACACGCATATCGATATCCCCTGGCCCACCGGTCCCGATGCGTTCGAGGACAGCCGGCGCTGCGTCGATCTGCCGAAGATGCGGCGCGGCGGGCTGGGCGCCGGCTGCTTCGCGGCCTACGTGCCGCAAGCCGCGCGCACCCCGGCGTCGGAGCAAATGGCGTTCGAACGCGCGGTCGCGATGCTGCGGGCGATCAATGCCATGGGCCGCAGCCAGGACGGCATCACCGCGCGAGTCGCCGTTAGCGCGGCGGACATCGAGGCGGCCAAACGCGACGGCGTCCTGGCGATCATTCCGGCAGTGGAAAACGGCTTTGCCACCGGCACCGACCTGGCGCGGCTGGCGCGCTTCCGGGAACTCGGGGCACGCTATCTCACGCTGACCCATAACGGCCACAACGCGCTGTCGGACTCGTGCAATCCGCGCAAGGATTTGAACGACGCGCCGGAGGAACACGGCGGATTGTCGGTGCTCGGCCGCGCGGCGATTGCGGAACTGAACCGGCTCGGCATGCTGGTCGATGTCGCGCACGTATCGCGCGCGGGGATGCTGCAAGCGGCGGAGGTGTCGCGCACGCCGATCGTGTCCACGCATTCCTGCATCCGCGCGCTGTGCGACCATCCGCGCAACATGGACGACGCTCAGTTGGATGCGCTGCGCGATGTGGGCGGGGTGATCCAGATCACCGCGGTGCCGTCGTTTCTTAAGAAGGAGGCGAAGGCCGACCAGGTCACCACCGCCGACTTCGCCGACCACGTCGATTATGCGGTCGGGCGGATCGGTATCGAGCATGTCGGGATCTCATCGGATTTTGACGGGGGCGGCGGGTTTTCCGGCTGGATGAACGCCGCCGACAGTCCGAACATCACTGCCGAACTGCATCGCCGGGGGTATGATCGTGCTGCGTTGGCCGCGCTGTGGGGCGGCAATTTCCTGCGGGTGATGCGCATCGCCGAGGAGGTCGCGGAATGACGCGCACGGTTCGACTGCCGGATGGCACCGAAGTGCCGGCGCTCGGTCAGGGCACCTGGCACATGGGTGAAAATTCCCGTTTGGCGAAGCAGGAGGTGGCGGCGCTGAAGCTCGGCATCGAGCTGGGCGTGACGCTGATCGACACCGCGGAGATGTATGGCAACGGCGGCGCGGAGGAACTGGTCGGCGAGGCGATCGCCGGGCGGCGCGACGGGTTGTTCATTGTCAGCAAGGTGTATCCGCACAACGCCTCGCGCGCGGGGACGACGGCGGCGTGCGAGCGCAGCCTGAAGCGGATGCGCATCGACTGCATCGACCTGTATTTGCTGCACTGGCCCGGCAATCATCCGCTGTCCGAGACGGTGGAGGCGTTCGAGGCATTGAAGGCCGCGGGGAAGATCCGTTATTGGGGTGTGTCGAATTTCGACACCGGCGAGATGGGACGGGTGTGGAAGCTGCCGGCGGGCGGGATGTGCGCGACGGACCAGGTGCTTTATCACCCCGACAGTCGCGGCATCGAGTACGATCTGCTGCCGTGGTGTGCGGAGCATCGCATGCCAATCATGGCGTATTCGCCGGTGGGGCAGGGGGGGCGGCTGCTGCGCTCGCCGGCGCTGGCGGCGGTGGCGAAGCGGCACAGTGCGACGCCGGCGCAGATCGCGATTGCCTGGAGCATGCGCAGTGGGTCGGCGATCTCGATTCCCAAGGCGACCAACCCCGTGCATGTGCGGGAGAACGCGGTGGCGGGGGATATCGTGTTGACGGCGGAGGATCTGGCCGAGATCGACGCCCGGCATCCGCCGCCTCGGCAGAAGCAGGGGCTGGATATTCTATAGTCGATCGGCCGCCTGGAGCGGCGTGAGCGCGCCGCCTGAAGGCTCGATGTCCTGGCGAGCCATATGTGCAGCAGTGGTTGCATGTTCTTGCTGTCTGGCTGCGGACCGAAGGTGGCACGACTTTCCGGTACGCAGGGTGGGAAAATCGTGGATGCGGGCCGGAGCCTGCCACCGGGCGCTTGAACCGGTGCTCGGCATGACGCTGTTGGGCCGTCCGTGCGTCAATCTTTTCGCGGGCTGGCATTAGTGGGATAGCGGATCAGGTACGGCTCGGCAAAAGCCTGCGTGGAATGAGAAGTTGCGCGGACAGCACCAAAATCGGCAATCATGGCGCGAGGCGAATGGTTCCGGGCGCACAAAGAGGTTGACCGAGGTGGGGGAATACGCCAGCGTGAAAAATTGCTCGCGATATCGACGAGTGTCGTGCCGATGGAGGATTAAGTGACGCCTGAAGAAAAACGCCAGGACGACGCGAGGCTTTTCAAATGCGCCGTTGACGTCGGTGAAGTTGCGGTCAGATTCGCATTTCAGAATAGTACATTCGTGTATGGCACGATGGGCAAGGGCAGCAGTGTCCTGAAGGCTTTCAAGAAATGGGCGGCCGCGCCGAGCCGCTTCAAGCCGGGCGAGCAAATCATTGCACGAGAACTCAATCTTTTCGACCCGGGGACGCGTCTCATCACCTATAACCAAGGTGACGATAATGTCCAGATGATGGACATGTATTATGGGCAGAAGGGGAACGAGCTTTATATGCGGCGGAACCCCGCCATCGCGGCGTTCGTGCACAAGGCCATGGATTTCAAGGGGCCGTTTTCGATGAAGCAATCGGGCCGCGATGCTTATATGGAAACCCACAAGACGACCATGGAAGGCTGGTGGTCGAACAGCCCGAAAGTGCACGGGAACACCGCGACGGTGGAGATGTCACGCGCTATCCGGTGGGGAATCCATCGTTTCGGGGGAAAGTTGACGTTCGAAGGCAAGGAGATCTTCTACTCTCAGGTATTCAATATGCACCCCGACGCCTACAAAGGCGACACGGACAGAGAAGCGATTTCCTTGTTCGAGTACTTCAACACCGCCTCGTCTTTTGAAACACCCTTTGGCAGAGGCAAGCTGGTGTTTATGTGGAACGGGGTGCCTACCATACCCACGCATTGCCATTTTCTGTCCAATTGGGGGTTCGACGCTGCGCCGGACGGCAGAAAAGGCTCTGCGGCGCAGGTTGCAGCGGTGCAAGGACAGCGCGACGCGGGCAAGGCGGCTTTCACGCAATTTCACAGCTATTCGGCGAAAAAGCCCGATGACATCGGCGCGCTGCATCATCACGCGCTGAATAGCGGCAACATCGCGGATTGGCTGAAAAAGCAAAACGTCGCCCTGAATCAGCCGTTGTGGGACAAGTTCCGGGAGAGGCCGGCTGCGTTGCAGGGCGTCAGCACGGATTTGATCATAAAGCTGATCCAGAGTGGGTGATTTCCTGACCGCAGGCGCGGTTCGTGCCGGTGGTCCTCTCGCGGAACGCCGTTTGGCATCTCGCCGCCCTGAGCAGGGCGTGTTGGCCGGCGACGTCCTGTGTGACGGCCGAGGTGCGGGCATAACCGTAAATCCTGCCAATTATTGCGTATAAGAAATCTGCATTGGAAAAACCCAACCCATCAGGACCAGGGTTTGATGCAAGATAGCTTGAATTGTGCAGCGTGGGCCGTGGCAGAATCCAGGTCAATCGTTTTCGAAGTCGGATGCCCGGTCTCCCAACAAGAAGCGCGGACCCGGGCCGGCGCGCGCGGCGCGATCGTTTGGATTGTAAAGCGCGCAGCGATCAAGCGATAAGCATCCACATCCGATACAGCCATCCAATAGCTCTTGCGTTCGTTGCAGCATGGCGATCTTCGTCGCAAGGATGCCGCGCATTCGCGCGCCAATGGCACGCCACTGCGCGCGTGTCGGCGCCTGCCCGTGCGGCAGGGTCGAAAGCTCGGCCTCGATCTCGGAGAGGTTCAGTCCCAACTGCTGCGCGATGAGCGCGAAAGATAGTCGCCGAATGTCGGCGCGCATGAAGCGGCGTTGATTGCCGGCGCTACGAACCGCCCTGACCAAGCCGCGTGTTTCGTAGAAGCGGATCGCGGATACTGAAAGTCCGGTTCTGCGGGCGGGTTCGCCGATCGACATCGTTGCGGGTGGGTTCATGCCGGGCCCCAAAAATACCTTGACCTCAAGTTAGCTTAAGGTTTTACAACCCGCAACCGGCCAGCGATGCACGCCTGACCCTAGGAGGAAAATCCGATGCCAGCACCACGCCTTGAGCATGTGAATATCACGGTCGCCGATCACGAACGCACATCGGGTCTGATGGAAACGCTTTTCGATTGGCACGTCCGTTGGCGCGGCCGGTCACAGAGCGGCGGATATACGACCCATGTCGGATCGAACGATCACTACCTGGCGCTCCATACGCCGGGCGATACTGCTTTTATCGTGGAAGCTTTTGCCAAGGGCAAACCATTGAACCATGTTGGCGTTGAAGTTGACGATCTTGATGCCATCGAGGCGCGCGTGATGGCGGCTGGTCTCAGGCCGTTCGGCCATGCCGACTATGAACCGGGCCGCCGTTTCTATTTTCTTGACCCGGATGGGATCGAGTATGAGGTCGTCAGCTATAAGAAACACGGATTAGGGCGTGATCGCCCCGGATTGAAGCGGTGACGCTGGGCCTCGTGTGTATCGGGGGGTGCTTCGGGCGTCACCGCGCCATTTGATAACCCTGCGACAAGTTGTGAAACTGTAGATGTGTCCTCGGGAGATCGGTGGGCGCTTCGCCCCGCGAGAGTAGTGGGGATGGCGGATGAAATCCTGTGCTTGCGGACTCGAGTCGCCGTCGACGTCCGTTGGAGCATGTTCATCCAGAATGGATACGGCTGCCATCGCGTGTCATTGCGAGGAGCGAAGCGACGAAGCAATCCCGTGCCTGACGAGCGTTCCTCGGCTCCTCAGACAGGGGATTGCGTCGTCGCTTCGCTCCTCGCAATGACAGCGGCTTCGACGATTCCGGTCACAATGGAAATGCTCTGGTGGGTTGATTGCCATTCATGGCCCACCATCGACAAAGCCCGCGCGAGGTAATGGAACCACCGATGCACACCGATGCACACCGATGCACACCGATGCACACCGATGCACACCGATGGACCGCGCGGCGTGGAGGGCAGTGCGCAACGACTGGCAGAAACTTTGGAAGTTGACTTGCGTGCAGCGGTCTCGATGAGGCGGCTCTCCGTCAAACCGGACTAGCCGGAGGCCAAGT
>Ga0265338_10007998_pt1 | contig 12944 bp, 11 predicted proteins | sample 42126metaG_FD_193579 | JGI IMG/M metagenome (GOLD analysis project Ga0265338, IMG submission 193579) | Rhizosphere microbial communities from Carex aquatilis grown in University of Washington, Seatle, WA, United States - 4-21-26 metaG | ecosystem: Host-associated > Plants > Roots > Rhizosphere... | reverse complement strand
CAACGCCGTCATATTCAAGAAATACAGCGGCGCCGGCATCTATAATGACACCAACGAAGTCTCGTTGACGAACAGCCGCATGGCCTTCTTTGTCGACCATGTGGTCTTCCAGCCTTCCAGCAAGCCACTGCCTCCGCCGAGCGTCGGCCTTCAGAACACGACTCCGGGCCTGAATCTGTTCAACGGGGCAACGTCCATTTATCAGCGCGAAAGCCTCCGAGCCACCAACTCGAACTTTAGCTGGTTCAACGTCGGCCATCCTGTCAGCTATTCTTACACCATTACGAGCTATCCGCAGGGCGTCGGCCGCAGCGGCTTCCAGAACCATATCTTCCTCGTTCCCGGCGCCGGCACCGTCACCGAAACCGGCCCCGACTGGAACGAAGCCAACATCGTCATGCTCGACCTCGAGAACGCCACCAACGGCGGCATGCAGTGGAACTTCCGTTACAAGACCAATGAAGCCAACGCCAACAGTTTCATGTACGGCGCCGGCACCATTGCGACCCTCAACTGCTCGACAGCCGTCGGCACATGGACTTGCACGTTCAATAATAACACCAACGTGACGCTGACCGACCCGCTCGGGGATTTCACGAACTTCAACATCCCGGATGACGCCAGCTTCTCGACGGCCAGCCTATTCGCCAACCCGCTCGAACTCTACTTCGGCGTGCAGGCGGGCTCGACCACCATGCTCGGCCAGGTAGCGACCTTTGGCAGCTTCACCGTCACTGGCGCCGCCAGTTCGTTTACGGACAACTTCCTTGCTGACAGCGTCATCAATACGAACCTGTGGACCGTTGACGCCAATGATTCCACGAGCGTTCAGCTCGTGAACGCCGCCCAGCCATATTGGGTGACCATGACGACGCCCAATGCGGGCTATTCGGTTATCTATTCGCCCACGTTGCAGCATCCTCTCTCGTGGACCTCTCCTTCGGGCATCGTAGGATACGGGAATATCGGCACCAAATCCTATAGTCTGGTTCCCAGCAGCGTGCTGAGCGGCAACCAGGGCTACTTTGAAGCCATCAAGCGCACATTCACGCAGTTGGTCGTCGTTCTGCCCGGCCAGACGCTCACTCCCGGAGTGTCTCCTGGCGTTAGCGGCACACCTACAGCGGTTAGTCTCGGCGCTGGCGGAGCTGAAGACGTCACTGTTTACGCCCTCGATGCCCAGTTCTACCCCGTCCAGGGCATTTCGGATTCCATCAACCTCTCATGCACGGATCCCCTGTCGACCGTGCCCGCCGCCCCGGTCCTGATGGCCAATGGCGTCGCGACCTTTACTGGAGCCAACGACGTCCTTTTCGGCACGCAGAGCCCGCCGACGTGGACGATCACGGCGACCGATGCCTCGGATGCGACAAAGACCGCCAACACGAGCTCGCCTGTTACGGTAACTCCGTAATCGGCGTTTAACGGATTCACGGCGGGCGCTGGCCGTTCCCAGCGCCCGCCCCTTAGCACGGCAAGAAACGCCAGAATGGGAGCGGACAAGGAGAGAAAGAAACATGAAAATGCGCCAATTGATCAGACCGAATAAGGGATTCACGCTAATTGAGTTGCTCGTCGTCATCGCCATTATCGCGATACTGGCGTCCTTGCTGCTGCCGGCGTTAAGCCACGCCAAGCAACAAGCACAGGCTGTCAAATGCATGAGCGGCACCAGGCAGTTGTTGCTCGGATGGAAAATGTACGCGGACGACAATCGCGATTACCTGGCGCCCAACGATTACCCGTGGACAACCGCATACGCAGGAAATCCGGCGTTGTCGGGTCCAAATGGACCTCACCTCTCTGACTCGGCTTATCGAAGCTGGGTCGTCGGCAGCATGGCTGTGGCACAAGACGAGAACGCCGATTGGGAACTGGTCTGGTTCGGCACTCTGCCGGGCAGCTCCACCGGCGCGATCACGGGCACATGTCTCGCTCCCTACGAGCCGAACAGATTGATTTGGAGATGTCCGGCTGACAACTTTCTGGACGCCCGACAAGCCACTCCCAGGCCGCACTGCCGCAGCTATTCCATGAACTCCGCCGTTGGCACGTTGTGGTGGTCAACCTTCCCCGGCAATGGCAGCGCAGCGCCGATCGGCACCGCCGTCGATGGAGGTTGGTTGCTTGGCGCCTCTTACAGTGGCGGTCAGACCACCTATTTGACCTACGGCAAGTCCACCTCGTTCACATCGCCGGGCGCAGCCAACACCTGGGTGATTATGGATGAGAATCCTTGGACGATTAACGATGCCTCGCTTGCCATTTCCGCTTACGCCGCGACCGGCGCCAACTACTTAATCGACTTCCCTTCCGGCAATCACGGCGGCGATTGCGGTATCGGCTTCTCCGACGCTCACGCCGAAATGCACAAATGGAAGGACTATCGCACCTACAACCCCAAAACGCTGGGTGTTTCACAGGGTGTCACAGGAGGGTCCGGTGGCGGATCTATAAACATGTCGAGCAAGGGCGGCGACGATCAGGACCTTTTCTGGCTCGCGCTGAAAACCTCCGCCCATCGCTAATTCCTGACTCCTCTTTCATCGGCGCCGGATTCCCTCCGGCGCCTTTTTTGTTTTTCCCCTTCGTGAAAATTCGTGTTAATTCGTGTCAACAAAAAGGCGCCGCAAGGCCTTTGACACGAATTAACACGAAGCTTCACGAATTATAAGACGATCCTCTTCCACTCCAATGAGTCTCTCCCGAAATTGACAAGCAAACCGAGTTTCAGCTTTGACGCCGCCAGATAATTCAAAACCTGCTTTACGTGCGCCTCCGTAAGCCTCTCCACGGCCTTCCCCTCAAAGAGAATCTTCTGCCATACGACAAAATCCGCATAATACGGATGCGCCAGGATCACTCCTTTATAGGTGATTTCATATTTCTTCTCCCGTTCAAATGGGATTCCAGCGCGGCTCAACACCACCACAAACGCGTCCTTGTAAATGATCTCGTCGTATCCTTTGCCAAGCTCCCGATGAATCTCCATGCAAAAGCCGACCAACTGAAATACCTCTTCCTTGTATAACAGTTCCATCATCCTAATTCGTGAAAATTCGCGCCAATTCGTGTCAACAAAAAGGCGTCGCGAATCACTTCGTCTCCGTAATCAGCTCCGGCCTCAAAATCCCGACGTACGGCAGGTTCCGATAACGCTCCGCGTAATCCAGCCCGTAACCGACGACGAATTTGTTCGGGATGACGAAGCCGACGTAATCGGCGGCCACCGCCTCCACGCGCCGTTCCGGCTTGTCAAGCAAGACGCACGTCTTGATTTGGCGAGGCTGAAGTTTCTTCAGCTTTGCCAGCACACGGTTTAGCGTCTTGCCGGTGTCCAGGATGTCGTCGAGCACCAGGACATCCCGGCCCGTGACATCCAGCCGCAGCTCCTTTGTGAACACCAGCTCGCCCGACTCCGTTCCCGCCCCATAGCTCGAAACGCCAATGAAATCCAGCCGAAGCGGCAGAGTCAGCCGTCGCAGCAAATCCGAGAGGAACATCACCGTACCATTGAGCAGCGCGATAATGAGCAGGTCGCGCCCTTCGAAATCGCGTTCGATCTGGCGCGCCAGGGCATTCACGCGCCGCGCGATCTGTTGTTGTGAAATCAAGATGGAAGCGACATCGGCGCCGGCTTTGGCGGCTGCTTTGGCGCGTTTGGATGGGCCTGGCATGGGATTAAATCGACTTTGGTGGGGACGCCTCGCCGAGGCGCCCGGTTATTAGACGCTGCATCGTGCAGTCTTGGCGCGGCACCCGCCGTTGTCAACGCCTGTGTCATTGCCGCGACCGGAATGAAGGCTGGCAAATGGCGCGCCCGGCGGGAATCGAACCCACGACCCACTGCTTAGAAGGCAGTTGCTCTATCCAACTGAGCTACGGGCGCGACTGATGAAATGGAGCGATCTCCAGCGCAAAAAATCGCTTCGGCAAAAGCCTGCAAATGTGATGCGCCAAGTTCAATCGCGCATATTCTACTCCAGAATCAGCGTTCGGGACAAGCTCAGGTCGCGCGAGCCAACCTTCGTCTCTGCCACGGACATCGTGCTCGATTCACGCCAGAAGGATTTTGCGGCAACGGGATTGCGTGTTCCCTCGGTTCTTCGGTTGCATAGGCTGGTGACGTTGACGAGCGCGTTGATCCGCCGGGAGTTGGGTCAGTTGCCTCCGGATTTGCAGCGTGACGTGGATCGAAAATTGGCCGCTCTGTTTGGCCTGAAAGCCTCGTGATTCTCAATACTCGCGCGCCTGACCCAATGGCACGGATAACCTCAATTGGACTGCATGGCGCGCGTCTTGAAATCGGTGTACCCGGTCAGGCCGCCCGCGGAAACGACCATGCGGTAAGTGACGCCGGCCTGAAGGGGCTCCGCGCGGGGATTGTCAGGAGCTTGCTTCATGCCATTGATGCGGCGGCCGTACATGAACATCTGCGTTGGCGTTGAAGCGCTGTCGCCGACAAGATGCCACACGGTGTGCGCGTTGGGATTGAATTTTCCGTCTTCGAGCGGAACGACCTTGAGGTTCTTCAAGTTGTATTTATCATTGAGGCTGAAGGCGACGCTGTAAACAGCAGCGTTCCCGCCAAAGGCGGGACGGAGGGTGGGCGTGACGACGATCTGCCTTTTGTCAAACCAATGGGTGAAAAAGTGGACGTATATGGCGCCCAGCACAACGAGGATGGCAATCCAGATGAATTCTTTTCTCTGCATAAAAAAATTTCTCGCAACAAAGTCGAATTTTTTGAGCCTTGGCTCAGTCCATGAATAAGACTAATCTGAGTGTCTCTAAAACTGACCTCGCGACATGAAAGAATATTCGATCAAGTTTTTGGGAAAAAGAACAAACGGCGCCTTCACGTTGATTGAGCTGCTGGTGGTGATCGCGATCATTGGCATTCTGGCGAGCATGCTGCTGCCCTCGCTTGCGAAGGCCAAGGAGTCCGGCCGCCGGATGTCGTGCGTCAACAATGAGAAGCAGCTCGCCATCTCCATGTCGATGTATGCGCAGGACAACAGCGGGTATTATCCGCCGCGTTCGGGGGTGTTGCGGTGGCCGCAGGCGATGCTTTCTTATTACACCACAACGAATGTGCTGATTTGTCCGACGGACCGAATCCACAACCCGCAGACCGAGGGCGGCAACCCGGCCTACGCGGCGGATTGCGCCGCCCGCACCTACATGTTCAACGGGTTCAACGATTATTTTCACGATTTCTTTCCAGCGTATTTCCAGGATTACATGAATGGAACTTATCCAAAGGGCATGCAGGAAAACAAAGTTCTCTACCCCTCGGACACGGTGGTCTTTGGCGAGAAGAACGCCTCGTCCCCGCAGTATTACATGGACTTCTACGAGCCGGGGACTAACGGGGTCGTCGGCAACGACTACACGGAGCTGAACCAGGCCATGCACAGCAACGGCTCCGACTACGCGTTCACCGACTGCAATGTCCGTTTCCTCAAAGACGGCTTTTCGGTGTCGCACCCGTACAACCTCTGGGCGGTGACCGTCGAAGGCCGGACAAACTTCATGTGGGGCTCCGCGCAGTAATTGCGCGCATTTACTTTTCACGCCGCGGCGCCAACATCAGGCGCGATGATCGCGTTATTTGACATCGGCAACACCCACACCCATGCGGGGTTGGCCGGCGGCGGAAAAATTCTGCGCCACATCGATATCCCCACGGCTGGCTGGAAAACCGGCGCGGCGCAACGCGTTGCCGCGAAGTTCTTTGGCGCGAAGGCCATTTCGGGCGCGGCGCTTTGCAGCGTCGTCCCGGCGGCGACGCCGCGGGTCTGCCAGTTCGTCAAATCGAAATTCAAGGCGGACTGTTTCGTCTTGACGCACAAGACGGCGCGCGGCGTGGGCGTCGACTATCCGCGGCCCGCGACCATCGGGCCGGACCGGCTGGCCAACGCGATTGGCGTGATCCATTTTTGCGGCGCGCCCGCCGTGGTGGTGGACTTCGGCACGGCGGTGACTTTTGATGTCGTCGACAAGCGCGGCTGTTACGTTGGCGGCGTGATTGCGCCGGGGCTCAATGCGATGACGGATTACCTGCACGAAAAAACGGCGCTGCTGCCGCGCATCAAGATTCGCGAAACGACAAGCGTGATTGGCAGAAACACCGAAGAGGCGATGTTGATCGGCGCGGTGCATGGCTACCGCGGACTGGCGCGCGAATTGATTCTCGAATTGAAGAAGGCGCTCGGAGTGCGGCGGTTGCCGGTGGTCGCGACCGGCGGTTACGCAGAGCTGATCGCGGCGGGTTTGCCGGAGATCACGTCGGTGATGCCGGAGTTGACGCTCGAGGGCTTGCGATTGGTCTGGAACGCTCATCAACCGGGCGCGGGCGGCGAGGCGCAGTGCCGGCTGGGCCAATGCGCTATATTCTAACATGCCAAAGATCAGCCTCACTGTTGCCCACAAGCTCGGCGTCGAAGAAGCCAGGCGGCGCATCGGCCATTTGGTCGCCGAAACCCGCGAGGAATTCGGAGACAAAATCACCGACTTGCAGGAATCCTGGAACGGCAACGTTGACACCTATCAATTTCGCGCGATGGGCTTCAACATCGACGGCACAATCGAAGCGCGGGCGGACGCGGTGTCGATCGAGGTGCATTTTCCCTGGGCTGCGCTGCCCTTTAAAGGGCGCGTGGAGTCCGAACTGCTGAAGCACGCGACGGCGCTGCTTCAACGGGATTGACACGCTGTTGAAAAACTCCCGCGCGCCGGCGGCGCCGCGTTTGAGTTCGGAAATTTGAGGGTTTACGCCGCTCACCTCGCGGACGAAGCCTCTGGCGCGGGCAGATAAACAATGCGCTCCGGCTGCGTCGGCGCGTAGGCGTTGCGCTGAGGAATCGTCAGGCGGTCAAACGGCTTGTAATCCTTGATGGCGCCGACTCTCCCGATAATCACCGAATTGCGCAGGACGCCGTGATGGTTCCTCGTCGAGTCGCTGAAATGCGCCTGCCCGTAGCCGATGCCGTCGCTGGACAGGTTGGAGGAGAAATACTTCAGGCCGGTGATCTTGTTGGTGTCGTCGCGCAACCAGCCGATGAAGATGACCGAGTGCCCGCCGGCAGGCGTCGTGCTGTAACTCAGAAAGTCACCAGGCCGCGCGTCGTCGAAATGGGTGATGGCGCGGCCCAACCCGTAGCTGACAATGGCGCGCTGTTCGGAATCGCCTTTGCCTTCGATATACCAAAGCTGCAACGCATTGAAGACATCGTTGAACGTCATCCCGTTGAAGTCATCAGCATCAAGGCCATTCTGCACATTGCGCAATTTCATGGCGCGGACAAACGCCTCAAAAGTGAAGCCGCAACAATAACTGCAGCGCGAGCCGTCCGGGTAGGCTTTGGCGACAATCATGCCGCGATACCAGAGGTCCTCGGTGACGCCATTGTAAATGTCGTATTCGCGCGGTTTCCAACTGCAGTGATAATGATAAGTGCCATCCAGCGGATACGCCGAAATCACCTTGAGCACGTATGGGTTGAGCGAGCCCTCGGCGTCGTTGGTGACGATTTCCTCGCGCGCATAAGCCCTGGCAAGCGCCTTGTCGACCGGCGAAAAACCGCGGTCGTCGACTGGATAAACTCGCGGCAGGTAATTGGATCGTCGCAAGGACGGGTTGGCCTCGCGCTTGGAGACGGTTGTAGCGCGGGTGTCCGTATTCGTGTTGACCGCGCCGGCGGCGGCAGCCGGTTGCGGCGGCGAGGGTTGCGACGGGGGCGCCTTGCAGCCTGCAAAAGCAAAAGCGGCAAGCAACAAAACAACCAACGCGATTAGGATGTCACGGATGCGTTTCACGAGGCGCAACAATAACCGGTTCGGGAACGGATTTCAATGGTTGGACGCGAAACCAGAACGCGGAGGCAGGATTGGGAGTCAAGCAAAATGCGCCTGGCGACTCAACGCCGCCAGGCGCAGGCAATGGATCGCGGCGGTTGCCGCGTTGGTCCTGCAAAACTGTTTTACGGGACGTTCACTGATCGATAGAAGCGCTTGTTCGCAAGCGCGTTCACCGGGTCAACCACCTGAACCATTGACGATGTCAAGTGATTGGTGACCAGCGGAATCCACGTTGGATTGTTAAGGTCCGTCGTGTAATCGATGCGATAGTTGTCGCCCGCCTTGCCCGTGATGGTGATGACCGGGTTGATCGCCAGATTGATGAGCGAGAGCGGAGCGTCGGCGCTGTAATTGCCGCCGGAGGTGTTTGAAACCAGCACGCGGTAATGGCCGACGTCGCTGGCGCTGACCCCGGTAACGGTGAGCGTGGGAGAATTGGCGCCCGAGAACTCAGGGCCGGAGACGTTGGCCCCGTTGAGCTGCCATTGGTAGGAGACGCCGGTTGTGTTGGACACAACCACGGAGAAGTGCGCCGTCCCGCCGAGAACGACGGATTGTTGGACGGGCTGGTTGCTGATGCCAGGGGATCCGGGAGGCCCGGCGGTTTCCAGGTCGAATGCGTCAACAAAATAGTTCTGCGGATTGGCGTTGGGATTGTAGCCATTGAGGAGAATCGCGCCGGAACGAACCGTCACAGAGCCCGTGGGGGCCTGGACTGTCGGCATCGTCATGAGGGCCATGCCCGCCGGACCGGTGGTCGGCATGCCGTGGGCGACAAGGTCGTAGCCGTTGCTGGCCAAAATGCCTCCTGCGCCATCAAGGAATTCGACGAAGAACAACGCTTCAGGAGCCGGGCTGTTGGTGTCGAACAAGCCGCAAAAGTTGGCTTCACAAGCGGCGTAACCGGAGAGCGTGTAGAGGTTGTTCGCGGCCGCCGAGTTGTCCTGGTAAAGGAACACGTCCAGCAAGTCTCCGGAAAACGCGCTCCCCTGGAACGGCTTGAAGAAGAAGCCGGATCCATTGGGTCCTTGCACGTTGCAGAAGGTTTCACTGTCTCCGCCATCGTTGAACGTGCCGGAGAGGAGTTTGTATGTGTTGACTGTCCAACCCACCGGACAGGGGTTGATCTGGCTTGTGATCGCTGTTTGGTCGAGGTTCGCGTTGAACAGAATGTTCAGCGCCTGCGCGCTGCCGGCGCCGCCTGCGATGAGGCTCACGCCGACCGCCCATGCGAGAAACGCCTTCGAGGAACCGAAGGCGGGAATGGAGAAGTAGGATTTCATAGGTGCTTTTTGTTTTGCGTTTGCTTCTGCGTTATACCGACGTTTGATTTTTGTTTGACAGAATTCAGCCATCTCTGACGTTTGAGCCGCGGCACGGGACAACACGGAACCGCCGCGATTGCTTCAATCAAAGTGGATTTAGTGTTTTCCTTTTCGCACACCGGACCCGGTTCGTCAAATGTTTTTTACAAGGCGACGGTTTTCGAATTGGGAAATGCGCGCGCGGCGTCGCGACCGTTTCCATGCAAAATAAAAGAAAAAATCGCGAATAATTCTTTGCGACACATCGTCGGTAATGTCATACTAATCCATTCCATTTCTGCTGCTGAAAAAACCGAATGTTCATCTTGTTGATTTGTCTTCTGTTGATGGGCTGTCAATTGGCGTCCGCGATTGACGCTCCGACCGGCCTGGTCGCCGCTGGCGGCGACCAAAGCGTTATCCTGCACTGGGACAGGAACATGGGACCCAATCTCGCCGGTTATCGCATCTATCGCTCCACCAATGGCGGCGCCGGACCGTTCACGTTGCTCAACTCCTCCCTGATCGCCAGCGCTGGCTATTGCGACCTGAGCGCCGCGGCAGTCGACGGCAGAACCAATTTCTATCGCGTCAGCGCGGTCGACTTGAATTCAGACGAAAGCGCGCCGTCTGCAGAAATCGTTGGCGTGGCGCCTCATGTTTTTGCGAACGACGACGCCTTCCTCGATTATGTTCAGGAGGCGAACTTCGATTACTTCTGGTATATGTCCAACCCCACCAACGGGTTGGTCCCCGATCGCAGCGCGGCAGAATCGCCGTGCAGCATCGCTGCTGTGGGATTTGGCCTCACTTCCATCGGCGTCGGGATCGATCACGGCTGGATCACTCGCGCCCAAGGCGCGGCCCGGGCGCTGACCACGCTGACAACTTTCTGGCAGGGGCCGCAGAACGCCGGCAGCTCGGCGGTGATGGGATACGAGGGCTGGTTTTACCATTTCCTGGACATGAACACAGGGTTGCGCGCCAGCGGTTGTGAACTGTCCACGATCGACACCGCGCTGTTCCTGGCTGGGGCGCTCTACGCCAGGCAATATTTCAACGGCGCCACCTCCCAGGAGGCGACGATCCGGTCGCTGGCCGGCGCCATCTTCAACCGCGTGAATTGGCAGTTCATGGCGCAACCGGACGGCGCCGTGGCAATGGCCTGGCAGCCGAATACCGGCTTTAACGGGTATGGTTCGTGGATTGGATATAACGAGGCAATGGTTCTTTACTGCCTGGGCCTCGGTACGGCCACCAATCCGCTGCCCTCAAGCGCGTGGAACGTCTGGACAAGCGGCTACCAGTGGGCGACCAATTACGGCCAGGCTTATGTGTCGTTTGCTCCGCTGTTCGGCCATTTCTTCTCGCATTGCTGGATTGATTTTCGGCACATCGCCGACACCTATATGAACGGCCACAACTCCACTTACTTCGAGAACTCGCGCCGTGCTGCCCTGGCGGAAGTGGCTTACTCCAGCACGGCGCCGCACACCGGCTACAACAGTTTCATTTGGGGCCTGACCGCCTGCGATGGGCCGGCTCCCGATGGCTACCTGGCGCGCGGCCTGCCGCCTGCGGCGACCGACGACGGCACGATAGCTCCCACGGCCGCCGGCGGCGCCGTCTGTTTTACACCGGAGAAGTCCGTTCCCGCGCTGGAGAGGATGTACTACACGTATCGCACAAACTTGTGGACTGAGAACGGGTTCCGCGACGCATTCAACCTCGGCCAGGGGTGGTTCGACTCAGACGAATTGGGGATCGACCAGGGCCCCATTGTTCTCATGATCGAAAACTATCGCACGCAAAACATCTGGCGCCTTTTCAAACAAACCCCCGAAGTCCAGCGCGGACTGCAGAGGGCGGGCTTTGTGGCGCTCCCTCCAGTGGCTTTGAATCTTCAGCATTCGCCAACCCAGCGCGCGTATGACTTGTCATGGAACCCATCATCATCGAACCGGTTTTACCAGGTCGAGTATTCGCCGGATTTATTCTCCTGGCTGGTTTCGCCGGGGTTGGTCCAGGCGACAAATACCAAGCCGCTCAATTGGCAGGATAAGGGTCCGCCGTCGACCGTGTCGCCGCCAGCCTCAGCGCCTCAACGGTTCTACGAAGTCTTCCAGTTGGGGATTCCGTGACGCCCGCCCGGCGAATCCATCAATAACTGGAATGCGCCGCCACCCAGGTGAAGTCCTTGTACGCGTTGCCCGGATCTTCGGTGAAGTAGTGGACCGGAAATCCATCGCTCGTGGTCTCCGGCAGAATCGTGCAGATCTTGCTGAACCACCGATGCACTTCCGAGTGGCCGTCTGCGAAGGAAAACGTGCAGCCGCCGCTGTGATAGGAGGCTGGCAAATCGTTCCATCGGTTGATGTCGCCCGGCGTTGAATCAGCGCTATTGTCGAAAAAGCCGTCATTGATGCTATTAGGATGTTCCTCAAGCGTGGCGTACAACTGCGACGGATTTTTGATCCGCGTCAATTTCAAGAATTGGGTATATGGCCAGAATTGGTTTCTCGTGAGAGTCCAAGTGGGGTTGTAAGCGCCCATGTACGAACTCATGGAATAGGAGCGCGGACGCTGGTAAATCCCATATTTGATCATTGTGCCGTTGACCATGGTGTCTGAGGGGCACTGGTAAACATGAAGGTTCTTGGCGACATACGGACCAAACGGTGAATTGATGACGCCGTAGATGTTCGTCATGTTGTAGAGATCCGCCGGGCTGCCGAAGCTCCAGTGCATGATATTATTGACCCAACTGCGAAAGGTGCCGTTGGCGATCTCGGCGGTTGTCTCGAGAATGCCGTAGTTGTCAGGCAGGCGGTCATTGTTGTCGCCGGAGTATTGAATCCAGGCGTACATGAGTTGTCGGCCGTTGTTCATGCACTTGGTGCGCTGAGCCTCGGATTTGGCCTTCGCCAGGCCGGGCAGCAACATGGCCGCCAGAATGGCGATGATGGCGATGACGACCAGCAGTTCGATCAACGTGAATGCCTCGTGTCCGGCATCGCTTTTTGCGCTCTTAACGGAAAAAACAGAATATCGGCGCAGTCTCTTGCTTGCCATAGCTTGGGTTTTTTCTTTTTGTGGAACATACGAAACTTAGCCGACGAATCGCTCAATGCAAGGAATTTCTTTACAAGCTCTAAAATGCAAATGATAATTTGCTTTGATGACCGCCTCCCCCGTTGTGTTCCCAACCTTGGGGATTTTGTCTGTTGCCGTCGCCGGGGCCATAACAACCTCTGCCGCGCAGCCGGAAGCGCTTTACGATCTCCATGTCATCTTCGACAACAGCCTTGCCGCCGGATCCTGCTATCGAAGCTCCGGCAATGCCGTGGCGCCGAGCAGGTTGGATTTAGTTGACAACCGTTTCCCCGTCGAATCCAACCACTTCGTCAGCCCGCCCAACTCGTTGCGCCTCAAGTGGACCTCCGCCTCCGGCGGCGATTGGTGGATGAAACTGCGTCCCCGCAAACCAAACGAGCGCCGGCCGCATTTCGAGGGCGACACACTGTCGTTCTGGTGTTTCTCCGAAGAGGGGCTTTCGCATGAGCAGTCCCCGCGCATGGCATTGCAGGATTCAAGCGACATTGGCTCCGGAACCATCACGCTCCTGGACGATGGCCAAACCTTGCCGCCCGGAAAGTGGGTGCGCATGAACATGCCCATCGCCCGCTTCAAACCGCTTTTCGGCCGCACTGAAGATTTTGAGTTCGATCCGCATCGCCTGGCGACCATCTGGTTCGTGCAGGTGTTGGACGATGGGCG
>Ga0265338_10007997_pt1 | contig 12944 bp, 15 predicted proteins | sample 42126metaG_FD_193579 | JGI IMG/M metagenome (GOLD analysis project Ga0265338, IMG submission 193579) | Rhizosphere microbial communities from Carex aquatilis grown in University of Washington, Seatle, WA, United States - 4-21-26 metaG | ecosystem: Host-associated > Plants > Roots > Rhizosphere... | reverse complement strand
AGTAACCGGCCCGGGCGGGGCGGACGGCCAGCCGCCCCCGCCCGGCCAGCCCCCCGTGCCCAGCCAGCCGCCCCCGCCCGCCCGGCCAGAGCCGCCCGCACGTCCCCAGCTCTCCCCGCCTGGCCAGCTGGGGAACGCGGCGCAATCCTGGAGTCCGGTCAGGCGGCGTGGGTACTGACCCGCCAGGCGGCAGGCGGGCCGGAACCGGCGGGCATCCCGGCGACAAGCTGCCGGATCCACCGCATCCGGTCGCGAGCTGCCTCCGGGTGGTCGCCGAACTCCTGCGCCATCCGGCTGGCGCAGCCGTGGATGCCGAGCTGCTGCAGGGTCCGGCTGATCACTTCCGCCACCGCGGCACTGGTCGGGGCATCCGATCGCTGCAGCCCGGACGCGAACAGCGCGACGCACCGTGCATCGTGCACAGTCAGCCGGGTCATGGCCGCCATCCCTCCTCTCACTACGGGAGGGACCACCAGCCAGTCCCCCTCCGCAAGTACAGAGCGGGCCCGGGCCGGCCAGATACCGGGGCCGGCCAGATACCGGGCCGGCCAGACGGGTGGCGCGGCGGGCCAGATCTCGGCCCGGGGCGGCCTTGCTGCCGACCTTGCTGCCGACCTTGCTGGCGACCTTGCTGGCGGTCACGGGAGATGGCTGATATCCACCGCTTCCAGCTGCCGGGATGAGGTGTTGGTGACCAGCAGGGTCTTCCCATCCGGCTCCAGAGCGAATTCGCGGGGCAGCACGCCCGCCCGGATCAGCCCGACCAGCGCTGGCTTGCCGGCCAGGGCGGCGGAGGTGTCGATCACGGCCAGGCTCGACGTGGCCGACTTGACCATATTCAGGTTGGAATTGGCGACCACGATCCGCCTTCCGCCCGCGACGGCAGCCAGGCCGATGGGCCCCTGCCCCACCTGGACCCGCGCGATGAGCGCGTGGCCCGGATCACTGACCAGCTTGGCCGCGGAGAACGCCAGCAGCGCGTTGCTCCCCCGGGCGGTCACCCAGACGTCCTGGCCGCCCGCCGTGGTGATCACGCGGACCGGCTGGCAGCCCGCCGGGACCGTGGACATGATCGCGGAAGAGGGCGCGGTCTCGGCCCGCCGCACATCGATGACGCTGAGCGTGCCCTGGTCAGCGCCCGCGCTCCGTTGCATCGCCGTCACATACAGCAAGCGGCCGTCCGGCGAGAGCGACATGCCAACCGGCTGGACCCCCAGCCGGATCGTCCCGACAAAGTTGCCGGGCCCGAAGCCGCCGGCCAGCGCGGCACCCAGGTTGAACACGGCCATCGTGCCGCTCTCCTGCAGGGTGACAAAGGCGAACCGGCCATCGCGGGACACCGTCACCTCCACGGCATGCACGCCGCCCGGGCTGGTGAGTCTGCCCCGGATCGGGTTCGCGCTGCCCTGCTCGGCCGCGGTGATGCTGATCACGACGGCCCCGCTGCCGGAGGCGGCCAGCAGGTAACGCCCATCTGCGGTGATCGCCTCGCCATACGGATGCGTCGCCGGGATCATCCCCGCGGGCGAGGGGGTGCGGGCGCTGCCGTTCCGCATGACCTCGATGGCGTTGCCCACCGAGACGAACGAATACCCGGCGCCTCCGACGACACCGAAAGGCTGACCGGGAAACCCGACGAAACTAGACCGGATCGCGGGCAACTGGGCCACGGCCGCGGCTGAATTACTGCATCCCGGTACCGCCATGGTGCCCGGCGCTGGGCCGTCGTGGTGGGCGGCCGGCCCGGCGCCGCCGCGGGGGCCCGGCGCAGTGCTGCGCCGGCCGGCCGGCGCGGTGCTGCTGTCGCGGGCGGGCGGCGCATGCCGGGCAATCGTTAATCCGGCATCAACCAGGACAATGAGCAGCACCCACCCGATGACCAGAGCGCCAGGAGACCGCCACCAGGGCCGCCCGCCGCCGGACCCGGTCATGGCCGGCGGCGGAGGAGGCGGCGCCATCGGAGGCGGCGGCGGCTCTGCGAACGAGAACGGGAACGGCTGAGTGCCGGAAAGGCTGATGGGCCCGGTCGGCTGGTCGTCCGGAGAAAACGCGTTCTCACCGGGGCCTGCCTGGTCCAGTCCCTCGGTGTCGCCACTTCCGGCGCCGGTACCTTCGGTACCGGGGCCTGCTGCCTCCGCTGCTTCCACCGCGGCCACCTGCTTCGTGCTCTTGCGCCTCCAATGCTTGATACCCATCTTCGGGACGCTAGCGAAACAAGCCAGAAGACTGTCCGGAACATCACGAAAGCGAATAATGGCGTAATAAGTCGCAGTGGCGCCCGCGGGACCGCGCTGGGCGGTCACGACAGGCGGCCAGCCGGGGCCTGCCTACCGGGACCGGTGGGCCGCGATCACGTCCGCGAGAATGCCGATCCCTTCGGTGATGGCCCGCTCGCTGAGGCCGGCGTAGCCGAACAGCAGCCCGTGCTCGCCGCCAGCCGCGATGCGATAGGGCGTGATGCCATACACGCCCAGGCCGCGGCGCGCGGCCTCGGCCACGATCGAGGCTTCGTCGAGGTCCGGCGGCAGCCAGGTGACCAGGTGAAATCCGGCTGAGATGCCGGTCGGGCGCAGCTCGGGGACGCGCTGGCGCAAGGCGTGCAGGAGGACGTCCCGGCGCCTGCGGTACACCGGCCGCATCCGTCGCAGGTGCCGGTCGAAGTCCCCGCGGGCGAGGAAGTCCGCGAACGCGAGCTGGTCGAGCGCGGACGAGCCGCGGTCTGCGGCGATCTTGGCCGCGGCGACGGCGTCGACCAGGTGGCCGGGCAGCACCAGCCAGCCCAGCCTGAGCCCGGGCGCGAGCGTCTTGCTCGCCGAGCCTGCGTAGACCACCTGGTCCGGGGCCAGGCCCTGGATGGCCCCGATCGGGGCCCGGTCATAGCGGTACTCGGCGTCGTAATCGTCCTCGATGATCAACGCTCCCCACCGGGCGGCCCAGCGCAGGACCGCGGTCCGGGACTCGGCCGATAGCACGGCCCCGGTCGGCCACTGGTGTGACGGCGTCAGGATGACCGCGTTGGCGCCGCTTCGTTCCAGCATGTCGGTGCGGATCCCATCCCGGCCGACCGGGATGCCGACCACCTCCAGCCCGGCCGCCATGGCGATCGGCCGGGCATCGTTGTCGGAGGACGGGTCCTCGACGGCGATCCGCTTCGCCCCGGAGTTCGCGAGCACCTGGATGAGCAGCGACAGGCCCTGGGCGTACCCGTTGCACATCACGATGTTGCCCGGCTGGGCCGACGTGCCCCGGGCCCGATTCAGGTAGGCAGCGAGCGCCTCATGCACCTCGGGGACACCGCGCCCGCTGAGGTAACTGAACCGCTCATTCGGGGCCTCGGTGAGCACCCGGCGGACCGAGCGCAGCCATGCGGCCCGCGGGAACTGGGACACATCGGCCCGGCCGTACCGGAAGTCGATCCGCGGCGCCGGGGCGGAGACGGGCTGCGGCTGCGGGCGGGGCGCCTCCGGGCCGATAGCGACCTGGGTGTACCCACCGGCCCGGCTGGTGAGATACCCCTCGGCGGTGAGCTGCTGGTAGGCCTCGACGACGACGCCGCGGGAGACCCCGAGATCGGCGGCCATGGTGCGGGTAGGCGGCAACGAACTGCCCAGGGCCAGGCGTCCAGAGCGGATTCCATCACGGACAGCGGCCGAGATCTGCCGGTGCAACGGGTCCGGGGCGTCCCGCCGCAACTCGACGAGCAGGTCGCTCGCGAGATGAGAATTGGTCCTCGACCCGGCCATCAGATTGGATCTTACTGATCATACCGATTCCTGCCAGGCTCGCGGGTATGACGACATCGACGAACCACCCACTCGACCAGTTCGACGGGCAGGTGCTGCGGCCGGGCGACATGGGATACGACGAGGCCCGCGCGGTATGGAACGCGATGGTGGACCGGCAGCCGCAGATGATCATCCGCTGCGCGAGCACCCGCGACGTGGCGATCGCGGTGCGCACCGCCCGGCAGCTTGACCTGGAGATCGGCGTGCGCGGCGGCGGGCACAGCGTCCTCGGGCTGGCCGTCCCGGACGGCGGGCTGATGATCGACCTCACCCCGATGGGCGCGGTCCGGGTCAACCCGGCGCGGCGCCGGGCGTGGGTGCAGGGCGGCGCGCTGCTGGGAGCACTGGACGCCGCGGCGCAGCAGCATGGCCTGGCGACGACCGCCGGTAACGTGTCGCATACCGGCGTCGGCGGCCTGACCCTCGGCGGCGGGATGGGCTGGCTGGCCCGGCAGTACGGCCTGGCCTGCGACAACGTCGTGTCGTTCGAGATGGTTACTGCGGAGGGGACCATCGTCCGGGCGAGCGAGGCGGAGAATCCGGACCTGTACTGGGGTCTTCGCGGTGGCGGCGGGAACTTCGGCGTGGTCACCGAGTTCGAGTTCCGGCTGCACCCCGTGGGGACCCAGGCGCTCGTCGCCGGATTCTCGTTCCCGCTCGACCAGGCGCGGCCGGCCCTGCGCGGCTGGCGGGACATGCTGGCGCAGGCGCCCCGGCAGGCCACGTTTACCGCCTCGGTGGGCGCTGACAACCTGGCCACCATCGGGTTCGTCTGGGTGGGCGACCCGCGGCCGGGCCGCCGCCTGCTCCCGGCGATGCGGGCGCTCGGCCGCCCGGTGGCGGAGCAGGTGTCCGAGCCGTGCTACGTCGAGCTGCAGCGGATGGACGACACCGTCGGACGGCATGCGCTGCGGAGATACTCCAAGGGCCACTTCCTGCGGTCTTTCCCGGATGACGCGATCGAGGCGTTCCTGCTGCGCGGGGGCACCGGCGGGGCCGCCGGGCAGCTGCCGAATGTCGGGTTGCAGGCCTACGGCGGGGCGATCGCTGACGTGCCTGACCAGGACACGGCGTTCAGCCACCGGGATACGCTGCTGGAGTTCGGGGCCGGGACCAGCTGGGCCGATCCCGCCGAGGACGAGGCCCGGATGACCGCTGCCCGGCGCAGTGCCGCGGCGCTGGACGAGTTCGCCAGCGGGGCCTACGTCAACACGCTCAGTGATGAGGGTGCTGAGGGCGTTCGCCGCGCCTACCCACCCGGGAAGCTCGCCCGGCTGACGGCGCTCAAGGACGCCTTCGATCCCGGCAACGTGTTCCACCTGAACCAGAACATCCGGCCCAGTCATCGCTAACGCACCGGCCATGACTGCCACATGTCCGCGCGTGGCCGGCTTCAGCGATCGCGGTCAGCGGGCGCCCGGCCGGGCGCCCGCTGACCGTCGCGGAAGACCAGCCAGCGCATGGCGGCGTACATGTACAGGGCCTCGCAGACGCCCGCGACGACCCGGGCGAGGCGGTAGTCGACGCCGAGAGCGGCCAGGCCACTGCCTACGCCGAGGATCCAGGCCAGGTAGTTAACGATGACGACCCCGGCGTACACGCCGGCCTGCCGGCCGAGCGGGCCATGCGAACGGAAGTTGAGCGCGCGGTTGAGCAGGTAGCTCAGCCCGGCCGCCGCGGTGTAGGCCAGGGTGATGCTCACCGGCAGCGGCCAGTCCAGCCTGCCGTGCAGCGCGGTGAGAACTGCGAGGTCAACGGCGAAGGTGAAGGCGTTGATGACCGCGAAGCCGAGCAAACTCGGGGCGACGATCCCGGCCAGGCCAAGCGGGAGCCTGCCCGCGATCGCGGCCATCACGGCACTGAACCGCTCCCCCAGGCCGGCCCGCTTCCCCGAACCCACCGACCCCGTCAGCGGCATGACCCCAGTCTGGCCACCGCGGATGGCCGCCAGTCGACCTGCCGGTGCCCAGCCGGCCAACGAGCCCCGCCAGCTAGGCGCGCCGTGGCCAGGCTTCGTCCTGGCTTGCGCAACTCCTGGCAAAACCGGGTGAAGTAGTAGGCCACCAGCGCGACAATGCGCGGATGGCAGCGCTGGCCGAGGAGAGTTCATGCATGCTGTACGACATCACTGTGGATCATGAACTTCGATCTGGACGCTGTCGCGGGGGCGCGGACGGTGATACTTGTCGAGGGGATAAGCGACCAGGCGGCGCTCGAAGCGCTGGCTGAGCGCCGGGGCCGGGCTCTCGATAGTCAAGGCATCTCCATCGTGCACATGGGGGGGGCCACCAATATCGGCCGCTTCCTGGATCTGCTCGGCCCCGGCGGGCTCGGCGTCCGGCTGGCTGGGCTGTGTGACGCCGGCGAAGCCGGCTGCTTCCGGAGAGCTCTTGAGCGGGCTGGCTTCGGCTCTGGCCTGTCCCGCGCCGATATGGAGGCACTCGGCTTCTATGTGTGCGCCGACGACCTGGAGGACGAGTTGATCCGCGCCCTCGGCGTCGCCTCCGTCGAGCAGATCATTGCGGATCAAGGGGACATCCGGTCATTCCGCATCCTGCAGATGCAGCCCGCGCAGCAAGGACTGAGCACCGAGCGGCAGCTGCACCGGTTCATGGGCAGCAGAGCGGGCCGCAAGAGCCAATACGCGCGCCTGCTCGTGGACGCGCTTGATCTCGCCCAGGTCCCCCGGCCACTTGACCTCGTACTCGCGCACGTCTTACGGATCGGCAAGGATGCTGCCGGATATGCCACCCGTCGCCGTAGTGGTCAACCGCACCCGGATCCGTGATCTGGGCCGGTTCCGGCGGCAGTTCAGCGCGGCGGCGGCGGCAGCGGGCTGGGAGCCCCGGTTTCTGGAGACCAGCCGGGAGGATGGAGGCCTGGAGCTGGCCCGGGACGCGGTCGCGGCGGATGCCCGGCTGGTCTTCGCGGCGGGCGGTGACGGCACTGTCCGGGCCTGCGCGCAAGCCCTCGCCCGGACCGGGGTCCCGCTGGCGATCGTGCCACTGGGCACGGCCAATCTGGCGGCGCGAGCACTCGGCGTGCCATTCCAGCTGCAGGCCGCCCTGGCGGCCGGGTTCGGCGGCGACGAACGCTGGATCGATCTCGGCGTCGCCGATGGGATGCCGTTCGTGGCCATGGCCGGCCTGGGCCTGGATGCCGCTGTCGTGGGCGCCACGCCCGGCCTGCTCAAGCGGCGGCTGGGGTGGCCTGCCTACGCGGTGGCCGGGATCGCGTGCCTTCCCCGGCGGCCGCACCGGTTCACGGTATGCCTCGATGACGGGGAGCCGCTGACCCGGCGCGCCCGGTCCGTCGTGGTCGGTAACGCCGGGCTCCTGCCCGGCGGCTTTACCTTGCTGCCACGTGCCCGGCTGGACGACGGCCAGCTCGACGTGGGGATCCTCGCGCCCACAGGGCCGTTCGGCTGGGGCCGGGTGGCGCACCGCGTGCTCGCCCGCAGCCCCCGCGACGACCGCCAGCTCGAACGGTACCGGGCCCGCCGGATCGAGATCCACACGGACGCAGAGCTCCCGCGAGAGGTCGACGGCGAGATGATCACCCCGGGCCGGTCACTCACCATCACGCTGCGCCCCGGCGCGCTGCTGGTACGCGTCCCGGCCAGCTAGCAGCCGCCGCCCGGCGGCCCGCCGAACACATCCCCTGGGCGCGGCTTGACCGGCCGGGGCGCGGGCCAGAGCGCCCGGCACAATGAGAAGCATGCATCCACTCGAGCCCGGGGACCTAGCTGGGTCCGGGATGGCGGAGACAGTTCGGCTGCGGCGCGCGGGCCGGGTTGTCCTGCTCGACCCAGGTGAGCGTGTCCTGCTGCTGCGATACGACAACGGTCCGCCGGACGGGCGGCACTGGGCCACTCCAGGCGGGGGGTTGAACCCGGGTGAGTCGTATGCGGCCGCCGCGATCCGCGAGCTGGCCGAAGAGACCGGCTGGGATGACGTTGCCCTGCTGGGTGAGATTCACCGGCACGTGCGGACGATGGAACACGGTGGCCAGATCATCCGGCAGCACGAACGCCTGTTCCTGGCGCGCACTGACCGGGCCCGCCGCGAAATGGGGGACGTCGCCGCGATGCACGCCTCCGATGGCATCGCCGCATGGCGGTGGTGGACCCTGGCCGAACTGGACACGACGGCCGAGGTCATCTGGCCCGCCGGGCTGGCCGAACTGATCCGGAGCGCGACCGGCTCCCGATAGTCCGGGCTGCGTGACCCACCGCCGTGGAGAACTGCAGCAATCAGATATTTACTGGCTCAATAGAGTGTTGTATAGTCACAACATCTCGTAGTAGATCCAAGATAGCCGAGGTGGCCTGACATGAACACACGCACCGCGCGAATCGAGTACCTGCCCCGAGCACGGCGGCGTCTGCTGGTCACCGCGGGCCTGGCCGGTTATCCCGTCGCGGTCGCACTGCTGGTGGCACTCAAGCACACGACGCTGAACCGGTGGCTGATCCTGGCCCTCTTCCTGCTCGCCTTGCTGCCCGCCGTCACGGCTCTGCTCCTGGCCTACGGCTACGCACGCGGCCGCATCGACGGCCGGCGGGCCCGGCTCGACGAGCGCGATCTCGGCCTGCGCCAGCAGGCCTACGCCGCCTCGCATCGCCTTCTGGCCACCACCCTGATCGTCGCGGCCGCCATCACCGAGATCTACCTCACCGACGGCAACACCCTGCTGCTCGGCCCGGACACCCTGCTGCCCGCGCTGATGTGGGTGATCGTCTACATCCCCGCGCTGCCTTCGCTCATGCTCGCCTGGATCGAGACCGACCGGCCCGCCGATGCCTGACAGCCAGCGCCGGGTCCACAACCGGCTGGCCGTGTTGCGTACTGAGCGGGGCCTGTCCCGCAAGCAGATCGCTGACCAGCTCGATGTCAACTACCAGACCATCGGCTACATCGAACGCGGCGACTACAATCCCAGCCTGGAACTTGCCCTCAGCATCGCCGAGCTGTTCCGGCTCCCCGTCGAAGCGATCTTCAGCCTCACCCCGATGACGCCCCTGTCGCAGGAGCTCTACGGCGAGCAGCCGGGTCCGCCCGGCTGACCGGCCGCACCTGCGGCGGTGCCCGTTCCGCGCCGTAGGGTGTGAGCCAGCCCGGTCACCGGCAAAGGCGGCACGCGATGGTAGCCCAGTCCCCCGCGCAGGACAGGACTGCGATGGCCGCGAACCTGGCCCGTCTCACCCGCATCGGGGGGTCGGGCGCGGGACTGAAGGCCGCGTCGGTCGCCGTCTGCATCGTGCTCGAGCACGATGTGCGCTCCCTGCTGATCACCAGGAGAGCGCGGAACTTGCGCAGCCACGCTGGGCAGTGGGCGCTCCCCGGAGGAGGCCGCGAGGCGGGTGAGTCAGTCGAAGACGCGGCGCGGCGGGAACTGCTCGAAGAGACGGGCGTGCAGGTCGCGCCGGACGATGTCCTGGGGATACTCGATGACTACGTCACGCGGTCCGGGTACCTGATTACTCCGGTGGTTGTCTGGGGCGGCCCGGTCAGCCCGGCGATGAGCGGGCCGGCCTCCGAGGTCGCTCAGATACACGTGATCCCGCTGGCCGACTTTGACGTCCCGCCCCGGCTGCTGCGCATTCCCGAGTCCGCGGCACCCGTCATTCAGCTGCCGTTGCTTGGCTCCTATCTGCACGCGCCGACCGCGGCGATCATCTTTCAGTTCTGCCAGGTGGCCCTGCACGGCCGCACCGTCAGGGTGTCGCATTTCGAGCAGCCAGTATTCGCCTGGAAGTAGCCACCTGCCGCGCGGCGGACCGGATGGTCGCACCCGGTGCTCAGCTCCGTGGATGATCACCGGTCACTATCCGGACCTGGGGTACCGTCCTCCTGTCCGCGCAACCGGGCGACGCAGTCCACGCCGCCACAGGTCCGGCCGGAGCCGAGACGCGGCCGACCGCACTGGCAGGACGGCTGCAGGCGGGCCAGCCACGCGGCAGGCGTCAGCAACTCGGCCGGGCCGCCCGGGCACGGGGCCGAGACCACGGGCCGGATCCGGCCGCCAGGCAACGCCAGCCACTCCCGCGGCCGGTCGGCGGCGGGACTGCCTGGCGTGGGACCCATCCCCCCATCTTCCCTGCCACGGGACATCGCCAGTTCCTCGGCCGGAGGCACGCCAGGCGGGTGACGGGAGGTGCTTCACGGCCGGAGCCCGCGCGAGTAGGTTCGCTGGGGTGAGCTTCGATGTCAGCGCGGGCGCGTATATGCGGTTCATGGGGCGCTACTCCGAGCCGCTGGCCGCGCAGTTCGCTGATCTGGCTGGTGCCCGCCACGGGCAGCGGGCGCTGGATGTGGGATGCGGGCCGGGCGCGCTGACGGCCGAACTGGCCGGCCGCCTGGGCGCGGACGCGGTATGCGCGGTGGAGCCGTCGGCGCCGTTTGCCGCCGCGGTCCGCGAGCGGCTGCCCGGCGTGGATGTCCGGATGTCAGCGGCTGAGCAGCTGCCGTTCCCCGATGACGCCTTTGATGCCGCGATGGCCCAGCTGGTTGTTCACTTCATGGCTGATCCGGTGGCCGGACTGCGCGAGATGAGCCGGGTTACCCGGCCGGGCGGCGTGGTCGCCGCCTGCGTGTGGGATCACGGCAGTGGCCGCGGGCCGCTGACCGCGTTCTGGCAGGCGGTGCGCGAGCTGGACCCGGCGGCGGATGACGAGTCGGGCCTGGCCGGTGTGCACGAAGGGGATCTGGCCAAGCTCTTCGCGCAGGCCGGACTCGGCCAGGCGCAAGCCAGCGCGCTGACGGTCCGCGTCCGGCATGCCAGTTTCGCGCAGTGGTGGGAACCGTTCACCCTCGGAGTCGGCCCGGCCGGGGCCTATGTGGCAGCCCTGGCCCCGGAGCGCCAGGCCGCCCTGCGGGAACACTGCCGCCACCTCCTGCCAGCCGACCCGGTCGAGATCAGCGCCACCGCGTGGGCAGTGACCTGCCGCACCTGACGTCCGCCTCGACGCACGCATTGATCATGCCGCCCAGCACCGGCGGATCCCGTGCCTGCCGCCGGGCAGGTCATTTCAGTAGAGTCGTGCTGGTCTGCAACGCCTTGGCGCGGGAATCGAGGCCATCTGGTGTCCGCCATACCGTTGATCTTCACCAGTGGCTGGGCGAGCGGGATCAACCCCTACGCGGTAGTGCTCCTGCTCGGCCTGCTCGGCAGGTTCGGCCACATGTCCGCGGTGCCGCCCACCCTGGGGCGGTCAGACGTGCTCGCTGTGGCGGCGGTGCTGTTCCTGTGCCAGTTCGTGGCGGGAAAGATTCCCTACCTTGACTCAGCCTGGGACCTGGCGCACACCGCGGTGCGGCCCGTCCTGGGCGGCGCGATCGGCGTGCTGATGGCCCAGCACGCTCACGGCTCCTTGCCGCAGGCCGCCGCCGCGGCGGCAGTCGGTGGCGGCACCTCCCTGATCACCCACCTGGTGAAGACCGGGGTACGGCTGGGGGTCAATACCAGCCCGGAGCCGGTGAGCAACATCATCGCCAGCATGCTGGAGGACCTGACGGTGGCGGGCATGGTCGTTTTCGCGCTGCTGCACCCGGTCCCGGCCGCCGTGCTCGCGGCGGTCCTGCTGCTGCTCGGCCTGCTCACAGTCGCCCTGCTGGCCAGGCGCATCCGCCGCGCCTGGCGGCACCGGCGCGAGCGCCGCCTGCAGCAGCACGCCAGCCGAGCCCACCGTCGGCAACGGGTGTAAGCGCCGGTCAGTGCCCAGGCCGGCGATGGCTAGCCCGCCGCGGCGAGACGGGGGATGCCGAGCTGGACGGCCAGCGTGGCGTGGTCCCACAGGATCCGCTGGGAGCAGATCCGGCCACGCTCGAAGCCGACGATGGCGATGGAAAGCACTTCAGCCCGCCGGTACGTGGGACTGACCCCGGGCAGCAGCCACGGCATCTCCTGGTCGTGCGTGAACGACACCATCGTCTCGTCGGCCAGCTGGAACCGGTCCACAGTCCGGGACATCCTCGTGACGACCAGGTCCACGGGCACGTGCGGAAGAAACTGCTCGGCGTAGAACCGCTCGAACGCCGGGCGTCCGGCGGCGCCGGTCATGGCCGGGATGTGCCGGATCGACGGCTCGGCCGCCAGGTGCGCCAGCGACGCGTCCAGATCACGGCGCAGCAGGGACGCTTCCCGGTGCTCGTCCCACACCCGTTCCAGCTCCCGCATGAACTGCGCGATCGCCGTGGTCACATGCCCCAAAATACCCGCCACCTGCGGCGAGCGCCTCAGCCCGCCAGCCTGGGCCAGCGGCCGAGGTCACTAGTGTTATCTCGTGAAACCGTTCCTGCTGCTGGCGACCCGGGCCGAGGATGCCGCCGCGGATAACGAGTATGAGTCGTTTGTGGCCTTCGGCGGGCTGGCCGAAGGCCAGCTGCGCCGGTTCCGGCTGGAGCAGCGGGCGCTGGGCGACATCGACCTGCGGGACTGGTCGGGGATTTTCCTCGGCGGCGGCCCATTCAACTCCAGCGACGCAGAGCGGTCGAAATCGCTCGTGCAGCGGCGGGTCGAGGCCGACCTGCGCGGGCTGCTGGACAGGGTGATCAGCGCGGATTTCCCGTTCCTGGGGGCCTGCTACGGCATCGGGACACTCGGCAGCCACCAGGGGGCGGTGATCGACCGGCGGTATGCCGAACCGGTCGGTATCGTCCCGGTCACCCTCACCCGCGAGGGCCGGCAAGACCTGCTGCTGCGCGGGCTGCCTGGCACGTTCGACGCATTCGTCGGCCACAAGGAAGCGGTCAGCCGGCTGCCGCGCCATGCCGCCCTGCTCGCGAGCTCCCCCGCCTGCCCGGTCCAGGCGTTCCGGATCGGCTGCCACGTCTACGCCACCCAGTTCCATCCCGAACTGGACGCGGCGGGCCTGTGCACCCGGATCGACGTCTACAAGCACGCTGGCTATTTCGACCCCGGGCAGGCCGACGAACTCAAGGTGCTGGCCCTCCGCAGCGACGTCACCCACCCGCCTGCCATCGTGCGCCGGTTCGTCCAGCGGTACGCACACGGCAGGCGGAAAACCAGGGCGTGCCAGCAGGCGTGATCCCCTGCCCTCTGGGTGTGGCGCACGATGAACGCGGAGTAACCCCGCAGGGCGAGGACTTCTCCGCCTGGTACAACGAGGTCGTTTTCAAGGCCGGGCTGGTGGACCGC
>Ga0265338_10007996_pt1 | contig 12944 bp, 9 predicted proteins | sample 42126metaG_FD_193579 | JGI IMG/M metagenome (GOLD analysis project Ga0265338, IMG submission 193579) | Rhizosphere microbial communities from Carex aquatilis grown in University of Washington, Seatle, WA, United States - 4-21-26 metaG | ecosystem: Host-associated > Plants > Roots > Rhizosphere >... | reverse complement strand
CGATCAATTGCTGCATGACAATCGGCTTTTCAAGGTATACAACATTCGGGTTTGAATCCCATGCCCCCGCCCGCTGTGCCTCACCCGTTACAAAAATCATCGGGATGTCTTTCGTCGCAGGGTCATCATGTAAAAGCTCGTAGAGCATGAAGCCGTTGACGTTTTCCATCATCACGTCGCTGATGATGAGATCGGGGATTTTCTCTTTTACGAGATCAAGCGCAAGCGAACCGTCTTCCGCTTCGATGATCGCGTACCCCTCTTTGCTGAGAATAATCGTTGCCAATTTCCGCATATCGGGGTCGTCATCGACGACAAGAATGGTCTTCATGATGTTCTCCAAAAGTGTGCTGACAAAACCGGTCTAACAAACTCTTATTTATAGAACTGGACTGCCGTTCGTGACTTTTCTTCACTGGCACTATTTCCAATAAATAATCTTGTGTTTTTACCGCTCACGAAGTGATGCCTTCGGCACAAGGCGCGGAGAACGCCAAGAGTATTATCGTTCGTTATACTCATAGCTTCTTGGCATCTTAGTGGTTAGAAAATGCAAGATTATTTTTGAAAAATAGAACTAACAGGTTGCTGAAAAACAATTTTATGAGCCACTAAGACCCGAAGGCACTAAATAGTGTTAAGAAAATCGCTATCTCAACCGTTGATGATATGAGCGATAATAGTTTTTCACCTTATTTTCTTAGTGACGTTGTGTCTTTGTGGCAAGCTGTATGGACTTTTTCATCATTCTGTTAGGCTCCGTGTTACGGTTTCTTATACGGCGGCACTGGAGGAAACTTAAACGGGTTCTCCGTTGCTTTTTTCAATGCCACTTCGATCGCCTTTTCCAGCTGCGGGTCTTTTCCCGACATCACACTCCCGGGGTCGTTGTCGACCCAGATGTCCGGGTCGCCGCCGTGATTTTCAATTAGCCATTCGCCGGTCGGTCCATAAAAGCCGGTGTTCGATTGTTCCACTTTTCCGTTGTCAATCGTAGTCTGCGTATTCTGAATTCCGACAAGGCCGCCCCATGAAGTCACCCCGACAATAGTCCCAAGCTTCCTCGCTTTGAAGCTCTCGAGGAATGCCTCGCCGTCGGACCCGTTGTCTTCATTCGAGATAACGACATAGTTGCCGACGGAAGTACTTCCGGGGTACCGAAGAGGCATCATCCCGTGCAGGGCGCTCTGCGCCGTTACTTTTCTTTCGAGTTTATCGATAAGAAAATATTCGGTCCATCCTCCACTGTTGCGCCGCACGTCTATGATGATCGCATCCTTGTACCGGAATGCGCGCCAGAATTTATCGAACTCTCCGATTCCCCCCTCCCCCATCGCGTTGATATGCATGTAACCGACTTTTCCGTTTGTCTCCTTCGACACTTTGTTGATGTTGTCGGCAAGCCAGCGAGCGTAACGGAGATTGTTGTCGTTGCGGATCGGCTCAACTTCATACACCTTCGACCCCTGCATGGCCGGCTTGGAATTCACCGTGATGCTGACCTTCTCGCCGCTGTTTACCTGCAGATATTTGTTGTAGTCATCCGGAACTTTCAACTCCGTCCCGTTGATGGCAAGCAAATAGTACCCCTCATGAATATCAAAGTCTGGGCGGGAAAGAGGAGCCGTTATGCTTGCATTATATTCCGTGGGGCCGTAGATCTTGTCAAATTTGTAGAAGCCGGATTTCTTGTCTGCAACCAGGTCTGCGCCGAGCCAGCCCGTGAACAGCACGGGCGACGGAGGTGTCACCGATCCCGCATCGCCCCCGCTGATGTACGTATGCGATACCGAAAGCTCGCCCACCATCTGCTGCATCACCCAGTTCAGCTCTTCCCGTGAACTCAGCCCGGGAATATATGCACGGTATTTTTCGCCGATGGCTTTCCAGTCGTGTCCGTACATGTTGGGGTCGTAGAAGAAATCACGGTACCACCTCCAGCAGTCGTTGAATATTTGATTCCACTCCTGGACGTAATCAAGCGTATACACCATTCCGCTGAGGTTGGCTTTTTCCCCGGCATTCTTAGAAGTAAATGCCTTTTCGAACGTCGTCACAAAGACCTCGTTCGTTTTCTGAATGATCAACTGCTCGCCGTTGGGCGAGACGTCGAAATCGCTGATCTTGTCCCCAAGCGCTGCATCCTGCTTCGCGGTCATATCGTACATCATAATCTGCCATTTCGTTGCGCCGTTCGGCTTGAAGATCTCTTCGTACTCGTCCTCTGTAAAGTGATCGATGGCGCACCATGCTACTTTTCCTTTCCCGGCTTTAAGGTAGAAATAATTTCCAGCAGGAACTGGAAGAGGGTACGTCCGCTTTTGGAGCCCGTCCGCGTCGATCTGGACGATCCCAGATTCTTTCTTCTTCACATCAGCATCATTCGATTCCAGAAAGGGAGGTTTCTCGCCGTCTTTCAGCTGAACGGCCATCACCGTTTGGGGGGTGCGAATGGTATGGTCATCCTCATAAAAATCCATAAGGATATCAAAATTCCGGCTCGACACAAAATAAAGATAATCTCCATTCTGGTCGAAGCAGGGATAAAGATTATCGAAGAAATCATCGGTCACAGCAAACCTTTTTTCTTCTTCGAGATTGTAAACAAAGATCTGGCTGTTCCGGTTATATTGAACAAGACTGTAGCAGACCCATTTGCTGTCAGGAGACCAGTTGTAATCGCTGACCTCCCAATAAAATTCATCGTTCTTCAGCTGGTTTGATTCATCGATTTTTGTGAGTTTCTTTGTTGCGACGTCGAGGACGAAGATCGCAAAGTCTTTATTGCCGAAAAGGATCTTCTTCCCATCCGGCGACCACTTGCAATGGTACACCGTTCGGTCGAGCGTTGTCGTGAGCTGAGTCCATGCCCCCCCGCCGGCGCTTTGCGTGTAGAGTTGGTACTCACCCGTCTTGTCGGAGAAGAACGCGACGGTTTTTCCGTCCGGCGAAAATTGCGGATACCGTTCGCGCGTGCCCGGGGAATTTGAGAGATTCTTCGTCTCTCCTTTTCCCGTCGGGACGACGAAGAGATCGCCGCGCGCTTCGACGACAATTTTCTTCCCATCGTCGGAGACGCCGACGCTGTGGACGTATTTCTCCGGGTTCATTTGTTTCGTCCGCAGCGCCCACCGGTCGGAAGCGCATTCGATTGAAAGTTTCTTGACCTCCCCTGTCGCAATGTTCAGCAGATGGAGAACCCCGTCATGTACAAAGACAATCGTCTCCCCGTCAGTCGAAGGCATCATAACGTCGACGTCGGAGAACGAGGTGATCTCGTCGGCTTTTTTCGTCGACAAGTTCTCCTTGTAGATGTTCGAGACTCCGTTGGTGCGGTCGGAGACAAAATACATTGCATCGCCGACCCACATGGGATAGCAATTCTTCCCCACATAATCCGTGACGGGGGTAAACACCGCCGTTGTAAAATCGTACATCCAGATATCCGGGTACTGGCCGCCTTTATACCGTTTCCAATAATTTTCTTCGCTCCCTCTTCTCTGATAAACCATTTTCTTTCCATCCGGCGAGAAACTGCAGAGTCGCCCCCGGTCGATCGGAAACCGTTCCGGCGCCGAGCCGTTCTTGTTGACAAAGAAAAGATTTGGATCTCTTCCGATATAATTTTCCGCGTATGAACGATAAACAATGCGCTCCCCATCTGGCGTCCAGCAAACCACCTGTGCGCCGCCGGATTGGTAGGTTAACCGAACAGGTTCTCCCCCTTCCGATGGAATAACATACACATTTGACGAACCGTCGTAACTTCCCGTGAAGGCGATCCATTTGCCGTCGGGAGAAAATTTTGCGGAGTACTCCATCCCGGGAGCATTTGTGATACGTCGGGCGACTCCGCCGCCGGTTGTCGCCAGCCAGAGGTCTCCTTCGTATGTGAAGACGATCTTGTCTTTGTGGATGTCAGGGTACCGTATAAAACGAGCTTCGGTTCCAGCGTTTGCAACTACAAAAAGAATTATTAGGAGCGTCAATGATTTCAGAAGTTGTTTCATGCAAAAACCTTTTAGATGATATTCAAAATTGACGATTTTGAATATTTTTCAAATTCCTTGGATTTGCTCCAAAATCGCCCGGTCTCATTACAATTTAGATGCTACATAGCGAATAATTCCCACAATTTCAAGTCACTAAAAAAACCTGCCAGCCGTTCATTAACAGCATTTGAGCTATGAAATCAGCCACCGCTCTTTGTATTGTTGCATTCATTACAAAGGGCTGGAATTATGTTTGGAAAAATCGGGTTATAAGTAACGAAGAGGGAGCCAAAAACAAATTCTCCGAGGATCGATATTTATGAAAATCCGGCTGTAAAGCGTCGGACCTAGTGTCAGAAGTCTACAAAGTATTTGAGTCTAAGAGAAACGAAGCGAATTGTACATCCTAGAAATCTCCGACGCAATAAAATTCCCTTACCCTCGCCATAAATTTTGATATTGATGGAACGAACGCTGTCACCTCTTCAGCAAGATGTATTGCGCACGTTTGCGTACTTCGATGTTTTCCTGTACCCGCTTTCAAAGCATCAAGTCTACGCATTCCTGCCGCACAACTCCGTCACAATTCACCATGTGGAAGATGCCCTTCATCGTCTCGTCGAGTTAGGCATTCTGGGGCAGGAACGCGATTACTATTTCCTGGGGGATCGTACTCCAACGATCGTAACAAGCCGCGTTGAAAATGAACGGCGCGCTGCGAGCATGCTGCGAAAAGCCCGGTGGATATCGTTGTTCCTGAAACAAATCCCTTTCGTCAGAGCGGTCTTTATCACAGGGTCGTTGTCCAAAAACGTCGCGACCCGGTCGAGCGACATTGATTTTATGATCGTAACGGCGTCCAACAGGTTGTGGATTCCTAAACTGATATTAACGGCAGTGAGGCGGATCTTCCTTTTTAACACGATCAAATACTTTTGCGTTAATCTCTTTGTGAGTGAAAGCGGACTCCTCTTCTCCGAAAAAAATATTTTCAATGCCGTCGAGATCGCGACAACACAGGTTCTCTGGAATGAAGCGGAGTATCACAGATTTCAATCGATAAACTCGTGGACGAAATATTTCCTCCCAAACGGAGGGAAAGCGCATGTGCCGATTGATTCGATAGCAAAAACTCCTTCGTTCTTCCAAAAAACAATGGAATTCGTGCTCAATCTGTTCCCGCTTACCTCGATCGATACGTTTCTCATGAACCTCGCGCGAAATTACTGGAAAAGAAGGAATGCGCATCTCGACGAGAAAAAATTCGATTCTCTCTTTCAGTGCACACCCCATATTTCCTCGGTTTGGTACGACGATCATCAGACGCGAATCCTCAACACCTATCAGCAGCGGCTCGCACAATTCGGCGTAGAACATACAGAATGACCGACGTCCTCCTTACCCATTCATATTTCATTCGTTTTGATCCGAAACAGGCAAGGGCGATGATGCCGTACCCGCCGCTGGGGACGCTGTACGCGGCAAGCTACCTGGAAAAACTTCACTTCTCCACAGCACTATTCGACACCATGCTCGCTCAATCGGAAGAGGAACTCCGAGGCATGCTCGAACAACATCGTCCTGCAGCCGTCGCCATCTACGACGACGATTTTAATTATCTCAACAAAATGTGCCTGAGCAGGATGCGGCAGGCGGCCTTTACAATGGCACGGATCGCGAAAGAGTTCGGCTCCTTTGTTGTCGTTCACGGCTCCGATGCAACCGACCACGCCGGAGAATACCTCGATCACTCGGCAGATGCCGTGATCATTGGCGAAGGAGAGGAGACGCTCGCCGAGATTTGCCGGCATGTTATCAGGAACCGTTCGTCGGAGTTGAAGGCGATCTCCGGCGTTGCTTTCAAGGAGAATGGACGGGTAGTGCGTTCGTCCCGGCGTTTGCCACTAAAAAACCTGGACGAACTCCCTTTGCCGGCTTGGCACTTGCTCGATGCCCCGTCATACCAAAAGGCGTGGAGAAATCGGCACGGGTATTTTTCCATCAATGTCGTGACCACTCGAGGATGCCCGTACCATTGCAACTGGTGCGCCAAACCGATCTACGGCCAGGTGTACAATTCCCGCTCGCCTGAGAATGTTGTCGAAGAAATCAAATTGCTCCAGCGGACGCTCGGGCCCGACCACATCTGGTTCGCAGACGATATTTTTGGACTAAAGCCCGGCTGGGTCGAACAATTTGCAGACCTGATGGAGCGTGAGAACATTAGGATCCGATTTAAGATTCAGTCCCGTGCAGACCTCCTGCAGCAGGACAAGACTGTCGAAGCACTGGCACGTGCAGGATGTACCGAAGTCTGGGTCGGAGCTGAATCCGGGTCACAAAAGATCCTGGACTCGATGGAGAAGGGTACGACCATCGCTCAGATTTACAACGCGCGCACACTCTTGAAAGAATCCGGCATACGGACGTCGTTCTTCCTGCAGTTCGGTTATCCCGGTGAAAACAAAGACGATATCGACGCAACGCTGCGTATGGTGAAAGAGCTTGCACCCGACGACCTCGGCATTTCGATTTCCTATCCATTGCCGGGGACAAAATTTTATGAAAAGGTAAAGGCAGAGCTTCAGGGGAAAAAGAACTGGGTGGATTCGGACGACCTCGCGCTGATGTTTCGCGGGACCTACTCGGCGGCGTACTACAGAAAGCTCCACCGGTATGTTCATAAACTCTTCCGTTTCAGGAAAGCCATCAAACTTATTCCGGAAATGGCGGCATGGAAAACTTTGTCCGACCGCACAAAGTTGAGGGCACTCCTTTCGATCGTCTATTTCGCTCCTGCTGCTCTCCTCGACAAATGTCAGCTATACTATCTCGCCCGTGAATGACACCATCCTCCGGCATTGACTCCTCTCGTAATGTTGAAGAAGCGCAGCGGGCATTCTCTGCCCAGGCGCCGCAGTTTGATTCCTACGACAAAAATAACGTCATCCTCCAATGGATGCGGCGGCAGGTGTACAAACACGTCGAAGAATTTCTTTCCCCCGGCGACTCAATCTTCGAAATCAACGCTGGAACGGGAATCGACGCCGTCCATTTTGCGCGCAAAGGACATTCTATCTTCGCAATCGACAACGCCGAAGGAATGCTGCGAGAGCTGGAACAGAAAATAGACTCTTTTCACCTGGAAGATAAAATCCGTTTTGAATGCTGCTCGTTTGCGGATATTGATACCCTTCCCGAGGGCCGCTTTGATCACGTCTTTTCAAATTTCGGAGGATTGAACTGCGTTGCAGACCTCCGTTTGGTGACTGACAAGCTCCCCCGTTTCTTAAAATCAGGCTCGATGGTGACATTCGTGATCATGCCGCATATCTGCCCGTGGGAGCTGCTCCATGTCATCACCGGAAATTCAACGCTGGCATTCAGAAGGCTTTCGAAAAACGGGACGGCTGCTCACATTGAAGGTCATCACTTTCTTACGTATTATTACTCACCGCGTGAAGTTGTGGAGAGCTTTGATGAGAAATTCAAGCTTATTAAATTACGCGGGCTCGCATCTCTTTCACCGCCCCCGTACATGGCGGATTTCGCGGAACATCATCCGAACCTGTACGGCGTCTTGACAGGTTTGGACGAAAGGCTATCCACCCTTCCTCTGTTTAACCGATGGGCGGATCACTTTATTATTACGCTCCAATATTTGCCGTAACAATGCAGGTAACGACGGCGCGTCACTTCACCCTCCTGAAAAAATATTTCGATTAGGATGTATCAATGGTAGCGGCAGCCGCTCTTGTTTTTCTCGTCCTGGCGTTCAGCAGCGCGGTACTCTGGGTCATTCATACCAAAATCCATCGGATGAAAAGCCGGGTCGTTCTTGCCGAAAAACAACATGCCCGGTTGTTGGAACTGGCTGAACACTCGCTTGAATCGTCGGACGTTCCGGTCGGAGCGATCCTTTTATATGCGGGGACTATCGTCGGTGAAGGTTACAACACCGTTCTGCGAAACGCGAAAGCGGGAGAACACGCGGAAGTGAACGCCATCTCGAATGCCATTGCCGTTATGGGAATTGACAAATTTTCTTCGCTTGACCGGAGCGCGCTGATTTTAGTATCAACGTTCGAGCCGTGCCTCATGTGCGCCGGTGCGTTCATTAACTACGACATTCGTAATGTTTACTTCATGAAAGAAAAGGAATTTTCATACATTGGAAAAGAAGAAGCACGTTTTTTTCGATACTTGATCCGGCGAAGACAGGTCAGAAACAACGATGAACAAGGTTCGCTTTTTGAAAGACATCCCGATTATCCTGCCGGGAAAAAGCACATCCGTCAATAGCTTTGGTGCGATGCTTCTCCATACAAATTCTTGTATTCCAACCATGTCCACTCAGCGGAACGGTTCTCCGCCAGAGCACGATTCGACAACTGCAGCTCGCGAATTGTATGCGGCTGCTTCAACAGTGCTTCGATTTTCGCGGCTAAACCCTCTGCATCTCCCGGCATAACGACAACACGGTCATCTCCGACATCGGCAAGCAGGCCAACGCCTGTACCTACCACGACGACTCCCGACGCGAACGCTTCCATGACGACAACTGCTTCTCCTTCGAACAATGATGCCACCATCAAAAGATCGATCTCTTGCAGGATGGCCGGAATTGCGTCGTGCGGGACTTTTCCTTTCCACCGTATCTTTTCATTCACCCCAAGCAAGCGGGCATAGCCCTCAACCCGCCCCATCAAAACGTCCTGGCCTGCAATTGTAAGTGTGCACCTGAATTTCCGGACGAGGATTGAAAAAACCTTTATGACCGTAAACGGGTCTTTGACCAAATTGAGATTGCCGATGAAACCAAGCCTGAGCGGCTCGGAAATGGGCTTGGGGCAAAATGTAAATTGCAGGATGTCTGCGCCAAAGGGAATGACGGAAAGACGTTTGGGCGCAACTCCGTTTGCCTCCAATGTGCGTTGCTGAAAATTCGTCAGGACGACGGTGCGATCCGCCTCACCGACGCACCAACGAATAATTTTTCTGTAAACGCCGTTTCGCATGCCGCCGTATCCGATTGCCGGAAGATAGATCGTGTCTCCCCCCGGCAGGCTGATGACACTTGGTATTCGCAGCAGCTTCCCAGCCAGAACGGCGGCAATTCCCTGACCTATTACCCAGAATCCGTGCACGATCGTAAAGTTCTTGAGTGCATGGTCTTTCCGTATCCGCCAAAGAAAATAAATTATCTTAAGAAAAGTATTCCGCCCAAGAACCGCGGGGGGGAATGATACCGAACAAAGGTGTAAGGCTAGCAACGGGTGGGGTGTCAGACGAGAGAAAGAATAAATGTCGACGTCATACATCCCGGCAATGCGGGAAATCAAATCGACCAGGGAAGGAATGTTATCTTCTTTTCCAATCCCTCCAGGAACGAGTATTGCAATGTGCGGTCTATGTTCCACGTTGCCTTCTTCTGTCTAACAGTGCTTTTGCCGTCTCAACGATAAACTCGACAGTGTACCGCGACAAACATCTCACATCTCCGAAGCGGCAATCCGGCTGGAGACATTCGCCGCACTCAAGGTCCGATGAATCGAGGCAAACCGACCATTCGCCGAGCGGCCTCGACCATGCGCTCCTCGTCGACCCGAACAGCGCAACCACCGGAATGCCGGCAACCCATGCCATATGCATGAGACCCGAATCCTCGGAAAGGACAAGTTCTGCTTTCTGAAGGATGGCGAACGCTTCGGAAGCCGTCGTCATCCCGGCAAGGTTGAGAATCCTGCCCCCCGATTTTTCTTTTAGGTAAACAGCTTTCTCCTGGATCGCTTCTGTCCCAAGGATCAAGAATTGTGCATTCGCATCGACATTATCGATCCATCTGTTCGCAAAACCGAGGTAGCGATCGAGAGGCCAGGACTTAGTAACAAAATTTCCCGCCGGGTTCAGGACAATCAAGTTATTGACGCCATGATACCCCGCATCGTTCAGGATGCTCAACGTGCCAGGATCTTCCCGGAGGTCGAGACGCGGGAGCGATTCCGGTACCGGCGGGGACCCAAGTTTGTCGATTGTCGCTTTCGTTCGATCGCCGGCAGAGTTCAATGAGTAACGGTCAAACTCAGAGAAGCCTTTCGGGAACAGAAACCGCCGAATCATTCTGCTCATTGCATTTCGTTGGAGGTCGATGACCACATCAAAATGTTCCTTTCGCAGCAGGGGAACGAGACGCAGTGCGTATCCATATTGCAGCGTTCGGCTTCTTCCCCCGCCAATCGTGTGAACAACGGTGAAGATCCTCATGCGGCGGGGAAGTTCGCTAAATTCATCTCTCGTGAGAAAATGAATTTGGGACGAGGGCCAGATCGCATTGAGCGCCTGCAGATACGGAAGCGTAATGACGGTGTCTCCAAAGGCCTGGAATCGAATTGCGAGAATTTTTTCCGGAGCCGTGCGGCCGCACCAGGGAGCAGCATGAATTGATTCCTTCTTTTCGAAGATTGGCGGCAGTGGGGTCACGTGATTCGCGAGGGAATGCGTCTATGTCTTGCGCGTTCGATAATGGTACACCTTCTTCGGTGCGGGGAGAAAAGCTTGGGCCTTCCGTACAAGAAAAATGCGATACATTCAATTCACGTATCGCATTTCAGAGAAAACAAAATTGTTATGCCAAAAACTCTTAGCTCAAGCGGGAATATTCACTTGCGTCCGGCACCTGGTAAATTCGTTGGAGCGTCCACTTCTCTCCGGTATACTGCAAGATCGCAACCATCGTCACCTGAAATCCGTTGTACGTTCCCGTCGATGTTACGCGCATCTGCGAATTTGAAAGGCCCGCCGGCCGGTCTGCAGTATACGTCACGGTGCCGCCGTTAAAACTTACCGTGCTTCCGGGGAAAGCCGACGCCAAGTTGCCCCCAACATCTCCCAGCGCAAACTTCACGCCTGAGGATGAAATTTGCCGTGCAGCATCGTGGAATGCCTGAGACTGTGCAACGCCGTAGATAGCCTGGTCGGTCGACGTAAACAGCAACGTATACATACCTATCATCACGTATGCGCCGAGACCAATTATAACTTTTGATGTTCCCACGGTGCTATCCTTGTTAGTTTGGCTGCTTGCAGAAGTGCTGTGCCTTCTCGTCCTACACCATACAAGATACTCAATTGCTTTAAAAAAGCAATGGTGTAGAACACGTATTTATTAAATTTTATGAGGCTACGGTATTGACTGGATAATGGCTAAATTCGCATTAAAAATGCCATTTTCGCCTGTAAATAGTAACAACATTCTTGCTCCGTTGTTTCCGCGGGGGGCCAAAGATGAAAAAAATGCGGCAGAATGGCCTTTGGGGGAACCTTTGCGCAGCGTAGAAATGACTCAAAGTGCGGCAAACAACCCAAGCATTCCATCGACACAACTGTCCATGCTAAACCGTCGGAGAGCATCTTTTCGGGCGGAACTGCCGATCGCAACTCTGAGCTTATCATCATCTAGAATTTTTACAATGGCATGTGCAATCGCGTCCGCGTTTCGCGGTTCGACGAGCAGTCCAGTCTTGCCGTCGATGAGAATTTCCGGCACACCTCCCGCGTTTGTGGCGACGACGGGCTTTTCCATTGCCATCGCTTCAATGACAACGAGCCCGTATGTCTCGGCAAACGACGGAAGCACAAAAATATCCAACGCAGCCATCAGCCGCGGAACATCGTCGGTGAATGGAATGAACTGAACGTGGCGGTCCGCTCCGATTTCCCGGCAAATTTTCTTTAAGGATGCTTTGTAGCCCGGCTCGCCGGCAGTCTCATCACCGGCGATAACGAACAGCGTTTGCGGATGATGCTTTATCACTTGCGGTATTGCACGAAGGAATACTTCCTGTCCTTTGCCGGGATCGAGGCGTCCGAGTACGCCGATAATTTTTAAATCATACTGCAGTCCGAAAAATGAGCGTGCATCCGGCTGGCTGAATAACGAGGGGTCGAATCGATGAAGGTCCGTTCCGAGGGAAACGACTTTTACTTTCTCTCCTGACATTCTAGTGCATGCAAGCACATTCTCTCTCATCCCCTGCGTAAGAGTTATCCAGAGGGAGAGCTTCGAAAAAACCCACGTATGCCAAAGATCGCGCTTATTATGCCGCGAGTCCATTTGTTGATAAAAGACAAGCTTTAGACCCGGCAAAAAATATGCCGCAAGGGATGCGAGATGAATGTCATGCGATTGCATCAGGACAACGATGCCGATCTTGTTGTCCCTAAGAATTTCCGCAAGACGGCGTGCCGCCATGATGTCGCCGTATTTCCATCGCGGTGCAAGGGCCGCTGCGTCAAGGCCCGAACCGATTGCGCGCTCCTCAAGCGGAGATGACGGCGGAACTATTACCATTGCGAACTCTCCCTTTGATTTCATCCCCGCTGCAATACGCAGCGTGGATAATTCAAGTCCTCCCAGTGAACGCGAAAAACAAACAACAGCAATCCGTTGTCGGAAATTACTCATAGCGGGGAGTGAGAAGTTGCATCTGGTGTACGGAAAATGAAACCCAAAATTTAATTTCAGAGTTGCAATGACTATCGCGGCAAGAGATGCTTAAAACGTCAACTTTGATATTTTAAGATTATTCCGCGCAGTCAATATAAGAGGTCGGATGGGGATTATCAAGAAGATGGTTCCTGGAGCTTCCGGACACTGTATCGGAGAATATAACTCTGTCGAATTTTCAGTAAGGAACATTGAAACAGCATTCGACAATATGAATCGAGAGTTATCGCGCCAAGGAAGTATCGCGGACAGCAAGTTGTACTTTTGCCCACATCGAAAACGGTTCTCCCTGGCTCCCGGGAGATGATCGATCGCGGCTCCCACCGCCGCCATGGTGCCCCCTTCCGCCTCCACCGCCACCTCCATAACCGCCGCCGCCCATTCCCTCTCCGCGTCCGCCGCCTCCTTCCGAAACGCCTTCCGGAGGTTTCGGCGTGCTTTTGTTG
>Ga0265338_10007994_pt1 | contig 12945 bp, 11 predicted proteins | sample 42126metaG_FD_193579 | JGI IMG/M metagenome (GOLD analysis project Ga0265338, IMG submission 193579) | Rhizosphere microbial communities from Carex aquatilis grown in University of Washington, Seatle, WA, United States - 4-21-26 metaG | ecosystem: Host-associated > Plants > Roots > Rhizosphere... | reverse complement strand
CGATCGGCCACGGCTGCTCGATCGGGCAGAACGTCATGATCGGACCCCGCGTCAGCGTCGGCGCGGACTGCAAGATCCAGAACAATGTGTCGCTCTATGAGGGCGTGGTTCTCGAGGACGACGTGTTCTGTGGGCCGAGCTGTGTTTTTACGAACGTGGTCAATCCGCGCGCGCACGTGTCGCGCAAGTCCGAGTTCAAGCCGACGCGGGTCCGCCGGGGAGCCACGATCGGCGCCAATGCGACGATCGTCTGCGGACACGAACTGGGATCGTACTGCTTCATCGCCGCCGGCGCCGTGGTCACGGACGATGTCCCGGAGTTCGCACTGATGGCCGGCGTGCCGGCGCGCCGGATCGGTTGGATGAGCAAGGCCGGCGAACGGCTCGGCCGCGATCTCGTGTGCCCGCGCGACGGCTCCCGCTATCGCGAGACCGCCGACGGAAGACTCGAAGAAGCGAACTGAAGGAAACGCGCGTGGACATTCGCGGCAATAAGGTGGTGGTGATCGGGGGTGCCGGGTTGATCGGCTCGCACACGGTCGACTTGCTCACCCAGACGGACGTCGGCGAGATTGTCATCTACGATAACTTCGTGCGCGGCACGCACGAGAACCTGGCCGCGGCGCTACGCGATCCGCGCGTGAAAATTTTCGAGGCAGGCGGTGACGTCACCCAGACCGACATTCTTCGCGCCGCAATCGATGGCGCCGAAGGCGTCTTCCATTTCGCCGCCCTCTGGCTGCTGCAGTGCCATGAATTTCCTCGCACCGCCTTCGACGTCAACGTGCGTGGCACGTTCAATGTGATGGAGGCCTGCGTTGCCGCCAACGTGAAGCGGCTCGTCTATTCCTCCTCGGCGTCGGTCTATGGCGACGCGGTCGAGGAGCCGATGACGGAAGAGCATCCGTTCAACAACAAGAATTTCTACGGCGCCACCAAGATATGCGGTGAGGCGATGCTGCGCGCGTTCCATCACCGCTATGGCCTCAACTATGTCGGCTTGCGCTACATGAACGTTTACGGGCCGCGCCAGGATTACCAGGGTGCCTACATCGCCGTCATCATGAAGATGCTCGACGCGATCGACCGCGGCGAGGGGCCGACCATCCTCGGCGATGGCTCGGAAGCGTTCGATTTCGTCGCCGTGGAGGATTGCGCCAAGGCCAACCTCTGCGCGATGAAGTCGGAAGCGAACGATCGCTTCTATAATGTCGGCACTGGCAAGCGCACGTCGCTCAAAGAGATCGCCGAGAAACTTCTCACGCTCACCGGCTCGAACCAGCCGATCCAGTATGCACCGCGCAGCCAGGCAACCCTGGTGCGCAATCGCATCGGTTCGCCGGTCAAGGCGCGCAAGGAGATCGCCTTCGACGCCGAGATCGCACTCGACGACGGCCTGCAGCGCCTGATCGTCTGGCGGAAGGCGCATAAAGAGCAGGTCGCACAGCGGCGGGCGAAGGCGGCGAGCTAGGTCCGTATCATGGACGCTAAATCCATCCGCCGCGTTCAGATCGCGCTCCCGTCGATGGGCGAGGAGGAGTGGCAAGCCGTTCGCGAGCCTCTGATGTCGGGTTGGCTGACCCAGGGGCCGAAAGTTGCCGCGTTCGAGCGCGCTTTTGCGGAGCGGCACCAGGTCAAGCACGCGCTCGCGACCACGAGTTGTACAACGGCCTTGCATCTTGCACTTGTCGCGCTCGGCATTGGTCCCGGCGATGAGGTAATCGTGCCATCGTTTACGTGGGTGGCGACGGCAAACGCTGTTCTCTACTGCGGCGGCACGCCCGTTCTCTGCGATGTCGACCGGCGCAGCTACAATATCGATCCGGCTTCGGTCGCGCAGAGAATCACGGAGCGCACCAAGGCTGTGGTGCCGGTGCATCTGTTTGGTCTGTGCGCCGATATGGAGGCCTTGAGGGCGGTGTTGCCGCCGCATGTAAAGATTGTCGAGGACGCCGCCTGTGCGGCGGGCGCGGTCTACCGAGGCGCCTCTGCTGGCACCCTCGGCGATGCAGCCTGTTTCTCGTTCCACCCGCGCAAGTCGATAACCACCGGCGAGGGTGGCATGCTGGCCACCAACGACGCTGACCTCGCTGCGCGAGCAGACGTGCTGCGCAACCACGGCGCCTCGATTTCCGAAGAGCAGCGGCACCACGGCCCGCAGCCATATCTTCTCGCGTCTTTTGACGAGCTTGGCTTCAACTATCGTATGACGGATGTCCAAGCGGCGATCGGCATCGTCCAATTGGGCAAGCTCGACACCTTCATTACCGAGCGCGACCGATGGGCGCGGTATTATCGCGATGCGCTTGCCGACATCGACTGGCTGCGGCAGCCGGATGCGCCGAACGACGGCCGGCACGCGTGGCAGGCCTACGTGACATATGTCGATCCCGAGCGGGCGCCGATGCTGCGCAACGAGATCATGTCAAGGCTTCACGCGCGCGGTGTCGCCACCCGTCCCGGGACTCATGCAGTGCACATGCTCGGCTATTACCGGGAGCGGTTCGGCCTCGCTGACGACGACTTTCCGGCCGCGCGCGACTGCGAACGCAATACGATGGCAATCCCGCTGCACAATCGGATGAGCCCCGACGATTACAATTATGTCGTTGACTGCATCAAAGACATCGCCCGCGACATTTGACGCGTCTGCTTGGTTCGCCGAGCTCCTCGGGGTGCAGCTCCCGGCGGAGGGGCAATCGATCGAGGCGCACGGGCGGTCGTTGACTATGCGCGACGGCATCTTGCGCGCGGGCGATCTGATGTCAGCCGCGCAAGACCAGACGAAAGACGCGTTTGGATTCAAGTGGGCGAAGCGCGATACGTTCGAAGGCGAACCGCTCAATTTTTTACGTCAGTGGCTGGTCGAGAAATACGGCAACGTCGCTCAAGCACCGTGGCTTTTTGCCGGGGGCGCGCATCCGATCCTGCTTGATGCCGGCTGCGGCGCCGCAATGTCCGCGTTGGCCTTGTTCGAGCCGGTGCTCGACCGAATTCGTTATGTGGGCGTCGACGTGTCGACGGCTGTGGACGTGGCCAAGGCACGATTTGCCGAACGCGGTCTGGGCGCTGCTTTTGTCCAGTCCGATCTCAATCAATTGCCGTTGGCCGAAAACTCCGTCGACCTGATCTTTTCGGAAGGTGTTCTGCACCACACCGATGACACCCGTGCCGCTCTGCAAGCCGTCGTGCGTCATCTGAAGCCGGGAGGTCGGATCCTATTCTACGTCTATCGACGCAAAGGGCCAATCCGCGAGTTCACAGATGATTATGTTCGGGCCAAGCTGCAGGAAATGACCCCGGAGCGCGGCTGGGAGATGATGCTTCCGCTCAGCAAGCTCGGCAAAGTGCTTGGCGAACTCGATATCGAGATCGACATCCCGGAAAAAGTCGATCTGCTCGATATTCCCGCTGGCCGTATCAATCTTCAGCGGTTCTTCTATTGGCATGTGCTCAAGGCCTTCTACCGGCCGGAGATGTCGATCGAGGAGATGAACCACCTCAACTTCGACTGGTATGCACCGAAGAACGCGCACCGGCAGAGCGCCGACGACGTGCGCGGTTGGTGCGGCGAACTAAAGCTCGTTATCGAGCACGAGAAGGTCGAAGAAGCGGGCATTACCATGATTGCACGGAGAGACTAAGAGCGATGTGCGGCATCGCCGGCTATCTCAATACGGACGGTCGCCCCGTCGCCCTGTCCATATTGCAACGGATGAGCCGCGTGCTCGCGCATCGCGGTCCCGACGGTGACGGCCACTGGATGGAAGGTGCAGTCGGGTTCGGCCATCGTCGCCTTGCAATCATCGATCTCAGCGCGGCCGCCGCCCAGCCAATGATCAGCGGGAATGGCAGGTTCGTTATCACTTACAATGGAGAGATTTACAATTTCAAGGAACTGCGGAAAAAGTTGGTGTCGCTTGGCTACCATTTTCGGTCATCCTCCGACACCGAGGTGGTGATCGAGGCCTTCGCTGAATGGGGTGCGAGCGCGGTTGAGCGTTTCAACGGTATGTTCGCGCTCGCGGTTTGGGACCGCAAAGAGCGTCGCCTCTTGCTTGCTCGCGACCGCTATGGGGTCAAACCTCTTTACTACGCGCGCGTGGACAACACGGCGCTGTTTGCTTCCGAAATCAAAGGATTGTTAGCGCACGGAACGCTGGCGCCGACTGTCGACCTTGATGGCCTCGCCGAGTATTTCACATTTCAGAATTTCTTCAGCGGCCACACCCTGTTCAAGGACGTGCGGCTTCTACCCGCCGGGACGATGATGGAAATCGAATCCGACGGAAGGACCCGGACACGGCGCTATTGGGACTTCCATTTCTCCGACGTGGAGACGGGGTCGGCGGAAGCGCTTGTCGAGCGGCTTGATGACGCCTTCACAAACGCCGTCCAGAGACAATTGGTCAGCGATGTACCTGTCGGGACGTACTTGTCCGGGGGCATGGACACTGGGGCGATCACGGCGATTGCTGCGAAGCAACTGCCGAACATTTGTTCCTTCACGATCGGATTTGATCTCACATCGGCTTCAGGCCTGGAACTCGCCTATGACGAGCGTAAGGCGGCGGAGCGCATGAGCTATCTCTTCCGCACCGAGCACTACGAGATGGTGCTCAAGGCCGGCGATATGGAACGCGCTATGGCCGATCTGGTGTGGCATCTCGAAGAGCCGCGCATCGGTCAGTCCTACCCGAATTTCTACGCCACCAAGCTCGCTTCACGCTTCGGAAAGGTTGTGCTCTCCGGCGCTGGCGGCGATGAGCTGTTCGCCGGCTATCCTTGGCGTTATTGGCGCTCGTTGGCTGGCGGCACCTTTGAGCATTACGTCGACGACTATTACCAATTCTGGCAACGACTCCTGCCCGACGACAATTACGAGCGTGTGCTAGCGCCGGTATGGAATCACGTGCGCCATGTCGACCGCCGCGCCATTTTCCGCGGGGTATTTGCTGAGGCGCCGCCGCGGCTTGAGAGTGTGCAGGACTACGTCAACCATTCGCTGTATTTCGAGGCAAAGACCTTCATGCACGGCGCCCTCACCATGGAGGACAAGCTCTCTATGGCCCACGGCTTGGAGACCCGGGTGCCGTTCCTCGACAACGACCTCGTCGATCTTGCTTGCCGTATCCCGGTGAAGCACAAGCTCGGTGGGCTCGATCAGGTCGTGCGCATCGACGAGAATGACGCCGGATCTAAGCAAGCGCGTTATTTTGCTAAGACGCGAGACGGCAAACTGATCATGCGCACTTTGATGAAGCGCTACGTGCCGTCCGACATCGCCGATGGAATTAAGCAGGGTTTCTCCGGTCCCGACGCGAGTTGGTTCCGCGGGGAGTCGATCGATTATGTGCGCCGCCGTCTGTTGGCGCCGAACGCCAAGATCTACAGCTATCTCGACCGCAAGGCTGTCGAAGGTCTGCTCACCGAGCACCTCAACGGTCAAGCCAACCGTCGGCTCCTGGTCTGGTCGCTGCTCTATCTCGAAGAGTTCTTGCACTGCTTCATGTCGGCGGAAGGCCGCATCCGCGAGGTCGCGGCGGCATGACGCCGGAAGCGATGCGAAAGGCGCTCGAGGATGTCCGGCTTGCGCGTGAAGCGGAGTTGAAGTCGCAGTATGATCGAAGCTTGCCATTTGCTGACGGCTTGTTCGATCGTTGGGAGCGCGCGCGTCGCCTCGGCTTTGCGCAGGACGCATCAATCTACGACTCGGCCTGCGTGTTTGGTGACGTCTCGGTCGGCGCGGGAACCTGGATCGGTCCTTGGGTGATGCTCGACGGCTCCGGAGGTGGTATCCGCATCGGCTCGACCTGCTCGCTGTCGGCGGGCGTGCACGTCTACACGCACGATACCGTGCTCTGGGCTCTGTCGGGCGGGAAGGCGGCGACGCGCAAAGCGGCGGTGTCGATTGGCGATCGTGTCTATGTTGGCAGCCAGAGCGTGATAGCGCGCGGGGTCACGATCGGAGACATGTGCGTGATCGCTGCCAACAGCTTCGTCAATCGCAACCTGCCGACGCGCAGCATCGTCGGCGGGACGCCGGCCAAGGTGATCGGCTGCGTCGAGGGCGATGGCGAGGCCATCCGTCTGGTCTTTGCCAAGTCCGCGGCTATTCCCGCCGACCTGCGGACGTTTTCATCAATATGAGCATGCTGCATTCTTCCGATTTCACCGAAGCGCGCTACGGCGCCCTGCTGGAGCGGTCGCGCACGCGGTTTGCGTTCTGCGGCTTTGCCGACGAGCTGGAGCGGGACGGGATCGCGCTTTGGCGTCACGATATCGACTTCTCGCCGCAGCGCGCGCTGGCGCTGGCGAAAATCGAAGCCTCGCTCGGCGTGACGGCGACTTATTTCGTGCTGCTCGGCTCCTCGTTCTACAATCCGTTCGAGCCGGCGGTGCGCGACGTGCTGCGGGAGATCGCGGCGCTCGGGCACGATCTCGGGCTACACTACGATGCTGCAAGCTTCCACGGGAACACATCGGCTCATGCGAAGCGCATCGCCTTCGAAGCGAGCACGCTCAAACGCCAGCTCGATACCGACATCCGGGCCTTCTCGCTGCACAATCCCTCGGTGTCGCCGGACGTAGAACTCGATGCGCCGCGCTATTCCGGTCTTGTAAATGCGAGCGCGGCGGACCTGTGCAGGCAGTTCACTTATGTTTCCGACTCGAACGGCCGCTGGCGGTTCCGCTCTTTGCACGAGGCGATTGAGGACGCCGCGGTCGCGCGGCTCTACGCGCTGACGCATCCGGAATGGTGGACGCCGGAACCGATGCCGCCTGGTGCGCGTGTCGAACGCTGCATCAAGGGGCGCGCTGAACGCGTGGCTGCAGACTACCGCTCGTTTCTATTGCAATACCGCCCCGAAGTCGTGGACGCGACGTGATCGCAGAACAAAAGCGATTGACGCTCTGGATTGATGTCGAGTTTCGACGCGCCGGAGTATCGGGCGCAAGGAGATGTGATGTCGACTGCCAAGGCTGAAATGGACGCAATGCTGGCGACCTTTCGGAACGAAGTGCCGAGTCACTACTCAGTTTGCTCGTTGCAAGCTCCCAAAGACGATTGCGTCACGTTCATCCGGAGCGAGAGGTATATCGATCAGCTTCGCGCCATGAGCGAACGGGGTGTGAAAAACGTCACGGTGATTGCATCATCGAACCTTGTGCTCCCCACGATCAGCGGCGTGTCGTACTACCTGACCGATCATGTGGATTTGCTTTTCACGCTGTTCAACAACTATGTCCGGAAGGGCGAGGACCCGAGAAAGCATGATCGCATCAGTTCTTCAGCGATTATTGACGTCGGCGCAGTGATCGGATCTGAAGGAGTGAGTGTCGCGAAATACAAAGATGAACGCGTGCTGTTTCGTCACTACGGCCGCGTCGTGCTGGAGGATGACGTCTACATTGGCGCCAATGCCGTCATTCAGCGCGGGAGAATCGACGAGACCGTCATTGGCAAAGGTACGATGATCAGCTCCTTGTGCGTGGTTGGTGCCAATTCGATTGTTGGGCGGAACTGTACGATAACGATCCAGGCAGGAATCTCGGGCTCAGCCCGAATCGGAGATCGGTGCTGGCTCGGGATTGGAGCCAAGGTGCGCGATTATGTAAGCATTTGCGATGACGTGTTCGTCGGCATGGGCGCTGTCGTCACCCGAGATATTACCGAGCCCGGTGTCTATACGGGGAATCCGTGTCGCTTCTTGCGCCCCCATGGTGACAGCTGACTCAGGGGCCTGACAATGTACGACTACAGAGCAATCTTTCCCCGCATGCCGCAAAAGGTCACGATCGGCGACGTGACCATACGCGATGGGTTCCAGAATCAAGAGAATCGAGTCTCGACAGAAGCAAAGCAATATTATCTTTCGGAATTGGTCTTTGCCGGTTGCAAGCACATCGAAGTAACCAATCTCGGAAATCCCTTCGTCATGCCGCAGTTCGATGACGCCGAGGAGATTCTGCGTTACGTCCGCAGCAACTTCTTCAAGGATCGCTGTCAGCGCAAAGGGGTGAATTACGACGAGCTGTGCTTTACGGCGGTGACCATTCGCGAATCAGCCGTGGATCAGGCTGTCCGTCTTTGCGACGAAGGCGTCGGTCCGGATCGCCTTCTCATGATGATCTCGACCGAGGAGGAGCATCACTATGTGAACTCGGGAACGACCATCAAGGAGTATTGGAAAGAGGCGGAGCGAAGCATCAAGAAATGCACCGATGCCGGGATGATCATGTGCGGTACGGTGAGTACGATATGGGGCAGTCCTGTCGGAGGTCCAACCGACATGAAGGACGCGCTGGAATTTACCAAGCATTGGCTCGATATCGGCGCGCACGATATCGAGCATAGCGATCACGACGGCAGCGGTACTGCACCTGAGATATTTCGCTACTTCTCCGAGGTGCTCGACGCGTTTCCTGACCGCAATCTCCACGTAGCCCATTTTCATGAAACAAAACGGGTGGGGTCCGCATCGGTTCTTGCCGCGTTACAAGCCGGGATTGGTCATTTTGAGGGTTCGCTCGGTGGAATTGGCGGACAGCCGGCCAATTTCTTCGAGGATCATCCTGTGCCAGGCACCGGCAAATATTATCACGTAAGCCCAGGAATCGTGCCGCTCGAAGACTTGCTTGTACAAATTGACGAGATGGGCATCGAGCATGGTTATGACATCGATCGGGTGCTTTGGTTGGGGCAACAGATGGAGAGAACGTTGGGGCGCCGTTTGAGGTCGGACGCCATCAGGAACGGGCGCACCCTCAGGGAGGGCAATATGAGTTTGGCGCGCCCGGGGCTTCAAGAGCGCAAACGAAAATTGGGTGAGATTTAAGTCGATGATCCGCGCGCTTTACGTGGATATCGATGTTATCCAGCTAAATCCATCGGGAACTTATTTTCCGCAACTGATTGAAGCGGCCGTCCCGAACGTATCTTTTTACGGTCCTGGGTTCAGCTCGGCTGATGTCTTGGCAAAGGGCCTATTGGAATGGATCCGGGAAACAGGCCCCTATGAAATCATCTTCATTGGCCCCAACTCACCGATATTGGCGGCCAACCTCGACGACGATGTAATTCAGAATACCTTGCATCACATGCGCCGCTTCACGGTCCATGGCCATGCAGATGCGCAGATCGTTGGATTTCTCGAGGACCTGTTTGCTGCCTTGCCCAAGGTTGATATCGAACATCGAGTCGCCACGTCGTTAAACTTTGACTATTACGCGGCGACCGATGCGCAGGTTCAGCGCTTACAGGATTTGAATCTGACGCTAATAGGGCCCAACGAGCAGTTTGTCCGGCCTTTCGCCGAGCTTCCTGAGTTCGTCGTAAAAGAGAAGCACTATCAGCGAAAGAAAGCCCGGCTATCGGACTGCTGGTTTGATTTCCTCCATGCTCATCCCCAACGAGTTATTACGGCGCTTCACTATGTTGTTCCGTCAGAATTCTCCTATACGCCGATTCACTTGAGGCGACCTGTGGTCGCCGTTCCGGGAGTTGAATATCATTTACGAAAGGAAGCCAATGTCGAACTGCGCCGGTCTGGCGTTCGCATGGCGTCCAAATGGTATTTCCATCTGTTCCGGATACTGAATCGACTTGGAATGCCGGTTTATGCGCATCCATTGGGGCTGCACATGTATAACCAGGCCTTCCAACGTACGTTGAAGACATCCCGATACGTTTACACCGCTCCGGGCGGATTCGGTCTGCCCATTCGAAAGTTCTTCGAGATTCCGGCGGCCGGCGCCCTGTTTTTATGCAGGCCTTGCACGGGCTATCATGAACTCGGCTTTGTGGATGGAGTTCATTATCTTTCCGTCGAGCCGAATGACCTGCCTGGTTTGTTGCAAGAGCTCGCGAGAACAGGGGCAGGGCACGAGGTCGCGATATCCGGACGCAAAGTCACCGCAAATAACCACTCCCTTCAGGCTCGCGCTCAGCAGATCCAACTCTGCCTGGAGGCATTGATGCTAGGGACCTATCGCGGCGCACGTTGGCACCAGGGTCGCTTTGTTGTCATGACGCAGTGATGTGCGGACTGCTTGCAATCTTCAGGCCCGGCGGGATCGACGACAATGAGCTGTCGCGGTCACTGGCGCTGCTTGCGCACCGCGGTCCGGATGCGGCGGCAACATGGTTCTCGCACGATCGGCGGGTCGCACTCGGTCACCGACGTTTGAAGATCATCGATCTTTCCGATGAAGCGAACCAACCGATGCTGTCGCTCGACGGCCGATACGCGCTGATCTTCAACGGCGAGATCGTCAATTATCGCGACGTGCGCGCGGCTTACCGCGGCCCTTGGCAGTTTCGCACGAGAAGCGATTCTGAAGTCCTGCTGGCGACGTTCGCGCAACGCGGTTTTGCGGCCATGGATGACTGGGTCGGCATGTTCGCCTTCGCCATTTATGACCGCGAGCACGAACGGCTTGTGCTGGCCCGCGACCGTTTCGGAATCAAGCCGCTGTATCTAACGCGGTTGGCCGACGGCGGCATCGCGTTCGCTAGCGAGATCCCGCCGCTCCTGGCCCTCCAGTCTCGAGCGCAGGCGGACGAAGACACAATCCGGACCTATCTCGAAACCGGCCTTTACGATACCGGGTCGCGCACGTTCTTTTCCGGTATCGAAGCCATTGAACCCGGCTGCGTTGGTGAACTCGACCTGGGCAGCGGCCGTTGGATGCAGCGGCGTTGGTATCATCTCGATCGGCATCTTTCGGACTTGTCTAACGCGTCCGAGCAGGAACTGATCGAACGCGGCAGTACGCTCGTCGAGATGGCCATCAGCGACCATCTCGTCGCCGATGTGCGCGTCGGACTCAACGTGTCAGGTGGGGTCGATTCCTCGGTGCTCGTGCGTTTGGCGCAGCCGGCGATCAAAGATCTACACGTTTTTACTCAGGATTTCGAGCTTCCCTACAGCGAAGGACCCTGGGTACGGAAAGTCGCCGATGGCGCGCATTTGCATTTGTGTGCGCTCGGTCGGAACGATATCGAGGCGAGCCTCGATTGGACCATCCGCCGCCAGGCCGAGCCCTTCGGCGGCGTGACCGTGGCAGGCTATGACGCCATCTACCGCGCCGCCGGAGCGGAGGGTGTGACCGTGCTGCTCGACGGCAACGGTGTCGACGAATGCTTCCTCGGTTATACGAAGTATGGCCAAGGTGGCGTGCTGGAGCGCGGCCGAGCAATCGACGGGACGCAGGCGGTCGCGCTGGAAGCAATCGCGCCGCGTTTGAAGCGCGATGCAAATGTCATCGAGCTTCCGAAAATGGCGGACGGATTTGCCGAGCCGGCGAAGGCGGCGGCGGCGCTCGACCTGTTGGTAACTAAAATCCCGCGCGGTCTGCGTTTCAACGACCGTATGTCGATGGGACATTCGAAAGAGCTACGCGTGCCGTTTCTGGACCACCGCTTGGCCGAGTTCGCGTTCAGCGTGCCGACGCGCCATTTGCTCGCAAGCGGCCGGACAAAGGCCCTCTTTCGTAAGATTGCGCGGCGCTGGATCCCCGCCGACGTGGCCGATGCCGAAAAACGCTCGGTGCAGTCGCCACAACGCGAGTGGCTTGCCAACGAATGGCGACATCTGGTGCTGGATGTGCTGCATTCGGATTCGTTCGCTTCTCGGGGGTGGATCGATCCCGCGAAGGCGCTCGCGGGGTACGAGCGCTATATCGGCGGCGCCCGCGAGAATTCATTCTATGTCTGGCAATGGCTCAATCTCGAATATTGGGCGCGAGCGTTTCTGGACTGAATGATGAACGCGAGCGTGCCCCGCGTTGCGGTGATCGGAGTCGGCTCCTTTGGAGCGCGGCATTTGCAGGGCTTGGCGCGCATTGATCGCCCGTTGCATGTCGACGTCGTCGATCCGTCGGAGGCGTCGCGAAAGCGCGCAGCGGCCCTGCTCGCAGAGGTCGGCGGGTTGCGGGGTGGCACCTGCGCAATGCATGGTGACTTGTCGATGCTGAGCGAAGCTCCGGATCTTGCAATCGTCGCCACTGCCGCACGCGAGCGACCGCAAGCGGTGCGGGATGTGGTTTCGTTGGGCACGCGCCGCATGATCCTGGAGAAGGTGCTATTTACGCGGCTTGCGGACTATGACGAAGTGGCAGGTCTGTTCGAACGTCGGCGATTGCAGGTCTGGGTGAATTGCGCGCGAAGGGCCTACCCGCGCGCCGCTGCTCTGAAGCAGCTCGTCGCCGGAAGGCCCATTCGTTATACCGTCACCGGAGCCGGATGGGGCTTGGCTTCGAACGTTATTCACCACCTCGATGAATTTTCTATGTTGTGCGGGCATGTCGACATCGAGGTTTCCGCGGAGGGCTTGAGCTCGAGGCTCACCGAGGCGAAACGTCCGGGTTACGTCGAGTTCTTCGGCTCGCTGCAATCGCGCGCGCCAGACGGCTCACGCTTCATTGCCGTCTGCACGGAGGGGACCGAGTCCGTACCCGGTGATCGCGAGATCACCATTGAAACAGATGACGTTCGCATCGTACTGCGGCAGTCCCGAGATACGCTGTCGGTGGTCAGGAACGGGCAAGCTCACTCCGAACCATATCCCGCTCCTTTGCAGAGCGAACTGACCGCGCCCGTTGTCACAAGCATTCTCGACGGGACGCCGCCAGCCTTGCCAGACTACAAGACTGCCGCGGCGATTCATCGGGTTCTCATCGGCGCGCTGCTCGAGCATATGCGGCGCTGTACGGGAAATCCCGACATCAACGAGTGTCCGATCACGTGAACGTCTTGTTGATCGGCGCCGGCCCGATGGCTGTGGCGTACGCGAAGGCGCTGCGCGGGCAGGGAATTCCTTTCACGGTTGTCGGGCGCGGGGCGCAATCCGCGGCGGCGTTCTCGGCGGCGACTGGAGTACCGCCATTCGAAGGTGGATTGTCCGCGTACCTTAAAACGCACGCTTGCGAGGCGGGTACACC
>Ga0265338_10007993_pt1 | contig 12945 bp, 7 predicted proteins | sample 42126metaG_FD_193579 | JGI IMG/M metagenome (GOLD analysis project Ga0265338, IMG submission 193579) | Rhizosphere microbial communities from Carex aquatilis grown in University of Washington, Seatle, WA, United States - 4-21-26 metaG | ecosystem: Host-associated > Plants > Roots > Rhizosphere >... | reverse complement strand
ACAACCGCGCCCTCGCGCCCCGCTCCGTTTACGTCGAGCTCGACGGCCGCTACCCGCTGTTGCGCATCGCCGACTGGCAGGTCGCCGCTCGTCCCGGTGCCACCACCGGCGGCACGGCACGCACCGGCGCCACCGCCGGGTACACCGCCGTCCCCGGCGGGGCCGCGGCGCTGCTCGACCACGTCGAGCGGTCGGCCGGCCCGTACCTGGCACCGGAGTTCGCCGCGCCAGAGTCGCCCGCGCTGCTCGACGTCTTCGGACTGGGCGCGCTCAGCTACCTGATCCTGACCGGGCAGCCGCCGGCCGCGACCCGCGGTGAGCTGGGCACCCGGCTCGCCCAGGCCCGTGCCCTGCTCCCGTCCGCGGTCATCGACTCCGTCAGCCCCGCGATGGACGCCCTGGTCCGCGATGCCACCCAGCTCTCGCTGGCCGACCGCACCGAGTCCGTCCGACAGTTCCTCCGCCGGCTCGACAAGATCGAAGAGGAACTCACCGACCCGGAACCCGACCCGGAGCAGGACCCGCTGACGGCGGGCGCCGGCGACCAGATCGCGGGCTGGACCGCGATCCGCCAGCTCGGCACCGGATCCACCTCCAAGGCGCTGCTGGTGTCGACCGACGGCGGCGAGTACGCCAACCGCGTCTTCAAGGTCGCGCTCAACACCGCCGCCGCCCGCCGCCTGGAACGCGAGGCGCAGCAGCTTGCCCCGCTGCACGACTCGCACGTGGCCCGCCTGCTCAACGAGCCGTTCCAAGCCGGGCCGGACGAGACCCGCCGGACCGTCATCGGCGTGGAGTACGTCGGCGACCATACCCTGGCCGAGGAGTTGCGCCAGCACGGCCCGCTCACCATCCACGAGCTCGAGCGCCTCGGCGAGGACCTGTTCCAGGCCATCGCGTTCCTCGACAAGCGCGGCATCTGGCACCGTGACGTCAAGCCGGACAACCTGGCCCTGCGCGAGCTGAGCAAGAAGGGCCGCGAACTGGTCCTGTTCGATTTCTCCCTGGCCGGCACCCCCGACACCGACCTGGCCGCGGGGACCCGCGGCTACCTGGACCCGTTCCTCGGCACCCCGGCCCGGCAGCGCTACGACCAGTCGGCCGAGCTGTACGCGGTCGCCGTCACGCTGCACGAGATGGCCAGCGGCGAGCTGCCGTCCTGGGGTGACGACCTGCCCGACGCCCGGTTCTTCGACCCGGCTGAGGAAGTGCAGCTGGCCGAGGACCTGTTCGACCCGGTCGCTCGCGACGGCCTGGTCGAGTTCTTCCGGGTGGCACTGCACCGCGACGCCGCTCGCCGATTCCGCTCGCTGCACCAGATGAACCGGGCCTGGACCGACATCTTCCGCGACCTGGACACCGTCCCGCCGCTCACCACCGCCGCCACCAACGGCGACGAGGCGGCCAGCGACGGCGTAGACGGCGAGCCGGCCGATCCGGTCGAGGCCGCCCGCGCCAAGCGAGCGGAGGCGGCCGCCAAGGCGACCCCCTCGACCCCGCTGGCCGCGGCCGGCCTGTCCCCGGTCGCGCAGTCGGTCGCACAGCAGCGCCTCGGCGTCGAAACCGCGGGCGACCTGGCCCGCGTCCCGGCCAAGCGGATCACCGCCCTGCGTGGTATCGGCTCGGTGCCCCGCTACGAGCTGGTCAGGCGCTCCCGCGAATGGCGGCAGCGGTTCAGCCTCACCGAGGCCGGGGTGCCCCGCCCGGACATCCAGTGGACCGGAGGGGAACAGGCTGCATCCGTTCGGGAAGACAAGGATTTTGACCCGTCCCCGGAAGACGCGAAAGCCCTGGAGCGGCTTTCCGTCGACCAGGTAGCCAGGCAGCTCGTGCCGGAAGACCCCGAGCTGGAAAGGATCACCGGCTACGCACCCGCCGCGCCCGGTGCTGCCCCGGTTTCCCCGTGGGCCACGCCGTCGCAGGCCGCCCGCGCCGCCGGGCTGCCCGAGGCGGAAGTAGCCGCGCACCTGGACCGGCTCCGCAGCCGCTGGCAGAAGTCGGTGAAGGCGCTCACCTCGGTCCGCAAGGACCTGGTTGAGATCCTTGAAGCGCACGGCCGGGTCCTTGGCTGGCGGGAACTCGCGGCAGGCCTGCTGGCCAAGCGCGGGGGCGGGGACGGGGACCTGGCGCAGCGGCTGCGGCTGGCCGGGATCTGCGTCCGCGCGGCCGTCGAGACCGAGGAACGGCTCAAGTCCGCACGCATGGCAGCCCGCCGCCTGACGGGGCCGGCCGGGACGTCGGAAGCTGGGGCCCCGGTGATCGTCGCGCTCACCGACACCGAGCAGGAAGGCACCGTCCCGGCCGCCGAAGACCTGTTCATCTACGCCGAGCTGCTCGGCCTGGCGGCGGACGAGCTGGCCGCCCGCGACCCGCTGCCCGGCGTGACCGAGATCAGGGAGCGGCTGCGGGCCGAGCCCACCGCCGAGCACGCGCTGCGGCTGTCCGACACCGACCTGGTACGGCTCGCCGCCGACGCGTCACGCCAGTCGGCCGCGACGCCCCGCCTTGAGCTGTACCCCCGGGACCTGTCGGCCATGAGGGCGGTGAAGATCGCCCAGGTCGGCTCGATCGCCGAGGGCGCGTTCGCCGACGAGCTGGTCCGTCGCGTGCTGGCCCGCTTCCCCGACCTGGACGAGCAGAGCCGGCCCGCCCCGGGCACCATCGCCGGCCTGCTGAAGGACCTCGGCTACGACGTCACCAGGGGATCGGACTCCCGGCTGCGCGTGCTCTCGTCGACCCAGGTCTCCGGCCCGTCCGGATCACGCGGCCGCACCCCGGTCCGCCTGGTGCCGTCCACTGCCACCGCCGAGGCGGCTGAGCACGCGACGGCCAGGCTCGCCCAGGCACGCCAGCGCGGCGGCTTCATCGCCCTCAAGGCCCCGATCCGTGACGCCACCGCGATCCGGGATGCGGTCCGCGCCCTCGACGGCGTTACCGGGGTCAATGTCACCACCGAGTTCGTCCGCATCCTGCGCGAGGTCGTCGCCGAGCGGGGCCGCCTCCGCTGGGAGACCGTGCTGGCCGCCGACTCCCCGGACGCCTCGCCCACCGCCAGGAACGGGTTCACCCAGCTCCTGACCGAGACCTGGACCCGCCTGGAAGATTCCGTCCGCGCCGCGGGCAGCAGCGGTATCGTCGTCCTGCACGACGCCACCCCCCTCGCCCGGTACGCCGGCGGCGTCGACCTCCTCGCCAAGCTCGTGGTGGCCGCCAGGGACGCGGCCGAGTCCCCGGTCGGCCTGTGGCTGCTCTGCCCGATGGACGACCCGCACTCCGCGCCGCGGCTCGACCGGGTGACGGTCAGCGTCATCCCCGGCGACGCCGAGCAGCTTTACGTACCTGGTGAATTCGCTGAACACGGCGGGAAGGACCTGAAGGCCTCGTGATCGACGTCAAGGCACTCCAGAAGCAGGTAGCCAACCTGGAGGCCGACCTCAAGCCTGCCGGCCTGTCCAGCGACCGGCTCAAGATCGAGTGGCGCGCCGCCCGGAACGCCGACCGGACCGCCGCCACCTTCGAGACCTGGGTAGGGGAGCGGGTCACCCAGATCGCCGTCGCCTGGGTCCTGGCCACCGTCTTCGTCCGCTTCTGCGAGGACAACGGGCTCATCGAGTACCCGTTCATCGCCGGCCCCGGGGACCGGGTTCAGCTCGCCGCCGACCTGCAGGGCAAGTGGTACGAGAACCACCCGGAAAGCGACGACCTGGGCTGGCTCAAGGCGGCTATCGAGGCCCTGTCGGCTTCCCCGGTGGTCAAGGGCCTGTTCGACCGGCGGCACAACCCGATGTGGACGCTGCTGCCGTCGCCGCAGGCGATCAAGGCGCTGCTGGCGTTCTGGCGCGCGACCGGGGAGGACGGCCAGGTCCGCTACGACCTGACCGACCCGGACTGGGACACCCGGTTCCTCGGCGACCTGTACCAGGACCTGTCCGAGGCGGCGCGCAAGACGTACGCGCTGCTGCAGACGCCGGTGTTCGTGGAGGAGTTCATCCTCGACTACACGCTTGACCCGGCGATCGAGGAGTTCGGCCTGACCCCGGAGCCGCCGGTCGGGCACGAGGACCTGCCGCCCGGGTTGCGCGTCATCGACCCGGCCTGCGGGTCGGGGCACTTCCTGCTGGGGGCGTTCGGGCGGTTGCTTTCTGCGTGGGAGACGGCTTCGCCTGCGGCTGACCGGTACGAGCTGGTCGCTAAGGCACTGTCGTCTGTGCACGGGGTGGACAAGAACCCGTTTGCGGTGGCGATTGCGCGGTTCCGGTTGCTGCTGGCCGCGATGCGGGCGGCTGGGGTGGAGCGGCTGACGGAGCGGGTGGATTTTCCGATCAACATCGCGGTGGGGGACTCGCTGCTGCACGGCAAGGGGGCGCCGGGGCGGCAGGGGGAGTTCGACTTCGGCGGCGAGGCGGGTACGTGGACCTACCGGACCGAGGACGTGGACGACTACATCAAGTCCTGTCACATCCTGGAGTACGGCTCGTATCACGTGGTGGTGGCGAATCCGCCTTACATAACGGTAAAGGACAAGGCCGAAAATGAGAATATCCGCGGGTCATATAAGAGTTGCTCAGGCCTCTATGCAATGTCAGTTCCTTTCGTGGAACGTCTGTTCCAGCTATCAATAAGCGATGCTGGATATACAGGACAAATCACTGCTAACTCTTTCATGAAGCGTGAGTTCGGCAAGAGGCTTATAGAAAATTACTTCCAGACAGTAGAGCTTACGCACGTGATTGACGCGTCCGGGGCGTACATCCCAGGCCATGGCACGCCAACTGTGATTCTCTTCGGGCGCAGTCGCTTTCCTCGGTCAGATTCAACTGTCCGCGCTGTACAAGGTGTTCGCGGAGAGCCGAGCCAACCCGAAAATCCCGCGCAAGGCTCAGTATGGCAGGCGATCATCCAGCAGGTCGATAAGCCTGGCAGTGAGAGTGAGTGGGTCAGCGTTCTCGATCTTGAGCGGAGTCGGATCGCAAAGTATCCATGGAGCCTTAGCGGGGGTGGCGCCTCTGGCCTCATGGACCTGGTGAGTTCAAATAGGAAGCTTCTCGGTAGTCGAGCCAAAGAAGTTGGATACATCGGTCAGACGAACGCGGACGATGCATTCTTTGCGAATTCTGTAGACCTGGCGAGACGTTCAATCGAGTCGGCTGTCACCAGATATGTTGCGATCGGCGAGCTCGTTCGCGACTTCAAGATCGAAGACATGGGATCAGCAATTTTCCCATACATCGATGGAAAATCGGAGCTGGACCGGCGTAGCAACGCTTTTAAGTGGCTGTGGCCAGCCAAGACAGTTCTGGGTAACAGGGCAACGTTCTCTAAGCTCACGTATTTTGCCGAAGGGCGCCCGTGGTTCGAGTGGCATCAGGTCGCCCACGAGCGACTTCGCGACATACGCTCGCTGACCTACGCTTTTGTCGCCACGCACAATCACTTTGTTTATGATCGCAGCGGTCAAGTTGGTAACAGGTCAGCGCCGGTGATCAAGCTGCCGAAGTCCGCGACCGATGAGGACTATCTCGCGCTTCTCGGCATCCTCAACAGCTCCACCGCCTGCTTCTGGCTCAAGCAGGTGAGCCACGACAAGGGCAACCGAGGCGGTGAGCGCTCCACCGCCCGCTTCGCATGGGAGAACTTCTACGAATTCGCGGGGACTAAGCTAGAGCAGTTCCCGCTGCCAGCTAACCTGCCGCTGGACTTTGGACGCGAACTTGACTCGCTTGCCCAGCAACTCACTGCTGCCGTGACTCGTGAGGAAGACGAGCGTATCCGAAGGCGGATGATCGCTCTTCAGGAAGAACTTGATTGGAGCGTCTACCACCTCTACAGGCTGATCGACGACGATCAAGCCAAGGAGCTCGTTGCAAAGCCCGAGAGTGTCCCACCTCTTAAACTGGGCGAGCGCGCTTTCGAGTTCTTGCTAGCTGGGCAAGTCGATGAGGAGGAAGGCGCGGCCCAGTGGTTCGCCCGCCACCGCTCGACCCCAATCACCGAGATCCCGAAGGACTGGCCAGAAGAGTACCGCCGCGTAGTCGAGCGCCGGATCGCGCTGATCGAGTCTGACCGCAACATCGGCCTGATCGAGCGTCCCGAGTGCAAGCGCCGCTGGCAGTCCGAGCCCTGGGAGGTCCGTGAGGCCCGACGCCTCACCGCCTGGCTGCTGGATAAGTGCGAGGACCGCGCCCTCTGGTACGACGGCGACGCCCCGCGCCCGATGACGGTCAACCGCCTGGCCGACCTCCTGCGCACCGACCCCGAGGTGGTCGCCACCGCCCGCCAGCTCAAGGGCCCCGACGCCGACCTGGCCGACGTCCTGGCAGAGATCATCGCCGACGAGCACGTCCCCTTCCTCGCCGCCTGCCGCTACAAGCCGTCCGGCCTGGACAAGCGTGCCCAGTGGGAGCGCACCTGGGACCTGCAGCGCGAAGAGGACGCCACCGGCAAGCGCCTGGACATCGACGTCCCCCCGAAGTACGCCAGCGCCGACTTCGCCCGGCCGTCCTACTGGCGCCACCGCGGCAAGCTCGATGTGCCCAAGGAACGCTTCATCTCCTACCCGGGCGCCAGCCCCGACAGCGACTCGGGCTCCCTCCTCATCGGCTGGGCCGGCTGGGACCACCGGGAGCAGGCCGCCGCCCTCATCTCCCTGACCGACGACCGCGCCACCACCGACGGCTGGCAAACCGACCGCCTGACCCCCCTGCTAGCCGGCCTCCTGGAGCTAATGCCCTGGGTCCGCCAGTGGCACCACGAGGTAGATCCCGACTTCGGCCAGAGCCCGGCCGAAGCCTACGACGCGTACCTGACCGCCGAACGCGAGTCCCGCCACCTCACCGAAGCGGCCCTCCGCGCCTGGACCCCGCCCCAGTCCCCCCGAGGTCGCCGCCCGCGCGGGTAGCCGCACACCGACTGCGGCTCGCCACGGACAAGACAGTCTGCCTGTGCGGAGTGCGCCGTTGTGTCCTCGGCACACTACGGACGACTACCGGGCGACCTCAGGATGCCCGGAGCCGCTCTCGCAGCAGGTACAGGCCCTGCGTTTATCAGATTCGTGCGCACCCGTCTTACGCCTCCCTTGCCGATGACGGCGACGGGGGCCCGCCCCGGGCGTCGGCTGCCACGGTGCGGTGGGTGGCGGTGCGGTCGAAGTCCCGGAGCATGGCCTGGGCTTCCGGCTCGACGACGGCCACCGTGATGTCGTCCCCGGCGAAAGCACCGATCGCCTCGGGGGATTCCCAGAACGTGTGCGCGGTCAGTTCGACCGTGCCGTCCCCGTCAAAGTCGCGGCGCAGCAGGTACGCCCCCTGGGAACCGGGCAGCTTGCGCAACTCGGGCAGCAGCGTCCCGGTGAAGTAGCGGCTGTAGCTCCCGGCGCCCTGGGCGTCGGCTCTGGCCAGCCACGTCCTGACGGTCATTTCCCTCGCGTTGGTCATGCGCGTCATCGTGGCTCGGCACGATATAGAAGTAAAGGTGAATTATCTTCCGAAGAACGAAAGCAGGTCTTCTGAATGATCGATCCCCGCAGGCTGGGCGTGCTGCAGGCGGTCGCCGTGCACGGCAGCGTCGTCGGCGCCGCCAGCGCGCTGCACCAGAGCCCGCCAGCGGTCTCCCAGCAGCTGCGGGCCCTGGAACGGGAGACCGGCGCCTGCCTCATCGACCGCTCAGGCAGGCAAGCCAGGCTGACCGCGGCCGGGCGGCTGCTGGCAGCCCACGCCGAGCGCGTCGCCGCGCAACTCCGCCAGGCAGAGCGGGACCTGGCCGAGCTGACCGGCCTCGTGTCCGGCCCGTCCGGATCGCAGCCTTCCAGAGCGTCATGGGCCCGCTGATCGGCCCGGCCCTGCGCGACCTCGCCGCCGCGAGCCCGGCTGTCCAGCCCGTCATCACCGAACGCTACAGGCCTGCTGCCGTAGCCGACTTGCGCCTTGGCGACCTGGACATCGCGGTCACCGAGTACGACGCCGCGAGCCCCGCCCCCGCCGAGCCCGGCCTCGGCCTGCTCCGTCTGGCCCTCGACCCCTACCTCCTGGTCATCCCGCCGGACTGGCAGGCTAAGCCCCGCAGCTTGTCCGACCTGGCCGGGCGGCCCTGGGTAGCCGGGCCGCCCGGCACCGCCTGCGACCATGCCCTGCGGCGGCTCGCGGCCGAGGCCGCCATCGAAATCCCCGCCAGAGACGTCTGCGTCGAGTTCCCCTCCGTCTTGGCCCTGGTCGCCGCCGGGCGCGGCGCGGCCGTCATCTCGCAGACCACACTCGGGCAGGCCCCGGTGACCGTCTGCGCACTGCCGCCGCTCGGCGGACGCTGCATCGCCGCGTGGCACCAGGCAGGCCCGGCCCAGCCCGCCCCGGCCGCCGCCACGGTCCTCGATGCCCTCGCCCATGCCGCCCAAGCGCTTCAGCAAGCCACGGCTTAGTGCGCAAAGGGCCTGCTGGCCTGGGCTGAGCTTCCGCAGCGCGACCCGACCGGCCGTAGTGCCTGCCTATGATCCCGGTACCGTCTCATCGGGCTACGATCGAGTTGTCTCCGACGGGTCAGTCTGTGGATTAGCGAGGGAGGTGCCGTGCACGTCGCCCAGTTGCGAATAACTGGTGTCCGTGGCTTCTACGGGGAGAGGTCGGTGGACCTGGACTTCACGCGGCCCGATGGCTCGCTGGCTGGCTGGACGGTCCTCGCCGGGCGGAATGGGTCCGGCAAGTCCACGATGCTGCAGGCCCTGGCCCTGGCGCTCTCCGGCCCTCGTTCGACGAGCTTCATCCCCAGCCTGATCGACTGGATGAGCACCGGAGCGGCGACCGCCAACGTCCGGGCAAGCCTTCACCTGTCGGAGGAAGACGAGGAGCCGGGGGTCATGCTGACGCTGCTTCCGGCAATCGAGGTCTGGATAGAGTTTCGGCTGCCCGCAGCGGCCGGCCCGCTGCAGCAGGAACAGCTTTTCCCCGATGAACCGCGGATTCTGGGCAGGGGGATCGATTCGCTCACTGAATCCGGCGACGTGAGCTCGGTTCAGGCGCGACCGCAAGGCTGGTTCTATGCCGGGTATGGGCCGTTCAGGCATCTCGGCGGAACTAATCGGCCGCGTAAATCGGCGGCATCGAAACTCTCTCTTCAGGTGGCGTCGCTCTTTGATGAGACACTGCCGCTCACTGACGCGATCGACTGGCTAATCGACCAGCACCTACTGCGGCTGGAAGGCCGCCCAGGGGCGGAGCGCCTGCTGGACACCATGCTAACTCTCCTCGGCGACGGATTGCTGCCAGACGGATTCCAGATAATCCGGGTCGATTCCGAGGGGCTCTGGGTGGCGCGCGACGGCACCGAGTTCCCGCTCCGAGACATGAGCGATGGGTTCCGTGCGGTAACTGCCCTGGTTGTCGACATACTTCGGCAGATGGCCATCGCCTACGGGGGCTTGAGTCTGGTCGACCAAGACGGTACTCCCACGCTTCCTTATCCTGGCGTCATCCTTATCGACGAGATCGACGCGCATCTGCACGTGAACTGGCAGCAGAAGATCGGCACCTGGCTTAAGACCCACTTTCCTGGAATCCAGTTCATCGTGACCACGCACAGCCCGTACATCTGCCAGAGCGCCGACCCGGGAGGGCTGATCCTGCTGCCGGGTCCTGGTGATAACCGCTCCCCGTACGTCGTCGATGACGAGATCTACGAGCGCGTGATCTACGGCAGCGCTGATGACGCTGTGCTGACGGAACTGTTCGGTGTTAAGTTTCCCTACTCAGGCGAGGCCAGGCGCTTGCGCCAAGCGCTGGCCGAGTTGGAGGAGAAAGTGTATGCCGGTACGGCCTCTCCAAGCGAAAAGGAGGAGTACCGGCGAATCAGCGATTTGCTGACTAGTTCAGCGACCACACGGGTCAACGAGATAGCGGCGCAGTTTAGGCCCGATCAGTGATCCCTATTTCCCGAACAGCGCTCGACGCCCAGTTGAGCGCCCGCCTTGCTCTTCTCACGTCGCGACTAGCGTCCGCGGGCGGGGATACCGTAGCGGCCCGCAGCGCATGGCAGTCAGCTCGACCCGAGCGGGGCAGGCTGAGGAACCAGCTCAATGAGATGGCCCCCGGTAACCGGCGTTGCATGTACTGCGGGGACAGCCTCGGAACCGACATCGACCACTTCCAGCCGATCGCGAAGAACGCGGCACGGACCTTTGACTGGCTCAACCACCTACTCGCCTGCTCGCACTGCAACAGCAATGAGAAGCGTGACCAGTTCCCGTCCGATTCCGAGGGGAACCCGCTTCTCATTGACCCGACGCGAGATGACCCAGATCAGCACCTGTTCTTGCTGCTGAGCAGTGGCGAGTATCGTGCGCTCTCCCCGATGGGGACAGCAAGCATAAAAGTTTACGGCCTGAATCGCACTGACCTGGTTACGGGAAGATCGACTGCGTTCCACGCGCGGAAGCTGACCATCTGTGGTGCACAGTCATTGCTTCGCCGGGGACGCCCGGACGATGCTGCCGTAGGACTCCGGGCGCTCGTTCAGGAGCCATATGCCAGCGTCCTCCACGGGATGCTGCGGCTGCTTGACTCGCCAGACGTTGTAGACATCCTTGGTGAGGATGTGGTCGCAGCCCTGACAGACCCGGACATTCTCAGCATGCTCCGACCGCTGATCGAGCGGGGCGATTCCCTCGCTACGGGGAATTCTGCCCCGCCTGCCTCGAGCCCGAGTACCGTTCCGGCTGACTAATTACCGGCCAAGTGCCATCCGGTAGACATCGACGAGGTACCGGACCTCATGTCTGTGCGCGTCCACGAAGTCCCCCAGCGTCAGGTACTCGTCCCAGCCGCACTCCTTGAAGTCGTCCATTGAGCCGATCGGCCGCGCTTTCCCGTGATGCGGGATGACGACCGAAACCGCGTCGGTGGGACGGGTCCCCGATGACAGGAGGACAACGGATCGCTCCAGGGCGTAATGCAATCCGAGCTTGTCCAATAGGTAACTGTCTCCTCCGCCGAGCATCCAGGCGGTGGGATCGGGGTAGACCCGGCGAACGGTGCCCACCAGGTCAGCGGCCCGTCGGCCGTTCCAGCGGAGCGTGCCGGTAATCTCCATCGCGGCCGTTCCGTTGAATCCCGCCAGACCGTAGAGCCTGGGCTCGTAGTCGGCGATCTGGTCCGGGTACCCGAAGGTCAGCGACTTCATGAGGTCACCCTGATTGTTCAGGGAAAGCGCGACGTCAAAGGCCTCATCGGCACGCTCCAACTCGTCGAGCTGGTACGTGACCAGCAGTTCAAGTTCCTCGTTCGCAGCCGAGGACCGAGTGATGACCGAACGGAACCGTTGCCAGTCGCTTGCCACCTTCGTGTTAGCCGACGACCCGAAGATCAGCCCAGGATCGCCGTCCTCGCCCGCGAGTGAGTGACGAATTTCCTTGTCGCTCCGCAGCCCGCCCCGCTCGAAGACCCCTGTTCCCCTGACCTGCCGCACGTGCCATCGTGGGTCCATTTCGATGCGCGTGAACTTTTCTGGGCCCGCCGATTCGGAGCCTGGGTAGAACACCCTTTTTGTCAGCTCGGACAAGGCGTCGCACTCGAGCGGGTATGACGTGTGCGACGGTTCGCCGCAGTCATCGTTGCGGGACTGGGTTGCCTGCCCGGCGGTGGCTCCTGTCGCGGGACTCGTGCCGAACGCCACGTAGAGCGAGAACGGTCCCGCCACCTCGGGATCGCCGGTGCAGTCGACATCGACGCCGACGAAGTTCCGTATGCCCAAGCCGCCGACGATCGACCGGATCTGCTGCCACGCTGCCTCACGCTCTTCCGGGCTGAGGAAGAAGTACTGGTAATGGATGGGCGTTATCCGCTGCTCGGCCGGGCTGCGCAGCAGCTCAACTTGATCTGCGCCCGCGATCTCCCCGGCCGCGTCGAAGACAAGGCTGTACCCGCGAACGTCGATGCTTTGGACCTGCGCGAAATCACTGAACGGAACCAGCAGCTCGTGCCACTCGTCCGCCGTCATGGTAACGACGGCTATCCGTATCTTGCTTCGCGGGATGCCGTGCTCTTGAGTGAGCAGCCTCGTGTACTTGGTGACCTCGCCTACCGCCTCGCGTGCCGTTGACCTGCTCCGCTTGACCTCGATGACGACGTACAAGTCGTGCCGGTCTTGGGCGAACAAGTCCATGGACCCAGCCGCGCCGTGTGAGTTCCGCAGCCACTGCTCCGTGTTGAGCAACTGCAGGCCCGGCTCGATCGCCCACAGGTTCTCCGCCAGCATGTCCCGAAGCTGGCTTTCGGTGTAGCCGCTCATGCACCGCACGGTAACCGAGGTGCCTGACATTCTGTGACTTTTTGCACTTCCTGGAACGGCACGCGGACGGTCAGCAGCCTTCTTAGCAGACGAATCACTAGCTATGGCTTGGACATTGTCCGTGTGGAGGCTGCTGATCTGTCCGTGAGGTCGCCGCTGGCGACTAGGAGGAGGTCCTGGCCGACATCGCGCGCGACATGGGAGTCAGCGCGGACACGATCCGCAACTACCTCGCCTACGTTGAGACGGTGTTCCTGACTGTCACGGTGCCCGCCTGGTCGACGAACTTGACGTCAAAGATCGTCAAGACGCCGAAGGGCTTCGTGGCAGACTCAGGCCTGGCCGCGTCACTATTGCGTGCCACGCCTGGCGCGCTGCGAGTGCCGGGCCATCCTGCGCTCGGGGGCCTGCTTGAGACTTTTGTCCTATCGGAGCTGAACAAGCTAAGGTCCGTCAGCGCCATCGATTTCGCCATTTACCATCTGCGCGACCGGGCCGGCGCGGAGATCGACTTTCTCCTTGAAGGCCCGGACGGAAAGGTTGTCGGCTTGGAGGTCAAAGCATCGGCCTCACCGTCCGGCGATGACGCGAAGCACCTGCGCTGGCTGAAGGACAAGCTAGGCGACCGGATGACCGCTGGGGTGGTCTTGCACCTGGGTAGCAGCGCTGGGTCGC
>Ga0265338_10007992_pt1 | contig 12946 bp, 11 predicted proteins | sample 42126metaG_FD_193579 | JGI IMG/M metagenome (GOLD analysis project Ga0265338, IMG submission 193579) | Rhizosphere microbial communities from Carex aquatilis grown in University of Washington, Seatle, WA, United States - 4-21-26 metaG | ecosystem: Host-associated > Plants > Roots > Rhizosphere... | reverse complement strand
CGACGAAGTAATTATGTTGCCGTTCACGTCGAAGAGCGGATCGACAAGAGGCTTGCCGGAGGCGGTGGTGGTGGCAACAGATGTGAGGCGGACGGCGCAGCGATGGCGTAGATCGGCATCGGCGGGGACGCCGGTTTGCGGGCCTAGGACTTCTTGAAAGATGAGTACGTCGCCGATTTGCAAATCAGTGAATGTGCCGAGGAGCGTGGCCTCAGTTGAGCCGGCGGGCAGGCAGCAGTTGGAGTCGCCCCACGTGTAAAAGTACATGAGGTTGTGATCGGTGTAGAGCAGCGCGTCTTGCATGGGCTCGAAGACGACTACGCCGGCATTGAGCGCGGCCTGTTGATTGCCGGGGATGATTGCGCCGGGCATGGTGGGTGCGCTGGTGGAGAAGCTGGTGCCCTTCCGCGGCAGCGCAGTATTTCCGGAGACGTTAATCTGCACCCATGCGCGCGCGTTTGCGCCTTCGCTGATGGTGTAGTCGACGAGGCGGGCGTGGCGGCGAAGCGAGATGCGGCTGCGCGCGGTGTTGAGATAAGCCTCGGTTGTGACGGCGTCCTGACGGTAGCTGAGCTGGTCTGCTGCGTAGGAAACGACCTCGGCCAGCATGACGCCGATGTCGGCCTCAGTGGATGCTCCCCATGAAGGCAGCAACTGATTCATGCGGTCGAGCATTACCTGGCGAAAGGTTGTGTAGTCTTTCGCGAGGTAATTGATGGGCGGCGGCGTGGGCGGCGCGGGATGGCAGTCGGGTGGCGTGGGGTTGCAATCGAATTCGGGGCCGCAATCGACTTTGAAGTTGAAGGTGACGGAGGAGAGCTGCGGATCGAATCCGTCAAAAACGTCTGTAACTGTAAACGCCGCCTCTGTTGCTTTTGTTGCGTCGTTGACGAATTGCAGTGTGTAGGGCGAGAAGTCGCCGTACTTGTCGAGGCGGATAACGAGAACGCGATCGGCGTTGGGAACGCTGGCGAACTTGGCCAGGTCCGCGGCTACATCGGCAGGCAGACCGGGCGTATTGATTGTGGTTGCCAATACGGGCTGAATCCATTTCACCTGGATGTTGGTCACGGATTCGCCGCCGGTGATGAGGACGTTTTTGGGCGCGAAAACATTGAAGGGCGCGGTGTTGAGCAACGTGACCAGCAGTGTGCGCTGGCGCTTGATTCCGGCCGGGCGCGTGGGGCCGTCGACCACTTCGAGGTAGTCGATGCCGTAGAGCACTTTGTTGCCCAGCAGCGCGGCCCGGCGGTTGTCGTTGCAGCAGGTAAAGATCATTGCGTACCTCCGTAAACAAAGGTCTGCACCTGCGAGATGCTTGTGTTGAGCGGTGTGTAAGTGACGGTGACAGTGAGCGTGGAGTCAACTGAAGTGGCGACGACGGACTGCACTTTGATTTGGCCGCTCAACCACTTTTGCAGCGCGCCCTGCACGGTGAACTGCGTGGCGGCGGCGATTTCAGGACTGGTGGGAGCGAAGACCATTTGCAACATGCCGCTGCCGAAGTCGGGCAGGTTGACGCGCTCGCCGGGAGATGTGAACAGCACCTGCTCGATGAGCTGATTCATGTAGTCGACCATGGGGTCCGATGTGCCGCCGGCGCCATCGAACTGGAATGGGAAGTTGACGTTCATTGCTTTATCCTTTGCTGCTGTTGGCGGCTGCTGAGTTGACGACTACCAAAACGGAGAGTGATTCGGGTTTTTCAAGCTGTTCAAGTTGCGATTACTAATGGCTGCGCGAATACGGGGACCATTGGCGTGCCGGTGGGAACGCAGAGGCCCACACCGCTGAGGATGGCGACCGGCTGTCCCATTGAAGTAACAAACAGGGAGCCGACGACCCACTGGCCGGTGACACAGGGGCCGTTGCCGACGGGGGGAACAAAAGCGCAGCCGGCGATGGCCCAGGGAGCGGCGATGGTGGTGATGGGCATGCCGTTTACGAGCACTAAAGGGCTGGGCACGGTGGGCATGGCCATGCCGCCGTGGGAGCACAAGACGATTGATCCGACGGTGAGAATGGGTCCCGGCATGTTGTGCTCCTTTCTGCTTGCTGTGAACTGCAGGGGCTAAAGCCCGTACCCTTCAACTTCGCTCCTGTTGCTTTTTATGGCCCCATGATGGCGAGCGCGCCTTCGTTCATGATGATGCTGGTGCCGACCATCATGATGGTGGCCAGGCCGGGGCCGCAGGTCATGTAGATTCCGGTGTCGTTGACTACGATCATGGGGCCGAGTGGGTTGATGCCCTTGATGCAGACGCCCCCTACGAATGGCGCGGGCACAGTGTCGCTGAGAATGATGCTTTGCTGGCCGGTGGTTTGAATCACGATGTTCTGGCCCGGTGGAATGGCTGGAGGAACGGTGGCCATGAGGGGAACTTCGGCGACCAGGCCCCAGAATCCGCCAGTCCATATTGGATAGTTGGGATTGCCCTGCTCAAACTCGATCCACACCTGCGAACCGATGGGCGGGACGATGAACATGCCGGCCTGGATGCCCGCGGCAGGAACGCAAGGCATGCACCAGCTTGACGGGATTTCGCCGAGCACGTCGGGCACCTGAGCGAGAATTCGGCCAATCTGCATGGGGTCGATGTTTTCGACCACGAGGCCGCGATACTTGCCGTAAAAGCGCTTGGGGACCGAATGGCCGGCCGGAGATTTCGCAATGGTCATGGGCTCACCGTTGAGACCGTGGAGACGAGGCCGTTCCTGGTCAGAGTGAAGTTTTGTTTGTACTCGCCGCGCTTGATGCGATGCGTGACGCTCTTGACGTAGTAGAGGCCGTCGAAGCAATAACCGGCGCCGCGCACGCCCACAAGCTCGCGCGCCTTCAGAATGCCGCCATAGCGCGTGACGTCGAGCGAGCCCTCGCATGAAACGCACTCAGAGCTTTCGGCTCCGGCGGCGAAGCCCATCATGATGGCCTGCGGAATATTTAGCTTCGACACGTCGTCGCGGTAAGAGACAAGGTCGGGCGGCAGCAGGTTGGTGGGCAGCGGAGGTATGGCGCCGAGCGGAGGCATGAGCGGATTTACGGGCGGAATGGGGATGGGAATGCTGATGCCAATCTGTTCGATGTAGGTGTAAACGAGAGGAATCTTGCTCTTCTCCTGGTCGTACTTGAAGTGCATGGATTCGACGTTGGTATAGGCGTCCATGTCAATGTTGAGCGCGGGCTGAACGGGGCCGATCTTCACCTGCGGACCCCAGTAAGCGATGCTGGTGCCGGGCGCCGGGCCGGCGGCGATAAAGAAAACGTAGCCGGCTTCTTCAGCGAGTTGGCGAATGTATTGCAGGTCGCTGCCTTGCTGCGATGGGATTTCGAAGATGGGGATGGAGATGTCGAGAAGGATGCTGGGAATGATGAGCGGGATGAGGCCGAAGAATGCGTATTTGGCCAGCAGCAGCGCAACGCGCGCCTCGCTGGGGCAGGCGGGAAATGGAAAACCGGACCAGTTGGTTTGATCCATGAGCGCGGTGAGGTCACGGCCAAAAAGCGAGAGCGTGGAGCTGGAGCCGCGGTCGCCGGGAGCGATCTCATTGTTGGTGATGACGCCATCGATGAGCACATTTTGCGAGCCGTTGACGGTGGCGACGAGTATGCAGCGCATGAAGAGCAGCGGCAGTCCGCCGGTGAGCAGGAAGAGCAATTGAAGTGGCGAACTTTTGTCCACGCTGAAAGTGAGCTTGAAGCCGCTGGGCTCAAGGTCATGCACCGTCACTTCGACATCGACCAGCGATTCGAGGACGGTGGATGGGACCGGCGAGGCAATGATCGGGCCCATCATCAGCGTGAGTTGGACGCTACTGAGCAATCGTGCCTCCGGGTGCTCCCTGCGGAGTGGTGATGGCGAGAACGGTGCCGGGCGTTTCTACCAGCGTCCAGGGATCGATGGCTCCGTTGGCGTCGCAAATGAGCCAGGCCATGAGCGGGTCGCCAAGATATTTTGCGGCGATGCGGTCGAGGCGGTCACCCTGCTGCACCGTGTACAGGTTGACGGTTGCGTAGTTAGGCGCGCCGGGCTGGGGCACGATGCGGCGCTGCAGATACGGGATGGACTGTCCGTCGGGCGCGATGTACTGCTGCACGCCGAAGCTGTAATAACGGCTGTCGGGCGGGAATGTGACGGGCGGAATCACGCCCAACTGCACCATTGCTTGAAGCGGATAGTTCATTGATTAGCTCCCGAGTCCGAGGGTTGTGAGGGCGGCGGATGGGACCATGCCGGCCATCGTTTCTTTGTTGTTGAGATAGGTGAGGAACATGCGTCCGCCGGGGTGGTCGAAACCGAGATCGTCGACGTTGAGCACGCGCATACCGAGCGAGATTTTCGCGCGAATGGGGTTGAGGTTTACGTCGAAGAATTCTTCAGTGATGCTGAACTCGGTGAGGCGCACCGGAACCACGCGTTGCGCGCTCCATACGAATAGAGTGAGCGGCTGCTCGAGAGGGATGATTTCGAGAGTTCCGGCGCTGGCCATCTGGTCGTCGGAGAGTAGCGTTTCAACAGTGGGGTTAACGAGCATTTCGAGCTGCGAGATTTGCGGCTGCATGCCGTACTTGACTGCGAGCGGATTCTGTGTGGGGAATTCAAGCTGGTCGGTCGCGTCGAGCTGGACTTCAACCTTGATGGTTTCGATGGCCGGGCCGCGGAGACGCAGCATGTCGACGCGGGTGCCGTCGGTAGGGCCGGCCACGGATTGAATTTGCAGCGAGCGCGTGACTGTCTCGGGGTTGTATTGGAGCGCGATGGAGGAGATGATCACCGCGGTGTCGGGGTCCATGGTGACGATGCCGCCTTTGAGGAAGCGGGGCGTGAGCGGGTTGGTGGATATGTACATTTCAGCACAACTTCCTTTGCTGCAACCTGCAGAACTTTCTACATTCGAAGCCGTTCATTGAACGCTTCGGCCGCGCCTACTTCGGCATCAGCTTGTTGATTGGTGCAGTGGTCAATGCCTTAACGATTTCTGCAAGGTTATTGCGAATGAGTGTAACGATCGAGTCGGATATGCCCGGCTTGGTCGGATCGGTGCCCGTTGTAGCTGTGTCGGTAACGGTCTTTTGCGCCGCGCCCGCCTGCGGACGAGGGACAAAGTCCCAGACGCGCTTGAAAAGCGCGGGAAAATCCAGCGCCCCCGCAACCTTGAAGTTGGTGAGAACGTTCATTTGGGACTGAGCCACGGCTTTTTTTCCGATTTTTATCGTATCCGCATTCAGCGTCTTATCGCCTGAAAGCTGCCACTTGTCGCCCATGTTGTTTTCCACTGGCAGTCCGCCGGGCAAAGTATTGAGCGTGTCGTGAACATTCTTGGCCACCGCGCTCGACATTAAATCCGGCCTCTCTTTTTGGATTCCCTGAAGAAGTGTGGAAAAACGGCTTGCGCTGTCTATGTCTGCGTGGACCGAAAATGTGTCGCTACAAGGCGCTTCAGGATGATTCCCCAATGGATTTGGATCGAAGCATGCGACGGTCTTGAGCTTGGAAAACTCAGTTTGCACAGCCCCTGTGAAGGCTTTGGTCGCGAGGTCATCGAAAAAAGCCTTGGAAGCAGTCGTGAATTCGCCGGCGGGCGTCTTAGGAAGTTTGCCTTTAAACTCCTCCATGACATCCCGCTTGTTGATGAGATGGCCCGCGGAAAAGGCATCGGTGAGAAAGTGGTCGGCAAATCCATTCGTAGCGAGTGCTTTGTCTTTGTCGCCGCTCTGCGACGTCTGTACCGCAGTCTTGTGATTTGTCTCCCACTCTGACTTGTTGTCTCCCGTGCTCTTGCCAGAGACCGGAGCAATTGCGGCATTCGATGGCGAAAAATGCTTTTCATTATCCACCGCCAGCTTCGCGTACCGTCCGCCGGTCACCTGGCCCCATTGCTCATCGCGCTTGTCGATCGGTACGCCTTTGCCTTCTTTTTCGAGCTTGATCAAGCGAGATAATTCCTTGAGTTCCGTGTCCGGGGCAGCCAGCATATCGGCAGCCGTGGCGTAGAAGTCGCCCATCGCGATCACCTCGCCGTACTCCAGAATCACTCCATTCACCGAAAGCGAAATCTCTTTGGTCTTGATTGCTTCTTTGAGCGCGGGGTTATTGGTGGCAGGAATCGCGATCGTGTCTTCCGCGTAGAAACCATCCCGGATTCTATCCGGATTCTTCAGTCTCCAGTGGTGCACCTTATCCGGGTTGGCCGCCAGCAGATCCTCTACCGTGACTTGAAATTTTTTGGCAATCACTTCCGGCGTTTCCCCAGCCTTTACTTTGTAGTCGAGTGCCTTGGTGGGCGTGATCCGCTTGAGCTCGTCTCCGGCTTCACCGAATTGCGCATGCTCGCCGGCTTCATAACGCTGAACCACTCCGCTGCTACTGACGGATGCATTCGTCGATTGCCCAGCCTGCTGCACGACATGGGCCAGCTCGTGCGCCAGCAGCTTGCGGCCAGAAGAGGTGTGTGGCTGATATTTGCCCTGGTTGAAGACGATGGACGAGCCGACTGTGTAGGCGTGGGCGGAGACATCGCGTGCGGAGGCCGCAGCGTGATCGTCGGTGTGGATGCGGACGCTTGAGAAATCGTGGCCGAAACGGGACTCCATAAAGCTGCGGGCGCCGGGGTCGAGCGCAATGCCGGGGCGGCTGAGCGTGCTTGCGACCGATGCGGGGGCATGGCTGCCGACCGCGGCAGACGAAGTTGCATTGCACTGCAAAACTTCCTTCTTCTTTTTGCAATCGTCGCACGAGCCGCCGCAGGAGCACTCACGCTGGACGGGGCCGAGGGCCACGCGGGATAGCGACCACGCGACACGTTGATGTTCGCCGGAAGTAACTCTTTCCGCAGCCTGATCGGCTTCTTGTTCGAAACTGTCGTGCGCGGGGCCGATGCGCAGGGAGGACGAGGCCGCGATTTCTTTGGATGGCTGAGGAGCGTGCAGGTTTGCGGCTCCACGCGTTGGGAGATTGGAATTCTGTTGGACGACGTGGGCGAGCTCGTGGGCAAGGAGCTTTTTGCCATCCGAAGAGTGAGGCTGATAATTGCCGGAATCGAAGACGATGTTGCTGCCGACGGTATAGGCGCGGGCGTTAAGATCGCGGGCGGAGTCTGCTGCGCTTGAGTCTGTAAATACCTTCACCTTACGGAAGTCGTATCCAATGCGCGATTCCATGAGATGGCGGGTATCGGCATCGAGCGGGCGGCCGTAACCGCGCAGCGCGTCTTGAACACCGCCGCCGGCGTGAGTGACTCCATGATCGAGCGTGGACGCCGCCTTGCGCTGAACCGTGTTGTCGTCTTCGGGCTTCTTGTCTGCAGGCTTGGCTGAGGCATCGGCTTTGGCTGGCGGAGGCGCTTGCGTGACGCGCGAGGCTGCGGGGTCGGCTCCGGTGATGACATCGGGCGCGGGCAGTGCTGCCGGTCCGGGTTGTTGCGGGGATGCGACAGGACCCAGGCCCGCATTGTCCTGGCGTTTGTCGCGAAACATATCAATCGAAGCGCGGAGCTCGTCGGCTTCTGCACGGTAGTTGGGCTTCTCGTCCTTTTTCTTGTCGGCGGATGGGGTGAAGCTCAAGGTGATAGATGCGGCGCTGGGACGATTGACCGGGCCCTCGTACTTGAGCTGGACTGCCAGACCTTTGTGAATGAAGTCGAGAGGAAGCTTGGGGACCTGTAAGGGAAGCGGCTTGCCCGCTTTGGCGAGTCCGGCAATCATGCCGGTAGCCGCGGCTCCGCCAATGACGATGCCGGCGGGAGTCTTTAAAAAGTCAGTGGTGCTCTTGACCAGCGGGTCCTTCTTGATTGCATTGATCGCGGCTTTGCCCTCTTTGGTTTCAAGCAGAGCTTCGCCGACCTTCTTCGGAATATCGTCGGTGGTGAGAGGCTTGGCTGTTGGATCGGGCAGGCCGCCGGGCGGCGGGGTTTGACGCTGCACCTGGCCAAGGCTCGTTGAGCTGAGGCTCCAACCGGCGATGCGCTCCCCACGGCCGACCAGGTCGGCTACGCGATCCGCTTCATGCTCATAGGTGTCACCCGGTTTGTTCACACGTAGAGGGGTGGAGTTCGACTTGGACTTTGAGGCCTTTGCAGTCGAGGATTCGTGTGCATATGTCGCAGTGCTCATCGCGAGCCTCCCTTCCTCTGTGACTGTGTACCGATGGCGCGAGCGACCTTTGCGCCAAAATCGCGCGCGCCGGCGCGGCCTGCAGCGAGTGGAATGCGGCCGAGGCGAAGAACCGGCGTTGTTGAGGGACTAAGAAGCTGCTGGCGTTGAGCGGGGTCGGAGAGCGTGACGGCCAATTGCTGCTTGAGGCTCTCGGCAAGGGCTTCGGCGTGATGCGGGTCGATGCCGCGCAGGACTAGGCGGTCGATATTCACCGTTGTGCGGGATGGGCCGTTGGGCTCGTTCATTCCCACCCCCTGGTTTCGGTTGATGCGATGGGCCGCTCGGTCTTAACGGCTTCAAGGTTGGCGGCCTCGCGAAGATGACTCATGGAGAGAGGCTGGCCTTTTTCGGCTGCGAGGAATGCGGCGTTGAGTGCGATGTTGCGAATGTTGCCGCCGGTCATGTGGAGCTGCGCGAGACGTGCCGGGTCAATGCCGGAGCTTGGAGTTTGAGATGGGATCGCAAGACTCCAGATGCGCTCGCGCTCGGCGGCGCCAGGGTATGGGAAGTCGACGCTGAAGCGCAAGCGGCGCTGGAAGGCTTTATCGAGCGAGGCCTTGGTGTTGGTGGTGAGAATGGCTACGCCCTGGAACTGTTCCATGCGCTGTAGCAGATAGCCGGTTTCAATATTGGCGTAGCGGTCGTGACTGTCGCGCACTTCAGAGCGCTTGCCGAAGAGCGCTTCGGCCTCGTCGAACAGGAGCACGACGCCGCCCTGCTCGGCCGCGTCGAAAACCTTCTTGAGATTCTTTTCGGTCTCTCCAATGTACTTGCTGACGACGGCGGATAGGTCGATGCGATAGAGGTCGAGGTCGAGCTCGGCGGCCAAAACTTCAGCGGCGAGTGTTTTGCCCGTTCCACTGGGACCCGAGAAGAGCGCGCTCATGCCCAGGCCTCGGCGGCCACGGCCGGCAAAGCCCCAGCGCTCATAAACGGTCATGCGATTGCGCGCCTGGCTGACGAGCATTTTTAGCACTGCGGTTTCCGCATCAGGAAGCACGAGGTCGTCCCATGCGGCGCTAGGTGTAATGCGTTGGGCGAGCAGATCTAGCTGGGGGCGCGATACCGCGCGACAGCTTTGCCACAGGCGCGCGACGAACGAGCCAGGTTCATCTGTGGCCGCGGCGGCAACATTGGCGATGGTGTCTGCGCTCATGCGGAACTGCTCGGCCATGCGGTCTAGAGCGGTATCGAGTTGCGCATTCGATGCGAGAGTTTCGGCGGGGACAAAAGCGGCGAGCGCCGATTGCCACATGCGACGTTGCGCAGCGGGATCGGGGCGGTTGACCTCATGACGCCAGGTGAGACGGTGCAGTTTTTCGGCATCGCGACTGGCGATGAGCAGCGTTGTGGGGACGCGCTCGGCGAGAGCGCGCAGGTTTGCGATGGGTGCGTCGCCGTGCCCGTCAAGAAGGAGAAAAGCGGGCAAAAGCAATGCTTCACGGGACCAGAGGGCGAGGAACTGTTCGAGGTCGGCTCCGGCGGCGGGAGCATTTTCAGCGCGAAGAATAAGCAGATGGCGGTCGAAGTGCTGCGCGATGCGTGCGGCAATGGCGCGTTGCGCGGCGGGGTCGTCGCCGTGCAAATGCAGCGAGATGCTTTCGGGGCGGGCGTCGCAATCGCGAATCAGTGAATTGAGAAGTGCCTGATGATCTTCTGCGAGCGGCGCGGCGGGAGGTTCAAAGCGAAGGATGGACTGAAGGCGCGCATCCATGCGATTGGAGCCGGCAATGAAGTGAAGGATCCGCTCGTCGATGCGCAGGGGCGCGGCGGCCAAGCCGAAGCCAGGCTCAAGCTCGATGAGGCGGAAGTGGCGCAGCGGCGATGCGGGCGCGAGGGCTCTCCAGTCAGGATTAGGCAGCAGACTGAGAGCGAGGCCGAAGGTGGGGGAGTTGCGCTGCGGGCGGCCGGTAAGGCGTCCGCAGAGGTCGCCCAGATCGGCTTCCATCTCTACAGCAGCGCACAGCAGCAGCAGGTCGCGCTCAAAGGGGCTGAGGTCGAAGATGGCGGTGAGAATGTCGGCTGCGGGCGGCTGGTCGCATTCCCATTGGAGTGTGCCGGCGATGGTTGCTGCGTCGCCCGAGAGCAGAGTGCGGAGGCGCGCGAATTCCTGGAGCAAATGCTCGCGATTAGCTTCAGCGTAAATGGGCGCGGCGAATGTGCTCATAGGGTGACCCAGGGTCCGGCGAAGGTAAGCGGTGCGGGCGGCGTGGTGATTTGCACGATGCTAGGGACGCCATCGACCACCAGGCGCGCAAGCAGACTGACTGCAGTGGGCAGGCCGGGATCGAAAAGGAAGGTTAGCGAAGTAGCTGGATTGTCGTCGGGTAATGGTTGCGCGTCTGCGGATAGGCAGACCAGTGTTTGTATTGGCGTGGGAATGTTGCTGAGCGAGAGAGTGACGGATTGGCCGGGAAATACAGGCGGCGCGAAGCTGGAGAGTTTCAACTGAATCATGGAGCCGGAAGGCGCGGTGCCTGCGGCCTGCGTGCCCGGCAACCATGCGGCGATGGCGAAGGTGACGGTGTTGGTGGTTGAAGTGGCCGCCTTCGTTGTGGGGTCGAGCCACTGCACTTCAAGGTCATAAAGCCCGGCGGGGAAATCTATCGTAGTGTGATCGGGAAGCTGAAAGGTGAGCGCTGTGGCCGATGGACTCGGATACGGAGCAGGCGGATTGGGAATCGGCAGAAATTTGGCCTGCGTGCCGAGCTTCTGGTGCGTGATAAGAACCTGGGTTGCGCCAAACAGCGAATCGCCCGTGAGGACAACATACTCTCCTGGCTGCGCTGCGGGCTGGCCGTTGGGAGATTCAGCGGTGAGGATATTCGGAAGGTGCTGCGGAGCGACGGAGAGGATTTGCGCCTGGGCCTGAGGGACGGCGCTAAAAGCGACCTGCAGAACGGGCAGCGCATACGAGGCCGAGACCTCCGGCTGCAGCAAGGCGACTGAAACCTGAAAGGGATAAGTGGGGCGGTAGTCGGCTTTGAGAGCGGTCCAGAGCCAGGCCATCTCTTCGCGCGACATGGTTTCCGGCGTGATTTTTATCATCTCCATCTGGCTGCCGAGGCCGCAGAGAGGGAGTGATGCGTTAAGAGGGTAGGTGGACGATGGATAAGTTGAAGTAGCGCGCGCGGCGAGAGCGATATCGATGTCGGCGCGGGTAATCACGGGCGCCTGGTGAAGCATCATGAGCGCGTAGCCGAGCAGTGCTTCCGCCTGCCATGGTTCAGAGCCGTAGGCGGTGAGCAGGTAGTGAAGATCGAGCGCCAGTGGAGGATTGCCGATGGCCGTTGCGCCGTCGGAACTGAGCGAAGCATATCCAACATTTCTCCACGCGGCGTTGTGCGTGACGAGGTGAAGAAAGAGATTGACCTGGTTCTCCGCTGTACCTCCGCCGGCTGTGAGCTTTTGCTGCACCTGGTCGGGTGCGAGGCAAGAGACATGCACCGGCGAGGGAATGGTTGAGGAGACGGATGGCAGAAGGTAGAGGTTGTAGAGGTAGTGCTGCAGGACGGCGGTAACTCCGGCAATGGCGAGTGCGTTGCTCATAAGCGCCGTCCATTCTGCCCAGCGAGATAATCAGCCAGGCTGGTGGTGCGGTCGCGGCGCGGAGCAGGCGCGGGCGGAGCGGGCGGTTGCACTGCAAGAACTTCAATGCGGCCGATGTGAATCTCGATGCTTGGTTCCGGCGCAGGCGCGGCACGCTGATCGCGAATGGGCGGTTGCTGGGGGCGAACCATGTTCGCGGGCTGGGCGGCGGCCGTCTGAGTCTGATTGCTGCTGGTGAGTTGCGCGCTGAGTTTTGATTCGGCTTGCTGTGGTTGCTGATTCGAACTGTCTGCAGTTTGATCAGATTGCGCTGGGCGAGTAGTGGAACGCTCTTGATGCATCTCAGATCTGCGCGTGATTCGTGGTGCGAACGACCGCTTGTCTGTTGCTTGCGGCGCGTTGGAGCTGGCCCGTTGAGCAGTGGCGGGCGAGGTTCCTACATAACGTGGGTTGGTGCGCGATTGGTTCGATTCGGCAGCTTGGGGATGATCTTGCGGCTGCATTTGCGAGGTCTCGAACGGAACGCGACTGTCCTGAAGCGGTCGAGAGAATAATTGCTGCCTTGGCTGTAACGGTTGGTAGTTCTCAAGAAACGATTCAGGCTCGGTTGACGATGGAATTCCCGCTGTGTGGCGTTGAGTGGTTGAGCTATCGGGCGATGGGGCGGGCACCTCTGTTTCGACTATAAAGGGCTCATTGTTAAGACGAGTCGACTGCGCTTGTTCGGCAGGCGCGCCAAACACTGAGCCTGCGAGCGGGCGCAGCGGCTGACTTGTGCGGGCCGCCGTTTGCACGATTCTGGAGAGATAGCCGCTCATGCCTGCACCATCTCTACATAAGCGCTGCGACGCGCCGGGCTGAGGGCGAGAATCTCACTCTCGCTCCAGCCGTAGGCCGATGCGAGCGCGTGAACGTCTTGAAAGATGCGCCTGGCTTGGCTCTCAATCTCAGCCCAGACAAAGCCGCCAAGGTCGAGGCTTTCATCGAAAGAAGCAGGGCAGGATGGGCAGTCGAAGTGAAGCAGGATTTCTGCAAGTGGATCGGCTTCAGAAAGGCGCTCGCCGATGTTGTTCACATCTTCATCGGTCCAATTGGTAACGGGTTCTGTTCCCGAGTAGCACGACGCGAGCAGACGCGTGGCAGCTGCCTGTTCGCCGGACTCCTCGGCAGCGATGGCCAAATCGCGACTGGTAGGCAGGCGGAAGAGCCACTTGCCGACGGGAACAAGTTGAGAGGCAGATGATA
>Ga0265338_10007991_pt1 | contig 12947 bp, 10 predicted proteins | sample 42126metaG_FD_193579 | JGI IMG/M metagenome (GOLD analysis project Ga0265338, IMG submission 193579) | Rhizosphere microbial communities from Carex aquatilis grown in University of Washington, Seatle, WA, United States - 4-21-26 metaG | ecosystem: Host-associated > Plants > Roots > Rhizosphere... | reverse complement strand
GGAGTCGAGATCCAACCAGGCCAGATGCTTGTGCTCCTTGGCAAGGTTGGCGTGCTGCGCCATGGCGAGCTTGCTGTAGTGATCACACACAGCGGCACCCGTTCCGCGGCTACCGCTATGGGTCAACAACGCGACGTATTCGCCAGCGGGCAATCCCTCAACGGCGTTCTCATTGGTGAACACACCAAACTCGACGAAATGGTTACCACTTCCGCTCGTCCCGAGCTGCGCCCAGGCTTTGTCCTTATTCTGTTTGGTGATCGGGCTGACGGACCAATCCGCCGCCAACACCTCATGATCGCGACGGTTCTTGAAGCTGACCCCCACGCCGAAACGAGTCTCGACTTCGATGGCCTTGATCAATTGCTCACGCTGCCGGTCCAATTCGCGCACCGGCAAATCCAGCACCGTGAGTTTCATGCGGCAGGCAATATCCACGCCCACAGCATAAGGAATCACGGCATTATCCGTGGCCAACACGCCACCGATGGGCAAACCATAGCCGACGTGCGCATCCGGCATGAGCGCGCCAGCCACGGCCACCGGCAATTGACACGCCCGGCCCATCTGATTGATAGCTTCCGGCTCAAGCCCTTCACCCCACTGCTTCCAGGCAGCGGGGGCTTCGCGGATGGTTCGCTCGCAACGGATCAATGACTTCGCAAACTCCCCGCGCAATTCGTCGTTGGCGAAAGCCGCGGGATCGCGGACAACCGCGGCCACGTCTTCGGCGAGCTTCGCCTTGTCGAGCCCCTTGAGAATATATTTGGCGATGTATTCCATTCCGCGCCGCGAGGTTTCGCCCGGAGGCACGCCCAATTGGATCAAATCTTTCGTGTTCATGATTTCTGAAACTTGGCACCAACTTCTTCAGAAAAAAGCTGGTTTATAAGGTCGCAGCAAATTTCCAATGTCATTTCTGAACCGCTATGTAGCATTTGGCTACCATGCGCTAACGGGTTGCGCAGTTTGGGAATTCCACCGATGAGTTTCTGAATATAGTCAGCCGCATGCTGTTCTTCTGATCGCGGGTCTGGATTTTGCCACCCGTTTTCGTGCTTCAAGAATTCCCTAAAGAATTTGTCCTGTCGTTCGGCATGCCGCTTCCGAATCTCGGAATTCTGCCGATAGATACGCACTCCGTCAGCCCTCAGCCATCCCTTCTGGACGGCGAACTTGAGTCGCGGGGAAAGGTTCCGGATAGTTTTTACTCCCTCCGCTTCCAACCGCCTTCCCAACGCCAAATCGAGAGCTGCATAGGCCTGCAGTTCAGCAACTGTCTGAAAACGGTAAACGAACCACGAATATAAATATAGGTTGCGAGCCGTATCAAATCCGGTGCGAACCTCTCTCGGAACCGCTGAATTCAATTCTAGTTTTGCCATGTCTTTGTGTAGATCGTCCAACTGAAGCTCTCGCGTAGGTCCACCAAGTTGGATTTGCGTCCAATATTTTTGTCTCACATCCGACAGTAAAACCTCAGCCAGAGGCTTAAATTCATCACCGTTCGTGCCAAACTCGAATTTACGTTTCTTTTTAGCCATTTTCGTGTTCCCCACTATTTCTAATCATTGTTTCCGGTTTCACTCTCAGAGTCACGCGGGAGCGAGCCCGATTGCCCGCTCCCGCATTCATCACGCCTCACCCGCTCCGGTCTCCTTGGCGTCTGGCCCATTGGCGGCAGGTTTTCCTGCTTTCAACGGGACAAATCCGGTCGGCAAACCCATCACGAGCGTGTTGCCCGGCCCGCTGATGGACTGCATTAACCGCAAGTTCTGCAACGCCGGATTGTTTTCCAACAATCGCGCGGCATTCGCGAGATTCCGCAGCGCAGCGCTCTCACCCCGCGCCCGCTCCAAGGCCGCCTGGCCTTCCTGTTTGGCCTTCAACACCTCGGCAAACGCTTTCTTCAGGTCACCCGGGAACATCACGTCCTTCACCTCCGTCGCGTGAACGGTGATCCCGATTTTCGTCGCTTCCGGCTGCACCGCCGCCAGGAGTTGCTTTCCAAGATCGAGCCGTTGCGTGAGCAACGCTTCGACCGGTTGTGCTGCGATCAAAGTGCGCAACGCAATTTGCACTGCGTTATAAAGGTGACCCCGCCAGTCCTGCACTTCGTGCATGGCCTTGAGCGGGTCGGCCACCTGAACGGTCACGGCTACGCTGACCTTGAGCCCGACGTTATCCGCGCTTAAAACTTCCTGGCCCGAGACCGTAAAGGTCTGCTGGCGGAGATCAATCGTCGCCAAGGCATACCCGTATCCCCAGCGAACGTGCCGACCGGCATCGAGGCGCGCCTGGAATTTTCCGTGCCGATAGAGTAGGCCGCACTCAAACTCGCGGACCACGAACGGGTGACGGAAGCCACGGGCTTTGGCCGGTTCATTCGAGTTCATATTCCAGTTCATCATCAATAAATCCGTGTTCATAATTGTTCGCTTTCTAATTGTTGGCTGACACGCGGCGATCATCGTTGGCGGCGGAGGTGAACTTTCATCCACCTGCAGGCCGATTCCCGATTGCGCTTTCGCGCCGATCGCCGTGTGCCAACCGTGTAATGGGTTTCGAACCCAGCGGTTGGTTAGACCGTGCCTCTTGCCAAATCCCAATGCGCAGAACCGAACTGGGCTAACTTCCAGTCGGCTGCTGGTTTGATTCGGCAAGCGAGTATCACTAACGCAATGTGCGTGCCATGCAGTCTATGCGCCGGTGTAGAAGGTATTAAACTGCTAAAATACAGGTGTTTGCACTCATGTTGCAGGGGGGCAAATGTTTCGTCTCGATTTTCAAATTACACGCTTATACGCTAAATCAATATCTTAATAGCTATGAGTGAGCGACAAACGGTAGTTATCGGATTGATTGGCAGCGTATTGGACTCAGGATTTCATCAAGAGCGCTGGAATAAATGGCGCCCTACTGTTTCTCTATGCCAGCACACGGACCTGCCGATTGCGCGGTTCGAATTAATCCACCTCAAGATGCACGAGGATATCAGCCGCTGTGTGGCTGCCGATATTCAAAGAGTCTGCGCAAAGACGTCGGTGAAATTGACGGCGCAAGAACTAAACAATCCCTGGGATTTCGAAGAGGTATATGGATCGCTTCATGATTTCGCACGAAATTATCCGTTCCGTCCCGAAGAAGAGGATTACCTCGTCCACATCACGACTGGCACTCACGTGCAGCAAATTTGTTTATTCCTCCTGACAGAATCACGGCATTTCCCGGCGCGCTTAGTGCAGACGTCACCCGCCGAACCCAGGCGCCGCGGCCCGGAAGGCAAATACAGCATCATTGATCTCGATCTCTCAAAATACGATCGAATTGCCGCCCGGTTTCAGCGTGAAGCCAAGGACGCGGTCTCGTTTCTCAAATCTGGAATTGAAACCCGGAATAAACGGTTTAACGAACTCATAGAACAAATTGAGCATGTCGCCATTCACGCTAAGGATCCGATTCTGCTCATGGGACCCACTGGAGCCGGTAAATCACAATTGGCCCGGCGCATTTTTGAACTCAAGAAAAGCCGACACCAAGTCGCCGGACCATTTGTGGAAGTTAACTGCGCCACGGTCCGCGGCGATGCAGCCATGTCGACGTTGTTCGGTCACACGAAGGGTTCATTTACTGGGGCTGTGAAAGATCGTCCTGGCCTACTGCGGGCAGCTAATGGCGGACTTCTGTTCCTGGACGAAGTTGGCGAACTTGGATTGGATGAGCAAGCGATGCTGCTACGGGCCCTGGAAGAAAAGCGATTTCTCCCGCTCGGCAGCGATCGTGAAGTGAGCAGTGATTTCCAACTTATTGCCGGAACGAATCGCGATCTGGCCAGTGCCGTTCGCGATGGACGGTTTCGGGAGGACCTGCTGGCTCGAATGAATCTGTGGACCTTTCGGTTGCCTGGGTTGGCCGAGCGCCGGGAGGACATCGAACCCAACCTAGATTACGAATTGGAACAATTCGCCCGCCGCAGTTCATTGCGGGCAACCATGAGTAAAGAGGTGCGGGAGAAATTCCTTTCCTTCGCGCAATCACCAGCTGCCGAATGGATCGCCAACTTTCGTGATTTGAATGCCTGCGTCACCCGCATGGCCACACTTTCTCCCGGCGGTCGCATCACCCGTGAAGTCTTGGATGGCGAACTCGATCGCCTGCGCAACACCTGGTCTGCACCCGACGATTCGCAGGATCACGACGTTTCGCTCCAACCGCTCCTCGGCCCAAATGCGGTCGAGAAACTGGATCTCTTCGACCGAGCTCAACTCGCCTTTGTAATTGGCGTTTGTCGGGAATCTACAACGCTGTCAGACGCTGGGCGAAAACTTTTCGGTGCAACGCGCGAAAAGCGAAAAGTTCAGAATGACGCGGATCGGCTCCGCAAATATCTGGCGCGGTTTCAACTCGACTGGGAAACCTGCAGACGCCGAATTCCAGATTCGTGATCAAGATATGCCGGCCACATTGCACCGCATGTTTTGCGTCTGACAATGCGGACACATCAGCGCTTTTCCTGCCGCTCTTGAAATCGTAGTAAATTCGGCCATTCCACACCGAGGGCACTTTTTCAACTTCAATTCACGATTCGGTTTGCGCCAGCGCGTCCAATTGAACAGCGATACGACTCCGAAAATCGCAAACGTGCTGAGATACGCGCCGAACAGCGAAGCGCCCCAACTACAATTGACGACGAATTTCAGGAGTATCATTGTGAGGGGTATGGAAATAAGGGCCGCAAGGCAACCTGTCCGCCAATCGTTGTGTTGGCGTTCTTCACACAAACATCCGCACGTCCGACAAATCTTGAAGGTCACGCGAAATAAACGGTTTTGCCGCGCCGCCTCTTTCCACGTGAATCCAAGCCCCCGCAATGTGCTCGCTTCCGCAGGATGCGGTAAGGGTTTGAATTCGCCGTCATCGAGTCTTAAGGCGAGATAGCCGTCGGGAAGGATTTCTCCTCCTTCCCGGCCATCAGTCGCGACCCATCCCGCTAACCCATTGTCCACCTTTGGGCCTTTGCCGCATGCCTTGCATTGGATCCGGTAGATTGTCGGCATAATCAGCGCGCTACGGAACGCAGTCGGATACGAACGAGCAAATCATTCAGTGCGTTTCGAGTTTTATCGCTCGGCAACTCTGGCAACTGACTCGCATCATGCGCCGCCTGCAAATCACCCCGCAGCCGTTGATATTCTGATTCGTGGAAAGTTACGTCCGCATCCTCCAACGTGGATTTTTCCGGGCCGCCGAGCTTACGCGCCACAAGGTCTGCGATGTAAGGCAGTCGAAACCCGTCGTTCAGCGTGACGAGATTTGCCTCGATTATGCCTGTGCGCATCAGATGAATACCGGTGAGCAGAACGCGATAGACGTAGAGCAACGGCTTCACCCGGCGCGGCGATTCTTTGAGGAACAATTTCCACTGCGTCTCCGCGAAACCGAAGTAGTGATGTGAGTGGTACTTCGTGATGCAGCCGTGCGCGACGGTCTTCAACTCTGCGTGCTCCGGCGTAGTATGGACGATGAGCGGCGAGAAAAGCTGTTCCAGCACGTAACCATTCTTCTTGAGCAGCAAACCGAAGAATTTGCGAACGTCGTGGCTCACGATGTCCATCTCCAGTCCTTCAATGACGCGCGAGTCTTCGACCGTTTCATCACGGACAACCGAGTCGTTCACTAACCCATCGAATGTGTTACTCGGAAAATCGACCCAGCCTTTCGGCAATATTGGTTTCAACGTTTGTGAATATCGCTTTTTCTATGGTGCCATTGAAGAGATCACTCGGAGAGATCTTTTCCAGGACCGTGGTCCCGACAGTTTGATTCTTCGTCATCTCACGAATGAAGTTCTCACATTGAATCTGGCGGAGGCACCGGCGCGGGCACTTGCCGTTCTCCGATGTGCCGGTCTCGATTCAAAGGCGATCAAGAAAGCCTACAAAATCAGTGTTAGAGACGATCTGATGGATGCGCACCCGATCAGCGATGCTGGGCCAAATTTTCCGCAGGATTTGCACTTTTTCGGCGAATTAATCTCGCGAAAGAAAATTCGAATCATAGTCGATCTCCAGCCTGCCCATCCTAAATTTCTTGCGGGTAGCCGTTTTGATGGTCACATGTCGGTCGAATTTCTTGCTACGACTGGAGAGGTGCTAAAGATCCGTTTCACTTCTCCGGATGTTTTGACTCTCCTCGGCGTGAGTGGGCCACCTCGCTTGACAATATCGGGCGCCTCAGACTTCACTCCTGTATTCTATTTTTCCGCATCCAACAAACTGGCACAGATCACAAATTCATCTGAAAGCGGGCCGGCAGCGTTATTGGATGCCACATGGCGCGACCTGGAACAGAAATTGGGATCGCGCAAACCAGTGTGTTATTTGGTCGCTGACAATTTGAATGCACCGCAAGCCGTCGCCCGTGAGATGAACAAACTGGCGCGGGGCATCCCATGGGCAGGTGTTTCTCACGTTTGGAATAGTGATTTACCCTTCGAAAAGTCGCGGGTGAAACGCTTGGGCCGCGACGGGCAAGGCATCGAACTCCTCGCGATCTGCGGCAATGTTGAAGTCCAACTCAATCGGATTTCGAATCAGACGCTGGACGACTTAATATCTCGCCTGAGATTTCCTGCAGGAGCGCCGGACCATGCCATTTTTCTCCTTCAACCCGGTGACAATCGCCCCTCCAACGAGTTCGTTGATCAACTCAAGGCGCGCTTGCATGGCAAAGCGAAGGTTTTTGGCGATGCCAGGGAGCGGCCCATGGCGACATTCGGTTTCGGCTACAGCTATTTCGATGGGCAGGTTTGCACCAATACATCTGTTGCAATGACTCTGAGCGGATTCCTGCCGCTGGACATGGACACGGCCAGTCTGATACGGCACACCCCCCAACAGCATATCGTCGGGTGGGAAGTCTACGGCCCGTTAAGAGAATTCAGCCAGACTTTCGAGTCGAACCCTTTGCAGAAGTTAGTGGACCGGTTGGGAGTGGACGCGGTTCGATTGCTGCAACAAGCCGATCGCGTTGAGGTCTTCCGGTTGACTGGCCAAGTTTTTGAAAAGCCTTCCATCACGAACGGCCAAAGCATTGACGAATGGGTGCTCAAACAAACAGGTAAAACCCAAGGGCGGGAATTTGCACGCGAGTTGGCTACCGCGATCCTCAACGAAACCAACAGCTTTGCAGGAGCGGGCGCCAACATTAAAGGCTGCCTTTGGACTCCCGGCATTGCATTTCGAACGTGGCACGCCAAGGAATCGGCTACGGTCGTCGTCTGCTTTGATTGTAACTCTCTGCTGATCGAATATCGGGATGCGGAAGGGAAAGACCATGGCCGCATCTCAATGGACTTTGACATGAATCGCGAGACATTTGCCCGACTGGCCCAGCGGGCATTTCCGTCAGACGAGACGTTCAAACACCTCGAAAAAGATTAGCAACAATATGGCCAATGAAAGATTTCCGCAAAATCAGCGTATTGCATAAAAGGGAGGTTCGGATTCCGCGAAAGATCTTCCGAACAAACTATGACAAACATGACGGAACACGAATTTAATCGACTCGTGCGTTTGCTCGCGCGAGGACCGGAACCGAAAGAGAAGCTGCATTTGGATGCGACAAAAGAGGCACTTCGTCGTCGGCTGGCATCGCTGTTTAAGCAGCCTCCAAACGAAAAATTGCCCAATTCCGAATGAGCCGCTCCAATTCAGTCGGCTTGCGGATAAAGTCCTTCTTACTTGGGCTGGCAATCCTCATTGGGTTTGGTGTTTTCTTGATTTTGTTGCCCTCCGGCGAACCTCGATACCAAAACCGGACATTGACGAGTTGGTTGAAACAATATTCCCGTGCTTCACTGGATGAAACGAACCAACTCGCGGAAGCGCAGGAAGCGATCCGCGCCATCGGCCCGGGAAAGGCGGTGCCGATCTTACTCAAGCTTCTCGCCACGAAAGACGGTCGGATTGACAAATGGGTCTTGGAAACCAGCGAACGATTTAAACTCAATTTTTTACATTGGCAGACGGAATTGGATTGTGAACTGGAGGGCGTAGCCGGCTTCGAGATTTTGGGGTCGAACGCCGCGCCGGCCGTGAGCGCATTGACGCGATTGCTGGATGACCCGGAGAGATCCTTCACCGCTGCGCGATGCCTGGATGACATTGGCAAGCCCGCGGAAAACGCACTTTGCCAATGCCTCACGAACTCGAATCCCCAGGTCCGAGAATGGGGAGTCGGGGCCTTGGCCGGAGCCACGGATGATGTCGAAGTCTATATTTCCCGGATAAAGGGGTGTCTGAAGGACCCGGAAGCGCTCGTCCGATTGGCGACAGTCCGGGCGATCGGCGGGCAGGACAACGCGCCGGATCTCGTAGTGCCGATTCTCATCCGCGCTTTGAATGACCCCGACGCACACGTGTCCGCCCAGGCGGCGGAATCGCTTGGTGGCTTCGGCACAAACAGTCTGCCAGCGTATTCGACCCTGACCAACATGATCGCGCAAGGCGACCAAATACGAGGGCGCGCAGCGATGACGGCATTGGCCGCGATTACTCCAACGCAGGCCATTCCCATTCTCAGCAATACGGTAGTGAATGGAACTGCCGCTCTTTCGGGAGCCGCTTTGAGAACCTTGAAATCGTTAAACCCGGAACTAAGCCGGCAAATGACGTTGGCGGAACTTCATTCGGCGGATGTCCCGCATCGAATGCAAGCCCTGAGTGTAACGGGCACGTTCGAGACGGAGACACCTGGAATTGCAGAAGCATTAAAATTGGCTGCCCAGGACAGCGACCCCGAAGTAGCGCGTCGCGCAAATATGACGATGCGAGAAATGGTGCGGAAGAAAACAGACAGCGGGCAGGCTGCTGTTCAATTCCCTGATGACCCGAGCTATGAGGGGAAGCCGCTGAGTGAGTGGCTGCAGACTCTCCGTCGCAGCTCGGAAATGCCGACCAATTGCGTGAAAGCTCTTAAGAACATGGGGACAAACGTGATTCCGGTTTTACTTCGCCGGGTTGAATATAAAGATCCGGTTTTCGGCCTGGCTGATTTCGAGGTCAGCATGGAAGGCGTAACCGGACTCATTGCTTTGGGGGATCAAGCAATGCCGGCATTGCCACGGCTTGCGGAGCTGATGGATGGGGAGGATGGGGATTTGGCGCTACGCGCAATGATTGGCACACTCGCGACCGGACGTGACGCCGTGCCGTATTTGATGAAAGGCCTAACGAATCGGTTTCCCGTGGTGCGGAGCGAAGCCGCTAATTATCTTACAGACGAGTGGAGTGCCCAATTTCCCGAGGAGCGGAAAAGAGCTGTCCCAGAGCTTTTGACACTTTTGAAAGACCCTGATGAAAATGTCCGCAAGGCAGCAACGAACGGAATCAAAGCAATTGATCCGCAAGCCGCGACGAGGGCCGGAATCAAATGAAAACACGAAACACAGTTTATTCGACGGCGAAAGTTGGGCTTCTTCTGGTCGTCTTGTTCAGCGCACTCCCCGCGTTGGCGAATCCAATTCCCTTCCCCGAAAAACCCGTTACCGGCCCGCTCACGTTTGCTGTGACAGTCGCGATTTTCATTGAGGCGATCTGCTGGGTGTTTTGCCTGTGGCGCTTTCGCAAGCCCCGGTTTTTTATCCTGTGGATTCTTGGAATGCATCTGATCACCTTTCCAGCGTTTGTTGGTCTGCTGCATTTCCTCGACGCGCTTCGCCCGGCGGCAGCGGTTGTGCTCGGAGAAACTTTCGTTGTGATATCAGAAGGGTTCTTGGTATTTCTCGCCTGCAATTACTTAGCGCGAGCCCCAAAGGACGCGCCTCCTCCCGGCCTTCTGCGGTGCTGGTTAGTGTCGGTGGTCAGCAACATTTGCTCGATGATAGCTTTCCCATTGTTGACGGTGGTCAGCGATCGGTTTAGCTGGACCTCCTGATCGGGAACCCATTTCTTGAAAATAACTACGGAATTGCTATCATACCGACGCTGAGGAACCACCCAGTATGAACAAGCACTTATTTGCGCTCATCGCCGCTGTCCTTGTTGGGCTCATCGCAAACGCTGAGGCTGCTGAAAAATTCGCCATACTACCCGATATTGTGCTCGCGACAAATGTGGCTGCGGCTAATTCCGACACCGGAGATCCTGGACGGCCAGCGGTTGGTTTTGACGGCACAAATTATCTCATCGTTTTCTATCGATCATCCGGTGATTCCCCTGGTCTTTTTGGTGCGACCATCTCACCCAAAGGCTCATTGCTGCGGGAATTTCCCATAACTGATTTGATGAACAACAACCAGTCCCCACATCCGGCGCTGGCGTTTGATGGCACGAATTATTTGCTCGTTTTTGATTACCAGGGCGGAGGAAAAATCCTTGGATTAAGAATTTCTCCGGCAGGCCAGGTTTTGGACACAAACGGCGCGATTTCGATTTCCTCGGGAACTCCTTACCAGATTACTAATTATCGACCCTCAGTTGCGTTTGACGGCCACCGATACCTGGTCGTATGGCAAAAATATATTGATCCGAACTTTAGTATTTACGGCGCATTCGTTACTCCTGATGGCCAGGCCTCCAGTGAATTTCTGATTTTTTCGGGCTCGTTGTGGCAAACGGGGCCGCAGGTGGCCTTCGATGGAGTGAACTATTTCGTGGTGTGGGAAAACGAGCACGGTGTTTGGCAGGACGAGGATCTGGATATCTACGGCGCGAGAGTAAATCAGTCGGGGACGGTGCTCGATGCACCCGGAGTGCCAATCTGTTCGGCCCCTTACGACCAGCAATCGCCGGCACTGGCTTTTGATGGTAAGGACTACCTGGTCGTATGGCTGGATGAGCGCACCAATGACTCTGATCCAAACATACAAAAGATCTATGGAACTCGCGTCGATACCAACTGCGAAGTCTTGGACGGACCCGCATCGGCGGGCGGGATCCCTATCAATACGAGCGCTGCTGAATATAAAAACGATCCGCGAGTTTGCTTCGACGGCTGCAATTTCTTTGTCACGTGGTGGGTTGGTTCGTATGGCACGGGGAGCTTTGCAGCAAGGATTTCGACGGATGGAATTCTTATCGACGGGCCAAGCGACGGAACCGGAATACCTCTGCGAATATCCGATTGTTATTCCTGCATGGTAGCGAATCCGAATCCAATATCGAACGGCCGGTCTGTTCTGGTGCCGTGGCTGGATAACGCCGAACTTGGAGGAACTTTTAAACAGGTTCTCGCGAACGTGATTGTTCCCCAACCCTCCATTTCATTTGGAGATGCGGGAAATTTGGGCGGACCCAGGATCACTTTTCAAAGTCGTTCGAATGTGTCCTACGCGATAGAGTCTTCCGCCGATTTAACGAATTGGCGGGAACTGGAAACAACTAATTCACCGACCAACGGTAATCTCGAAATCCCCCTGACTACCGTCCCATTGAATTCAAACCTCTTTTTTCGTCTGAGGATCGATTATTAGGTAGATCGAACGGATCGATCACCCTTTTTTCGAAAGTCAGGCATCCGTTTTCGGCGGCGTGGCCCTCGGAGTCCCATTCGGTTTTTACGATAGCACGAAAATGGGATTGTTACTGCGCCGCGCAGCGGAAATCACGCCGGCGAAGAGCCCTCACATCGGCGAGCCGTTGTGACTGTTGTTGTGACTTTTGGGGAGATTTGTGCTTAAGCTGTTGCAAGAGAAGATTGGAGCGGGTGAAGGGAATCGAACCCTCGTCTCAGCCTTGGGAAGGCCATATTCTACCATTGAACCACACCCGCTTCCGGCTTGTAACCTGTAACAAAACCAAGAGCACCGCGCAACTGGTTTCGACGCAAAGAAAAATGGAAATGAAATCCGAATTTTCGAAAAACAATAGCCGACCAAGGCCTTTCGGATTTCAATCCTCGGCTTAACCGCTTACCGCGCGTATTTCCGAATCGCCGCCTGCCACCATCCCGCCAGCGCCTTGGCCGGCCGTATCCATGCCTGGCGGTGCAGCCACGGCACCACTTCCGCGTCCGAAAGAATCAGCATTTTCTCCGCGGTCGTGAGCGCCTCCGGGCCCTGCGCCAAAAGCTTTTCCGCCAACTCACGCACTTCCGGACGCCCCACGCCCAGCTTGGTGAGCGCATCCCGATATTCCGGGTTCAATTGCTTTTCGCGCAGCAAGGAAACATGAATCGCATTCACATACGGGTCCAAAACCGCCTCCGCAATGATCGCGTTCGCCGGCGGCGCCGGACCCGTTTTTTCCAGCAACGCCATCCGCACCCTCAACGTATCGAGTTCCGACGGCGGAAAAGTTTCCTCCGGCGTCAGAAATAATCCCACACTGCGCGCGCGCGCGCCCAGGCTCGTGCGGCTGGTGAAAACACTCAAAGGAATCGCCAGCAGCATTCCCATCAACACCGGCAGGAACCACCAGAACGTCGCCTGGTCCAATTTCCACACCGCGGCGCCCCACACGATGCCGATCAGCGTCTGCCCCCAATGCTGCCGAAATGCCTCCGACCATGGCATGCCATCCGCCGTGCGTTTTTGCGGCCCCCAATGCACCCCGATGCCAAGCAGAATGGTGGCCACGAACTTCGAGTGCCACAGCATCTGCAACGGCGCGTGCAACGAGGAAAAAACCGTTTCCAGCACGGCGCTCAGCGTCGCGCGTTGCAATCCGCCAAATTGTTTCCGCCGCTCGCGATCAAACGCCAGGTCGATCAACGCCAGGATTTTCGGCAGGAACAACACACTCATGCAGACCGTGAAAATCAGGAACGCGTGTTCCTTGCCGCTCAATTTGAGAAACGGCGTCGTCATGCCGCGCACGACGATGGGCGACAACTGGCTGCTCTTCAAATTCCACAGCGCCCAGTTGAACGCGATCAAAAAGAACAGCCACAGCGGGCTGGCCAGGTAACCGAAAATGCCGAGCAGAAAATGGAGGCGGCTCACGCCG
>Ga0265338_10007990_pt1 | contig 12947 bp, 15 predicted proteins | sample 42126metaG_FD_193579 | JGI IMG/M metagenome (GOLD analysis project Ga0265338, IMG submission 193579) | Rhizosphere microbial communities from Carex aquatilis grown in University of Washington, Seatle, WA, United States - 4-21-26 metaG | ecosystem: Host-associated > Plants > Roots > Rhizosphere... | reverse complement strand
AGCGCTCGAACAGGCGGATCTGCAGGTCGTCGGGGACGCCCGGCCCCTCGTCCTCGACGGCGATCCGCAGGTGCCGGTCCCGCTGCTCCGCCGCGAGCACGATCGGCGGCTCGCCGTGGCGCATCGCGTTCGCGAGCAAGTTCGAGACGACGCGGTCGACGACGAGCGGGTCGACGACCGCGGCCAGGTCGGAAGCGACGTCCATGCGGATGCGCCACTCCGGCGGCGCGACGCCGCGAACGATCTCCTCCAGCAGGGCGCGGACGACGAGCGGCCGCGGCTCGACGTTGATCGCGGCGGCGTCGAGCCGCGACAAGTCGAGCAGCTGCTCGAGCAGGCGGCGCAGCCGGTCGGCCTGCTCGTAGGCGACCAGCAGGAGCTTCTCCCGGATGTGCTCGGGTAGGTCGCGCCGCTCGACGAGCGTCGCGAGCGCGCCATAGACCGACGTCGCCGGCGTGCGCAGCTCGTGTGACGCGATCGCCACGAAGTTCAGCTTCAGCTGGTCGAGCTGCACGGTCTCCTCGTGCAGGCGCGCGCGCTCGATCGCGATCGCGACGCGGTCGGCGACGAGCGAGAGCAGCTCCGCGTCCTCCGCGGCGAAGCGCCGCTGCGTCAGCGTGCCGACGTGCAGCACGCCGATCGCCGCGCCGCGCACGAGCAGCGGCACGCCGAGCATCGAGCGGATCCCCTTCTCGCGCAGGATCGGGTTCCAGACGTCGTACTCGTCGAGGTCCTCGATCACGACCGGATGCTTGGTCGCCGCCACCCGGCCGGCGAACCCCTTCCCGAGCGGGATGCGCACGCCGGCCTCCACCTCCTCCTCGATCCCGACCGCGGCGCGCGCGACGAGCTCCTCCTCCTCCTCGTCCAGCAGCAGCACCGCGCAGGTGTCGGCGTGAAGGATGTCGCGGATGCGCGGGAGGAGCACGGAGAGAAGCTCCTCGAGCTCGAGATGCGCAAGTGCGACGTCGGTGATCAGCTGCACGTTCTCGACCCGCGCGCGCGCCCGACGCTCGGCCTCGTACAACCGCGCGTGCTCGATCGCGATCGCGGCGCGGTCGGCCGCGAATTGCAGCAGCTCGACCTCTTCCGGACTGAACTCCCGTTCCACGAGCGAGCCGACATGGAGGACGCCGACCAGCTCCCGACCGACGACGAGCGGCACGCCGAGCAGCGACTTGATCCCCTTCTCGTGGAGGATCGGGTTCATCACGTCGGCGTGGTCGACGTCGTTGAGGACGACCGGCTTGCGCGTCGCGGCGACCCTGCCGGCGAAGCCCTGCCCGACCGGGATGCGGATGCCCGCCTCCACCTCCTCTTCGATGCCGACCGCCGCCACCGCGACAAGCTCGTTCGCGTCGCGGTCGAGCAGCAGCGTCGCGACCGTGTCGACCTGCAACTCGTCGCGCGTGCGGAGGAGCAGCGTGTTCAGGAGGTCGTCGAGCTCGAGGTGCGCGAGCGCGGCGTCCGTCAGCGACTGAAGACGCCGAAGCCTTTCCGCATCCGCGGGCCCGGCCATGGAACCTCCCTGCCCGAACAGCGGCTTCGCTAAGCGCCGCTGCGGTCGATCAGCTCGATCCGGTAGTCGTCGGGGTCGCGGACGAAGCAGATCAGCGAGCCGCCCTCGCGGACGCGATAGGGCTCCCGCTCGGCTTCGATGCCCTGCTCCTTCAGCGCCGCGAGCGTCTGCCCGAGGTCGTCGACGGCGTAGGCGACGTGGCCATAAGCGGTGCCCAACTCGTAGGTGCGGCCGTCGTGGTTGTAGGTGAGCTCGAGCTCGACCTCCTCGCCCGGGACGCCGAAGAAGTAGTTCGTGGCCTCCTTCTCGCCGTTGCGGACGATGTCCATCTCGCGCCGGAACTCGAGGCCGAGCGCTTCGTAGAAAGCGCGGCTGCGGACCGGATCGGTGACCCGGACCATCGTGTGCAAGTAACTCGTCATGGCGCTGATCCTGCCAGCTGTGGCAAGGTGCTCGAATCGCAACCTTCCTTGTCCCCCTCCGGATGAGCTCGCTGCCCCAGCGGCTGCTCGCGGCTTCGGCCGGCTGGTTCGTGCTCACGTTCGGCCTCGAGCTCGTCTGGGGCAGGCCGGGTCTCGGCGTCAGCCAGGTGTTCTTCGTCCCGGTCGCGCTGGCCGCACTCGCCACCGATGCGACCGGAGGAGCGGCGGCCGGGCTTGTCGCGGTCGTCCTCTATTTCGCCGCGGAGCTGCTGTCGGGCCGCAAGGACTGGGCCTACGTCTTCTCGGCGGGCTCGACGGTCCGGCTCGGCGCCGACATCCTCGCCGGCGTGACGATCGGGTGGTTCGCCGTTCGCGCGCGCTCGATGCTCGCCGACTCGCTGCACGTCCTCGACGCGGTGGTCGGCTTCGCGCGGCGCGATCCGGCGACGGGCCTGCGCACCGCGACGGCGTTCGAGGAGACGCTGAACGAGCGGCGCTCCAGCGGCACCCCGTTCGCGCTGCTGCTCGTCGACTCGAACGCGCCGGCGCGCGGCGCCTGGGACCGTGACGCGGCGACGCGTCGCAACGCTGCGCTCGTCGCGGCGTCGCTCGCTCCGGGAGCGGAGATCGCGGCGCTCGGGCCGCAGCGCGTGGCCGCCCTCGTCGAGGCACGCTTTCCCGCGGCGGCCCAGGCCTCCGCGGACGAGCTGGAGCGGGAGCTGTTCGCGTCCGGCAACGAGGCGACCGTCGGCTGGGCGTTCCATCCCGGCGACGGCCGCTCCTCGCTCGAGCTGCTGACCACGGCGGTCGAGCGGCTGCAGGCGCGCCGGATCGTCCGCGGCGAGTGGGCGCCGACGGCCGAGTCCGCAGGGCTGGTCGAGCCCATGCAGCTGCGCGCGCACTGAGGCGCGCCGTCACGCCTGCACGACCGGGTCGCGGCGGCCGAAGCGTGCGGCGCCGGCGCCGAGCCCGACGCCGCCGGTGATCAGCACGAGCCCGGCAAGCTTCTGCAGCGTGAGCGCCTCTCCGAGGAAGACGAGCCCGTAGAAGAGGGCGAACGCCGGCAGCAGGTAGGCGACGAGCACCGAGCGCGACGAGCCGTAGAGCCGGATCATCCGGTACGACAGGATCTGGGCCAGCGCCGTGCCGAGCAACCCGAGCGCTGCAGCCGACCCGAGCGACTTCCAGCCGGGCGCGTGGGCCGGCGGCGTCGCGATGGCGAGCGGCAGCAGGAGGACGAAGGCGACCGTCATCGAGGTCGCAGCGAGCACCGGCCCGCCGACCGACATCCGCCGGCCCGCATAGAGGTTCGCCACCGCGTAGGAGATCGAGGCGAGCACGATCGCGCCGATCCCCGCGGCGCCGAGCCAGCCGCCCTGCGGGTGGACGCCAGCAAGAACGCCGACGCCGACCAGGCCGAGCAGCACGCCGACGAGCCGCAACCCGGTCGAGCGCTCGCCCGGGACGAAGAAGACGGCGAACAGGGCGACGAAGATCGGGACGGACGAGTTCGCCACCGCCGCCGTCCCCGAGTCGACGCGCGTCTCGCCCCAGGCGATCAGCGTGAACGGCACGGCGGCGTTGACGACGCCGAGCACGAGCCCCTGCCGCCACGCCGTCCGCAGCGACGCCCAGCCGTAGCGCCGTACCGCGAACGTGACGAGCACGGGCGCAGCGAGCAGCAGCCGGATCTCGATCAGGTCGGCGGGCGAGAGCTCGCGGACGCCCACCTTGATGAAGAGGTACGACGACCCCCAGATCGCGCCGAGCACGATCAGGAGAAACGTGTACCTGCTGCTCACGCCCCGAGGTTAGTGCTACGCCTCCGACGGCAGCGAGCGGCGGAACCGAGCCGGCCGCAGCGCGCCCGTTCCGAGCGCAACGCCGGCGAGGATCAGCGCCAGGGCCGCGAAGGCCGAGGCGCCGAAACGTTCGCTGAGGAAGATCGCGCCGTAGGCGAGCGCGATCGGCGGGACGAGGTAGGTGACGAGCGAGGCGTAGGCGGCGCCTGCGGTCTGGATCAGCGCGAAGAAGAGGAGGTACGCGAGCGCGGTCCCGACGATGCCGAGCACGAGGATCGCGGCGACCGTCTCGCCCTTCCACATGTGCGACGGCGCCTGCAGGATCCCGGCCGGCGCGGCGGCGACTGCAGCGACGGCGCTGGACGCGAGCGCGACCACGAGTGGCGGTGTCCCGCGCAGGTGCCGCCCGGCGAGCAGGCCGCCCATCGCGTAGCAGAGCGCCATCCCGACGACCGCGAGCGCACCGAGCACCTTCCCGTGCGGTTGCGCGCCGACGAGCAGCGCGACGCCGACGAACCCGATCGCGAGCCCGAGCAGCCTGATCCCGGTGACGCGCGCCTCGCGGAAGAAGCCGAACGCGATCAGCGCGTTGAAGATCGGCACCGACCCCTGGACGATCGAGGCCAGCCCGGAGTCGATCCGCGTCTCGCCCCAGGAGAGGAGCCAGAAGGGCAGCGCCGTGTTGATCAGCGCGACGACGACGAGCCAGCGCCAGCCCGCGCGCAGTTCCACGAGCGTCCGCCGCCAGCCGAGCCGGACGAGCGCGACAGCGAGCAGCGCGAGCGCCGCCGAGCCGAGCCGTCCCATGATCAGCGTCGCCGGCGCGAGCTCCCGGTCGGCGATCTTGATGAACATGAACGACGCACCCCAGATCAGGGCGAGCGTCACGAGCATGGCCGGGTTCGAGCGCCGCATCGCTGCCATGTCTAGCGGAACGACGAGGACGTCCGTGAGATTCCGATCACCCGGTTACACTGGATCACCTGACGGAAGTCGCAGAACAGCCGCTCCATCGAGCTCTAGGTCTGACCGACTGGGAGGCGAAGCGAATCCGGGAGCTCCTGGGCCGCGACCCGAACCACTTCGAACTCGCCGTCTTCTCCCTGCTCTGGTCGGAGCACTGCGGCTACAAGCACTCGGCGCCCCTGCTGAAGCGGCTGCCGTCGGCGGGCGAGCGCGTGCTCGGCGGCCCGGGCGGGAACGCGGGCGTGCTCGACCTCGGCGACGGCGTCGCGGTCGCCTTCAAGGTGGAGTCGCACAACCATCCCTCTGCCGTCGAGCCCTTCCAGGGCGCCGCGACCGGGATCGGCGGGATCATCCGCGACATCGTCGCGATGGGCGCGCGCCCGATCGCGCTGCTGGACGGGCTCTGGTTCGGCGCGCCCGACTACCACTTCTGGCGCGCCGTCTCCGGGATCGGGCACTACGGGAACTGCGTCGGCGTCCCGAACGTCGGCGGCCAGACCGTCTTCGATCCCGCGTACGCGGACAACTGCCTCGTCAACGCGATGTGCGTCGGCCTGCTCGACGCCGACCGGCTCCACTCGGCGAAGGCCGCCGGTCCGGGCAACCTCGTCGTCCTCTACGGCGCGACCACCGGCCGCGACGGGATCGGCGGCGCGTCCGTGCTCGCGAGCGCCGAGCTCTCCGACGACGACGCGGACAAGCGTCCCTCCGTCCAGGTCGGCGACCCGTTCACCGGCAAGAAGCTGATCGAGGTCTCGGTCGAGCTCGTCGAGTCGGGGCTCGTCGAGTCGCTGCAGGACTGCGGCGCCGCCGGGCTCGCGTCCGCGCTCTCCGAGATGGCCTCGGACGGCACCGGCCTCGAGATCCACCTCGACCGCGTCCCGCTGCGCGAGCACGGGATGGAGCCGTGGGAGGTGATGATCTCGGAGTCGCAGGAACGGATGGTCGCGGTCGTGCGCCCGCAGATGCTCGCGGCCGTCGAGGAGGTGTGCCGGCGCTGGGAGCTGCCGTGCACCGTGATCGGCACCGTGACGGACTCGGGCGAGCTGCGCGCGGTCTGGGAGGGCGAGGTCGCGGGCGCGATTCCGGCGCTGCTGCTCACGGACGAGTGCCCGCGCTACGAGGTCGAGCAGCGGGAGGAGAGCCGCAACCGGCGGACGGTGTCGCGGCCCGCGTTCGCCGTCGGCGAGGTGCTCGAGCAGTACGACCAGCTCGTCGGCTCGCGCACGGTGCGCCGGCCCGGTCTCGACGCGTCGGTGCTGCGCCTGCGCCCGTCCCTGCGCGGGCTCGCGATCTCGCTCCAGGGCCCGGTCCCGGGCGAGACGGACGGCTTCAGCGCGGGAGTCGAGGCGGCGCTCGGCGCCGCGCGCAACGTCGCCTGCGCCGGCGGCGAGCCGCTCGGGCTGACGGACTGCCTCAACTTCGGGAACCCCGAGAAGCCGGAGATCGCCTGGGAGATCGCGCAGGCGATCGAGGGGATCGCGCGCACGGCCGAGGCGCTCGGCATCCCGGTCGTCTCCGGGAACGTCTCGCTCTACAACGACACGAACGGACGCTCGATCCCGCCCACGCCGGTCGTCGGCTGCGTCGGGCTCGTCGCCGACGTGCGCGCCGTGCCGGGCCGCTGGGGCCGTGGCGATGCCGTGCTCCTCGCGCAGGCGCCCGAGCACTCGCTCGCCGCCGAGGCGGCGCTGATCCGGTTCCTCTGGAAGGCGGCGCCGCTGCTCACGCTCTGCCACGACGTCGGCAGCGGCGGGCTCGAAGCCGCGCTCGCCGAGGCGGCCGTGTGGAGCGGCGGGCTCGAGGCCGACGTCGCGCTGCCGGAGGTCCAAGGCGGCGCCGCGATCCTCGCCTGCCGGCCCGAGGACGTGCCGCGCGTCGGGTCGCGCGGCTTCACACAGATCGGAACGGTGCGCTGATGTGCGGCGTCTTCGGCGTCTACGCACCCGACCGCGACGTCGCGCGGCTCACCTACTTCGGCCTGTTCGCGCTCCAGCATCGCGGACAGGAGTCCGCCGGGATCGCCGTCTCCGAGGCTGGACGCCTGACCGCAATGCGCGATCTCGGGCTCGTCTCCCAGGTCTTCGACGAACAGAAGCTGCACGGCCTGCGCGGCAACGTCGCGATCGGGCACACGCGCTACTCGACGACCGGCTCCTCGCAGTGGGAGAACGCGCAGCCGCTCGTCCAGCACGGCTCGGCGCGCACCGTCGCGCTCGGCCACAACGGGAACCTGATCAACACGACCGCGCTCCGCGAGGAGCTCAACGACGCCGGCGTGACGCTCCGCACCACCTCCGACAGCGAGCTCGTCGCCGCCCTGATCGCGAACGACCCGGCGCCGCTCGAGGAAGCCGTGGCGAACGCGATGCGGCGGCTCGAAGGCGCGTACTCGATCGTCGCGCTCTCCGAAGGGCGCCTCGTCGCATTCCGCGATCCGCACGGCTTCCGGCCGCTCGCGCTCGGCAAGATCGGCGAGGACTGGACGGTCGCGAGCGAGGACTGCGCGTTCGCGCTCGTCGGCGCCGAGCTCGTGCGCGAGGTGGAGCCCGGCGAGGCGGTCGTGATCGACGGCGACGGCCTCCGCGCGCAGCAGGCGCTCGACCCGACCCCGCAGGGCGCGCTCTGCATCTTCGAGTTCTTCTACCTCGCCCGCCCCGACTCGCGGCTCGACGGCGTCGAGGTGCACGGCGCCCGCGTGCGCATGGGCGAACGCCTCGCGCAGGAGGCGCCGGCCGACGCCGATCTCGTTCTCCCCATACCCGACTCGGGCACGCCGGCCGCGATCGGCTTCGCACGCGCGCTCGGGATCCCGTTCAGCGAGGGCCTGATCAAGAACCGGTACGTCGGCCGCACGTTCATCCAGCCCGACCAGGAGATGCGGGAGCAGGGCGCGCGGCTCAAGTACCACCCGCTCGCGGAGATCGCCGGCAAGCGCGTCGTCGCGGTCGACGACTCGATCATCCGCGGGACGACGACCCGGCAGATCGTGAAGATGCTCTTCGACGCCGGCGCCGCCGAGGTGCACGTGCGCGTCTCCTCGCCGCCGGTGATCGGGCAGTGCTTCTACGGGATCGACCTCGCCGACCCGGCCGAGATGATCGCGTCGAGCCGCACGGTGGAGGAGATCCGCGAGCACATCGGCGCGACCTCGCTCGCGTACCTCTCCCACGACGGGCTCGTCGAGGCGACGCGGCGGCCGGCGTCGGCGCTCTGCCGCGCCTGCCTGACCGGCGACTATCCGACCGAGATCCCGGCCGAGGCGGCGAAGCTCCGCTTCGAGCGCGCGCGTGCCGGGCGAGTTTGAGGCACTGCTCCAGTCGGCGCGCGACGACGAGAACGTCGTCGGCGTCGTCCTCTTCGGCTCGCGCGGCAAGGGCGCCTTCGTCTCGCAACGGAGCGACTGGGACTGCTTCGTGGTCGTCCGGGAGATGCGCGGCGAGCACCCGTTCGACCGGGGCGAGGTCGTCGAGTCGGTCGAGGTCACGCTCGACTGGCTGCGCGACCCACCGGAGTGGCAGCGCTACGCGCTGACCTGGCTGGAGCCGCCGCTCGACAAGACCGGCGAAGTCGCGGCGGCGCTCGCCGAGGCGACGCGCGTCGACCCCGCGACTGCCGCCGTGCCGCTCGACGGCTACGTGAACATGCTCTACCGCTCGCTCAAGAACGAGCGCGCCGGGCTCGAGCTCGCCTCGCTCCTCGACGCGCAGGAGTCCATCCCGTGGCTGCTCGACTTCACGTTTCGCGCGCACGGCCGCGCCCGCCCGTACAACAAGTGGCTCGAGTGGGAACTGGAGCAGCACCCACTTCCAAGTAACAGTCTGTTACTAAGTCGTCTCGAGCGGATCGCCCGCGACGCCGACCTCGAGGCGCAGCGGGAGCAGTTCCGCGCCACCGAGACGCTCGCGCGCGAGCTCGGCTTCGGCTCGGTGATCGACGGCTGGGAGCCGGACGTCGCGTGGCTCAGTGTCGACGCCTGAGCTCGGCGAATCCTTCACGTCCTCTTTGCGATGCCTTGTCCGAAGCCTGCCGTGACGCTGGCACGGCGCGGCGTAGAACACAGGCACGTCGAAACGGACGGAACCCGCTCGAAGGAGACCTCCGATGACCAAGAGACTGAGCTTCGACCCCGCGCCCAAGCTGCTCGCCCTCCGCCATTCGGGGACGACCGACATCGCCCTCTTCTGGAGCAAGGGCACCCACCGGGCGGCTGTGATCGTCGACGACGATGCGACCGGCGAGCGCTTCGAGCTGCTCGTGCGAGCCGACGACAACCCGCTCGAGCTCTACGAGCACCCCTATGCCTACGCGTCCGCACGCCACGCCCGTGCCTGACTCGCGCCTACGAGGACGGGCACCTCCCCTGCTTGTACGCCGCCAGGTCCCGTGGCGACAGCATCCAGCGCCAGCCGGAGCCGACCTTGATCGCGTGCATCGTCGCCGTCGTGACGCCGTCGTCCGACGTCGCCCGGATCGAGACGGCGGTAGACGCGGTGGCCTTCCCGGCGACGTACACCGTGTCCGCGTACGTGTCGAGCACCTTGAGCTTGCGCAGCTCGAAACCGACCGCGCTCTGGCACGCCATGTACCGGGAGCGGGTCACGATCGCCTGGTCGGCCGGATGAAGCGTGCCCCAGAGGGGGCCGTACTGCGCCAGTGAGAACTGCGTCGTGACATGCCTGATGAAGTCGGACGCGGACTGGTTGCCTCCGGCGCCGCTCCCGCCCGACCCGCAGGCGGCCAGGACGACGACGGCGAGCATCGCGCCGGCGAGCGTCGCGGCGCGCCTCGGCCCGCGTCGTTGGTTGTCGAGCGTCAGTTCCATTGAAACCGTCCTGTCTTCTGGGTTGCGATGACGATTCGGCCGAGCGGACGCTCGTGCGCGACTGGAAGCGCTCCGATCGGAACAGGTTCTCCGCTCTGCGGGACATAGAGCGCTGCGAGCTCGGGTCGAGCCGAGAGCTGGGCACGGGCCTCGTCCGGCGCGGCGATCGCGAGAGCAGTGGCGTACGCCTCGGCGTCGACCGCGGATGGCGCGACCACGGTGACCGACAGCGGGCCTTCCTCGGCAGGCCTCCCCGTCGCCGGGTCGATCAGGTGGTGCAGGCGGCGGCCAGGCCCGAAACGGCGTGTGTTGCGCCCCGAGGTGGCGACACCGCCGCGTCGCAGCTCGAGGGTCAGGAGGACCCCTCCGGCCTCGCGCGGGTCGGCCACCTCGACACGCCACGGTCCGCCTTCCGGCGGGGCTCCCGAGACGGCCACGTCGCCGCCCAGGTCGACGAGCCCGCCGCCAAGAGCCGGCCAGACGTCCTGCATCGCCTGCAGGGCACGTGTCGCCGCAAAGCCCTTGCCGATCCCGCCGAGGTCGACCGCCGCGCCGCGTTCAACACGGGCCATCGCAGTGTCCGGGTCGACATCCACACGGGCGCCGGCAAACCGGCCGGCAAGCGGCACCGCGGCGCGTTCGCCGAGCTGCTCGAACGATCGGTCGTAACCGGCGGCCTCGAGTGCCGGCAGGATCGTCGGGTCGAACCGTCCGCCTGTTTCGACGCGGGCACGTAGCGCGATCACAAGCGCGTCCGCGAGCCGCTGGTCGCCGCGGATCCACGTCCCGGCGGCCCGGTTCAAGCGTGCGAGGTCGCTGTCGTCCTCGAAGCGCGAGAGCGCGCGTTCGCACGACGCGACCTCGCGTTGCGCGGCGGCAAGCGCCTGACGGGCGAGGAGTCGGTCGTCCGGCGCGGCGACGACAGCGACGGCGCAGTTCGTGCCCATCGCGTCGAACGAGCTCCGCTCCAGCGTGAGGGTCATGCGTGCACCACCTCGCGGTCGCCGGCGCGTTGCGGCGCCTGCGTCGCCGCGACCGGGACAGGGGCCGGCCGCGAGGCGGGTGCAGGGCGCGCCCCCGGGCGTGGCAGCAGGATCCGCGCGAACACGAGCCAGACGACGGGTGCGACGGCGACGCCGGCGAAGACAAGGCCACGGGCGCCCGTCAGGTCGCTCCCGACGCCGAGTGCGTGGTACAGCCCGATCGTGAAGCCGGCGAAGCTCGCGTAGTGGAGCAGCCGCCAGCGGCGCTGCCCGATCCGCCGGCGCACGTGAAACGAGATCGCGAGGGCCAGCATGATCCAGAAGGTGACGATGCCGCCCGCGATCGGAAGCGTCCGCCACGACGCCACACCGGGAACGACGATTGCGAGCGGGCCGAAATTGAGGATCGGGTCGAGCCCCACGGCGACCATGTGCACGACGAGCATCGCGAGCGCCGTCCACATGATCGTCTGATGCCAACCGAGCACCATCTTCCCGCGCCGGGTGCCGAGCAGCCTCGTGCTGAACGCGAGTCCCATCGCGACCGCAAGGGCGAAGAGGGCGAGTGCGACGAGCCCGGCGCTCCGCGCAACGAGCCACGCCACCGGCACCCCGGCCGCGATCATCCAGCCCCGCTCATCCGGCCGGGACCGGTGACGTCCGCGTCGTCGCGTGCGCCGGTGTGGCTCCTGACTGGACGACGACGAGATGGCTGGTGCCGTTCTTGCCCGTGACGACCACGGCGCCCGGGACCTGTTGGGGTGCCGGCGCAGGCAGCGGCCTCGTCCAGGCGAGCACCGCGAGCACGGCGAACAGAGCCCAGGTCGCCATGACGGTCGCCCAGATGTTGCGCATCTCAGTCTCCTGGCTCGACCCGCGTCGGCGGCGCGACGGGCGCGGGAGTGATGGTCTGGCCGACCTGCGGCACCGAGGGTGCGGCGGGAGCGGTGCGCCTCAAGCCGGCGACGGCGAGGGCTCCGGTGAGCGCGGTCGCCGCGAGCACGGCCGCAAGGGCGAAGAGCTCGCGCCGCGGTGGGCCCGGAACGCCGGTCTGCTCGATCGCCGACAAGGGTCTCCTTCCGGAATGGCAAAGCGGACGGGTGGCCCAACATCGCCACCGAAACGTCGTGTCCATGCTCGTGCCCGGATCCTCCAGGGACATCCGCAGCCGCCTGCAGCCCGGATGGGGGTTTGCCGCAGCGGGCTAGAAACCCGGCGCGGGCTGCCAGAGCTCGAAGCGGTTGCCCTCCGGGTCGGTGCCCCAGGCGAAGCGGCCGTTCTCGTGCTCCTGCGGCCCCTCGACCGGGACGCCCGCGGCGCGCAGCTGGCCGAGCATCGCGTCCAGGTCGGCGACGCGGTAGTTGACCATCGCCTGCTGGTCGTCGCGTCCGAAGTACGCCGTGTCGGGAGGAAACGCCGACCAGACCGTCGACTCGCCGCCCTGCCAGTGCAGGACGGCGCCGTTCCACGCCTCGATCTCGAGACCCAGGTGCTCCGCGTACCAGCGCGCGAGCGCCTGCGGGTCGCGCGCCCGGAGGAACACCCCGCCGATGCCACTGACGCGTTCCACCAGGGCACTTCGTACCATGCCGCGACGGTGCAGCTCTTCCACTACCACCTGGTCACGAGCCGGGTGCGCGAGGTCGAGGCGCGCTACGTCGGCAAGCTCGCGTTCGACCTCGTCGCACGCCACGGCCGCATCGGCGAGGAGCTGACCTCCTACGAACCGGGCGTCTCCTGGGACGAGCTCGACGGGATGGGCTTCAAGCTGCGGCTGAGCGAGCTGGAGAAGGGCGCCGTCAATGTCGTCGTCCAGCCCGGCCAGTGGCCGCTCCCACGCGTCGACCACCTGGGGCTTGCGCTCGACGAGGAGGAGTTCGAGGAGACGCTCGAGCGCGCCGAGCGGGCCGAGCTGCGGATCCAGGAGCACGGCGGCCGCCGCACGTTCATCTCCACCAACGTCGGCTACCGGCTGGAGCTGCACCCGCCGCGCGACTGGATCGACGATCTGATCACCCATTCCGGCGAGCTGCGCCTCGCGGAGCTGCATCTGCGCGCCGACGACCCCGAGGCGAAGGCGATCGCGCTCGCCGAGATCCTCCAGTGCGCGCGGATCGGCAACGACGTCGAGATCGGCGAGACGCTCGTCCGCTTCGTCAACGGCGGCCCGCAGGGGAGGCCGGAGCTGTACGGCGAGCTGTTCGTGTGACGAGGCTCGTAGACTCGGCACGGTGACCGAAGACCGCACCTACGACGCTACCGGCGTCTCGCTCGAGACGGCGGACGCGGTCGTCGGTCGCCTGCGCGCCGCGGTCGAGTCGACCGGCGCACGCGGGTTCGGGCACTTCGCCGGGCTCTTCCCGCTCGACGAGCGCCGCCTCCTGGCCGCCTCCACCGACGGCGTAGGCTCGAAGCTGCTGCTGCACCGCC
>Ga0265338_10007988_pt1 | contig 12950 bp, 9 predicted proteins | sample 42126metaG_FD_193579 | JGI IMG/M metagenome (GOLD analysis project Ga0265338, IMG submission 193579) | Rhizosphere microbial communities from Carex aquatilis grown in University of Washington, Seatle, WA, United States - 4-21-26 metaG | ecosystem: Host-associated > Plants > Roots > Rhizosphere >... | reverse complement strand
TGCGGCGTGACCTCACACGTAACGCGTGCTTTCGCGCGCTTTCCGCGGCGCACGGCCTTCAACGCGTCTGCGGTGGAGAGATGCGCCACGTGCAAACGAGATTCACGAATCTGCTGTGCGAGGGTAACGTCGCGCTCGACGATGGCCGCTTCCGCGTAGGCCGGCATCGCGCGAAGGCCCAGCCGGAAACTCGTGGGACCGGCATGCATCGAGCAGTTTTCAGTCAGGCGCGTGTCTTCGGCATGCTGCACCACCGGAAAATTCAGCTCTGCGCCGAGACGAAGCGCCATGCGCATCACGTCGTCATCGAGGATGGGCTTGCCATCATCCGTTACAGCGACGGCCCCGGCGTGCTGCAGGGCACCGAAATCGGTGAGAGTTCCGCCTTTGCTGCTCCGCGTGGCTGCGGCGATAGGAAAAACGTTGACGACTGCCGCCCTCTCGGGGTTTCGCAGCCAACTCACCCACTCCGCCGTGTCTACCACGGGCGCGGTGTTGGGCATGGTGCAAACCGAGGTGAAGCCCCCGGCCGCAGCTGCGGACGTGCCAGTCGCGATGGTCTCTTTGTATCCCTGGCCGGGTTCGCGCAGGTGCACGTGCAGGTCAATGAAACCGGGAGCGACGATGAGTCTGCGGGCATCGAATTTTTCGTCGGCCGTGCCGCGGATTTTATTGGGCAGGGCAACTTCGGCAACGCGGCCATCGCGCAACAGGATATCCATCGGCGCATTGATCTTTGCCGCCGGATCGATGAGGTGCCCGCCTTTGATCAGCAGGCTCGCGGTGTCACGTTTTTGTTTCGTGGCAGTCACCATTCAAAACCCAGCGTTGGGCCGGCGCATTTCCGATCCAAGATCGACCTATCCGTGTTGATCCGCCAAAATCCGTGGCTCATTTCGCCTTCCCGAACGCGCGCGCCAGAATCGCCATGCGCGTCGGAACGCCATTGTGAACTTCATCGACGATCACCGACTGTGGGCCGTCCGCGACTTCGGCCGTCAGTTCTAGTCCGCGGATGATTGGCCCGGGATGCATCACGATGGCATCGCGTTTGGCCAGCTTCAGCCGCGCTGTGGTCATCTGGTAGCGCGCAATATAGTCCTGCAGGCTGATTTTCTGCCCCGCGAGGCGCTCCGTTTGCACGCGCAGCAGCATGACCACGTCGGTGCCGCGCAGTGCATCTTCGATGTGGCGCGTGATCCGAAGCCCGGGGGCGAGCGTGGCGGCGACGTCAGGCACGAATTCAGGCGGGCCGCAAAGCGTGAGCTTTACGCCGAACTTAGTCAGCAAGTGGCAGGCACTGCGCGCGACCCGGCTATGAAAAATGTCGCCGATGATGGTTGCCTGCAAACCCTTGAGAGACTTCTTGTGTTTCAGGATGGTGTAGGTATCGAGCAGCGCCTGCGACGGATGCTCGTGCATGCCGTCCCCGGCGTTAATGATGGGGATGTCGAGATGCTGGGCCATCAGGTGCGGCGCACCTGCCGAAGGATGGCGCATGACAATGCAATCGGCACCCACCGCTCGCAGGGTGTATCCGGTATCGATCACAGATTCGCCCTTTTCGATGCTCGAGCCCGAGGACTGCACCAACGTCGTCATCGCGCCCAGGGATTTCGCCGCGAATTCGAAAGAGGAGCGAGTGCGGGTAGACGCCTCGTAAAACAGAAGGACGACGCGTTTGCCGCGCAGCAACGGACGAGGCTTCAGCGGATTCATGCGGCGGGCCAGCTTGAGCAGGCCCAGGATTTCCTTCGCGTCGAGGTGTTCGATCCCGAGTAGCGAACCGCGTGCGGGCTTATTCATTGGGAAAAGTGCAAACGGTGCATCATACGCGGCAGGTGTCTGCCGCCGCAAGGGCGCTGCTCACTCATGATCGAGGAGCAGAACTCCGCCGCGGGCCTTGAGTTGAATGCCTAGGCTTTATCGCGGCGCCCCAGGGTAGCTCCGCCCAGTAGACCGCCGAGACCTCCCAGGATAATCGAAGCAAGAAATGCCAAAAACAAGCAAAGCACCATCAGGAACTCAAGCCCGCTGGGAGTTTTAAGCTTGTCGAACAAGGCTAGCACTTGCGGATCGCTGGTCTGCGATGATGCCTGCTGCAGCGTTTTGACAAGTTCGGCACTAAGTTCGGGTCCCTTGTGAAACAGGACTACGATCAGCGCCTCGAGGATCGACGACATCGCGAACCAGAGCAATCCCGCCAGTGCGCCAAGCCCTGCACCCGTTGCAAGTTTGATCGGACTTCCGCGACGACTCTGCCGATAGAAAACGACCGCAAGGAATCCCACCACAAACATTGCTACGAAGGGATTCAATCCCAGCGACATCAACAACGACGCGACCAGCGCCGCTAGCGCGCACGGCTTGAACGCCTGGGACCACTGCATTGGCAAGGCGAGCACTGGAACCGTCTGGGATGCGGGCAGAACAGCCGAGTCCGGCGCTGTAGCCGCGGCCAACGCGAGGGCAGGCGGCTCCGCGAGGACTACGCGAATCTGCGGTGCCGAGCAGTGGGGGCAAAAGGGGATGCCTTCTTCCACCGTTTGCCCGCACTTGTAACAAGGCTGTTCCATCGATGATAGGAGAGGGATCTACCTTTGAGAGTATCGCACGGAGAAGTGACGAGAAGCGACGTGGAGCGACAACGAGCCCGGTCGCCTCGCGGTCTTTGCGATGGCCTATTGCAGATTCAGGGTTGCCGTTTGAAACATTGCCGCCAGACGCTAGATGTCTCCTCGCTTGCCCTGAGTATGGACGTACACGAGCGCAAACGTTGCGCCCTTCCCCGCGTCCCGAGGCTCAATCGCCACGACGTGCTGGTTGTTCTCAGTGCCGACTTTTAATTCGGTAACTGGTCCCGAGTTCTCTTCGCATTTCAACTCTTTGCTGTTTTTATCGTCGTCCTTGTCATCGTCGCGCACATCGACATCGCCGCCGTGCTTCTGGGAGTGGCACTCGAGGACCTTGCCGTACTTTTTCAGTTTGTCGCGATAGAAATCGACGATTTTGGCGGGAGCATCGTCGGAATCATAGTGGGCGACCACCAATTTCATTCCGAAGGCTTCCGTCAGCACGCTCAGATTTGCCTGGCCCTTGTTTTCGTCATCTGACTTTAGACGTGCGCCCGGGTACAGCGGCAGGCCCGCCTTGCGAGCATCTGCATCGGCGCCAAGGTGGAGATCTCCGACGGGACTCGTGATGTCAACATTCTTGTTCTTGTTTGGATTGCCGGAATCCTGCGCAAAGGCGGCAGAGACGACAAAGACAGGCAGCGTCAGACTTACGCGCAGCAAGAGTGCAAGTTTCAGATGGCGATTCATGGATGGTCCTTCCCTTCGTGAAGCCGTTGCTAGCGTCAACGTTAAATATCCGCGTTCTTACCGTGAGTGCGTACGTAGACCAGAGAGAAGCTCGACCCGTGGTCCTCGGGTTTGATGGCTACGATGTGCTGGTTCTCTTTCGTGCCAACTTTCAGTTCGATGTCGCTGCCATTGGATCCTTCGCACGTCAATTCATGAGAGCCGTGATCCGTCGCTTTCATATCCGGGTTCACTTCAAAATGGCTGGTGTGGCACTCGAGCACCTTCCCGTACTTCTTCAGCTCATCCTTGTAGTAAGCGACGAGTTTGGCCGCAGAATCGTCAGACCGATACTCCAGGGCAACAACCTTCAGGCCGAAGCCGAAGCTCGAAATGTTGACGTTGGCACTCTTGTCATTGCCATCGGAGTCGTTTTCCTTCAGGCGAGCGCCCGGGTAGACGGGCAGGCCTACATCCGCGACGTTGGCTCCCTTGCTCACATGAATGCCGCCAACCGGAGTAGTGATGTCGACCTGATTGTCTTGTCCGTCCTGCTCCTTCTTTACGTTTACGCTGCACGCAGGCAGCATCAGAGCGGTAAGTATCGCGAATCCCAGAGCGAGCGTGCTAACGAGATGAAACCTGGTTCTGTGCATACCGATATCCTCCTTAGCGACCTTGCGCTGGACGTTCCAGGCCGGCGCCGCGTTGCGCAACATTCGGAATCGTAACCGGCAGATGGCCTCGAATCGGAATCTCTCCGAACAGCGCTTTGATCGCGCTCACTTCCGAAACGGTCGCGTTCGAAAACGTACACATATAGTTTTCAATCTTGGGAAAATCGCTGGCCAGATACGGATTCCCCATGGCGACGACCGCCGTCTTCTGCGCGGCATGATCGAGCAACTGCTGTAGCAGTTTGCCGCTTGCGTCAGCCATTTCTACCGAGTTCCCCACTTTGCCGGCGGTCGGGATCACGTACACCGCGGCTACCACAGTTTGCGCCTCATCGACCGCCTTCAGCACATCGTCGCTCATCCCGGAAGCGACGCGGGGATCCACATAAATGACTCGCGCATCCGGAATGCGGGCGCGAAACTCCCGACCGAAAGCCCGACCCGACTCCGTGCGCATATCATCCGAAAAAAGCACGGCCACAACCTCGTTGTGGGTCTCCTCTTTGGTCATATACGGAAGGCCCCCTTGGATGGTTCCCTTCGATTTCAGAGGCAGAACCTTCCCGTTCTCGCGCACCAGGGTGATGGCGGCATCGGCCACCTGCTGTCCGAAGGCTATGTTCTCCGGCTTGCCGACAGCCGCGGAAATTGCATTGAGATCCACGGTGCGCGTCTTGTTCAGGCCCAGACCTGCTTTTGTTTTCAGTATCTTGAGAACCGAATGATTGAGCCGCTCCTGCGAGATTTCGCCCGAGCGCACCGCCTTCAACATGGCGTCATAGGACGCACCGAGGTCGGGAGGAATAAGCAGCAGATCATTCCCGGCCTTGAACGCCTCGACGGCGGCGCGGCCAATATTGTTTGCGAAAAGATGCGTCAGCCCCGCCATATCAAGAGCGTCGGTAACGATGAGCCCCTTGAACCCAAGCTGTTTTTCGAGGAGGTCTGAGACCACGGCGGTTGAAATCGAGGCCACATGGTTGGGATCGGAATCGAGCGCGGGAACGGTGACGTGCGCCACCATGACCGAATCGACGCCCGCCGCGATCGCCTGGCGGAAGGGCGGGAGTTCGATCGAATCCAGGTGGGCGCGATCCCCGTTCACGCTGGCGACTCCCAGGTGCGAGTCGGTCGCCGTATCGCCATGCCCAGGAAAGTGCTTCACCGTAGTTAGCATTCCCGCTTCGCGCGCCCCCTTCATGTAGGCCACGGCCAAATCGCCAACCTGCTTGGGATCTTCTCCGAAGGAACGCGTGTTGATGATGGGATTGGCGGGATTCGAGTTGACGTCGGCATCTGGAAAGAAATTCCAATGAACGCCGACGGCGCGAGATTCCTGGGCGGTAATGCGGCCAAAGGTTTCCGCATCTTCGAGACGGCCGTCTGCCCCGAAGGCCATGGCATGAGGAAAATTCGTGGCCCCCATTAATCGCGTGCTGACGCCTCGCTCAAAATCTGCTGCGATCAGCAACGGCAGCTTCGATTCTTTCTGCAAACGGTTGAGCATCTCCGCCGCTTCGAACGGCTCGGAGCGCAAAAGAAATGGGCCGTCGACGTGAACCGTCATGGCAAACGAGCCCACGTGATATTTCTGCATGGCCTCGATCCACTCCAGGTACTCAGGAGTCTCCACATTAAGGAAGCTGGCGCGGCACCAGATCATAAAAACCTGGCCAATTTTTTCTTCCACGGAAAGCCCCCGGAGCGTCTTCTCGGCCCACTTGTCGCCGCGCGTGGCGTTGACAGGGGCGGGATGCGGGGGCTTTTTTGCGAACGCAGGCAGCGTCAGTGTCAGGGAAAGACAAATGGCAAGGAAGTTTCGGAGCATACGGAAACGATAGCAGAAGGAGTCGAGGGAGTTTCCCAGGTCCATGTTCGGCAAGGTTTGTAGGAGGATTTGCGGGAGGACCTCATGTGGGGACAGCCGCCTTCGGCTGTCCTCGGGCCGAAGGCCCGATGCCTTCTCCTGGAAAGGCCGCCATCAAAACTCGGTCGAGTTTCGCTCGACGGACAGCCGAGGGCGGCTGTCCCACACATGAACCTAGAGCCTTGCTGCGACGCGTTCAACGGCTTCACGCTGAATCTCTGCATCATCGCCGAAGCCCTTCAACCACATCACGTCCGGCTCGCGGCGGAACCAAGTCATCTGGCGTTTAGCATAGTTGCGGTGGGCTTGCTGCGCGGCTTGCTGCGCCTGTTCTCTTGTAAGTTCTCCGCGTATAAGCTGCACTGCCTGCTTGTAGCCGAGAGAAGTGAGCGGCCTCGCTTCGGCACCGTATTTTTGAACCAAGCTCTCGGACTCCTCGACCAGCCCAGTTTCGAACATGCGGATTGCGCGCTCGTTGATGCGATCGTAGAGCGCAGCACGGTCAGGATCGAGGCCCAGTCGCACAATGCGGAATCCGCGCAGGGGGTCTCGTCCCTGCCGCCAGAGTGCGGACATTTTCTGTCGCGACGCCAGGCAGACCTCAATCGCTCGAATCAGCTTGGGCGTATCGTTGGCATGTACTTTTTCAGCAGCAGCGCTGTCGAGACGCCGAAGAATTCGGTGCAGATGATCCGGCCGCCGGTTCGCGACCCGTTCCCGCAAACGCGCGCGCAATTCTTCGGAGCGTTGCGGGCCGGGGAAAAGCCCTTCCAGTAAAGCGCGTAAATAAAGTCCGGTGCCACCCACCACGATCGGCAACTGGTGGCGGAGGGTGACCTCTGCCAGTATCTGTCGCGCCTGCCGGGTATATTCGCCGGCAGTCATGTACTCTGCAGGATCGATGCAATCGAAAAGATGATGAGATGCGCGAGAGCGTTCCGCGGCATCCGGCTTGGCTGTACCGATATCAAACTCCCGGTACATGGCGACGGAATCGCCGTTGACGATCTCGCCATGGAATCTCTGCGCGAGCGCCAAAGATAACGCCGTCTTTCCGCTCGCGGTGGGGCCCAGAATCACCACCAGCAACGGCTCGGGCGCAGCCACCTCGCGATGCTCCGGGGCCACCGTCAGCGCAGACTCCAGTGAATGTCGTGCCAGTAGCGAACCAGCGTCAGGATTAGAAGTAGAAGTGCGATCACAAGCAGTCCTGTCGCTTCCGACGCGTAGACCGCGTGGCGGGGATGCTTGTGATCGTCCTGTGGAGTGGAGTCGGGCACGCGGATATTGTAGCGCCGCGGGACGGCGTGAGCGTGCTCTCACTCGAGGCCCGAAACCCACTACGTAAGACCTTCCTGCTACACTACGGCGTCGTGCCGCACAAAAGCAGCAGAGTCGCGCGCTTTGGATTGTTTGAGCTCGATCTCACCGCGGGCGAGTTGCGAAAGAGCGGGGTCAAACTCCGTCTGCAAGGACAACCGTTTCAGGTACTCGCTTTGCTGCTTGAGCGTGTGGGCGACGTGGTCACTCGCGAAGAGTTGCAGCAGAAGCTTTGGCCCTCCGACACGTTCGTCGACTTCGATCACAGCCTCAACACTGCTATCAACAAGGTGCGCGAGGCACTCGGTGACTCGGCCTCCAGTCCGCGCTTTGTAGAAACGCTCGCCCGTCGTGGATACCGTTTCATCGCTCCCGTACAAACCGACGCAGCGAAAGACGCTTTGGGGGCTGGGGACGGAGTAGTCGCGGCAGGTGCCCACGTGGCCCTACCATCGAGCGCGTCGTCCAATGGCCACACGCCAGCGGTCGCGATGCATCCCGAACTCGAAGTTCCAATTCCGCGTCGAACCGTTACCCGCGGACTCTTCGCACTGACCCAGGTGATGTACATGGCCTTCTATCTCACAGCCTTGTTTCGCCTGCATCAGGTCCAGGCGGTGGCCGATTTGTTTCTCCCCTTGTGGGGCGCCAATCTTCTTTCCATTGCCGTGATGATCACTGCCGGCGTGGGCATTCCCCTTCGCTGCTACTTGATGTCGGCTGTCGGCTTTGACTACCAGCGTTTGGGCGACAAGTTCCGCCGGATTTTCCCCTTCGTTCTTGCGCTGGACCAACTGTGGGCAGTGGCTCCGTTCCTGCTGATCCAGGAGATCGGCTTGGGCGCAGCGTTCGCGGTCAGCGCAGCTCTGCTGTATCTGCCATTTTCCGAGCGGACACTCATTCGGATGGCCTACTTGGGTCCGCGCACGCGAAATGTAGATGCGCCAGTCTGAAAGAGCAGGGGCAGGAGGGATATTCTGCTGATTCGTGGAACCAAACTCACCGATCGCCCGTAACCACGTCTAAGAGGCGGGGCGAAGGTGTGCCTCGCCGGAGGATACGATGAAACATGCTGCCGTGAATCGTCTGCTGCTCGCCGTTCTGGCACTCTCAACCGTTGCCGCCCTCCCCGCTTACGCCGAGGAATGGTCCAAAACCTATAACGTCAGCGGCAAACCCGAACTTCGGATCGAGACTTCCGACGCCAACATTCGTGTTACGACTTGGGACCAGAACACGATTGAGGCGAAGGTCATCACCAGCCGCTACAAGATCGGCGAGGGCGGCATCCACATCGAAGAGCACCAGAATGGGGACTCGGTCGAAATCGAAGTGCGCTATCCCCACCACAACTTCAATGTGGAATGGGGCCAGCACAAGGTTGACGTCGTTATCCAAATGCCGCGCGAGGGCCGAGTCAACCTGCGCACCGGTGACGGCAAGATCGACATCGCCGGACTGAAGGGTGAAATGGATCTTCACACCGGCGACGGCTCTGAGAATCTGGAGGGTGTCGACGGAAAGCTGCGGGCCGAGACCGGCGACGGGCACATTACTGCTCACGGGCGCTTTGACGAACTGGAACTCAAAACCGGCGACGGGCATGTGGACGTTCGCGCGTCCCAGGGATCTACGCTGGCCTCGAGCTGGCGGCTCGAAACTGGCGACGGCAACGTTTCGCTCGAAATCCCCGGCGAACTCTCGGCGGATGTCAGCCTGCACACCAGCGACGGCCACATCGATCTCGACATGCCCATCGTCACCGAAGGTAAGATTCGCGAGAACGAAGTTCACGGCAAGCTCAACGGCGGCGGCAGCTCTTTGACCATCCACACGGGCGATGGATCGATTCACTTGCGGAAGGGTTAGGGATCGGATTTCAGGCCTCGGACGTCACTCCCTGACATACCGCTTGACGTCCGGGCTTATACTTTTGGGTCTCACTGTTTCGATTTCTTATCACAAGAGGGTTCCGCCGATGGCGATTCTGCGCAGGGGTCTCATTGCGCTTGCAGTTTCTTGCTTCCTTTCTTTAGCCACCGCACAGCAACCAGATGCGGCGAAGTATACGCCAGCGCTCGACATCACCGCGATGGACCGCAGCATCGATCCGTGCGCGGATTTCTTCGCCTACTCTTGCGGAGGGTGGCTCAAGAACAATCCGATTCCTCCCGATCAGTCCACGTGGGATACCTATTCGAAAATGCAGGATGAAAATCTCGTGCAGCTACGAGGCATCCTGGAGGCGGCGTCTGCGCCCGGTGCGAATCGCAGTGCAGTCGATCAGAAGATTGGCGACTATTACGCTTCCTGCACCGACGAAAAAGCGATCGACGCCAAGGGAGCGGGACCACTGAAACCGGAGCTGGAACGAATTGCAAAGATCGGCTCCAAGTCAGAACTCGCCGGCGTGGCCGCAGCGATGATCGATGACAACGTACTCTTCCGTTTCGAATCGACCCAGGATCCTCACGACGCCAATCAGGTCATCGCCAACACCGACCAGGGTGGGCTCGGGTTGCCCGACCGTGACTATTACACCAAGGATGACGCAAAGTCGGCGGATCTTCGGAAGGGCTATCTCGCTCATGTTCAGAAGATGTTCGAGCTCCTCGGCGACAAGCCCGAAACCGCGGCCACGGAAGCGCAAACGGTGATGCGCATCGAGACCGCCCTGGCCAAGGGTTCGATGACGCGGGTCGAACGGCGCGATCCGAAGGCGTTGGACCACAAGATGACCAGTGCCGAGTTTGAGAAGATTGCTCCTTCGTTCCAGTGGCAGGTGTATTTCGCCAAAGTTGGAATGCCTTCGCTTTCGTCGTTGAATGTCAGCTCCCCGGGGTTCTTTAAGACAATGAGCGAGACCCTCGACAAAGAGAGCCTGCAGGACTGGAAAATTTACCTGCGTTGGCATCTGCTGCATTCCGATGCGCCCCACCTTTCTGCGCCATTTCTGAATGAGAATTTCGCCTTCTATGGGAAGACCCTTCGCGGACAAGAGGTACTACAGGCGCGCTGGAAGCGCTGTACCGAAGCAGTCGACGGATATCTCGGCGAGGCTTTGGGACAGGCATATGTGAAGAAGTACTTCAGTCCCGAAGCTAAAGAGCGGGCGCAGAAGATTGTGAAAGAAATTCAGGTGGCCATGGAGCAGGACATCAACGGCTTGCCCTGGATGTCGGCGGCGACCAAGCAGCAGGCGCTCGCCAAGCTGCATGGCATGGCCAATAAGATTGGATATCCCGAGAAGTGGCGGGACTACAGCAAGCTCGAGATCATTCGTGGGGACGAATTGGGCAACGTCGAACGGGCGCGGAAATTTGAATTCGACCGGCAGTTAGCGAAAATCGGCAAGCCCGTCGACCGCGGCGAGTGGGGGATGACTCCTCCCACCGTGAACGCGTATTACGATCCGCAGATGAACGATATCAACTTTCCCGCGGGTGTCCTTCAGCCTCCGGCCTTCGATCCAAAGTCTGACGCTGCTCCCAACTACGGCGACACTGGCGGCACCGTCGGACACGAACTCACTCACGGCTTCGATGACGAAGGCCGCCAGTTCGATGCACAGGGCAACCTGCGGGACTGGTGGACTGAACAAGATGGAAAAGAATTTGTGAAGCGCGCCAACTGCATCTCAGACCAGTACTCAACCTACACGATCGTCGACGATATCAAGATCAATGGGAAGCTGACGCTGGGTGAAGATGTCGCTGACCTCGGTGGGTTACTGCTCGCATACATGGCGTGGAAGGCCGACACCACCGGTCAAACGCTGGAGCCGATCGAAGGGCTCACCCCCGACCAGCGCTTCTTTGTCGGTTACGGCCAGAGCTGGTGCGGCCAATCTCGCGACGAGACCAAGCGTCTGCGCGCCACGGTCGACCCGCATTCTCCGGAAAAATATCGCACGAACGGCGTCGTCTCGAACATGCCGCAATTTCAGGAGGCGTTCCACTGCAAGGCCGGATCGCCTATGGTGAATCAGAACCAGTGCAGGGTTTGGTAAAAGCGGCACCTAAACATCCAGCCCGATCGACCGCATCAGTTCAAGGCCATTGCTCTTTGTGACGACGCCGTCGCGCAGCTTATAGTCGAACGTCATTTTGCCGTCCGCGAACTCGTCCTGGAAGTGGACGTTCTTCAAATGGCCCTCCACCGGGCCGCCAATATCGGTCAAGGCGAGGTCGTGTGTGCTCACGAACCCGATTGCACCCCGCTTGACGAGCGCGCGCACAATTCCCTCCGCGCCAATCCGTCGATCGTTCGAATTCGTGCCTTGCAATAGTTCGTCGAGTAGAAACAGTAGGGGCGGACGTCCGCCCGCCACATTGCCGCTTGCCATATCCTCGCCTGCCAAGTTAGCGATCTGGCGCAGCCGTGTAATCTCCGCATAGAAACGCGAACTGCCTTCCTGCAGCGAATCGTTGACCCGAATGCTGGCTCCCACTTGCAACGGCGTAAGCTGCAGGCGGCGCGCTCGTACCGGCGCACCCGCCATTGCCAGGACAACGTTCATCCCAACCGCCCGCAGCAAGGTGCTCTTGCCCGACATGTTGGACCCGCTGACCAAGAGAACCCGCGTATCGCCGCCGATGCTCACGTCGTTGCGAACACATAGTGCGGCGGGAACAAGCGGATGTCCAAGGTCCTCTCCCTCGAACGATGCGCGCCCCTCGATGAATTCGGGAAACGGATCAGCCGGATGCTCGAAGCTGTACGTCGCCAGCGAAATCAGCGCCTCCATCTGCCCAATAGCATCTACCCACAACCGCAGTGCGCTGCCGTGAGCCCGTCTCCAGCGTTCGACCGCGAAGGCGACTTGCACGGAGTACATGAGCGGAGCATCGAGGACTCGTACCGCAACATTGTGGTGCGAGTTGATCAGGTCTACCAAGGTTCGCAAGCGCGCAATCGCTTGCGAGGCTGGCACGCCGCTCGAGAGAAGTTCCTGCTGCAGCGCCTGCAATCGCGGAGCCCGGAACGTGTGCGCCTCCACTCGCATGAGCACGCCCGAAAGTAGATCGAGGTTACGAAATGCATGCTCCGTTCCGTCGACCACCTCCTCCACCGACTTCTTTAGTCTGTAGGTAATGACGGCTTCGAGCACGACAACCAGCACAAAGGGTGTCGCGCTTCCCCACGCAGCCCACACCACGGCAGCCGAAATGGCTAGCGCCGCCAGAAGCAGAGCCAGCCATCGAACCCACAACGATTTCATCTGGTTCGGCGATTCCGCCCACTCCAACAATGCGTCGGGATGAACTCCCACGCCAACATCTTCGCCAAGCACGGCCAGGTCTTCCCGAACGTCGAGTTGATCGCTCAGTTCCCGCACTGCGGCGTGGCGCTCGCGAATTTGTTCCACCGGGGAAGGAGACAGCAGCCACCCGGCAAGCGTGTCTTCGCCCATGCGGGTACGCGAGGTCGACAAAAGCTGGAATAGGCTGCCCTTGCCGAACAGATCGAGATCGCCGGCGTACACATGATGAGGATCGTCGAAGCGGTCGCCAGTTTCTCCGCTGCCGACCCAACGATCTTCGACGCGGGCGAGTCCTCTTTCGTAGAACGCAGCGGCCCGCTCGGCTAGTTCACGACTGCGAAGAACGCGGGAATGATACGACGCGATGCCTGCGAAGGCCGCGACCGGCACGGCCGGCCACCAAGCCGAAAGAGAATGCTCCCGAAACGCAGCCCAGGCCAGTATCACCACAACGATTGCCAGCAGCAGCCGAACGTTCCCCAATCGGATATGGATTCTTTCGTAGTGGGCTACGCGCGCCT
>Ga0265338_10007987_pt1 | contig 12952 bp, 11 predicted proteins | sample 42126metaG_FD_193579 | JGI IMG/M metagenome (GOLD analysis project Ga0265338, IMG submission 193579) | Rhizosphere microbial communities from Carex aquatilis grown in University of Washington, Seatle, WA, United States - 4-21-26 metaG | ecosystem: Host-associated > Plants > Roots > Rhizosphere... | reverse complement strand
GGGTTATCCCTCCACCCGCGATGTCGTTCGCATAATGGCCACGCCCGAGCAGGAGCGCCGGAGCGAGCTGAGCCTGCGAGACGAACACGTACGACCCCGGCGGGGAGTCATTCGGGTCCTGCGGATAGATGTCCTCGCCGAAATTCACCCAGAACGGGGTCGGCGGCGACTGGGCGAGCGCACGGTAGACGCCCTTGATCCGGTAGCTGAGCGGCCGGTGCACCCCGAACGTCGCGGTGTCGAACCTCAGCGTTCCCCCGGCCTTCAGATGCTCGATCTCAGCGATGATGTTCGAGATCCAGACGCCGTCGCCCGGCACCTGCGAAAGGACCTTCACGTGCGAGATCGCGTCGGTCCTGACCATCATCCTGACGGCAGAATCGCCGCCCGCACCGAGCACATAGAGGATGTTCGTTTCGAGCGTGAACACCGGCTTCCCGACCCCGGGGAGACGAGCAGCCAGGGTGCGCGCAGCCGCCTCGCGGGTGGCCTCGTCCCGAGCGAGTCCCGCAGCCCCGGCCGTTTCCGGGTAGTGGATTGCGGTCACCTCCAACCCGGTCGCAAGCGGCGTCAGCTCGGCGAGCCTGTTGTCGAACGCCTCGCTCGCCGCGGCAATCGTTACGAATGGCGACGACGAAGCGGCAAGCGCCGCCAGCAACGCGGCTCCGAAGACGGCGAGCAGCACGCTCCTGAAGTGGAGCAGTGCAAATGGAGCCTTGCGCTGCGCTGCATTCACCGGCTCCCCTGCCTACGTCGTTTGCCGGAACCTGCTCCGAGCGAGTTTCCATCGAACCTACCGCCGGTCATCGCCATCGAACTGAAGCTATCATCGATAGCACCAGTGTTCGAAAGACGTCTGCACCGTGACAGTTCCATCGGCCTATACGAACAGGTCGCCGCGGAGATCCGTCGCGCCATCGCCGAAGGGGAGGCGAAGCCTGGCGAGCGACTGCCGCCGGCGCGAGACATTGCCGCTGTGCTCGGGGTGAACACCAACACCGTGCTGCGAGCATTGCGCGAACTTCGCGACGAAGGCCTGGTCGAGTTCCGGCGCGGCCGGCGCATCACCGTGGCCGGGACCCCGGAAGGGAGCCGCGTGGTCGAGCGTGCCCACGAACTCGTTCGCTATGCGCGTCTCCAGGGCTACCCGGTCGACGAGCTGATCCGGATCATCAGGACGGTCGAATGACGGCACGCTCGGCTCCAATGCCACTGAGTGCAGTCAGGCTCGCGGGGGCGACCAGGATCGTGGCTCTACTCGCCTTCGCCGTAACCGCCCTCCTCACGACCACGGCGGGCGCCGCGACGAGTGCGCTGAACGGGGATTACACCGTGACGATTGCGGGCGCTCACCCGACAAGCCTGAACGGGCTCTGGAAGCTCCACCTCGCGATCGACACGAACACCGGCGTCTACGGCGGCGGCACCCAGGGCAGCTTCTCGCTCTTCCGCAACGCCAGGTTGATGGCCGACGGACCGTACGTCCTCAGCTACTCCTCGAGCTGCGACGGAACGAGCAAGCGACCCTGCAACACGGTGCAATTCAACCAACTCGGCGGGCCCCAGGAATGTCCGCAGACCCCCGTTGGAGGCGTCTACACGTACACGACCTCGGGCTCACAGCTCGTGCTGAAGCCGCTTTACGAGAACTGTCCCAGCCGGAAGCTCGTCCTTGGCTCGCACCCGTTCGCCCGCTCGAAATGAAGCTCAGCAGGATCCAGGCCGCCGTCACGAGCGTCCCGACCATCGCGGCCAGGAGCGCAAGCCTCGGCCTCTGCCGAAGTGCAGCGACCATCGAAGGTAAAGCTGACAGCGGTAGCACCACAGTGGACGTGTGCCCATGAGCGTGGTTGCGGCTCCGGTCGGACGCAGCCACAGGTGGCAGGCGCTCCCGGCGGTCATCGCCGATGCGAGGCGTCGGCAAAGGAAGCGGCGAACCGTGCTCGCGGGTGCGGCGATGCTGGCCGCAAGCGTTCTCGTCGTGATCCGGCTCGAAGGCACGAGCCCATCGGCGGCCGGCACGAGGCAGCCTGTGGCGATCCCGCTTCCGGCCGCCTGCAGCCTGCTGAGTGATGCGCTCGTCGTTCACCTCTTCCAGAACCGGATGGCCTACAAGTACGCCCAATCCAGGAATCGGGAATGCACCTGGGCGGGCTTCCCCTTTGCGGGTCACGCCGGCCAGCAGCGAGTCGACGTGACGATCGCGCCGATCGGTCGCGCCAGGTTCACGCGCTCAGCCGCGTTCTCTCTCGTTCCCGGCTGGGCCGGCGGCCCGTTCGTGCAGGTGGGGTCGAGGTCTGTCCAGGATCTCGGCGACAGCGCCTACTGGAACGCTCGCACCGGGGAGCTCGCCGTCACCTTCGACCGAACCGAGATCTACGTCGAGAGCACGTTCCTGATGAACCCGCTCGCCCAGGAAGAAGCCGTCGCCCGAACCGTCATCGCCCGCCTGACGCGGGCTGCGCTCAACCATCCTTGAGCGCAGCCTTCGCGCCATGGAAACCGCACATGCCGTGAACGCCGCCGCCCGGCGGCGTCGACGACGAGCACAGGAACACACCCCGTAAGGGCGTGGAATAGGGAGAGATGCGCGCGACCGGTCGCGCGAACAGCTGGCGCAGATCAGCTGCTCCGCCGTTGATGTCGCCCCCCACGTAGTTCGGGTTGTGGTGCTCCAGTTCCGCTGGGCCCATCGCCGAGCGCGCGAGGACGCCATCGCGGAAGCCGGGAGCGAACCGCTCGACCTGGGCCTCGATGCGCTCCGTCATATCGACCGCCGACCCGTTCGCGACGTGGCAGTAGGCCCAGGCGGTGTGCTTCCCCTCGGGCGCGCGGGTCGGGTCGAAGAGGCTCTGCTGGGCGAGCAGGACGAACGGACGCTCGGCGATCTCGCCCCGCCACGGCGCCCGCTCGGAGGCGGCGATCTCGGCAAGCGTCCCGCCGAGGTGCACCGTCGCGGCTCGAGCACACTCCGGCGCCCGCCACGGGATCGGCGCGTCGAGCGCCCAGTCGAGCTTGAACGCACCGGGTCCGTACCGGTAGCGAGCGAGCCGGCGGCGGTACAGGCCCGGCAGCCGGTCACCGGCGAGCGACATGAACTGCCGCGGTGTGACGTCGAGCATGACGATCCCCGTTCCGTCGAGCTCCGCGAGCGACTCGACTCGCCGATCGGTCTCGACCTCGCCCCCGAGCGAGCGCAGGTACGAGGCGAGCGCGTCGGCGATCGACTGCGACCCGCCGCGAGCGAGCGGCCAGCCGGTCGTGTGGGCGAGCATCCCGAGCACGAGGCCGAACGCAGACGACGGGAGACGCGTGAGCGGAAGCATCGAGTGAGCGGCCAGCCCCGCGAAGAGGCCGCGGGCACGCTCTTCGCGGAACGCACGCCGTGCGAACACGGTCGCCGGTAGCCCGGCCCGCACCGAGAAACGCGCGAGAGCCGCCGGATGGCTCGGAACGCCGAGCGGCCCGAGGATGTCGTCGAGCACCTTCTCCGCGTCGCGTACGAGCGGCGACATCAGCCGCCGGTAGCGCGCCTCGTCGCCCCCGAGCGTAGAGGCGGTCAGTTCGACCGAGCGCTCGACGAGCGCTGCCGTCCCGTCGTCGAAAGGGTGCGCGAGTGCTGCCGGCGGCTCGATCCACTCGACTCCGTGCTCGGCGAGCGGGAGCGCCCTCAAGAACGGCGAGGCAACCGCAAGCGGATGGATCGCCGAGCAGACGTCGTGAACGAAGCCGGGCAGGGTCAGCTCGGCCGAGCGAGTGCCGCCGCCGACCGACCCGGCACCCTCTACGACCTTGACCGACACCCCCGCCTCGGCGAGAACGATCGCCGCGGCAAGGCCGTTCGGCCCCGAGCCGACGACGACCGCATCCGGCATCCCCGGACGCTACCGGCGCGACCGGTTGCGAAGGGGCGCGGTCACCGTGTGGATGCCCGAGCGAAACCCGGCGTTGAAGCGAACGTTTCCGGCGCGCGACCACTGCCTGCGCCGGTCGATGCACACCACCTTGATCACCGGCTCCGCGTCCACCCCGAACCGCGCCGCGAGCGCATGGAGCGTGGACGCCCAGAACTGGTTCTCCTTCCGGTGACCGACGACCGTGAGCCCGAGCTCGGTGATCGGGTCCTGGGCCCGCATCAGGATCTGGGCCTGCGCCCAGGTCGTCCCGTCCCTCGATCCGGAGCTGAACGTCACCCAGCCGGCGAACACGTGGCCCTGCGGCGTCATGAAGGTGAACGACTCGTCGTCGGCGTAGAGGACGAGCACTCCGGTCGAAAGCTTGAGCCCGCCCCCGATCGCCCCTTCGATCAGCGCCACCTCGCCGGGCTCGATCCCGGTCAGCGGCGCGAAGAACCGGTTGCCCTGCGGCCAGAAGGACGGGAACTCGCGCTTCCACGTCGCGATCACCTCCGCGGGCACGACCTCGGCTCCTGCGAGCGACACCGTGTACGTCTTCTGCCACATCTTCCCGAAGCCCTGGATCGGTGAGAGCAGCTGCTTGCCGCCGACCGTGTCCAGCGCCCCTTCGGGCACATGCGAGGGCGCGAGCCGCTCGACCGGCGCGGCCCACTTGCCCTCTTGCCTCGGTTCGCTCATTGCCGACTCCTTCTCATTCGGAGGCGGCGGCGAGTGCCTCCGCCTCGTCGCCGTAGATCGAGATCGCCTCGTCCAACCGGGTCAGCTCGAGGATCTGCCTGTAGTGGTCGTTGAGCCCGCAGGCGAGGAGCCGCTGCTTGGCCCGGTTCGCCCGCACGAGCAGCGTCACGAGCAAACCGATCCCACCCGAGTTCATGTACTCGAGGCCGCTGAAATCCAGGAGCACCACCCGTGTCTCGCCTTCGCTCGCCTGGGTGTAGGCCGCCATCAGGTCATCCTCGAACGCGGAGGTGATCTCACCGCGGATCTCGATCACGGCCGCGGTCGCACTCGCTCGGCGCACGCGCATCGGCGTCGGCTCGTCCGTCATCGCTGGCCCTCCCCGCCGTCGATGATCGTCATGAAGTCCGAGAGGCGCGTGATCCGGAAGATCTCTCTGTAATGCTCGGCGAGGCCCGAGGCCTCGACGGTCTGACCGCTCTTGCGTGCGGCGGCCAGGATGCCGACGATCAGCGCGATCCCCGTCGAGTTGATGTAGTCGACGGCCGTGAAATCGAGGCGGACCGTGCGCGCGTCGCCTGCCTGCCCGAAGGCCTCCTGAAGACCCTCTTCGGCGACGCCGCTGATCTCACCCGTGAGCTCGAGTCTGGCGACATCTCCGTCCCGGTGGACGGTTGCGGCGAAATCAGTGGTGTTCATGGCTGCCTTCCTCGAGCCGCAGGACGAGCTCGATCGTGTGGTCGTCCGCCTCGGTCTCGACGCGAACGTCGTCGACCATGCTGCGGATCAAGAAGAGCCCCCAACCACGCGGCTTCTGCCGGCCTTCCAGCTTCGCTTCGAGGTCAGGCGCGTCCGGCTCTTCGATCGGCCGCGAGCCGCCCCGGTCGGTGATGCGCACGGCGACCGCACCGTCGTCGGAGCGGACGCCGATCTCGACGAGCAGATCGGCGTTCGACTCGTTGCCGTGCTCGATCGCGTTCATCACGGCCTCGGCCACGGCGGTCTTGAGGCGGTCGACACGTGCCGGCGCGAGCTCGAGCGGTGCGATCGCCTCGGCGACGCGCTCCGAAGCCCGGCGCTCGTTGCCCGGCACGCTCGGGACCGAGAAGACGAGATCGACCCCGGTGGACTCGAGACGCGCCTCGGCCGGCCACTCTCGCTTGACCGCGACGAGTGTGATGTCGTCCTCCTGCTCCCAGCCGGCAGGCGTGAAGCGGTGGAGCTCCCCGAGGACACGCGGGATCACCTCGCCGCTTCCGACCCGGGCCCCGACCACGTCCAGCAGCCGGGGAAAGCCGAACATCTCACGCCCACCCTCGCCCCCGTGGGCCTCGGCGACGCCGTCGGAGTGAAGCAGCATCGTCTGGCCCGGCTCGATGACCGCCTCCGTCTCCTCGTATTCGATCCCGGGCATCAGCCCGAGCGGCATCCCGGTGGCGCGCAGCTCGATCGTGCCGGTCTCGGTGCGGACATAGGGGAGGTTGTGGCCGGCGTTGGCGAAGCGGATCCGGCCCGTCGTCGTGTCGAGCACGCCGTAGAGGCAGGTGACGAACATCTTCGGCGGCATGTCGGGGCACATCAGCTCGTTGACCCGACCGAGGACGGTTCCGGGCGAGACGATCCGCGCCGCCGACGCGCGCAGCACGCTCCGCGTCGCGGCCATCACCATCGCTGCGGGAACGCCCTTGTCGGTGACGTCGTCGATCACGATACCTAGCTGGTTGTCGGGGAGTTCGATGAAGTCGTAGAAGTCGCCGCCCACCTCGCGGGCAGGCCGGTAGTGGGCCGAGACATCCCAGCCGGGCAGGTCAGGCAGCTTCTTCGGCAGGAAGTTCTGCTGAATCAGCGTCGCGACGCGCAGCTCCTGCTCGATGCGCTCGCGCGAACGCGCCTCGGCTTCCTGGCGGCGGACGAGCTGCGCCACCTGGAGCGCCGGCGCAGCCTGAGCGGCCAGGGAGTCGAGGAGCTTGCGATCGTCGCGCGAGTAGTCCTGTCCGGAAAGGCGCGGGCCGAGATTGAGCAGGCCGACGAGCTCCCCCTGGCTGACGAGCGGTGCGGCGAGCTCGACGCCTGCCTGCTTGAGCGCCTCGAGCGCGGGCGAGTCGAGCTCTAGGGTCTGGATCGCGACGGCGCCGGACGCGCTCTGGAAATAGGCGACGATCGGGTCGTTCGGCGAGATCTCGAGCGCAGGTGCGGCCATGGCCGGCGCCGCTGCAACCGGCTCGGCCGACTCTTCTGCCTGGACGGGTGCCGCCGCCCGGGGGCCGCGGCGGACGATGCGGGTGAGCGAGAGGAGGCTCATACCGCCAATTCATACGCCATCAGCGTCTGAGAAACGTTACGAAACCGAAGCTCGAAGGCCGCCCGTTGCATAGGATCCCGCCGTGCGCGGCCCCGCACTCCGCCTCTCGCTGCTCGGGGCGCCGACGGCCGAGATCGACGGAACACCGCTTGCGGTCGACACGCGGAAAGCGACTGCTCTCCTCGCCTATCTCGCCGTCGAGGGCGGAACGCACAACCGGGACTCGCTGGCCGGACTCCTCTGGCCCGAGTACGACCACGAGCGCGCCAGGGCCGCACTCCGCCGCACGCTCTCAACCCTCCGTTCGGGCCTCAACGGAGGCTGGGTGTCGATCGTCCGCGACGCGGTCTCGCTCGACCGGGACGGGCTCTCCGTCGATGTCGCCGAGTTCAGGCGCCTCGCGGCGAGCGATCGGCTCTCCGATCTGGAGGAGGCCGCTGCGCTCCACCGCGGGCTGTTCCTCGCCGGCTTCGGCCTACGCGACAGCGCGGCCTTCGACGACTGGCAGTCGTTCCAGGGAGCAACGCTGACCCGCGAGCTCGCAGCGCTGCTCGACCGGCTGGCCGATGCGCATGCCGAGCGGCGTGCCTGGCCGCGGGCGATCGAGCACGCACGGCGTCGGCTTGCGCTCGACCTCCTCCACGAGCCTGCGCACCGGCGGCTGATGCATCTCTACGCAGCGAGCGGCGAGCGGAACGCGGCTCTCCAGCAGTACCGCGACTGTGTGCGCACGCTGCATCGCGAGCTCGGCGTCGCGCCGATCGAGGCGACCACCGCCCTCTACCACGCCATCCTCGAAGGCTCGGCCGAGGCACCTGCGGAACCCGCCGGCGTCCTCGTCGCACCCTCGCTCCCGCACGGTCATGCGCTCGTCGGGCGCGAGCGCGAGTGGCAGTCCCTGCTCGATGCCTACGGCGCGGTCGGCCCGGACGGGCTGCTCGTCGTGCTGGAGGGCGAGGTCGGGATCGGAAAGACTCGGCTGGCGGGCGAGCTCGCAACGTGGGCGCGTGAGCGAGGAGCGGTCACCGCCGCCGTCCGCTGCTTCGAGCACGAGACCGGTCTTGCCTTCGGGGCGGCGATCGAGCTCCTCCGGAGCGCTCTGCGGGAAGGGAGCCCGGAGGCGGTCGAGGCATCTGCGCTCGACGAGGCTGCGAGGCTCCTGCCGGAGCTGGGAACACCGCCGACGCCGTCGCTCGACGACCCCGGCGCACAGGCCCGCTTCTTCGACGGGCTCGTGCGAACGCTGCTCGAGGCGACCGCCGGCAGGCGACCGGCGGTGCTCTTCGTCGACGATGTCCACTGGGCCGACGCCTCTTCGGTCGAGGTCTTCGCCTACCTCGCTCGCCGGCTTCGCGGAAACGGCGTCCTGCTGCTCGCCTCGTGGCGGCCCGAGGAGATCCCGCCGTCGCATCCTGCCCGCCTCGCTCTTGCGGAGGCTGCCCGTGACGGGCTCGGACGGAAAGTCTCGCCCGAGCGGCTCGGGTCGCGGCACGTCAGCGAGCTCGCCGAGGCCGCCGGCGCCTCCGAGGAGCTCCGTAGCCGCCTCTACGAAGAGACGAGCGGGTTGCCGTTCTTCGTCGTCGAGTACCTCGATTCCGGAACCAGCGGGTCCGACGGGACCCTGCCGCCGGGCGTGCGAGGTCTACTCGAGGCGAGACTCGCGGCCCCGGGCGAGCTCGCCGGCCAGGTGCTCGCGGCAGGCGCGGTGATCGGAAGGCCGTTCGACGCGGACACGGTGCGTGAGGTCAGCGGCCGCGGAGACGAGGAGACGCTGACCTCGCTCGACGAGCTTGCGCAACGCGGGATCCTCGTCGAGGCCGACGGCACCTACGACTTCTGGCACGAGCAGGCGAGGAAGGTCGCATACGAGCGGACGAGCCTGGGGCGCCGCCGGCTCCTGCATCGGCGCGCCGGCGAGGAGCTGGCGGGGCGCGCCCACGGCGGCGTCCTCGCCGGCGCGATCGGCCAGCATCTCCGGTTGGCGGGCCGCGAACGCGACGCCGCCGAATGGTTCAGGCTCGCCGGCGAGCACGCCCGCGGGCTCTACGCGAACCACGAGGCACTCGCTTCCTTCCGCGAAGCGCTCGCGCTCGGGCACGCCGATCCATCACCCCTCCACGAGCAGATCGGCGACCTTCGTACGCTTGCCGGGGACTATGCGGGCGCCCTGGCGAGCTACGAGGCAGCGGCCGCGCTGTCGGACGGGGCGCGGCTCGCGGCGATCGAGCACCGGATCGGGCTCGTCCACCACCGGCGCGGCGAATGGGCGCTCGCCGACAGCTCGTTCGAACAGGCGCTCGGCTCACTGGCGGCCGATGCATCCGCGGAGCGCGCGCGGATCGTGGCCGACCGGAGCCTGACGGCTCACCGGCGGGGCTACGACGGCGAGGCGCAGGAGCTGGCCGAAGACGCGCTCGCTCTGGCGGCCGAGGCGGGAGACCGGCGAGCGCTGGCCCAGGCCCACAACCTCCTCGGGATCCTGGCCGCGAGCCGCGGCGATCGGGCCGCCGCCCGGGAATGCCTCGAAGAGAGCCTCGCGCTCTCGGCCGATGAAGCCGATCCGACGGCTCGCGCCGCCGCGCTCAACAACCTCGCCCTCGCCTATCGAGCCGAGGGCGAGCTCGACCGGGCGCTCGAGCTGACCGAGGAGGCGCTCGGCCTGTGTGCCGTCGTCGGCGACCGCCATCGGGAGGCCGCGCTCACCAACAACTGCGCCGACCTCCTCCATGCCGCTGGCCGGGAGGAGGAGGCGATGGAGCGCCTGAAAGCCGCGGTGGCGATCTTTGCCGAGATCGGCGAGGAGGGCGTGATGGAGCCGGAGATCTGGAAGCTCGTCGAGTGGTAGCTACTCGGCACGGATCCAGAGCGAGACGTGCGACGGCTCGACCGCACGCACGGCCACATCGACCAGGCTCGAGCGCACCGTCTCGACATCCACGGCGTCGCGGAGCCGCGACGCAAATGTCGTGACGAGCGCCTCGGCGTCGTAACGGGCGCGGTTGAACCGGCGGTCGACGAGCCGCTGGAGTCGCCCGCGAAGCGGGCTGACGAGCGCAGCCGCCGCGAGCGTCGCCGCCGCGACACCGACCGGTGAGGAGAACGGAAGTACCCTCGTCGCCAGGAGCACGAGGCCGGAGAAGACGCCGACGAGGAATGTGGTGAGCAGGGTGTAGGAGACCGTTCGGCTGATCAGCCGATCGATGTCGTAGAGCCGGTACCTGAGGATCCCGACGGCGATGCTCAGGGGCAGCGCGATCAGACCGAGAGCTCCGGCATTCCCGACGAAGCCGATCACACCGCCGACACCGGAGAGCGTGATCCGGAGAATCGCGCCGACCAGGGTGACGCCGGCCCCTGCGAGGAGCGCCTTCAGCTGCTGCCGGCGCTCGCCCGCAGCGCGGCGGTAGAGCGGTATCCGCGACACGAGAGACCCGATACCGACGACGAGCAGGAGCACGAAGAACACGTTCTGCACCAGACCCCACCAGACCCAGCCGCCGGTCGGATGGGTCGCCTGCAGAAGGTTCCCACCCGAGTCGACTCGGATGCTCCCACCGCCCAGGGCGCTCAGAGAGATCGCAAACGCGCCTCCCACCCACACCGCGCCGGTTCCGAAGAGCGCCCAGAGCACCCAGCGCCAGCGTCCGGATGGCAGCCGGCCATCCGGGAACAGCACGACCGAGAGCGCGATCATCAGAATCCCCGGCGCCCAACTCGGCTGGAGGAGAAGGGCGATCGATCCGAGTGGAAAGCCGCTCCGATGCATGGTGTAGACAGCGATCGCGTACATCGAGGCGGTGCTGGTCAGCCCGAGGAACACTCCGGCCGCCAGGAGCGTCCAGCCGATCGGATCCCGCGGCTGATGCCTTGCAACGACGTAGCCCGCAACCCCGAAACAGAGCGACAACGGCGTCAGGAACGTGTTGCCGAGCGTCAGTTGATGCTCGGCCTCCGCAAACGGGAAGTACGCGACCGCCAGGACGCAGAGCAGCCCCAGCAGGGCGATGCGCGTCGTCGGAACAAGGCGAGCGAGCGGCATACCGGAACGCTAGACGGCTTCCGTCCGGCGATCGTTACGAATGTCTGGTCGTCGGGGTCGTCAGGCCGTGATGCTCTGGGCGAAGCGGAAGACGTTCCCCGGATCGACCTGCCCCTTGATCTTCTGCAGCCGGGGGTAGTTGGTCGCGTAGTAGGCGTGCTGCCAGGTCTTCAGGTCGGGATCGATGTAGTTCTGGTAGGCGAACCCGGAGACATACGGCCGCATCGCCGCGTAGAAGCCGCGCAACCAGGTGAGTGCGGCTGCCTGCCCCGCCGGCTGGGCCCAGTGGGCGAGATACTGGCCCGAGCAGAGAGCGTTCCGGTGGACGAAGGCGGTCGCGTCGGGGGCCACTCGGTTGATCGCGCCTCCGTAGGAGTCGAAGGCAAGCGATCCGAAGCCGAAGCTCGCGGGCTGCGGCTGTTCCAGCCAGTGGACGATCGTCGTCAGAGCCGCGTTCGAGAGAGGCGCGTTGACGTAGTCGGACTTCGCCACGAAGTTCGCCCGCGGCAGCTTCCCGGTCGGGGTATCTCCGACGAGATGGCACTGGTCGAGCGTCATGCCCGAGCAGCCGGCCCATTTCAACTGGGCGTCGAGATAGGAGGACGCGCCGAGTGTGACCTTCGAGCCCGAGACGCTCGTCAGCGGCTTCAGCAGCGGCGCGAGCTTCGACTGCGGGCCGAGGTACTGGCCGAAGCACTCGATGCTCGGTGTGGGCGTCCCCGTCCTGAAGTAGCAGCTCGAGAAGAGCTCGTCGGGCGCGTTGGGAGCGAAGGCCTGCCAGGCCGTCATCACCGCGGCCGCCTGGCTCCACGGCCAGGTCACGAGGAAGGTCGAGACGTCCGGCACCGCGTGGCTCGTCACGTCGAAGTAGGTGACGATGCCGAAGTTGCCGCCGCCGCCGCCGCGGCAGGCCCAGAAGAGATCGGGGTTCTGCTTGGCGCTGCAGTGGAGGTACTGGCCGTCGGCGGTGACGATCCCGAGCGACGAGACGTTGTCGGATGTGGTGCCGTACTTGCGAGACGAGAACCCGTGGCCCCCGCCGAGCGCGAGCCCGCCGATCCCGACCGACGCGCACGAGCCGCTCGGGATCGCGCGACCTGCGGGCGCGAGCGTTCCCTCGACATCCATCAGCCGCGCGCCGGCCCCGATCGTGACGACGCCAGACGACTTGTTGAGCGAGACGGAGTTGAGGCGCCGGAGGTCGACCACCAGCCCCGTCCCGGTCGAGTAGCCGGCGTAGCTGTGGCCGCCGGAGCGCGCCGTGAGCTGAACGTTCTCCTTCACCGCCCAGTTGACGATCTGGCTGACGTCCGCCGCGGAGAGGGGCTGGGCGACGCCGAGCGGCCTGACGTCGTCGAAGCGCTCCTGGTAGATCACCCTCGCCTGGTCGTAGGGTTGAGATCCGGGAACGAGGACCGGGCCCTTGATCAGCCCCTGAAGGGCAGTCAGCCGCGGGTCGGTGGCGCCGTAGGCCCGCGAGACGAGCTGCCACCCCGAAAGCGCAGCGAACGCCCCCGCACCGCGCACGAGAAACGTCCGGCGGTCGAAGGCGTCCATCGACCGATCCTAACGCGGCTGGGAGACCGAGGCCTCGCAACCGATCGCGTGCTGCGTGCCTCGAACGAGCGATCTTCCGGCAGTTGGGCGGCTTGAACTCCCCGCTCGTCCTGGTAACCACGGATTCCTTACATGTTCGAGGGGTTGAGACCCTCTGCTCCGGTGACGAAGCATGGAGGAAGCGAACTGGAGTCACTGAAGGTCCTCAGATGAAGCAGCCACGCATCCTTCTCGTCGATGACGATGTCGCCCTCTGCGACCTCGTCAGGGCTGCACTCGAGCTCGAAGGGCTCGATGTGGTCGAGGCCCACCACGCGATCGAGGCCGAGCAGCTGATCCACGACCAGACCCCGGACGCGATCGTGCTCGACATCGGCCTGCCGGGAATCGACGGGCTCTTCTATTGCCGCAGGCTTCGCGAGAGCCCGCGAACGAGCCGGATCCCGATCATCGCGACGA
>Ga0265338_10007986_pt1 | contig 12952 bp, 7 predicted proteins | sample 42126metaG_FD_193579 | JGI IMG/M metagenome (GOLD analysis project Ga0265338, IMG submission 193579) | Rhizosphere microbial communities from Carex aquatilis grown in University of Washington, Seatle, WA, United States - 4-21-26 metaG | ecosystem: Host-associated > Plants > Roots > Rhizosphere >... | reverse complement strand
ACCGCTGCTCGTTCTGCGTGATTCCGTATGTAAGGGGACAGAGCCGTTCGCTGCCCACGGAGCGAGTGATTGCAGAAGTGCGGACGCTGGTGGAGGCCGGATACCGGGAAGTCGTGATCTCGGGAATTAATTTGGGACGGTGGGGACGGGATCTGGCGGTCGATGGTCGTTCGTCGTTGGTCGTTGGGAAGCAACATTCGGGTCAGGACGTCGAACGGCGAACGACGAATGACCATCGACTGGAAGCTCTCATTCGCGCGATTCTTGCGCGGACTTCTCTCGAGAAACTCCGCATCAGTTCGGTTGAGCCGATGGATTGGAGCGATGAACTGATCGAACTGGTGGCGTCGTCTTCGCGGATTGCGAAGCATGCGCATGTGCCGATGCAGTCGGGGAGTGACGCAGTGCTGCGAAGGATGCACCGCAAGTACCGGCCCTGGCACTACCGGGAAAAGATTTTGAAGATACGGCAGGCAATGCCGTATGCGGCGATTGGGGCGGATGTGATGGTGGGTTTTCCGGGAGAGAGCGAGGCGGAGTTTGCCGAGACCCGGCGCATGATCGAAGAGTTGCCGTTCACCTACTTGCACGTTTTTACGTACTCGGCGCGGCCGGGGACTCCGGCGGCGGAAGCGGCGGGGCGGGTGCCGGTGGGATTAGCGCGGGAGAGAAACGCTGAGTTACGCGAGATCGCGGCACGAAAGAAGGCGGCTTTTATGAAGTCGCTGGTCGGGAGCACGGTGGAAGCGATCACGTTGCAGTCAGGCGGCGCGGGATTCACGGAAGCGCTCACGGAAAACTATCTGAAAATGAAGATTCCGGGTGGCGTGGAGGCCAACCAGTGGCTGGCATTGGGCGTCGAACGAGTAGAGGGAGAGTTGCTGGTTGGACGGGTTTAGCTTCCGGCATCGGGTAGCAGGCGGGGGGGGAAAGACGAGCCTGTTGCAGATTGCGAAATAGTTACTCAGGAGTGCACCGAATCGAACAAACGCATTGACCTGCAACCGTTTGCGCCCTTACGATAAGCAAAACCCAGAAACTTGGAGTCATTCGTACTCATGCTACGTTCAGACCTTCGGTCGGCGATTTGCTGTCTGTTGGCTTTCCTGTTTCCAGCGCAAGTGCTGGCGGGGGAGTCCGCGTCTGCGATGTTGTATACGAACGGCCCAGCCTGGGTGAATGGCAGTGTGGTGCCCAAGTCGGTGGCGGTATTTTCCGGAGACTTGCTGCAGACGCGTCCGGATTCGACGGCCAGCATACAGGCGAGCGGCTCGAACGTGATGGTTTTGGCGGATTCGCTGGTGAAGTTTCAAGGTCCGGCGGTTGAGATTGAGCACGGCGGGGTTCGGGTGACAACGGCTCGCGGGATGGAAGCACATGCGGGCGACGTCACGATCAAGCCGGCGGGGAATTCCTGGACGGAATTTCAAGTTGTGGATGTAAATGGCCGGGTGCAGATTGCGGCCAACAAAGGCGACGTGCTGGTGCAAGACGACCAAGGCACGACGACGGTAACGCAAGGGCAGCAGACCACGCGCGACGACACGAACGACACGGAAAAGAAGAAAAAGAAAAGAAAGCGGCGTGCGGGCGCGGCGACGGCGGCACAAGGGAGCATTCTGAGTTCGCCGTACGCGGTATATGGCGGTTTAGGTGTTGTCGGCGGTGTGGGCTTGTGGGTCTGGCTGCGGTCCGAGCCGCCTATGAGCGCGGCCTGCCCGTCGAATCCCTGCCAATGAGTTCTTCCCAATGAGCTGTGTGGTGGGCGACTGAATCTATGTCGCGCTACGTATCCTACCGAGATTTCGACTGGGTCCTGATGGGCTTCGTGCTGGCAATCTGCGCGCTCGGCGTGCTGCAGATCCACAGCGCGACCGAGCACACCAAATTTGCCGGCGCCCATATCAAACAAATCTATTGGATTCTGGGCGGGGTGGGGGCGATGTTCCTCGTCAGCCTGCTCAACTATCAAGCGCTGCTGGAACAAGTGCACTGGATGTATGTGGTAGCGCTGGCCTCGCTGATCGCGGTGCGCATCTTCGGACAGAAGTATCTGGGGGCACGGCGCTGGATCAAGATGCCGGGAGGCGCGCACTTTCAGCCATCGGAGTGGGTCAAGCTGATCCTGATTCTGGCGGTGGCGAAGTATTTTGCGGACTTGCAGGAGCGGGACCTGTCGTGGCCGGATTTTCTGAAGGCGGCGGCGATTGTCGGTTTCCCGATGCTGCTGGTGCTGGCGCAGCCGGATCTGGGAACGGCGCTGACCTATATGCCGGTGGCCATTATGGGCTTGTTCCTCGGCGGGTTGCGGTGGAAGCAGGCGCTGGTGGTGATCGTTATTCTGGGGCTGCTGGTTCCCGTGGCGTGGGTCAAGGTATTGAAGCCGTATCAGAAGGATCGTTTGACGAGTTTTATGAGCCCGGATGCGGACCGTCAGGGGTCCGGGTACCAGGTAAATCAGTCTTTAATTGCGGTGGGTTCGGGCGGAATCTGGGGGAGCAGCCAGGGGTCGCAGACGCATCTGGCGTTCCTGCCGGTGCCGCAGACGGACTTTATTTTTGCCGCATTTGCGGAGGAACATGGGTTTGTAGGAGCTCTAGGGCTCCTGCTGTTATACTTCATAGTGCTGATGCGTTTGACGCAGAATGCGCAAACGGCGCCCGACCGCGCCGGGGCATTTCTGGTTATGGGTGTGGTGGCTGTGCTTAGTTTTCACATCCTGGTCAACGTCGGCATGGTGGTCGGCTTTATGCCCGTCACCGGAATACCTCTGCCACTCATGAGTTATGGTGGGTCTTCCGTTCTTTTCATGTTTTTGGCGCTGGGGATCGTGATGAATGTCCGGATGCGCCGGTTTGTGAACTGACACGGTTTGGCAGAAGTTGGATGCGCCCTTCTCCAGAAGGAGAACGGTGCCACGAAACAGGATCAGCAAGGAACAAGATTACGAACGCCCTCGCGAAAAGTAGGGCAGATAAACCGGCGAAGTGTGAAGCCGGACAGGATTGAAGCCGGTCAGGCGGGGAACGGCCCCCTCGGGACTCGAGAGAGTGGCCACAGGCCTGACAGAATGGCTGAAAGCGATCAGTGCAGACGAGTAAGAAAAATTCACTGCAGTGTGGGTCCCCGGTTGGGGACCACGCCCGCTCCTACCCCGCACCCCAGCCAGCGAAAAACGCGCTGTCCGGGGGCCACGTGGAGCGGCGCTGAACGCTATCGATCCTTCCGTCCGCCTTGCGCTTCTGGTCCGGTGAGCAAGAACCGGAGTAGAAATGAACAAGGAATTGTTTGTATCAGCCACACCCCATGAAACCAAAGTGGGGATCACAGAAGATGATCAGTTAGCAGAAATTTACCTCGAGCGGGAAAACGAATACACCTTAGCAGGGTCGATTTATAAGGGCCGTGTGACGCGCGTGCTGCCAGGCATGCAGTCGGCCTTTGTGGATGTAGGGTTGGAACGCGATGCCTTCCTGTACGTTTCCGATTTCATGGATCTGGAACAGCAAGATGAGGATCTGGATGATGCGATTCCAGCGAATCGTCCTGCGAATGAGGGACGCCCGCGACGCACGGAAGCGGCTGCGGGAGGCGAGGCTCAAGCCTCCGAGCCCGGAAGCGCAGGGGAGAATGGTGACGAGTTTGAAACCAGCGCCGCGGAGCCGGGGACGAGTTCGGCGGAGCCGTCGCGGGACCGAGGCGATTTCCGAGGCCGGCGCCGCCGTCGTGGACGCCGTCCAGAGAACGGAGACCGCGGGCGTTCGGGTGGCGGGGCAGAGCGCAGTGAACCTCGTCCTGAGGCGCGGCCGGAGCCGCGCAGTGCTGAACCGCGCAATGATGTTCGCAACGATCGCAGTGAGCGTTCGGGGCGGTTTGATCGGGGCGGTTCGGGCGGACGTTCGCAACGGCCACCGGTAACCACCCGGCCGGGGCGTGACTACGATTACGGGCCACCTCCGGGATACCAGCCGATCATCCTGCCGGGCGAGTCGATTTCGAAGTACCAGCGGCAGGCGCAGAGTTCGGCCGCTCCGGTTGAGGCCGCGCCCGAAGAGCCGGTGACCACATCGATCCTGTCGAATTTCCCAGAGGACGAGCCGATCTTTGCGGCGGAGGCCTCCGAGCCATTGCATGAACAGCATGATCACGTAGAGCAGACGGAAGTCTACGAAGAAGCGCCTTCGGCATCGGTGAGTGCAGCGCCCCCAGTGGCAGAGTTTCGAACGGAAGATCCCGTTGCGGTGGTGGATAATGATGCGGAGACCGGGGAGTATGAGATCGCACACGAAGCGGACTTCGCGGCAGCTCTCGCTCCGGACACGCCGACACAGCAAGTCAGAGAAGAAGTGACCGAAGAAGTGCATTACGAGGCCGCCGGCGGGCACGTCGAGGAACAGGAAATCGAAGAGGAAGAGGCCGAACTTTCCGCTTATGGGGAAGAGGCTGACGACGACGACGGCTTCGAAGAGATCGAAGAAGAAACGAGAGCGGCTGGTGGAGAGTTGCTGGCGTCGGGCGTTGGCGAAGTCGCGGCTGCTGCTGGGACCGAAGGCGCTGAACCTAGCGAGACCGGTGAAGTTCCCGAGGCTGTTCTAGAAGCGGAAGAGCGCGAGGCCGAGGAGATGGAGCTTGAGGAAGCGCAGGCGGAAGCCGAGGCGCTGCTCGAGGCGGAGGCGATTGGCGACGGTACGGTCGACGCCAGCGCTGAAGTGCGAGGGCCTGCTCCTGAAGCGAGATTGTTGCAGAGAACGCAGCGTCGAGGGCCAGATCGTGGAGGTCCAGAACGTCGCGGCGGAAGGCGCGGCGGACAACGCCGGCGTTTCCGTAGCCGTGAAAACCAGGTAGTGCCGCAGATCAGCGAGTTGCTGAAAGAAGGACAGGAAATTCTTGTCCAGATTGCGAAAGAGCCAATCGGCAAGAAGGGCGCTCGCATTACCAGTCACATTGCGTTGCCGGGACGTTTCCTGGTGTTCATGCCGACCGTGAATCACACGGGCGTTTCACGCAAGATCGCGTCCGAAGAAGAACGGCAGCGGCTGAAGCACATTATCCAGAGCGAGCGGGAAAACGGTGCTGGCGGATTCATTGTCCGCACGGCGGCGGCGGGCGCGTCGGACGAGGAGCTCCGGGCGGACATCCGATTCCTGAAAAACCTGTGGAATGAGATCAAATCGCGCTCGGAAGCCAGCAAGTCTCCGGCGCTGATTTATCACGATCTGAACGTGGTGGAGCGAGTGCTGCGGGATCAGGTAAGTTCGGACTTCTCGGTGATCTGGGTTGATACCGAAACCGAGTACGAACGCATCCTGCGGTTTGCGAACCGGTTCCAGCCGGCGCTGGTCAAACGCGTAAAGCTCTATACGAAAGAGACTCCGCTGTACGAGCAGTTCGGGCTGAACGAGGAGATCAACAAGGCGCTGAAATCGAAGGTCTGGCTGAAGAGCGGCGGTTACATCGTCATCAATCAGACGGAGGCGCTGGTGGCGATCGACGTGAACACCGGCAAGTATGTGGGCAAGACCTCCAGGCTGGAAGACACGATCGTGAAGACGAACGTGGATGCGATCAAGGAGATCGTGCGGCAGATCCGGCTGCGTGACCTGGGCGGCATCATCATCATCGACTTCATTGACATGGATGAACGCCGTAACCGGCAAAAGGTGATGCAGGCGCTGGAAGAGGCATTGCGGCTCGACCGGGCGCCATCGAAGGTGCTCCAGTTCAATGATTTCGGACTGGTCGCGATCACGCGCAAACGCGTGAAGCAGTCGCTGGAACGCACGATCGGGTCCCCGTGTCCATATTGCCAGTCCACCGGCTTTGTGAAGGCGGTGAACACGATCTGTAACGAAATCTACGTAGAAATGCGGAAGATTTCGGCACACCTGGACCACAGCGACGTGATGTTGCGCGTGAATCCTGAGGTTGCGAAGGCGCTCAAGGTGAACAACGCGCGACTGCTGAACGAAATGGAGGATCTCACGAAGAAGACAATTATCGTGAAATCGGATCCGGCGCTGCACCAGGAGCAGTTCGACATCAACTAGTTTTGGCGAGTTTTAGTGCTTGAGGGACGGGTTTAAGCCCGTCCCTTTTGTTTTGTCTAGACATTCCGGACGCCGCTTCTGATTGGCGCTTCGTCTTCCTTTTTCTGAGTGGAACCGTCCAAGCACCTAGCGCGTATCTAGAGAAGAGCCTGCGGGAGGGGTGTGCTTTCTATGCTGAGAACCAGAAATTGGGTTGTGCTGTTCTGTATCGTCGCGAGCCTGGTGCTGGGTGCGAGTGCTTCGACCGCACAGGCCACGGCTCAGCCCTGCGCTTTCGTACATGCGAATGTCGTTCCGATGAATGAGGAACGCGTGCTGCAGGACCAGACCGTGGTGGTGCAGAACGGTCGGATCACACAGATCGGGCCCTCGAAGTCCGTGCAGGTTCCGAAATGGGCCTGCCGTATCGATGCCAAAGGAAAGTTCCTGATTCCGGGGCTGATCGATGCGCACACACACCTTCTCTCTCCGAATGAGTTGCCGCTTTACCTCGCCAATGGCGTGACTACGGTTTTCAATCTTGACGGGCATCCCGCGCACCTTCTGTGGCGGAAGGAAATTGCCAGCGGGGAGATGGTGGGCCCAACCATCTTTACGACGGGCCCGCTGTTCGAGAGAGCGAGGACGGCTGAGGAAGCGGTGCGGCTTGTCGATGAGCAAGCGGACGCTGGTTATGACGGGGTGAAAATCTACAACCAAGTGTCGAAGGCGGAGTATCCGGCGCTGATTGCCGAGGCGAAGAAGAGGAACATGCTCCTGATGGGGCATGTGGCTCGCGGCCCGGAGTTCGAATTGACGCTGCAGTCGGGGCAGTCCATTGCACACCTGGAAGAATTTACTTACACGTTCTTCAATCCGCAGCATGACGATCACAACTCGCACATTGTTTATGACGAGAGCAAGATTCCGGAGGCGGTGCGGCTCACGAAGGAGTCGGGAGTATCCGTGACGGCAACGCTGTGGACGTATGCAACGATCGTGCAGCAGGCGACGGACCTGGATACGTTCCTGAAAAATCCAGACATGAAGTATCTGGCGCCGTGGTCGCAGGCGCAATACCAACCAGCAGCGAACCGCTATAAGAACGGATTTTCGCCGGAGAACTATGCGCAGCTGCGCACTTCACTGGCGTTTCAGAAAAAGCTATTGAAGGCATTGTTTGACGCGGGAGTGCCACTGATGTGCGGGACGGATGCTCCGGACGTAGGACCATTTCCCGGGTTTGGGATTCATGATGAGCTTCAGGAGTTCGTGGACGATGGATTGACGCCGTATCAGGCTCTGCAGACTGCGACAGTCAACGTGGCGCGGTATCTGCGGCAGAGCGGGGAATTTGGAACTGTGGAGGTGGGCAAGCGGGCAGACCTGGTACTGCTGGAAGGGAACCCGATGGTTGCAATCGCGAGCACTCGGCGCGTTGCCGGGGTCATGGTGCGTGGGGAATGGATGCCCAAAGACCAGCTCAAGCGCATGGAGGATGAAGTGCCGGATTCCTACCAGCGCGACTTGCGCAACGTGAAAATGCAACTGCGGTCGGACCCGGCAAAGGCCACCGCATATCTGCGCGATAACGATCCCTATTTCAAAATGGGCGGGGCGGCTCTTACGGAGATTGCGGCGGCGGATGGCTTCGAAAAGACGCATGCGCTGGTGCTGGCGATTCGAAAGGCCGATCCGAAATCCCAACTGGTGACGGAGGAAGGTATCAATGAATTAGGGTACGACCTCCTGCGCAACAAGAAATACAAGGACGCGATTGCAATGTTCCAGATGAATACCGAAGACTTTCCGAAATCCGCAAATACCTATGACAGTCTGGCGGACGCGCAATTTCAATCGGGTGATGTGCCGCATGCAATTGAAAGCTATCGCAAGGCGCTGGACGTAGATCCAAAATACGGGAATGCAAAAGCGGCGGAGAAGTTTTTGGCAGAGAAGGCGAAGAAGTAGGAGGCGGATGAGGCTGGAAGGCTAAACGTCGGCGAGGACTTTCGCGGCCTGGGCAGTACGTTCGGTGAGCTTTTCGAGCGAGGCCCGAAGAGACGCGTGGCTTTCCTGGGCGGCTGGCGACTGGCTGGGCGTCGAGGTCAGGTGACCGACAGCTTCGGGAATGCGTTTAGCCATGTCGAGCAGGGTGTGCAGGGAATCCGCGTGCAGCTTCCAGACGGTGCTGCCGCGAGGCGAGCGCTTGAGTTCTTCTGTTTCCGTGGTCAGGCGCGCGGTGACTGCGACCATACGGAGAACCATGCGAGCCGCATCAGCGCGCGGGCTTGCCTGTTCGAGATAGTCGGCGGTGTAGGCGTCGATCTCGGCGGGGGTCAGCATCAGATTGAAGTAGCGCATGGGAACGATCTGCCGGAACTTGGGATCGGCGACGCGCACGAAAATTCGGATCGACTCTTCGACCCGGCGAAGTTTGGCTTCCTCCACGGACAAAGCTTGCGGAGTGATCGCCGCCGGAACGTACTGGACTTCAAGAGCGGGCGCGGCTGCAGCGCCGCCGGCACCAACCGCATGCGCCGGGCGACCTGCTGGACCTGTCGATTTCTGCGAGCGGCGAATCGGCGGCCGGCGTTCCAGTTCTTTCTTTAGACGCGAAACGCGCCGGAATTTATCCAGAGCCGCGGCGTAATCGACCTTCAACAAGGCTTCTTCGTTCAATGCGGCGACGTGTTCGACGGTGACTTCCACGCCGTCAACTGTGCTCAGAATGCTGCCGCCGAGTTCTTCGAGCTGGCGGGCGAAATCCTTGATTTCGTGCGCGGCGGCTGCGAACAGTGTGTGGAAACGGTCTCCAAAAGCGGCGTTGTAGGGAGCCAGGGTTGCGAGGACTCCGGGATGGTAGATCGATTCGCCGAGCGAGGCTTTCAGGTCGCGGACGCGCGAGATGATGCCGGAGTCCATGAGCGCGCCGAAATCCTGAAAACGGTTGGCCTGGTCGAGCAGCGGGCCGAACTCCCGTAGAAGTTGTACGTGAGATTCGGGAAGCACGGGAACGTCGGACTCAGACAGGATCTCTAGAAGTGCAATTTCAAACGGAGAGAGAGGAATCGAGCCGTCGAGTCCGTAGCCGCGACGTTCCCACTGGCCGGGCACGCGGGGATGGCGAAACAGAAAGGTGGCGACCAGGTCCGTTTTGTCGCGATTGGCGCCGGAGTCGTCGCGGTGCCGCGCGAAGTAGCGGAGGAGCGCCTCGGCTGCTTCGGGATCAAGGTCCGACTGCATGCCCATACGCAACATGGCGGGCGTGATGGCCATGTCGAGGAGCTGGATCCAAAGGTGCATCTGCTGGAGCGTGGAGCGCACGTCGTCGGTGTGGCCGATGACGTCGTGGCCCAGTTCCGCCGGGGCCGGCAGCTTGCCTCCAAGCTGTTCACTGAGGAGGCGTTGGTAAAAGGCCTGCACGGTGGCCAGCAGAGCTAGCTCCCATTGAAGATCTTCAACCAAGTTCAGCTCCTTCGAAATTGAGGTGGCGCGTCAAAGAGGGATCGTCTTTTAAGTAAAGCCGAAGTTGAAGGGCGGCGCAATTAGTTACCTGGTTACGGAAGTGACGGCACCAGTACGCGGGGAGAACGGGGGAGTTTTGGCACGCGAGGCGGCAGGCCGGGGAAGGTCTAGCTTACTGAAAGACCACGGTCTTATTGCCATAGAGTAGGACGCGGTTCTCCACATGCCAGCGGACGGCACGGGACAGCACGACCTTCTCGATGTCGCGACCCTTCTGGATGAGGTCTTCAGCGGTGTCGCGGTGGTAAATCCGGACGACATCCTGCTCGATGATGGGGCCGTCGTCGAGTACTTGAGTAACGTAGTGGGCGGTCGCGCCAATCAGTTTTACGCCGCGCTGGAAAGCCTGGTGGTAAGGCTTGGAGCCGACGAAGGCGGGCAGAAAAGAGTGGTGAATGTTGATGAGGTTCTGGGAGCCGAAAGCGGCGATGAAGTCGTTAGAGAGCACCTGCATGTAACGGGCGAGGACGACGAGATTGCACTGGTGCTCGCGGACGAGCGCGATCTGTTTCTGCTCGACTTCACGTTTGTTTTCTTTCGTGACGGGCAGGACGAAATACGGGATGTGATAGAAGTCGGCGATGCGCTGGTTTTCGGGATGATTGGAGAGAATCAGAGGGATGTCGCAGCGGAGTTCGCCGCTCTGGTGACGGTAGAGCAAGTCCTGGAGGCAGTGATCATACTTGGAGACGAAGATGGCGATGCGGGGGCGGTCGGAGGAATGGGCGAGGCGCCAGTCCATCTGGAAGTCGCGGGCGATGGGAGCGAAGTGCTGTGAGAATTCCTTTAAGTCGAAGTCGAAGCCGGATGGATCGAACTCGACACGCGTGAGAAAGAGATTGGATTCGGCGTCTCCGTGCTCGTCGTTGAAGAGGATGTTGCCGTTGTGCCGGAAGATGAAATCGGCGATGGAGGCAACGACGCCCTTGCGGTCGGGGCAGGAGACGAGGAGGATGGCGGAGTTTGGCATGACGATGCTCAGCCGAGCGCTATTTTTTTAGCGCTTTGATAATCTCGCGGGCGGCATTCGCGCCTGAGCCTCCGGTCAAGCCGGTTCCGGGATGAGTTCCGTTGCCACACAGATACAGGCGTTCAATCGGAGTCTTATAGCGCGCCCAGTCGAGCAGGGGGCGCATGGTGAAGAACTGATCGAGCGCGAGTTCGCCGTGGAAGATCTGGCCGCCGGTTAATCCGTAGGTTTCTTCGAGATCTTTCGGCGTGATGATCTGGTGGCGCAGAATTGTCTGTGGCAGGTTGGGTGCGTACTGCGCGATCGTCTTCACAACGGTTTCACCGAGCGGCTTGCGCTGCGTTTCCCAGTCGCTGTTCTTCAAGGTGTAGGGAGCGTACTGCATGTAGATGGACATCACGTGCTGTCCGGGGGGAGCCAGCGACGGATCAGAGAGTGACGGGAAGGTCATCTCGATATAGGGCTGGCGGGAGAAGTTGCCGTACTTCGATTCGTCGAAGGCGCGTTCGAGGTAATCGATTTCGGGACTGATCTGGATGCGGCTCTGGAGCAGATTGCCATTGCCTTTGGCCTTGAGGGCAGGGAACTCGGGCAGGGCGGAGAGCGCGAGGTTAATCTTGGCTACGGTCCCGACCGAGCGGTAGTTCTTAATTTTCTGGGTGAAATCAGGAGAGAGATGCGCAGGATCGACGAGGCGCATGAGCGTGCGCTTGGGATCGGCGTTGGAGACGACGGCGCGCGCGGAAATCTCTTCACCGGAAGCGAGAACGACTCCCGTGGCGATGCCGTCTTTAATGCGAATTTCGGCGATGGCGGCGTCGGTGCGAATCTCGGCGCCGGCGCCGCGAGCAGCGGCGGCCATGGCGATCGTGATGGCGCCCGCTCCGCCGATAGGGAATTGAACACTGCCGGCAGGAGTCGGATCAGCAGCGGCGCGCAACAACAGCACAAGCGCGCTGCCAGCGGACCATGGACCAAGCGACGTTCCGAAAATACCGCGCGCGGCAATCGTGGCGCGGAGAGGTTCGGTATCGAAGAACTCGGCGACGAGATCGGCGGCAGCCATCGGTCCCCAGCGCAGAACGCGGTAGAGATCCTTTTTGCCGAGGTTGCGGATGGAGCGGCCGGTTTTCAACATCCCCCAGAGATCGCCGCTGGAGGGACTGTCAATGTTGGGGGGCGTGAGCAGGAGGGCTTCGCCAATCACCTTGCTGATTTTTGTGAGAGCGGCACCGAAGTCGGCGTACCCGGCGGCGTCTTTCGCAGACCACTGCGAGATCTCTTCGGCAGTCTTCTTCGCGTCGGAATAAAGAACGAGGGAGCGGCCATCGGGCAGCAACGATACGGTGCTGACATCGGGCGAGGTCAGCTTGAGGCCGTGACGGTCGAGTTGCATGTCACGCACGACGTCGGCGCGCAACGGCCCGGCGTTATGGGCCAGCGTGGAGCAGCGGAAGCCAGGATGAAATTCTTCGGTGATGGCTGAGCCGCCGACTTGTGAGCGGCGTTCGAGGACGAGCGGCTTGAATCCCGCTTTGGCCAGATAGAAGGCGGTGACCAGACCGTTGTGTCCGCCACCGACGATGACGACATCGCGTGTTTCGGGCATGGGCTAGGCCACCTTCCCGTCTTTCAAGATTTCGAGGGCGGCGAGACGGCCGGGAGCGCCCATGATGCCGCCGCCGGGATGCGTGGCTGATCCGCACATGTAGAGGTTCTTGATCGGCGACCGGAACTGGGCCCATCCGGCGACCGGACGCAGGAAGAACAACTGTTCGAGGGAAAGCTCTCCCTGGAAGATGTTGCCTTCGCTCAGCCCCCATTCGCGTTCGAGGTCGAGCGGTGTGACAACCTGGCGATGCAGGATGATGTCTTTAATGTTGGGCGCGTACTGCGCGATGGTGTTGACGACGTTGTCGCCGAACTTTTCCTTCTCGGTATCCCAGTCGAGTCCGGGCGCCAGCTTGTAGGGCGCGTACTGCACGAAGCAGGAGAGGATGTGTTTTCCCGGGGGAGCGAGAGATGTGTCCGTCAGCGTCGGGATGACCATGTCAATGTATGGGTTCGAGGACCAGTGGCCATACTTGGCTTCGTCGTAGGCCTTCTCCATGTACTCGACGCTGGGGGAAATGGACATGGCGCCGCGAAGGTGAGCGCCGACGCCGGGCATGCACTTGAAGTTCGGCAGGCCATCGAGGGCCATGTTGACCTTGCCGGAGGAGCCCCGGAACTTGTAGCGCTTGACGCCATCCATGAACTCGTCGGGCAGATGACCGGGCTCGATCATCTTGGTGAAGGTGAGTCGCGGATCGACGCTGGAAGAAATCACGTCGGCGTAGATTTCGTCGCCGTTTGCGAGCGCGACGCCGTAGGCGCGGCCATTCTTCACCATGATGTTGGCGATGGGGGCCTCGGTGCGGATTTCCAC
>Ga0265338_10007984_pt1 | contig 12954 bp, 11 predicted proteins | sample 42126metaG_FD_193579 | JGI IMG/M metagenome (GOLD analysis project Ga0265338, IMG submission 193579) | Rhizosphere microbial communities from Carex aquatilis grown in University of Washington, Seatle, WA, United States - 4-21-26 metaG | ecosystem: Host-associated > Plants > Roots > Rhizosphere... | reverse complement strand
CCTCGCCAAGGAGGTCTCCTGCCGCCAGACCTACGACTGGGACGAGACGCAATGGGCCTGGCCCGGCGGAACGGGCCGGCAGACCGCGCCAAAGCACCATGTGGTGGCAGTGGACTACGGGGCGAAGCGCAACATCCTGCGCTGCCTCGCCTCTGCCGGATGCCGTGTGACCGTGGTGCCGGCAACCGCCACGGCGGACGACATCCTGCGCCACGCCCCGGACGGAGTGTTCCTGTCGAACGGCCCCGGCGATCCGGCGGCGACCGGAGAATACGCCGTGTCGGCGATCCGTGGCGTGCTGGACGCCGGCGTGCCGCTGTTCGGCATCTGCCTGGGCCACCAGTTGCTGGCCCTCGCGCTGGGCGCCAAGACCTACAAAATGGAGCGCGGCCATCGTGGCGCCAACCAACCGGTCAAGGACCTGGTGACCGGCAAGGTGGAGATCACCAGTCAGAACCATGGTTTCGCGGTGGACCCCGAGACGCTGCCGCCGACGGCGCAGGTGACGCACGTATCGCTGTTCGACGGCTCGAACGAGGGACTGGCGTGTTCCGACCACCCGGCGTTCAGCGTGCAATACCATCCGGAGGCCAGTCCGGGACCGAGCGACAGCCACTACCTGTTCGAACGGTTCGTCGCGATGATCGAGCGGCGGGGCTAGTTATGGACCCAAGGCTCTTTCGGGAAATCGTCCGGACCGTTTCAGTCTCCTATCCCATACCCTTCATGTTTGCCTGCCTGCTTGCCGTGTTGTTGTTCTGCTTCACCGGCGCCGCCGTCGTGCATGGGCTGCTCGCATGGATATTCGCCGCAACCGGCATCGTCTCCTTTCTGGTCGCGGTCGGCATCGCCATATTTGCGATCGGGCGGAGGCCAGACCTGCTACGATCTGAGCGCTATAGCCTGGCCAGCCGATATATTGACATGTTGGACGATGGCGACATGGATCAGGCAACGCGTGATGCGGCGGCAAAGACCATCGATGGGTTCATGGCAGAGAGTATGCCGAAGAAAGCGCTGCCAGGTACGACGCGCGATCCCCATACCGGACGAAGGAAGTAGAAATGCCTGACCGGATCTACCTCATTACGGTCGACCCGACAGACCCATCGGTAGACCATGACCGCCTGAAGAGCTTCCTCAAGGCGGGTAGCCCGGACATCGATAATTGGTGGCACCATATTCCCCATGTTTTCATGATCAGCACCCGGCTGGATGCCGATGCGATCAGTGATCTCATCCGCCCGTTCACCGGACGCGCGCGCTTCCTGGTCATCGAGGTCCAGCCTGGGGAATCGGAGGGGACGCTGCCGGAGCCCGCGTGGCGCTGGATACAGAGCAGGTCGCGGCAGGACGAGCTGACCGGTGCCTCTTGATCCAACTAGCAGCCGTCGCGTCGGTGTTGGAAGTCGCGTTCCACCGCGTCGTCAGCGAGCCCACCATCGAAGCGGGCTACGAGCGCTTTGCGGCGCTTACCGGCGGGGCTGCAAGCCACGATGCGTACTGCCTAGCCGTCGCCGCGTGCATGCGCGACGGCCTGATCCGCGAGCCGATCCCGTTGCCGGAAGGAGCGCTGCAATGCCGCCGCCACCTGGAACTGACCCCGAAGGGTGTCGCTACGGCTAGGTCGGTGGCGGAGATATCCGGAAATAAACGAAGTGTGCAGGAATCTTGCACACTTGCCTCAATCCAAAAAAATAGCCGTCCCCAAGATAGCCAACCGGAGCCAAGGTCCACTCCTGTGACCGAGGCGGGGGCGTGAACGCAGCACTCCTTGCGGTCAGAATCTCGGGTGCGACATCGATTGTGGTCGCAGTCCTTACGTACCTTCTGGCCAAACGGAAGGAACGCGAGGCTGACTGGAACAAAGTCAAGTTGGAATACTACAAAGAGTACATCTCGGCCGTGGCAGGAATGGTCGAAGGACGCGCCACGCCGGACGCTCACGTGCGTTACACCGATGCGTTCAACACAATCGCCCTCGTCGCTTCTCCCGCTGTCCTCGCTGCCGTTCGAGCATACCAGGATGAAGTATCAATCAAGAACACTGCCAGAAACGATCTGCGACACGACGAGCTTTATAGCAATTTGGTCAATGCATTGCGTAACGATTTGCCCCCTAGGCGTCGGCACAAGAGCATGGCGTTGGCCTTTCATATGATCACTGTACGTCCTGATATGCGTGCCACTCTTGAGAAGTCGAAGTAGACCCATGCCCCGTCGCACCGACATCCAATCCATCATGATCATCGGCGCCGGCCCGATCGTCATCGGCCAGGCCTGCGAATTCGACTATTCCGGCGCTCAGGCCTGCAAGGCCCTGAAGGCCGAGGGCTATCGCGTCGTACTGGTGAACTCGAATCCTGCCACCATCATGACCGACCCCGGCCTGGCCGACGCCACTTATATCGAACCGATCACCCCGGAGATCGTAGAAAAAATCATCGCCCGGGAAAAACCCGACGCGCTGCTGCCCACCATGGGCGGCCAGACCGCGCTCAACACCGCCATGCAGCTTGCCCGCAATGGCGCGCTGCAACGCCACAACGTCGAGCTGATCGGCGCCCGCGCCGAGGTCATCGACCGCGCCGAAGACCGGCTGAAATTCCGCGACGCCATGGCGGCGATCGGCATCGAATCCCCCCAATCCGCCATCGCCCACAGCATGGAAGAAGCCCGCGCCGCGCTCGCCACCACCGGCCTGCCCGCGGTGATCCGCCCATCCTTCACCCTCGGCGGCACCGGCGGCGGCATCGCCTATAACCGCGAGGAATTCGAACAGATCGTCGCCGGCGGCCTGGAAGCTTCGCCCACCACCGAAGTACTGATCGAAGAATCCGTGCTCGGCTGGAAAGAATTTGAAATGGAGGTGGTGCGCGACCACGCCGACAACTGCATCATCATTTGCTCCATCGAGAACGTCGATCCGATGGGCATCCACACCGGCGACAGCGTCACCGTCGCCCCCGCGCTGACCCTCACCGACAAAGAATATCAACGGATGCGCGACGCCTCGATCGCCTGCCTGCGCGCGATCGGCGTCGATACCGGCGGTTCCAACGTGCAATTCGCGGTGAACCCGGCGGACGGCCGCATGGTCATCATCGAGATGAACCCACGCGTGTCGCGGTCCTCCGCGCTCGCCTCCAAAGCCACCGGCTTCCCGATCGCCAAAATCGCGGCAAAACTGGCGGTCGGCTACACGCTGGACGAACTCGTCAACGACATCACCCGCGTCACGCCCGCCAGCTTCGAGCCCACCATCGACTACGTCGTCGTCAAAATCCCCCGTTTCACCTTCGAGAAATTCCCCGGCACCCCTGCCCTGCTCACCACGTCAATGAAATCCGTCGGCGAGGCGATGGCGATCGGCCGCAGCTTCGCCGAAGCCCTGCAGAAAGGCCTGCGCAGCATGGAGACCGGTTTCGCCGGCCTCGACGAGGTCGAGCCGCCCGGCGACGGCGGCCCCGACGCCTTCCGCGCCGCGCTCTCGGCACCGCGTCCCGACCGCCTGCTGATGGCGGCGCAGGCGCTGCGTGCCGGCCTGTCGATCGAAGCCATCCACGACGCCACCAAATTCGATCCCTGGTTCCTGCGCGAACTGGAACGCATCGTCGCCGCCGAACGCGATGTCGCCGCCTCCGGCCTGCCGCGCGACGCCGGTGCCCTGCGCCGCCTCAAGGCGCTGGGTTTCTCCGATCACCGCCTCGCCGAACTGACCGGCCGCAGCGAACCGGCGGTGGCGCAGCAGCGCAGCGACCTCGGCGTCTTCCCGGTTTACAAGCGCATCGACACCTGCGCGGCCGAGTTCGCCTCTGCCACGCCCTACATGTATTCGACCTACGAAGGCGGCTACGGCACGCCGAGCTGCGAAGCAGATCCCACCGACCGGACCAAGATCATCATCCTCGGCGGCGGGCCCAACCGCATCGGCCAGGGCATCGAGTTCGACTATTGCTGCGTCCACGCCGCCTACGCGCTGAAGGACGCCGGCTTCGAGACCATCATGGTCAACTGCAACCCGGAAACCGTCAGCACCGACTACGACACCTCCGACCGGCTGTATTTCGAGCCGCTCACCGCGGAAGACGTCATTGCGCTGATTCGCAAGGAACAGGAACGCGGCAACCTGCTGGGTTGCATCGTGCAGTATGGCGGCCAGACGCCGCTGAAACTGTCGCAGGCCTTGTCCAAGGCCGGCATCCCGATCCTCGGCACGTCAGCGGATGCGATCGACATCGCCGAGGACCGCGAACGCTTCCAGCATCTGCTGCAACGCCTCGGACTGCGCCAGCCGGAGAACGGCACCGCGCGCTCGGCCAACGAGGCAGAAACGATCGCCGAACGCATCGGCTATCCGGTGGTGATCCGCCCCAGCTACGTGCTCGGCGGCCGCGCCATGGAGATCGTGTATGACCGTGCCGGCCTGCATCGCTACATGCGCGAGGCGGTGCGGGTTTCGGGCGACAACCCGGTGCTGATCGACCGCTACCTGAACGACGCGATCGAAGTCGATGTGGACTGCATCGCCGACGGCGAAACGGTCTATGTCGCCGGCGTCATGGAACATATCGAGGAAGCCGGCATCCACTCCGGCGATTCCGCGTGCAGCCTGCCGCCGTACACGCTGTCGCCCGCGACGGTGACCGAACTCAAGGCGGAGACCGAGGCGATGGCCAAGGCGCTCGGCGTCGTCGGCCTGATGAACGTGCAGTACGCCATCAAGGACGACGAGATCTACGTGCTGGAGGTGAACCCCCGCGCATCGCGGACCGTGCCGTTCGTCGCCAAGGCCACCGGCGTCGCCGTCGCCAAGATCGGTGCCCGCGTCATGGCGGGGGAAAAACTTGCCAGCTTCCAACTCGACGACCAGGCGATCGCGTCGCATGTCGCGGTGAAGGAGGCGGTGTTCCCGTTCGCCCGCTTCCCCAACGTGGACACCATCCTCGGCCCGGAAATGAAATCCACCGGCGAGGTAATGGGCCTCGACTCCAGCTTCGAGCGCGCCTTCGCCAAGTCGCAGCTCGGCGCCGGAGTGATCCTGCCGCAGGCCGGCACGGTGTTCCTGTCGGTGAAGGACGCCGACAAGAAGGGCCTGGCCGCGCTCGCCCGCCGGCTGGTCGAGATGGGCTTCGGCATTCTGGCGACGCGCGGCACCGCTGCCTGTATCCGCGACGCCGGCCTGCCGGTTGCCGTGGTCAACAAGGTGCTGGAGGGCCGGCCGCACTGCGTCGATGCGATCCGTTCCGGTGACATCCAGCTTGTCGTCAACACCGCCTCCACACCGCAATCGGTCGCCGACAGCTTCGCCATCCGCCGCAGCGCGCTGACCCACCTGGTGCCGCACTACACCACCATGGCCGGCGCCCGGGCCGCCGTGCACGCCGTCGCCGCCCTCCGTTCGGGGACGCTTGAAGTCGCGCCCCTGCAATCCTACTTTCGCAGATCGTTCTAGCCGCTCCGTCGCTGCCGGACCCCGGCCGCGGCGGCGGCGTATGCCCAGTAACCCACGCACATGTTGCGCTTGCTGATCGAAGGATCTCGTTTGTGCAGAAGTTCCCGATGACTGCGCCCGGCCTGCAGCGACTCGAAGACGAGCTTCGCGTGCTGAAGTCGGAGGAGCGTCCGTCCATCATCCGGCAGATCGCCGAAGCGCGAACGCATGGCGACCTGTCGGAGAACGCTGAATACCACGCCGCGCGCGAACGCCAGTCCTTCATCGAGGGGCGTATCGCCGAGCTGGAGGAGATCATCTCGGGGGTTGAGGTGATCGATCCGTCTGGTTTGTCCGGCACCCACGTCATGTTCGGCGCGCATGTCCGGCTGGTGGAAGAGGAAACCGACAAGGAATCCACCTACCAGATCGTCGGGGTGCACGAGGCCGACATCAAGTCGGGCCGCCTGTCGATTTCCGCGCCACTGGCCAAGGCCCTGATCGGCAAGAAGGTGGGCGACAGTGTTTCGGTCCCTGCGCCAGGGGGCGACCGCTCGTACGAGATCCTCGAACTGTCGTTCAGGTGACGGGTACGGCTTCAGGTGACTGGCATGGCCAAGGTGCAGATTTCTCCCCCTCCCCTTGAGGGCTTGGGCCGCGAAGCGGACCAAGGTTGGGGGGAGGAGTCGTGCGTTTGAAGTCACCGTTTCATCAAGCCGCACGACGCCTCCCCCAACCTTGGTCCGCTTTGCGGCACAAGCTCTCAAGGGGAGGCGGAGTGCCTCACCTCCATTCCACCCGCCCAGCGCACCCATGATCGACCTCTCCGACGTCCAAGCGGCCGCCGGTCGTATCGCCGGCCGCGTGCTGCGCACGCCGTCGATGCTCAGCGATGCCGTGTCGCGAGCCACCGGTGCCACGGTGACGCTGAAACTCGACAACCTCCAGGTCACCGGCGCCTTCAAAGAACGCGGCGCGGCAAACCGGCTGGCATTGCTCAGCGAGGGCGAACGGGCGCGAGGCGTCATCGCGATGTCCGCCGGCAACCATGCTCAGGCGGTGGCGCGCCATGCGCAGATTGCCGGCGTGTCGGCGACCATCGTCATGCCGAAATTCACGCCCTCCACCAAGGTCACCCGCACCGCTGCGTGGGGCGCGACCGTGGTGCTGCACGGGGAAACCCTGGCCGAAGCCGCTTCCCACGCCGAGCAATTGGCGATGGAACGGCAGCTCGTTTTCGTGCATCCGTACAACGATCCGGCGGTGATGGCCGGACAGGGCACGCTGGCGCTCGAGTTGCTGGAGGACGCACCGGACCTCGATGCGCTGGTGATCCCGGTGGGCGGCGGCGGCTTGCTGGCCGGCTGCCTGGTGGCGGCGACCACGCTGCGGCCCGGCATTGCGGTGTTCGGCGTGGAAGTGGAAGCCTACGCCGCCATGGCACAGAAGCTGGCCGGCCGCACCGTGACGGTCGGCGGCCCGACCATCGCCGAGGGCATCGCCGTGCGCGACATCGGCGAGTTGCCGTTTGAACTCGTGCGGCGCCGGGTGACCGACATGCTGGTGGTGCCGGAACGCGCCGTCGAGGAAGCGATCGGCCTGCTGGCGGAGGGCGGCAAGACGGTGGCCGAGGGTGCCGGCGCGGTCGGCGTCGCTGCGCTGCTGACGTTCGGTTCGCGCTTCCGCAACAAGCGCGTCGGCGTGGCGATCACCGGCGGCAATATCGACGCGCGCATCCTGTCCAACGTGCTGCTGCGCAACCTGCTGCGCGACGGGCGCCTGCTGCGGCTGCATCTACAAATTCCCGACCGGCCGGGAGTGTTGGCGGACATCGCCGGCAAGATCGGCAACAGCGGCGGCAATATCATCGAGGTGTCGCACCAGCGCCTGTTCGCCGCCGCGTCCGTCCAGGCGGCGGAGCTGGAGGTGATGGTGGAGGCGCGCGACCCCGAGCACGCGTCGGAGATCGTCGAGGCGCTGGAGCAGGCGTATGTGGTGCGGCGAGTGTAAAGCCGCCCACGCAGACACGGTATCGATGCCAACTGCGGAGCTTGCCTAGGCCCTACGAGCTTCGCTGTTTCATCTAAATCGGGTCGTCCACCGGCCGGTGGTCAACTCGCAATGACATGATCCGTGCGACGACGTCATTCGTTGCACGACATCATCCGTTGCATGGCACGGTCCATTGCATGATCCCGTCCGTTGCCTCGGCATGTTTGTGCCTTTCCGGCAAATCTGCTTCCTTGCCGATATGGGAGAATTTACCAACCGGCGTGTTGTGATCACCGGCGGCGCGGGCGGCATCGGGATCGCCACCGCGCGCACCTTTCTCGACCACGGTGCACACGTCATTCTATGCGATCCCGATGCGCAGCGGCTGGACGAGGCCAAGGTCGCGCTGGGCGGCACGCGGATTTTCACCGTGGCGACCGACCTGTCCACGCCGGCGCTCTGCGCCGACCCGCTGGTCCGCGCCAAACCGGTCTATGCGCTGGTGCACCTGGCAGGCCTGTTCGAGCCTGATCCGCTCGACCCGGACGATCACGGCGTATGGAACCGAGCGATCGCCGCCAACCTTACCAACGCCTACGACATGGCGGTCGCGTTCCGACCCACCGCCGATACACGCGGGCCGGCACGGTTGGTATTCGCCAGTTCCGTTGCGTTCCGCCGCGGCAGTCCGGGTCACGTTGCCTACGGTGCGGCGAAGGGCGGCATCGTCGGCCTGACCCGCTCGCTGTCGCGCAAGTTCGCCCCCGACATCCTGGTGAATGCCGTCGCTCCGGGAGTGATCCTGACGCGCATGACGGACGCGATCATTGCCGAGCGTGGCGAGGCGTATCAGCGGGACATCCCGTTACAGCGCTTTGGCAAGGCCAGCGAGGTTGCCTCGGTGATCCGCTTCCTATGCTCTGCCGATGCGTCGTACATCACCGGTCAGACCATCACGATCGACGGTGGCCTGACCAACGCGTGACGGGTGCGGCGCTCGCGGTGCCACGTATCATTTGCGAACCACCGGCAGCGGCCGGGACGCCCTGAAAAACCGCCGCGGCGACGCAGCCATCCCCGTCCTGGTGCGCGAACGCGCACCATCCACGAGTTAGCTGGTCACACGCAGCATAGCCGTCGTTGGCCAGCCTTCGCTCGCCCTGACAGAGCAGACGATCTGCAACTGCTCAGTGTCAGATTGCCATATAGCCGCCGTCGACGTTATAGCAGGCACCGCTGACATAAGACGCACGATCGCTACACAGCCACACCACCATTTCGGCGATCTCTTCCGGCTTGCCCATGCGATGGAACGGCACTTTTTCCATCAACTCGGCACCCCGCCGGCGCATGGTGTCCTCAGTCATCTTCGTCTCGATATAGCCCGGACAGACGGCGTTCACCCGGATATTGTCTCCCGCGTATTCCAGCGCTGCAGTCTTGGTCAGTCCGAGCACGCCGTGCTTGGCGGCGACATAGGCTGACGCAGTGGGCAGGCCGATCAGCCCCGCGATCGAACCGGTGTTCACCATCACGCCGCCGCCTTGCGCCAGCATCTGCGGAAGCTCGTGCTTCATGCACAGCCAGACGCCTTTCAGATTGACTCCGATCATGCGATCGAATGATTCGTCCGCCCATTCGTGCGTCTTCTTGCCCGCGGCATTCACCTGAAAACCGGCGATGCCGGCATTGTTGAAGGCGCAGTCCAGCCGGCCATACGCGGCGACTACAGCGCGGATCATCGCCTGCACCTGCGCTGTGTCGGTGACATCCGCGGTCAGCGACATGGCCTGGCCGCCGGCCTCGTTCACCAGCGCCACGGTCTGCTGGGCGCTTTCGATGACCGCGTCGGCCACGGCGACCCGCGCACCCTCGCGCGCGAAGGCCAATGCCGTGGCGCGGCCAATGCCTCCGCCACCGCCGGTAATCAGTGCCGACTTGCCCTCGAGCAATCCTGCCATTGTCCCCTCCTGCTCTGCCGTGCCGCCTGGATGACCGGCGACCCTGGTTGGACCCGAGCATATGGCGCTGAAGCAGCGCGCGTCGACTGCGCCGGCAATGCGATCGCATGCTCAAGCCACGTGCGAAAGCCTGTGCGTTCTGCCAACGCGCGGTTCCCGGCCAAATCGCCTTGCACCGGAACGATGCCACCGCTACAGCGAAGAGCAGGTCGGCCCTGTCGTCGTGGCCGGCCCGCCTCCTACTTGCGAATGATGGTGATCTTGATTTTTACACCAGAATCACCACAATACGCCGCAGGAGGCTGCGATGCTTCATCATCGCTTTCTCCTCTGAAACGCCGGTCGGGCCCATTCCCGGCCGGCGCTTTTCTTTCTGGGCTTTGAAGGTTAACGGATCGTCAGGAGCCGCCGGGTGGATTTCCCGCCGTCTTCGTGCGAAGCCTGCGCCTGTCCCACGTTTCTCGCCCAGGTGCTTCCCATGCTGCTGCTGATCCCCGGCCCTGTGACCACGCGCGCCGAAGTGCGCGCCGCGCTCGGCCATGACTTCGCACCATGGGACAACGACTTCCGCCCGCTCGCCGCCGGTTTGCGCGAGCGGTTGCTGCGCATTGCCCACGGCACGCCGGACCAGCACACGGTCCTGCCGCTGCAAGGCTGCGGCCATTTCATCACCGAGGCGGCGGTGCGCACTTTCATCTCGCCCGGCGGCAAGCTGCTGGTCCCCGCCACCGGATCGTACAGCGACCGCATGGTCCGGCTGGCGCGTGAAGCCGGCCGAGTGCCGGTGCCGCTGCCGATCCCCGCGACGGCCCCGACGCCGCCGCAGGCGGTCGCGGCCGCGCTTGCGGCCGATTCGGCGATCTCGCATGTCGGCATGGTATATTCCGAAACCGGCAGCGGCGTGGTGCACGATCCGGCCGCGATCGGCGCCGTGGTACGCGCGGCCGGACGGCGGCTGATCGTCGACGCGGTGTCCGCGTTCGGCGCGCTGCCGCTCGACATCTCGGCGCAGCCGGAAATCGATGCCGTGGTGTTCACCCCCAACAAGTGCCTGGAGGCCATCGCCGGCGTGGCCTTCGCCGTGGCGCGTATCGACCGGTTGGAGGCCAGCGCAGGCAATGCCGGAAGCTGGTCGTTCGATCTGACCGACGTGCACGCTCACACCTTGCGCAGCGGGCCGGGCCGCTTCCGCTTCACCCCGCCGGCGCAGGTGATGAACGCGCTGAACGTCGCATTGGATTTGTACGATGCCGAAGGCCAGGCCGCGCGCCTGGCGCGTTACACCGCGAACATGCGGGTGCTATATGATGGCGTACAGGCGCTCGGCCTGACGCCATATCTGGCGCGCGAGCATCAGGGGCCGATCATCGTCAATGTGCTCGCGCCGGCCGATCCCGCCTGGGACCTGCAACGCTTCGTCGATGCACTGAAGGCGCGTGGCGTGCTGATCAGCAATTTCTATAATACGCCGGTGCCGACCTTCCGCGTCGGCTGCATCGGTGCCATCACACCAGACGACATGCGCCGCGCGGTCGGCGCCATGGCCGAGGCCCTGAACGAACTCGGCATCAACCGGAGGAGAGCAGCGTGATATGAAGAGTGATTTGGAAATTGCCCGCGAGAGCAAGATGCGGCCCATCACCGAGGTCGCTGCCAGGCTGCACATTCCAGACGAGGCATTGGAGCCGTATGGCCGCTACAAGGCGAAGGTCGGCTTCGACTTCATCGACCAACAGCGGGACAAGCCGGACGGCGCTCTGGTGCTGGTCACCGGCATCAGTCCGACTCCGGCCGGCGAGGGCAAGACCACCACGACGGTCGGCCTCGGCGATGCGTTGAATCGCATCGGCAAGCGCGCGGTGATCTGCCTGCGCGAACCTTCGCTGGGACCGAGCTTCGGCATGAAGGGCGGCGCGGCCGGCGGCGGCTATTCGCAGGTCGTGCCGATGGACCAGATCAACCTGCACTTCACCGGCGATTTCCACGCCATCACCTCGGCCAACAATCTGCTGGCCGCGATGATCGACAACCACATCTATTGGGGCAATGCGCTCGGCATCGACGCGCGGCGCGTGTCGTGGCGGCGGTGTCTCGACATGAACGATCGGGCGCTGCGGTCGATCGTGAACAGCCTGGGTGGCGTGGCGAACGGTTTTCCCCGGGAAGACGGCTTCGACATCAGCGTCGCGTCAGAGGTGATGGCGGTGTTCTGCCTGTCGCGCGACCTGGACGACTTGCAGGCTCGGCTGGGCAAGATGATCGTGGCGCAGACGCGCGACGGTAAGGCGGTAACCGCGAAGGATTTGAAGGCGGACGGCGCGATGGCCGTGCTGCTGAAGGATGCGCTGGCGCCCAACCTGGTGCAGACTCTCGAGGGATCGCCGGCGTTCGTACATGGCGGGCCGTTCGCCAATATCGCGCATGGCTGCAACTCGGTGATGGCGACGCGGCTCGGTTTGAAGATGGCCGATGTCGTGGTGACGGAAGCTGGGTTCGGCGCCGATCTGGGCGCGGAGAAATTCATCGACATCAAGTGCCGCTCGGCGGGCCTGACGCCATCCTGCGCGGTGGTCGTGGCGACGGTGCGAGCGTTGAAGATGCATGGCGGCGTGGCGCGCTCGGCGTTGGGCAAGGAGGATGTCGCGGCGGTGAAGCGCGGCGTGGCCAACCTGGCGCGGCACGTTGAGAATCTCTCGAATTTCGGTTTGCCGGTTGTGGTTGGGGTGAACCACTTCAGCTCGGATACCGAAGAAGAATTCGCCGCGATCCGCGATGCGATGGCGGCGCAGGGAGTCGAGGCGATCTCCTGCACCCACTGGGGTGATGGCAGCGCGGGCGCGGAAGCGCTGGCACGGGCGGTGGTGACGCGGATCGATAGCGGCAAGGCGGCGTGCCAGCCGTTGTATCCTCTGGAATTGAAGCTGGCCGACAAGATCCGCACCATCGCGCAGAAGATCTACCGGGCCTCGGACATTGCGGTGCCGGACACGGTGGCGCGACGCTTGAAGGGATTCGAGGATGCCGGCTTCGGCAACGTGCCGGTGTGCATCGCCAAGACGCAGTACAGCTTCACCTCCGATCCGACGGTGATGGGCGCGCCGGAAGGCTTTGTGCTGCCGGTGCGCGAGGTGCGGCTGTCCGCCGGCGCCGGTTTCGTGGTGGCGATCTGCGGCGACATCATGACGATGCCCGGCCTGCCACGTGTGCCATCCGCGGAGGCCATTCACTTGCGCGAGGATGGCGAGATCGAAGGGTTGTTCTGAAACGCTTGATTGGGTGGGACAAGTTGAGTGGCTTAAGGAACCGTCCGGAAACCATCGAACCGGCCGGTGATTGCGGTCAGCCTGTCATTGCGCGACGCCACGTGCGGCCTGTCATTGCGAGCGCAGCGAAGCAATCTCCTGCGTTCCGTGCGCCGGCTCGTCATGCGGGAGATTGCTTCGCTACGCTAGCAAGAAACAATGCCCTCCCCCTCCCCTTGAGGGCTACGGGAGTCCGTCATCTGCGGAACGATTTGCCAGGTGCCATCCGGTGAGTATGCCATCCAGCCGGAGCAGCCCGTGATGC